>Ga0209515_10005281_pt1 | contig 16848 bp, 12 predicted proteins | sample Subgroupgradi54m_FD_187454 | JGI IMG/M metagenome (GOLD analysis project Ga0209515, IMG submission 187454) | Subsurface groundwater microbial communities from S. Glens Falls, New York, USA - GMW60B uncontaminated upgradient, 5.4 m (SPAdes)... ...
CTCTTCCGATCTGACAGGCTCGGGAACCATTCCCGTCCCGGCATGGCGGTCAGCCTGCTGAAGGTCGCCGATCGCACACGATCGCCTCGGCCTCGCAACAGGACCACCGCGGCGGCAACCACGACGGCGAGTACGGCGACAGCCGCGAGGCCCTGCATCGTGCGGCGGCCGGCGAATGGGTGACGCCCGGCCGGGTAGGCCTGCGCCAGATCCTCGAGATCGTTGCGCAGGTCGACGGCGCTCTGATATCGGCGCACCGGATCCTTCGCGAGGCACCGGCGGATGACGCGATCAAGTTCCGGCGCGACGCCAGGGTTGACGTCCGCGGCGGGCGCCGGTACATCCTTGATGATCGCCGACAGAATGGACATTGCCGACGCGCCCTTGAATGGGCGTGTGCCGGTGGCCATCTCATACAGCAGGATGCCGAGCGAGAAGATGTCCGAGCGGTGATCGACGGGCCGCCCTTCGGCCTGCTCCGGCGACATGTACGACGCCGTGCCGATGACGCCGTGCTGCGCGGTGAGTTGTTCGACGGTGACGGTGTCGGCGCTCGGACCTCCCGTCTCCTGCCTCAACTTGGCGAGCCCGAAGTCGAGCACCTTCAGCCGGCCGTCGTCGCCGACCATGATATTGGACGTCTTGAGATCGCGGTGCACGATGCCGCACTGGTGCACCGCGCTGACGGCGTCGGCCAGCGGCACGGCGAGTTCGAGGAGTGCAGCCGGCGTCATGCCGCGCCGCGGGATCACCGCGTCGAGCGGCTTCCCTTCGACGAGCTCCATCGTCAGGAATGGAACGCCGTCGGCCTCCTCGACCGAATAGATCGTGACGACGTTGGGATGGTTGAGCGCGGCAATCGCCTTCGCCTCGCGTTGAAATCGGCTGAGGCGTTCAGGGTCGGCTGCCGTAATTTGCGAAAGGATCTTCAGGGCGACGGTACGATTGAGCTTGGTGTCCTCGGCGGCATAGACCTCGCCCATGCCACCGCGGCCGAGCGGCCGGAGGATTCGGTAATGGTGGAGCGTCGTGCCTATCATGCGGACACCGGACGCTGCCATTCTAGCGCGGCGGACGGTTCGTGCGAGCTGCGGTAAACTGACTCATCCACTCTGATTGCTGGAGGATTGCGATGCGAAGTCTCATGCTCGTCGTCCTCCTCACCGCATCGATCGCCTCGCCGGCGACGGTGACGGCGCAGCAACCAGCCGCGAAGCCGCGCGCGCGCGATCTGGGTGTGCCGTTCGACGGCACACCGGGCCCGCTCAACGCCATCACCGACGTCATGGGCGTCGAGGTCGGTCACACAACGCTGATCTCGGGCGAAGGTGAGCATGCGAACCGCACAGGCGTCACGGTCGTCTTTCCGAAGGGGAAGAAGTGGGAGCCGGTGTTCGCCGGAACGTTCGCCGGCAACGGCTTCGGCGATCTCATCGGCACGCATTGGGTGGACGAAGGCGGCGTACTCGGCGGCCCGGTCGCGATCACCAATACCTGGAGCGTGGGCACAGCGCGCGACGCCGTGCTCGCGTGGTTTGAGCAGGAGCTGAAAGTCCCGATCGACTGGCACCAACCGGTGGTGGGCGAAACTTCCGATGCACTGCTGAACGACATCGCGGGTTTTCACGTCCGGCAGGAACACGTATTCGCGGCGCTCAGCGGCGCCAAGTCCGGTCCGGTGGCCGAAGGCAACGTCGGCGGGGGCACCGGCATGGTATGCCACGGCTTCAAGGGCGGCATCGGGACGTCCTCGCGTCGTGTGACGGCGGCCGGCGCGAGGTACACCGTTGGCGTGCTGGTCCAGGCCAACCATGGATCTCGCCCTCAACTCACGATCGCCGGCGTGCCGGTAGGACGAGAATTTTCCGACAGCACCGGCCGGGGCGCACCACCTCCACCGCTGCCACCGCGGATTGACGGCTCGCGCGAGGGCTCCATCATCGTCGTCGTGGCCACCGACGCCCCGCTCTTGCCCCATCAACTCCAGCGTCTGGCGCGCCGCGTGCCGATGGGCATCGCCCGCGTCGGCGGAACGGCGTCGAACGGATCGGGCGACATCTTCATCGCGTTCTCGACCGCGAACCCTGGCGCCGCACGTGCGGCGGGCGGTCCCGTGGACCTCAAGATGCTGCCAAATGAAACGGAGAGCGCATTTTTTTCGGCGACGATCGAGGCCGTGGAGGAATCAATCGTCAACGCCCTCGTCGCCGCGGTGACGATGACCGGCGCCCGCGGCCGCACCGTGCAGGCGCTGCCTCACGATCGCCTGCGCGAGATTCTGCGGAAGTACAATCGGCTCCACGGGTAGCCGCAAGCCCCTGCATCGCGTGGCGTGCCGCGAACGCGCGATGCTCCGCCGGATGAACGGCTTAGAGCGCCATCGTCCCCTCGCCGACGATGACCGACGCGCCGCCGACCTTCACGCCGCTGACCTCGGCGCCGCTCATCGTGACCTTCACGTGCAGCCGGCTCGGGCGCCGCGCCAGCACGCCCTGAAGAAAGACCATCGAGCCTGCGCGGGCCGCGGGCACGAAACCGTACTTCGCCGCGAAGCATCCAGCCGGCCCCACGGCCGACCCGGTCGCCGGATCTTCGATGCCGCCAGTCCCCAGCAGCCGGCTATAGGCCTCCGCATCGTCCTGCCCGCGCTCGACGCTGAAGATGTAGATCCCGCGACGCTGCAAGCCGGCCGCGTTGAACACCGCGTCGATCTTCGCGCGGTCGAGGACCGCGGCGTCCACCGCCTTCCTCGTCGTCAACGGGACGATGAAGAAGGTGGAGCCGGAGTACACTTCTTGTCCCGCAGGGATCTGGTCCGGCTGAAGCCGGACACTACCGTTCGCGGATGTAGTGTCCGGCTTTAGCCGGACCGCCGTCGCGTCGAGCCCCAGCGCCGCCGCGAGCGCGGCCGCGTCGATGACGGTCTTCCCGAACGACGGCTTCTGCTGCGTCATCCAGGCGAACGACAGCTTGCCGTCCTTCCACTCGAGATCGATGTTGGTTGGGCCGACGCCAAGGCCGAAGGTCGTGTGCGAGAGGCCCGGCTTCAAGGCGCCTGTGTGCGCAAGCGCGAACGCCGTCCCAATAGTCGGGTGTCCGGCAAACGGCATTTCCGCCGTCCGGCCAAAGATCCGGACGCGATGATCGGTGCCCGCCTGTTCCGGCGGAAAGACGAATGTGCACTCAGACAGGTTGGACTCGCGCGTCATCGTCTGCATCGTGTCGGTGTCGAGCCCGGCGGGCTGCACGAACACGAAGAGCTGATTGCCCTGCAGCCGGCGGTCCGTGAACACATCGAGGTGGATGTAGCGATAGCCGCGGCTGTCGGGAGACTGGGCGGCCGCGCTCGCCACGGCGACGTCGGGGCGGACCTCTGTGTCCGCCCGGGCCGACGTCGCGGGCAGCGCCAGCGCTGCCAGCCCCATGAGACCCGACCGTCCGAACTCGCGGCGATTCATGTCAGACATGGTTTCCTCCAGCGCTCGCCTGAAAGGCTCGCGCTCCGAAGTGATCACAAAAGAACGCGGCAGCCGCGCTCCTCGAGCGCCGCGATCGCCGGCGGAATCGACGACAACTGCACCCATCGCAGATCGAGCTTCTGCAGATTCGGCCACTCTACGATCCAGGGCGGCAGCTCCGTGAACGGGTTGCCCCGCAGATCGAGATACGCCAGGCGCGGCAGGCCGCGCAGCGGCGCCGGCAGTTCGCGAAACTGGTTGTTCCGAAGATGCAGCTCGTGCAGCCGGTCGAGGCCCTCACATGACTTCGGCAGCGCGTCGAGCTGGTTGTTGTCCGCTCTGAATTCCTCGAGGCTCCGCATATTGCCGATCGTGTCGGGCAACCGCGTCAGCCGATTGTCGCTGACGTTCAGATACCGCAGTCGAATCAGGCGCGCGAACAGCGAATCCCGGAGCGCGGCCAGCCTGTTGTCGTGCAGGTAGAGGTAGTCGGTCAGGCCGATCAGCTGACCGAGCGATTCGGGGAGATCCGCCAGCTGGTTGTGACCGAGATCCAGCGTGCGCAGATTGACGAGGGCGCCGATGGCTTCGGGCAGCTCCGCCAGGCTGTTGTCCGCCAGGATCAGCGATTCGAGCGTCGTCTGTTCCCACAGTGACGCCGGCAGCGTGACCAGGTGCAGCTTCCACAGGTTCAGCGATTTCGAGTCCACGTCAGCCGGCCAGAGGCTACCATAGTCTTCTTTATCCATGGAGGATCCGACATGAAGCGAAGCGTACTCTTGGGCATCCTGCTGGCGGCCGGCGCCGCGTCAATGGCCGCGCAGACACCCGCGGCTCCGAAAGTGGTCGACATCCTGAAGCTCAAGGACAACCTGTACGTCCTCACGAGCTCCACGCCCGGCAACGCGGCCACATTCAGCGGCGGCAACGTCGCGGTGTTCATCACCGACGGTGGGGTCACGCTCGTGGACGACAAACTCGCCGGCTGGGGCCAGGCCGTGCTGGACAAGGTGAAAAGCGTCACTGACAAACCGATCACGACCATCATCAACACGCACACGCACGGCGACCACACCGGGAACAACGGGTTCTTCGGCGCGTCGGTCGAGATCGTCGCGCACGAGAACACGAAGACGAACATGGAGAAGATGGACGCCTTCAAGGGCGACAACACCAAGTTCCTACCGAAGAAAACCTACAAGGACAAGCTGACGATCGGCAGCGGCAAGGACCGCATCGACCTCTACTACTTCGGCGCCGCCCACACCAGCGGCGACACGTTCGTCGTGTTCCCGGCGCTCCGCGTCCTGCACACCGGCGACGCGTTCGCCTGGAAGGACGGCCCGCTCTGCGATCGGAACAACGGCGGGAGCTGCGTGTCGTTTCCGCGCACGCTCCAGAAAGTGATTGCCGGCATCAAGAACGTCGACACGATCATCCCGGGCCACAGCCCGATGCAGACGCCGAAGGATCTGCAGATGTACCAGACGTTCACCGCCGACCTGCTCTCGCACGCCGTCGACGCGATGAAAGCCGGCAAGAGCGTGGACGAAGCGACGGCGGCGTTCAAGGTGGACAAGTACCCCGGCTACAAGAACGAACGCGTCAAGGGCTCGATCCAGGCGGTGTACGACGAGCTCAAGAAGTAAACTATGCGGATGAAGGGAATGGCGAAGCCCGCCGCTGCTCTGGCCGTCTTCGCCGGACTCCTCATGCTGTCCGCCGGCCCGGCGTCCGCCCAGACGGATTTTTCCGGCACGTGGACGCTCGACCGGGACATCAGCGGCGACCCGTCGAAAGCGACGTTCGAACCGCAGCCGGAAAAGGCTCGCCGCAACATCGGAGGATTGACCGGCGGCATCGGCGGCCTGGGTATGCGCGGAGGCTTTGGCGGACGCGGCGGCTCCGACGAGCGCGGAGGCTCGAGTGACGCCGGAGGCAGCGACGGCAGCGGGAACGGCGGCGCTACGGCGCTCACGGTTGACGAGCGCATGCGACTGCGCGAACTGACCGACTACGTGAAGGGCTTCACGTCGATCGTCATCGTGCACGCCGACAACTCGACGTTCGCTGTCACCGACGCGCAGGGCCGCTCGCGTCTGTTTCCCACCGACGGCAGCACGACGCAGCACGCGCTTGCGACCACGACGACCGCGAGCACGACGAAGTGGGATGGGCCGCATATCGTCACCGTCTACACGATCGGCTCAGCCCACGAACTGGTCTTCACCTACGTGCTGGTGCCCGCCACCAAGCAAATGGCGCTGCGCATCAGGCTGGACGAATCAGGACGCCCGCGCGCCGACGTCCCCGAGCTCCGACTGATCTACAAGCTCAAGCCCGCGCCCCTGGCGAAGCTTCTTCCCCCACACTGAGCCATGGCGAACATCCTGCAGAGACTTCCCGCCGGCGAAAAAGTTGGGATCGCGTTTTCCGGCGGTCTCGATACGAGTGCGGCGCTTCACTGGATGCGGGCCAAGGGCGCGATTCCGTACGCCTACACCGCGAATTTGGGCCAGCCCGACGAAGCGGACTACGACGAGATCCCGCGCAAGGCGCTGCAGTACGGCGCCGAGAAAGCACGGCTGGTGGACTGTCGCGCGCAGATGGTTGCCGAAGGGATCGCGGCACTGCAGAGTGGTGCGTTCCACATCTCCACCGCTGGCGTCCCCTACTTCAACACCACGCCGATCGGCCGCGCCGTGACCGGCACGATGCTCGTGGTGGCCATGAAAGAGGACGAGGTCCACATCTGGGGCGACGGCAGCACGTTCAAGGGCAACGACATCGAACGCTTCTACAGGTACGGCCTGCTCGCAAACCCGAACCTCCGCATCTACAAGCCGTGGCTCGATCAGCAGTTCATCGACGAGCTCGGCGGCCGCAAAGAGATGTCGGAGTACATGAACAAGGCCGGCTTCGCGTACCGCATGAGCACGGAGAAAGCGTACTCGACCGACTCGAACATTCTCGGCGCCACGCACGAAGCCAAAGATCTCGAGTTCTTGAACAAGGGCATCACGATCGTGCAGCCGATCATGGGCGCCGCGTCGTGGCGCGAAGACGTCGAGGTGAAGCCGGAGACGGTCTCCATCCGTTTCGACGAAGGCCGGCCGATCGCGCTGAACGGCACGACGTTCGACGACCAGGTCGAGCTGATGCTCGAAGCGAACGCTATCGGCGGACGCCACGGGCTCGGCATGTCCGACCAGATCGAGAACCGGATCATCGAGGCCAAGAGCCGTGGCATCTACGAAGCGCCCGGCATGGCGCTGCTCTTCATCGGCTACGAGCGCCTGATCACCGGCATCCACAACGAGGACACGATCGAGCAGTACCGCGAGAGCGGCCGTCGTCTTGGCCGGCTGCTGTATCAGGGTCGCTGGTTCGATCCGCAGGCGCTGATGCTCCGCGAAGCGGCGCAGCGGTGGGTCTCGCGCGCGGTCACCGGCGAGGTCACGCTCCAGCTCCGCCGCGGCAACGACTACTCGATCCTCAACACCGAGAGCCCGCATCTCACTTACAAACCGGAACGGCTGACGATGGAGAAAGGCGAGAGCGTGTTTTCGCCACAGGATCGCATCGGGCAGTTGACCATGCGGAATCTCGACATCAGCGACACGCGCGACAAACTGCTCACGTATGTGAAGACCGGGCTAATCGCACCGTCGCTGGGGTCGTCGATGCCGATGCTGACCGACGGCTCGGGCGATCACGCCGACAAGCCGGATCCGAAGAGGAAATAGACGATGCCGCTGGAGGTGAATGCGCTCGGGCAAACGGTGGGATTCGCCGTCGACGGATGGAAACCGCCGGTCCAGCCGCCGCGCGAACCAATGACCGGCCGCACGTGCCGCACGGAGCCGCTTGATGTCGATCGCCACGCGGCTGAGCTCCATGCGGCGAACCTGCTCGATACCAGCGGCGGCAATTGGACGTACCTCCCCTACGGTCCGTTCGCCACGCTGGACGACTACCGCGTCTGGCTGACGAGCGTCGCCAGCGCCGCGGATCCGCAGTTTCACGCCGTCATCGATCTCGCGACGAGTAAGGCGGTTGGCGTCGCCAGTTATCTGCGGATCGATCCGGCGGCCGGCGCGATCGAGGTTGGTCATATCAACTACTCGCCGAAGCTGCAGCGCACAGTCGCGGCAACCGAGGCGATGTATTTGATGATGACGCGCGCCTTCGCGCTCGGCTATCGCCGGTACGAGTGGAAGTGCAACGCGCTGAACGCGCCATCGCGCGCCGCCGCGCAGCGGCTCGGGTTTTCCTACGAAGGTGTCTTTCGCCAGGCGCGCGTGGACAAGGGTCGCAACCGCGACACGGCCTGGTACGCGGCGATCGATCGCGAGTGGCCCGCACTCGATCGGGCGTTTCAACGCTGGCTCGATCCGGCGAATTTCGACGAGCGGGGGCGTCAGCGGACGTCGCTCGGCACGCTGACGGGTCCCATTCTCGTCGCGCGAGGTTAACGCCATGCGATATGTGTGGACGGCTCTGCTCCTCGGCTGCGCCATCTCCGTCGCCGGAGCGCGAGGCTTTCAGCCGAGCGGCGCGGCTCGCCTGAAAGGCTCGCCCTCCATGACTCCTCCCGTACCGACATTTCAGGTCGATCCGACGTGGCCGAAGCCGCTGCCCAACGACTGGCTGGTGGGTGCGGTGGTCGGCGTCGCCGTCGATTCGCGCGATCACATCTGGATCACGCATCGGCCGTCGACCCTTCAGCCAAACGAGACGCGCTCGTTCTGGAAAGCGGCGCCGCCGGTGCTCGAGTTCGATCAGGAGGGCACGCTTTTGTCGTCCTGGGGCGGGCCCGGCGCGGGATACGAGTGGCCGCAGCTCGAGCACGGCATCCACGTCGATGATCAGGACAACGTGTGGCTTGGCGGCGGCGGCGACAAGGATGCGCACATCCTGAAGTTCACGCGGCAGGGCAAGTTCCTGCTCCAGATCGGCCGTCAGGGCAAAGGCCAGGGCAGCAACGACACGCAGAATCTCGGCGCCGCTGCGCACATGGTCGTGGATCGCGCGGCCAACGAGCTCTACGTCGCCGATGGCTACGTGAACCACCGCATCATCGTCTTTGACGCGACGACCGGCGCGTACAAGCGGCACTGGGGCGCGTACGGGAAGAAGCCCGACGATTCGTATTTCAAGAATGCCGGCGAGGTACTGCCGGGTCCGTTCAGCGGCAAGGTGCAGAACGAGAACAAGCCGAGCCAGTACGATCCCAACGGTCCTCCCCCGCCGCAATTCCGCATCGTCCACGCCGTGCGGATTTCGCGCGACGGTCTCGTCTACGTGTGCGACCGCACCAACGACCGGCTCCAGGTGTTTCACAAGGACGGTACGTTCGTGCAGGAAGCCTTCATCGCGAAGGACACGTTCGGCAGCGGCTCGGTGTGGGACGTGGGGTTCTCAATCGATCCCGTGCAGACGTTCCTGATCGTCATCGACGGCACAAATCAACAGGTGTATGTGCTGCGCCGAAAGACGCTCGAGGTCGTGAGCACCTTCGGCGGCGCCGGCCACTGGGCCGGCCAGTTCTACGGCGCGCACAACCTTGCGGTCGACTCGAAGGGTAACCTCTTCATCACCGAGACGTACGAAGGTAAACGCGTCCAGAAATTCACATACAAGGGTCTGGGCGCTCGATGACGCAGTGACGCCCGATCACCGACCCAGCGTGATCATCCTTGCGGGTAGAACGGCGCTGGCAAGTCAACGGTCGCCTCGTCTCTGCTGCGCAGGGCAGACAAGCAGCATCATGCGCGACACCTCGCCGCTGATGTCAGGAATCGACGCGAACTCGACGAAGTTCACGGTATGACGCCATCGACCGCGGCAATCGGTGTCGCAAACGGATTGCTGCTTGACTGACCGAGCGCCGGCGACGCGATCAGCATGGCCAGTCCGAGGATGCGTGGCATGCGCATGACTAAGGACCCGGAACGGAATAAGGGTGCCATGTCTGGGCGTCGAGGCGCCCGCCCGGCGAGGCGCGAGGAGCGCGCATACCGGGCGTATGTAAGCGACGAGCAACGAAGCTCGGCGGGATGCATCGGCGGCCAGAGATGGCACCCTTATTCCCTTCGGGTCCTAATAGGGTCACAGGGAATACGCATCATCTCCTCGAAAAGGTCACGAGACGCAACCTCGGATTGAGCCCGAGCACGAGGGTGTCATTCTCCCACAACCGAACGATGTAGACTTCCGCCATGCGCACGCTTCTGATCTGCTGGATGGCTCTTAACGCGGTTGCGCCGGGCGCGCAGGACCCGATACGAACCGCCGACATCACGCTGCGCGGCCTGAAACCGGCCGACTTTCCGCGCGTTACGAAGCTCGCCGACAACGTCTACGCGTACGAGCAGATCGACCCGACGAAACGGACGGTTACCGTCAACAACCTGATCGTGATCACGACCGGCGGCGTACTGATCGCGGAAAGCCAGGGCACGGTCGAGAACGTGAAGCGCCTGGTCGCCGAGGTCGCGAAGCTCACGCCGCAGCCCATCAAGTACGTCGTCGTTGGCTCGGAGCATGGCGATCACACCGGCGGGATCGCGGCCTTCCCCGCGGGCGTCGTCTATCTCGCCCATCCCTTTTCAGCGCCGCGGATCAAGCAGCCGACCGAACCGGTCACTGACAAACGTGTGATCACCATGGGCGGCACCGAGATCGACGTGCTGTTTCTCGGGCGCGCGCACACCGGCGGCGACCTCGAGGTGTACCTGCCGCGCGAACAGATCCTGTTCATGAGCGAGGTGTTCTCGAACCGCATCTTCCCGTCGATGGCGAACGGCTATCCGACCGAGTGGGTGGATACGCTGAAGAAGGCCGAGCAGATGGACGTCAGCTACTTCGTCTCCGCGCACGGCTTCGTCGACAGCGCAGCGGTGATGCGCGAGGAGGAGCGGAACTATCGCCTGGCGCTCGAACGGATCATCGCGGAAGGCAAACGGCTGCACGACGCCGGAACGTCCATTGAGAATGCGACCGCCGGCGCGCAGTTCGAGCCGTACGACGGCTGGACCCGGGCCGCCAACAACGCCTTCGCGGGGCTGAAACGCGTCTACATGGAGATCGACGGCGCCCTGAAATAGTGCAGGCCTTCAGGCCGGCCGGCGCAGTAGTGCAGGCCTTCAGGCCTGCCGTCGCAGCTTCAGGCCAGCACGAACAGCAGAAGCGACCGGGCCGTGACGTCGTAGATCTCACCGAACGGGAGACTTGCGGCGGCCTCGCGATCGGGGTCGGTCGTGTCGATGAGCAGCGACCAGCGGCTGCCGCCCGGATGCACGGGAAGCGTGAACGTCACCGGGTCGCGATGCGCGTTCAGCACCATCAGCATCGTCGCGTCCCCGCCACGCCTGCCGATCCCGGTCGGCTGCGCCCGGCCGTCCATCAACATGCCGAAACAACGCATGTGACGGTCCGACCAGTTTTCGGCGCGCATCTCGGCCCCCGACGCGTTGATCCAGGTGATGTCTTTGACGCCGAGCGCTTCGTTGAACTCACCCGTCAGGAATCGCTCGCGGCGCAGGATCGGATAGGTGTGGCGCAGCCTCGTCAATTTCTGGACGAAGCGGGTCAGCGCCAGGCCGCTCTCGGACACATCCCAGTTCAGCCAGCTGACGTCGTTGTCCTGGCAGTAGGCGTTGTTGTTTCCCTGCTGCGTGCGCGCGGACTCGTCGCCGGCCAGCAGCATCGGCGTGCCCTGCGACAGCAGCAGCGTGGCCAGCATGTTGCGCATCTGACGCTGGCGCAGCGCGATGATCTCGGGATCGTCGGTGAGGCCCTCCACGCCGGAGTTCCAGGAGCGATTGTCCGATGTGCCGTCGTTGTTGCGTTCGCCGTTTGCGTCGTTGTGCTTCTCGTTGTACGTGACGAGATCGTTGAGTGTGAAGCCGTCGTGCGCCGTGACGAAGTTGACCGACGCCCACGGCTTGCGACCGCGGTGTTTGAACACATCGGCAGACGCACACAGCCGCGGCGCCAGCACACCCGGGGTCGCGTCGCCTTTCCAGAACGCGCGTACCGTGTCGCGGAACTGATCGTTCCATTCGGCCCAGCCCGGCGGAAATCCGCCGACTTGATAACCGCCCGGCCCGAGGTCCCACGGCTCGGCGATCAACTTCACGGTTTCGAGGATCGGATCCTGCCCGCAGGCCTTCAGAAACCCGCTCTGGTAGTCGAACCCGTTCGGTTCGCGCGCGAGGATCGTCCCGAGATCGAAGCGGAACCCGTCGACGTGCGTCTCCGTGACCCAGTAGCGCAGGCTATCGGTCACCATCTGGATCACGCGCGCGTGGCTCAGGTTCAGCGTGTTCCCCGTGCCGGTGTCGTTGACGTACAAACGGGGCCGGTCCGGGAGCAGCCGGTAATACGACGCGTTGTCGATGCCTCTGAACGACAGCGTCGGCCCGCGCTCGTTCCCTTCCGCGGTGTGGTTGTAGACCACGTCGAGGATCACCTCGAGCCCGGCTTCGTGGAAGCGCGCGACCATCTCCTTGAACTCGCGCAGGCTGTTCGCGCGATCGCACGCGTATCGCGGATCAGGCGCGAAGAAGCCGATGCTGTTGTAGCCCCAGTAGTTGGTCCCGCCGCGCTCGGACAGATGGATGTCGTTGATGAACGTGTGGACCGGCAGCAGCTCGACGCTCGTGACGCCGAGCGACTTGATGTAGTCGATCACCTTTTGCGTTCCGAGGCCCGCAAACGTCCCGCGCTGATGATCGGCGACGTCGGGATGACGCTTCGTGTAGCCGCGAACGTGCGTCTCGTACAACACCGTGTGCCCCCACGGCACCGGCCGCCGGTTCGGCTCGCCCTGCCAGTCGAAGTTCGGATCGACGACGACGCACTTCGGGACGAATGGTGCGCTGTCGCGCTCGTCGAACGTCAGGTCGCCACCCTCCGCGCCGATGGTGTAGCCGAAGCAGGCGGGATCCAATGTGAGCGCGCCGATGTGCGCCCGCGCATACGGATCGAGCAGCAGCTTGTGAGGATTGAACCGGTGCCCAGCCGCCGGTTCGTAGGGGCCGTACACGCGGTAGCCGTACACCGTCGACGGCCTGATCCCCGGGACGTAGCCGTGCCAGATCTCGTTGGTGTACTCCGGCAACTCGATGCGCTTCAGCTCGCGCTCGCCCGCGGCGTCGAAGAGGCACACCTCAACTTTCGTCGCGTGCGCCGAGAAGAGACTGAAGTTCACGCCCTTGCCGACCCAGGTCGCGCCGCGCGGGAACGGCGACCCTTCGCTTACGCGTCGATCCACGTGTGCGCCCAATCCGTGATGGCCCGATCGCTCTCCCGAGCGCACGATTGATCGCGCCCGTATAATTGATCTCTTCTTCGTAAGGAGCATCCATCATGTCGATCCGGCCCGTCAAGCGCGTCGTGTCCGCCACTCCCCACACCGAAGGCGCGGGCGTCAAGCTGCGGCGCGCGTTCGGCTTCGGAGACACCTCCGAGTTCGATCCGTTCCTGCTCTTCGACGACTTCCGCAACGAGAACCCGGACGATTACCGGGCGGGCTTCCCGTGGCATCCGCACCGCGGGATCGAGACGATCACCTACGTGCTGGCCGGCCAGGTCGATCACGGCGACAGCCTCGGTAATCGCGGCACCCTCGGCGCCGGCGACATCCAGTGGATGACGGCCGGCAGCGGCATCATGCACCAGGAAATGCCGCAGGGCGACGCGCAGGGGCGGATGCACGGCTTCCAGCTCTGGGCGAACCTCCCCGCCTCGCTGAAGATGACCGCGCCCCGCTACCAGGACGTCGCGGCGAAGGACATCCCCGACGTCGTCGACGATGACGGGACGCGCGTGCGGGTGATCGTCGGCGACTTCTGGGGCAAGCAGGGACCGGTGGAAGGCGTTGCCGCCGACCCGCAGTACATCGACGTCTCCGTGCCGCCCGGCACGCGCAAGCGCTTGAAGGTGGACACCGCCCGCCACGCGTTCGCCTACGTCTTCGCTGGGTCGGGCACCTTCCGCGACGCCTCGGAGCCTCGCGGCGTGTTGACCGAAGGGACCGACGGCAGCGACATCGTGCGGCGCGACGAAACGGGCAACCGGTCGCTCGTGCTGTTCGATAGCGGTGACGAAGTCGTCGTGCAGGCGGGAGACGAAGGCATCCGGTTCCTGCTGGTGTCGGGCAAACCGCTCGAGGAACCAGTCGCGTGGTACGGGCCGATCGTCATGAATACGCAGGAGCAGCTGCGACAGGCGATCAGCGAACTCCGCGCGGGCACGTTTATCAAGCCAGGGTAGTACCATCGCCGCGGATGACGCCGCCACGCGCGCGCCCGCAGAGCCTCGCGGTCTCAGCGGGCGCCACACCCGCCACACCCGCCACGCGCGCGGTATCGCTCGCGTTTTTCGTCTCGGGGGCGGCCGGCCTGATCTTCGAAGTCGTCTGGTTCCATCGCTGCGGTCTCGTCTTCGGCAACAGCGTCGTGGCCACGAGCATCGTCCTGTCGAGCTTCATGGGCGGGCTCGCGCTGGGTACCGCGCTGGTCGGATGGCACGGTCGTCGGCTTGGCAACCTCCTGCGCGCGTACGCGGCGCTCGAGGCGGTGGTGGCGATTGCGGGCCTCGCACTGACGTACGCGCTCCCGACTCTGCCGGCGCTGATCGCTCCGCTCACCACACGGGCGGCGTCGCACTTGTGGCTCGTGAATGTGATTCGCCTCGTGACGGCGTGTGGAGCGCTCCTGATCCCGACGACGGCCATGGGCACGACGCTCCCTGTGCTCGTCGGATCGCTGTCGAACGCGCGACGGGGCTTCGGACACGCGCTGGGACAACTGTATGGCTGGAACACCCTCGGCGCCGTATTCGGCGTCGTGGGTGCCGAGCTCGTGCTGGTCGACCGTGTGGGCATCGCGGGGACCGCATGGATCGCCGCCCTTCTGAATATGGGCGCGGCCGCCACGGCGCTCGCGCTGTCACACCGCTCGGGCTATGCCGACGGGGCCGAGCTCGATGCGCCGACTCTCGATGCGCCGATCGTGGCTCGACGTCCTCCGGCCGGATCGATCGAGGTTCCGCCCGACACGGCGAGCGCCGGAGCGCTGCGCGCCAGGCTGCTCGCTTGCGCATGGCTTGGCGGCGGCGCGCTGCTCACGCTCGAGGTCGTCTGGTTTCGCTTTCTCTCGATGTACGTGCTGACGACGACTCTCACGATGAGCGTGATGCTCGCGTCCGTGCTCGCGGGGATCGGTCTGGGTGGGCTCGCGGCATCGCGCTGGCTGGCGCGTGGTGCCGGCGCGTCCACCTGCGCGCCGAGCGTCGCCTTCATCGCCGGCTGTTCCACAGTGCTGTCGTATCTGACATTCCAGTGGATGACGCACGGAACCCAGATTTCCGAGTGGTACCGGGTGATGTGGCTGGCCTGCGCACTCACCGCGCCCACGTCGTTCCTCTCGGGCGTCCTCTTCACCGCGATCGGTCAGGCGGTGCGCGGAGCGTCAATCCATTCGCGCTGCTGGAGCGACGCGCGCGCCGCCGCCTGGCTGACACTGGCCAATACGACCGGCGCGATGTGCGGACCGCCGCTCGCGGCTTTCGTTCTACTTCCGACACTTGGCATGGAACGGACAGTGTTCGCGGCGAGCGTCGTCTACGCGTCCATCGGTCTGCTGGCGATGCGCGTCATCGGACCCGGAACCACGCCGGCGCGATCGCCGGCGTTCGTGTTGAGTGCCGTCGCGCTGATGCTGTCGCTCGGCGGATTCCCCTTCGGGCTGATGGCCGACGGGTATTTCGCGCGGGCCGCTCAGCCGTACACGGCCGACGGATCGGAAATCGTGGCCACGCGGGAGGGCCCCTCCGAGACGATCTTTCTGATGCAGCAGAAGTGGCTGGGCAAACCGGTCTACAACCGCCTGATCACCAACGGCTTTTCGATGACCGGCACGGCTGTGCCAGGCCTGCGCTACATGCGGTATTTCGCCTACTGGCCGATGCTGCTGCACGAGGCGCCCTTGCGGCGTGCACTGGTGATTTGCTACGGCGTGGGTGTCACCGCGAGCGCGATCCTCGATCTGCCCTCGGTGGACACGGTCGATATCGTCGAGCTCTCTCGAGACATCGTCGCCCTCAGCGACATCATCTATACGCCAACGCTGCATCCGCTTCACGATCCGCGCGTGCGCATGCACATCGAGGACGGGCGTTTTTTCCTGCAAACCTCCCGCGAGCGCTTCGATCTGATCACCGGCGAACCGCCGCCGCCGCGCACACCCGGAGCGATGAATATCTACACGCGAGAGTACTTCCAGCTGATCCACGACAGGCTGGCGGAAGGCGGGATGACCACCTACTGGGTCCCGGTGGCCCGCCCGGATCCCGGCACCGACGTCAATACGATCCTCCGCGCGTTCTGCGACGTCTTCGACGACTGCTCGCTGTGGAACGCGACGCCGTTCGACTTCATGCTCGTGGGTACGCGCCACGCGACAGGGCCCGTATCGCACGCGTCGTTCTCCGCCGCCTGGGACACACGAGCGCTCGCGTCCAAGCTGCGCGAGGTCGGCTTCGAACGGCCCGAGCAGATCGGCGCCACGTTCATCGGCGACGCGGTGTTTCTGCGGGAGCTGACCCGGAATACACCGCCGTTGACCGACGACTTCCCACAGCGGCTGCGGCCCGTTCGAACGAGACCATCGCTCTCGGACCCGCGATACCCGATCGACGCCGCCGCGGTCGAGATGTATCAGCGCGTGATCAATCCAGGCAGAGCGCGGCAGGCCTTCGCCACGTCGGACTTCATCAGGCGCCTATGGCCACGGGCACTGCTCGCTGACTCGCTTCCGTACTTCGACCAGCAGCGGATGATGAACAGCGTGCTCTGGGAGGGCGGGAAACCGCTGCCGCAGATTGAGGACCTCCACGCGCTGTTGAGGGGGACTTCGTTGCAGACGCTCCCTTTGTGGCTGCTGGGCAGCGACGACGTGAAGCAACGGATTGCCGAGGCGAGCGACGAGCGGTCCAGCGCCACGGAATACGCGCGGGGCCTGCGTGCCCTGGTCACGCGCGACTATCGCCGGGCCGCGGCGCACTTCGGAGAGTCCGAGCGGCGTGGTCTCCAGGGCGCGACGGTCCGGCCGCTCCTGGTGTATTCACTGTGCCTGGCGGGCGATCTCGAGACAGCCCGGCAGCTCGCGCGCGGCGTCCGCGCAGGCAGCGCCGGCGAGCGGCACTTCTGGGATTGGCTGCGGGCGACGTTCAGCGTGGCACCCTGAACTCCAGTGGCTTCCTCCGCCTTGACCTTCGCCTTTCTTTTGCGTATCATCCCCTCAGTGACGAGGTGCCCATGCTTCCTCTGACGAAACGCCAGCGCGAGATTCTGGATTACCTGAACGAGTTCATCACCCAG
>Ga0209515_10005282_pt1 | contig 16848 bp, 14 predicted proteins | sample Subgroupgradi54m_FD_187454 | JGI IMG/M metagenome (GOLD analysis project Ga0209515, IMG submission 187454) | Subsurface groundwater microbial communities from S. Glens Falls, New York, USA - GMW60B uncontaminated upgradient, 5.4 m (SPAdes)... ...
AATCAGGTTCTGGAATAAGGAGAAGCTCGTGGACATTCAAAAGATCAAGAACCAGGATTTACAGCTGTCCACTTTTAATCTTTAAATGGTTCACTTTTAAAATTTAGGTAACATGAAGCATGTCGCAAGTTTAATTGGTAAAAATTGGGATGGAAATTCTACTTAACGTTGGCAAGCACCTCCCGTTTCCAGGCTTTAAAAAATTCAGCGAAAGGAACCCTGTAGATTTTTTCAAAAGCGGAGTCAAAGATTTCGCCGTCACCCAGCGCTTTCAAAAGCTGTTTCATTTTAACAAATCGATAATCCGTAATTAATTTAGACGCAATCGAGAACGACTGATGATAAAAAAAGAGCGCCTGGATATCACTGATCTCTTGTGTGATCCCCTTCTCTAATTCTTCGACCGAAAGCAAAGAATTTTTCTTGAGCGCTACACTAAGCAACCGTAAATCAACTGGAATAATTTTATTCTCTTCGTACTGCGCGAGCCCCTCATGCAGCCACACGGGGCAACGGTCTTTGCTGATATCAATGATAAACACGTGCGTCAATTCATGTTGAATCAATTTTCTAAGTTTCTTGCGATTCACCTGAGCTTCGTACGTGGGAATTCGGATTTTCCCGTCAAAGAGAGCGCCCGACCAATGCGGAATCTGCTTGATGGCATGATAGCCTTCTTTATCGTAGAGAATAACAACGGTCTTGTAATTGAGATAATGGCCAAAGTCGGTTGAAATGGTCCGGTAAGAATCCCGCAGATACTGCCTGATTTCAGAGCCCTCGACATCTTGCTTGCGGTTATACCGGATAATGAAATGTTCATCGAGGTATTCGGATAGATGTTGATTTAATTTTTCTTCTGCGATCAGTCTGTTTAATTTCTTCTCAACCCGTTCATTTTTTTGTAAAAGATATGATTTTTGATAAGCGTCTTTTGCCACGGACAAATTTTGCGAATAATATTCGATATCGCCCAAAAGTTCATAAATTAGAAAATTTTTATCGTCAAATTTAATTCCGTCTTTCAAAAGTGCGCGCGCAAGACCGTACTGCTTTTGCTTGAAACTATCCAACGCCTGGTCAAACAGCTCTCGCGCTCGCGCTTGCGCCAGCACTTCTTTAGCTCCATCGCCACGGTCACTCGCAACAAATTGCTTCGCCTGAATCACGCTCCGGTCAAACTTGGGGTTGCTTTTTTCTTCTGAATCCAGGGATTTTGATTCCGAAATAGATTCGGAAAGTTTTTTCGCTTTTTGAAGCAGGGCAAGCGCTTCATTTGAAAGACCATTTTTTGAAATCTGATCGGCCCGCTTTTCATAAGCTTTCACAAGTTCGAGTTTCAGAGTATCGTCGCTCGCGCTCACTCGATTGATTTCTTCTAATAACGGAATTGCTTTCGCATAATCTCCCGCCGCAATCAATTCAATTCCTTTCTTCTTTAAACCGGCCATATCGGGATCTGTTTTTTTCTCGGAAGTGTCTAACGCAAAAAGAGAGGCTGTCAAACCTCCGATCAAGAGAAACGATGTCATTAGAAATTTGGTTTGTGATTTAATGAGTTTTAGTAAATTCATGTGCCAGTTTGATTCGTTTTTGAATGGACGGGTGATCATACAACAAAAATTCGATCAGCCAGTGCGGGTTTGGATCCGAAAGATTGGTTTCGCTGAGCTTTTCCATCGCCGAGATAAATGCGTCTTTATTTTGAGTGGCTTGAAGCGCAAATCGATCTGCGCGATTCTCCAAAGATCTGGAAAATGCATTCACAAAAGGTGATATCCCAAAATTGAATGTAAGGAAAATGAAACAAAGAGTTGGAAATTGTTCAAGGTCGTCAATCCCCCATTGCCCAAACAATGGCGCGCGCGCGCGAATCAACTCAAATGCAAGCCAAAAGACAACCCCTGACGTTAAAAAACCCAACGCCAATTGTTTCAAGATGTCCCTGTGTCTAAAATGCCCCAATTCATGTGCCAGAACCACTTCGATTTCTGAATCGGAAAATTTGTCAAGCAAGGTGTCACCCAAAATAATCCGCTTGGTTTTCCCAATCCCGCAAAACGCGGCATTTGCTTTTTTAGTTGTCTTGCTTAAATTGAGCGAATAAATATTTTCAACTTTCATTCCGAAACGAACCGCAAGGGCCATAATTTTGGAGCGAAGAACCCCTTCCGGCAGTGTTCGATATTGATAAAAAAGCGGAACAATAAAGACGGGAAAGATTTTTCCCATCACAATCGAAACAAACGTGTATGCGAGCCAAGTCCAGATCCACCAATGTTCGGGACTTTTCCAAATAATTTCAAATAGCATCAAAAATAAAACGCTTGAAAAGACGAAAGACAAGATTTCTTTCTTTACGGTTTCAAAGATCCAGCCTGGAAAATTCTGATTAGACAATTCGTAACGCTTTTCCAGCCAGTAGCTACCATAAAAAGTGAATGGGATTCTAAAAAGAAAGAAATAAATCGTAAAGGCACTGAAGAAAAGAAAAAGTTGAATCAACTGATTTTGCGCCATTTTTGCAAAATCAAGAAAATGGGTTTGGATGTGGGATTCGATTAAAAAAAGCAAGAGAGAACATTCGAGAAGAAATTCTATCAGCGCAAGCCAATTTCGCCGGCGCTGATAGGATTTTGCATTTTTGTCATTGCCCGTTTGTTTATTTTCGCTTTGGCTGGATTCGTGCATATGACTTAATTTTTAAATATGATTAATCAAATAAAATTTTCCGCTTTCTGACTTCAAATTCATCAATATCCTCTGCGCCCATATCGGGTTCCAATTCGATCCGCTCATCCCACCGGACGGTTCCCTCTAGAAGTTCGGCGGGAATTTCGTTTAAAAAGCGCGAGGGCATGTTGTGATGCCGAAATCCGTAAAGCCTTCTCGTGTTGGCATACGAGAGATGCAATTTTTTCTTGGCGCGTGTCATTCCCACATAACAAAGCCGCCGCTCTTCTTCAAGGTCAGCGTTCGATTCGCCAAACGAATTCACATGCGGAAAAATTTCTTCTTCCAATCCGACCATGAACACCACCGGAAACTCAAGTCCTTTTGCGCAATGGAAAGTCATCAGCGTTAAAACGGCCGACGTTGGATCCCACGTATCAATATCTGCTTGAAGCGAAATGCTTTCAAGAAAAGTTTCCAAAAGGCCTTTTTTTAAAATGGTTTCTCCGGCCGCAGGTAATGGATCGAGATTCGGCTCCCAATTTTCCTCAAATTCCTGAACAACCGAGAAAAATTCCTTAATGTTTTCAAGCCGCGCGCGGGCTTCGATCGTGCGCTCAAATTCCAATTCCTTTAAATAAGTTGTTTCATTTAAAATTTGTTCCAGAAAATCACTCACCAAAAGATCGTTCCGGTTTTCGCGTAAACGTATCATCAGACGGCAAAATGACTGAACGGCCATTTTCGTTTTACTGCCAATTTCCGGCACATTTTGAATTGCGCATAACGTCTCAAAAAGTGAAAGGTTTTTTTCGTTCTGATAACGCTCGATCCTTTCAAACGCCTTTTTCCCGATCCCTCGGCTCGGCACATTCATGATTCGCTTCAAACTAATGGCATCCTCCGGAAATGACAACACTTTTAGGTAGGCGATTAAATCTTTGATTTCCCGCCGATCATAAAATTTGATTCCGCCGACAAGTTTATAGGGAATTTTCTGCTGCCGCAAAACATCTTCAAAAATGCGCGATTGGCTGTGAACGCGGTAAAAAATGACGATATCTGAGAGCGAAAAACCGGAACGTTGGTGCTCCTTAATTTTTTGGACGACATAATTGGCTTCATCTTTTTCATCGCTTGCCTCAAACAAAGCAATTTTCTCCCCTTCGGGATTTTCCGTCCAAAGATTTTTTGGCTTCCGCGCGGAATTAAACTGGATCAGCGTATTGGCGGCATCTAAAATGGTTTTGGTAGAACGGTAATTTTGCTCGAGTTTCAAAATTTGACAGTTTGGATAATCGGTTTCGAAGCGGAGAATATTTTGAATGTCGGCACCTCGCCAGGCGTAAATCGATTGATCGGGATCGCCAACGGCCGTGATTTGCTGGTGCCGGGAGGCCAGCTGATTCACAAATGTGTATTGCGCGTGATTCGTATCCTGATATTCATCAATTAAAATGTGCCGAAACCGTTCTTGCCAGGATTCGAGAACGGTTCCATGCAAACGAAATACTTGAACGGTTTTCATGATCAAATCGCCAAAGTCACACCCGCCGAGCGCCTGCATCTTTTTCTCGTACAGCGTGTAGATTCTGCTCACGGCTTCTTCAAAATAATCCGCCGCCCGGTTTTTGATTTCCTCGGGATCCAAAAGTGCATCTTTCGCCCGCTGAATGCTTTCCCGGACACCTTTTGGATTAATTTGTTTTTCATTCATCTCCAAATCTTTCATGCACTCTTTAATCAAGACAAGCTGATCCATTTCGTCATAAATTGAAAAATGCCGCTTGAGTCTGATTTTCTCGCCGTCGACTCGGAGAATTTCAAGACAAGTGGCATGAAAAGTTGCGATCCAGACATGCTGGTGGGTGAGTGAGGAAACACGCTTTCGCATTTCTTCCGCCGCTTTGTTGGTAAATGTAATTCCGAGAAGTTGGAAGGAAGGGACGCCCGTCGCGATCAGATAAGCCATGCGCCGCGTCAGAATTCTGGTTTTTCCGCTGCCTGCGCCGGCCACAATCAAAAGCGGCTTCCAGTCTGCACAAACGGCTTTTTTTTGAACACCGTTTAAATCATTTAGAATGCCGGCGTGTTCTGTTTTCATGAATCGGAAAAGTTGAACTTTTGGTCAAATGCCTCTTTAAAATCAAAACCATTTTTAAAATCATCGATCAAATCGTCTTCCCGTTTCCGAAGAAGTCCCGCATCGACCAGATCAAACACAATCTGCCCAAAATCAAGCGTACTTTTAATTCCCCAATGTTCAAAAACGGTTCTGGCCATTGCCCCGAATTGCTCAAGCGCATAGAGACGAATCCCTTCCAAAAATTCCTGGCCGCTTAAATGCCTTGGCGCTGACAGCTTTTTCATTGTAAATTCCAGCGCTTCCAAAACAAAACTGTAAGCTTCCGGCTGATAGTCGTTAAAAATTTTCTTCAACTTTCTGATTTTGAGCAGCAACTCAAGTTGTTTTTTCATAAATTTCCTGACGAAAGGTCAACAAACCGCGGCAGACATTCGAATTTCTTTTGAATCCTGCCTTCCTCGCCTATTCCAAACCGGATTCCGATATTGGTCCATCTCCAAGGCGCGGCTCAAACTTATTTCTTGGCTCGTCAGCGTTCTTAGTTCGCTTTCCCAGTAAAAATATTCCTGAAACGCACGGATGACGGCCTTTTCCAAATGTGAAATGGTTATTTGATTATCGTAATTTTGAGAGAACCTATTGAGCTGAATCGAACCTTGATGAAGGACGAACCCCCGCGTGCGCCTTTGCGCGCCCCCCACGATCTTTTGATTTTGATAAATCAAATCATCGCAAATGGGTTTTTCAAAACAAATCATATGCTCGGGTATAAAATCCTGTTTTTGACATCCGCTTTGAAACATTGTTTTAATTTGAAATTCCGTGAACGCCTGAGCGATACACAAGTGAATCGCCTGATAAGTCGAGCGTGAAGTTGCAAAATCCTTATGAATTCCTGCAGGGAAAATGGCCGAAAAAATAATGTCATTCTGATGACGAACCATACCGCCGCCCGTAAGCCGCCTCACCCAGGGCAACTGAAGCGCGGAAACCCGCTCAACCAAAGAAGGGTTTCGCTGGCTGAAACCAACCGTGATCGATTCGCTTTCAAATTGATAAAAACGTAAAATCGGAGTGGCGCTGTTTTGTTGAATGGCAATCTCAAACAAAGCGTGATCGAGAGCCATCTCGCGGAAAGGACTTTCGATCGATCTGGGAATGATTCGAAGAGTTCCCATAAACAATCAAGCGAGAGAAGAATTGCGGGTTTGGTCAATCTTATAATCCCGCCAGCTCAAAATTGGTTTTCGAGCCGCTTGCACCTCATCAGGCCTGCGGATAGGCATGGTGTAAGGCGCTTTCTGGACCATTTCCGGATTTTCTTCAACCTCTTTCACAATCTTTGAAATGGCGTCCACCAATTGGTCAAGCGATTCTTTGGATTCTGTTTCGGTTGGTTCAATCATGAGCGCTTCCTCAACCACCAGCGGAAAATGAACCGTTGGCGCATGAATTCCATAATCAAGAAGCCTCTTTCCGATATCGCCCGCATGAATTCCCGCCGGTTTCATATTCCGGGCAGTTACCACAAATTCGTGCATGCAAAATTCCGGGAACGGAACTTCAAGCATCCGTTCGAGCCGCTTTCGCAAATAATTGGCACTCAAGATTGCATCCCGGCTGATTTGTCTCAAGCCTTCCAAACCAACAGAACGAATATACACATACGCTCTCAAAAGAAGCCCGAAATTTCCGTAAAAGGATTTAATTTTCCCGATTGAATGGGCACGGGTTTTCTGCCAGCGGTAGTTTTCTCCGTCTTTCACCACAAACGGGATTGGTAAAAAATCTGCCAAAAACTTTTTGACCCCCACAGGACCCGCACCCGGACCGCCGCCGCCGTGCGGAGTCGAGAAGGTTTTATGCAGATTGAGGTGGACGATGTCAAAACCCATATCGCCGGGCCGCGCAATTCCAAGCAGCGCATTCAAATTAGCGCCGTCGTAATACAAGAGCGCGCCATGGCGGTGCATGATTTCCCGAATTTTCAAAATGTCATCTTCAAAAAGCCCGAGCGTGTTAGGATTCGTGAGCATCAGGCATGCCGTCTGGTCATCCACGGATTTTTTAAGTGCTTCCAAGTCAATCCGGCCGCGATGGTCTGAAGGAATCTGAACCACCTGATATCCACAAAGCGCCGCAGTTGCAGGATTCGTTCCGTGGCTCGAGTCGGGAACGAGTACTTTTATGCGTTTGCGCTCACCCCGATGCTGGTGATAGGCGTGAACGAGCATCAGCCCTAACAATTCGCCATGCGCACCCGCGGCAGGTTGCAGCGTAAATTCATCCATGCCCGTTATTTCACAAAGCATATGTGATAATTCATACAGAACCTGCATGCTTCCCTGCACCGCATCATCCGGTTGATACGGATGTGACCAAGCAAACCCATCGAGCCGCGCGACTTCTTCATTAATTTTCGGGTTGTATTTCATGGTGCAGCTTCCCAGCGGATAAAAGTGGGTATCGATACTAAAATTTTTCTTCGATAAATTAACAAAATGACGAATAATTTCAGGCTCTGACAATTCCGGTAAATTCGCACATTCTTTCCGCTGCAAATGTGCGGGAATATTTTTAGAAAAATCAATTTCAGAAAATTTTCTCTTTGGCAACGCGACGCTTTTCTTGCCGAGCCTGCTTTTCTCAAAAATCATCTGATCGTCCGCAAAAAGTCCTGAAAGGGTTTTGGTTTTCATGACGATATACTTTCTTTCAAAATTTCCACAAAATGGTCAATCTCATCTTTTGTCTTTGTTTCGGTTGCGCAAACGAGCATTGTATTTTTAAATTCCGGATATTCTTTCCCCAAATCATACCCACCGACAATATCACGTGCGATCAGAAATTGATTCATTTCAGAAACAGGTTTTGGACACCTGACGGTAAACTCATTAAAAACGGGCCCTTTTGTTAAAACTTGAAAACCTGCAATTTTCTCAATTTGATCCCGCAAATAAAATGCGTTTTCCATATTAAGCTCAGCCACTTGTTTCATTCCGGTTTTCCCGAGGCACGTCATATAAACACAAGCCGCGATTGCACAAAGCGCCTGATTCGTACAAATATTGGAATTGGCGCGTTCGCGCCGAATGTGCTGCTCTCTTGCTTGAAGCGTCAAACAAAACGCGCGGCGGTTGTCCATATCTTTCGTGAGCCCGACCAAACGCCCCGGAATTTGACGTACCAGCGTGCGTGTCGTTGTAAAATATCCGAGCCACGGCCCGCCAAAACTGAGTGGAATTCCAAGCGGTTGGCCTTCCCCACAAGCAATGTCTGCTCCCCATTCAGCCGGTGTTTTGTAAAATCCGAACGAAAGCGGATTCCCGGTCATAATGAAAAGTGACTCATTTTGATGAACCAGCTGAGCGAGTCCTTCCAAATCTTCTATCAGTCCAAAAAAGTTCGGGCTTGAAACAATGACAGACGCCACCTCTTGCGTCAGATGGTTTTCTAACGCTGCTCTGTCAAGACTTCCATCCGTCAAAAACGGAATTTCGATCATTTCCATTCCCGTTTTCGCCAGATAGGTTTGAAGTACACGGCGAAACTCGGGATGAAGCGACTTTGCGACCATTACTTTTTTTCGACTGGTTTTTGAAAGGGAGAGTAGCGCCGCTTCAGCAAGCGCCGTTGATCCGTCATAGTGAGATCCGTTTGAAATATCCATCCCTGTCAATTCGCACATCAGGCTTTGATATTCAAAGATGGCTTGAAGCGTGCCCTGGGACGCTTCCGCCTGGTAGGGCGTATACGCCGTATAAAATTCGCTTCTTGAGATAATGGCGTTTACAACCGACGGAATGTAGTGCTCGTAAGCGCCGGCTCCTAAAAATGAGAGTTTGTCCTTACAATTTAAATTTTTACGGGCAATTTTTCCGAACAAGGTTCTTATTTCATGTTCACTCAAACTATTCGGAATGCGGATATCGGGATTTCGAAGTTCAGCCGGAATGGCCTGGAGAATCTGGTTAAATTGCTCGACACCAATGGTATCAAGCATCACTTGATGATCTTCAGAAGTTAACGGTAAATAACTCATGATTCATGTGCCGCTTGCTGCAAAAATTCCTGATACTGATCACTTGCGAGAAGCAGCTCAAGGTCGCTTGGATTGGACGGCGTCAATTCAAAAAACCAGCCATTTCCGTAAGGCTCGCGATTTGCAAGCGCAGGATCTGCTTCAAGCGCCGTATTGATTGCTTTGACGGTTCCGGAAATCGGAGCGTAAATGTCAAAGGCAGCCTTCACAGATTCCACCACGCAAATCGCTTTTCCCTGGCTTACTTCCTGCCCGACTTTCGGAAGCTCAACAAAGACGATATCTGATATTTCATGCTGAGCGTAATCGGTAACGCCCACAATCGCCCGGCCGGGCTGATAACGGATCCACTCATGTGTTTTAGTATATTTCAAATCTTTTGGAATATTCATGGACGAGCTCCTGTCGTGGTTTTTTTATAAAATGGAGTTGCAACAATTTTGGCACTGACTTGATTTTGCCGGATCTGAATTTCGATTTCATGACCCATTTGACTTTCTTCCAGCAACACACCGGCAAGACCAATATTTTTTTTAAGCGTGGGTGAGAAAGAACCGCTCGTGACACGTCCGATCGAACGGCCATTTTTTGTTACGTCGTAATCGTGACGAGCCAAACCGTGCCCCAGCATTTCAAATCCGACGATCTTTTTTGAAATTCCTTTTTCTTTTTGCTGAATCAAAGCGCTCCTTCCGATAAATTCTTTGTCAAAAAAAACGGTGCGTTCAAGCCCAACCTCAAGCGGTGTTGTCTCGTCATTCATGTCTTGCCCATAAAGCATCATACACGCTTCGAGGCGCAGCGTGTCTCGCGCACCAAAACCGATGGGCTTGATTCCAAACGCTTTCCCTTTTTCTAAGAATACGGAATAAGCGTCCGTCAGATCTTTTTTCATTAAAAAAATTTCGTAGCCAAGTTCACCCGTGTAACCAGTTCTTGCAATCAGCACATTTTTCCAAGGATTTGATCCCGGTAGGACCGAATAATATTTCATTTGTTCGAGCGGATACGGAAAAATGGATTTCAACAGATCGAGACTGTTCGGGCCTTGAATCGATAACAATCCGATTTCTTCGCTTCGATTTTGAATGGCAGCGCTTTTTAAATTATGACTCAAAAACCAGTCATAATCCTTTGCGATGTTGGCTGCATTCACAACCACCAAATACGATTCTTCGCCCAATTGATATACAATGACATCGTCAACAATGCCGCCCTTTTCATTGCAAACAGGGCTGTAAAGAGCCTTTCCCATAACCAATCTGTCAACTTGAGCGCTTAAAAGGTAGTTGAGCGTTTGCCGGGCTGTTCGCCCTTCAAAATAAATTTCGCCCATGTGGGAAATATCAAAAATCCCCACCCGATTCCGGACTGCCTTGTGTTCGTCAATCACGCTTGAATAATAAAGAGGTACTTCCCACTCACCAAAAGTGCCTAAACGAGCGCCCAGGGTTTGGTGAAATTCATGTAACGGCAGCTTTTTGATGTGAACCATGGTCGCTTGCATTGTCGGGGAATAAGCGGAAATTATAACAAAAACGAGATAGAAAGCAAAGAGAATAGAAGAAAAGAAAAGCGGTTAAAAGTATTCCCCCACCCAGTGCTTTGCAGAGTCAACCACTCGAACAAAAGCGTTGCTGACAGGCGGAGAATAATTAGGATCGACGACCAAACTAGAGTAACCGATTGCTCCCACCACATCTGCATGAGTAGCGTCTGTAAGCGCAGACGGCAAACCGGGAGTATTTCGCGGGATTCCCAATCTCAAACCGTAAGGGATCATCTCTTGCGCAAGATCGAGAAAACCATCCAGTTTTGCTCCGCCACCGGTAAAAACAGCTTGAGTGATGGGAGCGAACTCTTCTCCTATTTTTCGAATGGCGAAAGTGATTTGCATAGCAAGTTCACGAATGACTGCAAGTGATTCCTCTTCCAGGCGCTTTCTTGTGATGTGTTGATTTTCTTTCCCATCCGGGTCTGTCACTGGAATTAACTCTTCTGAAAATTGAGGTTTTTGTTGCGCAGATACAAACATTTCTTTCAGGCGCCGCGCATGCTCCAATTTTAAATTCAATTTTTGAGCAAGCGTTTCAGTGATCCATTCAGAGCCCTTCGGAATGACATTCGATGTAACCAAAATTGAATTTTTATAACAATCCATCCGCGTAGAATAACCGCCCATGTCAACCAAAATAACCCCATCTTCTTTTTCTTCCTGAGTCAAGACAGCCCTTGAGGCAGCCAGCGAGATGGGAATAAATTCTGTAGCGTCGATGTCTGCCCGCTCCAGAGCTCTCAGCAAATTATTACAAATCGTATAATCCATCGTAAATAAACGAAGTGTGACACCCAGGCGCGTTGCCTCAAGTCCGATCGGATTTGAAATCCCAGAAAGATCGTTGACCAAAAATTCCTGCGGGACGGCCTGAATGATCATTTCATTAAGCGGAATGGTTGCGACACTTCTTGTCTGCGCAATCACTTCACGGACATCTTTGATGGTAAGCGCATGCGGATTTCCATAAAAATAAAGAGAGCTTCCAAATATAAAATTTTTAAGATGCGGATGCGACACCACCACACGGGCACGAATGATGCTTTCGTTTGCTCGATCCGACACATACTGAACGGTTTCCCTGAGCGTATCAGAAGCTTTTGAGAGATCTTTTACCACGCCGCGGTCAAACCCATCTGCCTGGCGTGTGCTAAATGCGGCTACTTTTCTGATTCCATCCAGGCCCTGCACCAATTTAAGACACGTAATTTTAATCGTCCCGACATGCAAAATATATTGCGGCGGTAATTTCATGCGCTTATTTTAATTTTCTTTGTACAACCACATCGTTCAAGCATAAATCAATATACGCAAGTTGATATCGCTCATCTGTTTTTAAGATATTGGCGATCGGACCGAGCTTTAGCAAATTCGCTTTAACGTTTTCACAAATGCGAAGTTCCGGGCCATCCACGAGAAAAATGGAGAAATTTCCCAAGTGATCCACGGAAATCATGTCTATTTTTTCGCGTTTTGAAACATCATTTTCCTGAAACGCTTGCAATACTTTCGGAAGTTTTTTCAAAGAATCATGCTGATATTTTTCGAGCACTTCTAACTTCTTTTTTGGATAATAATAATTGGAAAACTGAATTAAATTATAATTTGGTGACTTGCTGACAGACATCACAATACCTTCATCATCCATCACATAGGATTCACCCTTTGGCGTAAGATGGAGTTCGGTCAGCGGGATTCGCGGCGTGATGTAAATTTCAAGTTCATTTGGCAGACGTCTTACGATGCTCGCATATTTGATATTGGGATTTGATTTGATAACCGAAGATACCCGTTCTAAATTGATGTGAAGCAAATTTTTCCCGCCCGCCTCCCGCTCAAGATCTCTGTACTCATCACTCGTCAAAATGCCTTTTGGAAATACTTTCAGGAGGCTCACTTGAAAATAAGGATCGGCAAAAAGTGTTTCGCGTACGCCAAAAAAAGTAAAATAAAGCAAAGCAATAAAAATGGTAATTGGCAGGCATTTAAAAAAAATCCCAAACACCCAGCTGAACAATTCTAACAAAATCTTGTGAAACCCAAACTTTCTGACACTGATGCCGCGCCGTTTCATATTTTTATTTCTTCACCCTGTTTCGTGCAAGTTGAAGTAATTTTACGCACAGTTCATCAAAACCAATCCCAACCGCTTTCGCAGCTTTCGGAAGAAGACTGGTTTCCGTAAATCCGGGAATGGAATTTACCTCAAGGACAAAAGGCTGATTCTTTTGATCGACCATCAAGTCAACCCGAGAAAAATCCCGCAGCCCCAAAACCTGATGCGCTTTTTTTGCGAGCCTAGAAAGTTTTTTTGATAAATTTGAATGGATCGGTGCCGGAACCAAATATTCAGTCATTCCTTTGGTGTATTTTGCTTTGTAGTCATAGAAGCTCCTTTTGGGTTTGAGCTCAATCACCGGCAATGCGCAGCCGCCTAAAATGCCGACTGTGAATTCGCGGCCTTCGATTTTTTTTTCAACCAAAATGCTTGAATATATTTTGAGACTTTTTTTGATCTTTGGCATTAATTGAGACCGGCGTTCCACCATCATCACACCAATGGAAGAACCGTTTGCGATAGGTTTAATAACGGCCGGAATCGGCAGTTGATTGAATCGGGTGCGCCAATTTTTTCGGGTGAGCAGAGCCCATGTCGGTGTGGGGATTTGATGCTTTTTAAAAATCTGCTTGGATTTTTGCTTATCGAACGTTTGACTGCTTGCGACTGGACCTGAGCCAACGTATGGAATGCTTAGTTTTTCCAACTCACGCTGCAACCTGCCGTCTTCGCCGCCTTTTCCATGAACTGCAATGAACGCCATCGACGGCTTTTCTGCCTTCAATTTTTTCTGGAAGCCATTACGGGCATCTAAAGAAAACGCCCTAACTCCTTTCCTTATAAGGGCTTCCGTAATTGCAATTCCGGACCTGATTGAGATAGCTCTTTCATCTGAAGAACCACCCAAAAGTACGCAAACATCCTCCCTACGACTCACGCCAAAATCCCTACCTCAACCGTTTCTGAATTAGTTTCCGGTGTAATAACTTTTACTTCTGGCTCCAACTCAATTCCATAAGTGTCACGCACGCGCGCTTGCGCCAAATGAATTAAGGCAGTCACATCAGCTGCTTTTGCTTGTCCAACGTTCACGATAAAGTTGCCGTGTTTTTCGGAAAACATGGCTCCGCCGATCCGGAACCCTTTCAAACCAACTTTGTCAATTAACTGGCCGCTTGAAAATCCCGAGGTTTTTTTCGGATTTTTAAAAATAGAACCCGCGCTTGGATAACGTAGATCCTGGACCGAATTTCGATACGCAAAATTTGCCCGCACTTCCTCCCTCACGATGTCACGCGTAGATTCGCTCACGTGAAAAGTTGCGTCCAGCACCAAACAATTTTTAAGATTGCTCGAACGATATTCAAATTCAATTTCATCCCGCCTTAACACTTTTGCTTTTCCTTCAGAGTCAATCACCGTAATCCATTCCAAAACATCTTTGATTTCCACGTACGCCCGCCCCGGACGCCCAAAGCCTGCGTTCATCCATACCGCGCCGCCCACCGTTCCGGGAATATGGCAGACAAATTCAAGCCCGCTTGCAGCCCGCTCTTGACACAGTGCCGATAACCGAAACAAACTGACACCGGCAGATGCTTTGACGGTTTGATTGGCATTAAAGAAAACGCGATCCACTTCATATTTCTGAAGTGAGATAACAAGTCCCGCAAACCCTTCGTCGGGAAATAGAATATTCGATCCGCGTCCAACCACCACGTACGGAATCCCGGCCCGCTTTCGAAATTCAAAAAGCGCGATTAACTGTTCCCGGTTTGCTGGAGTCGAAAAATGCTGCGCGATGCCGCCCACTTGAAATGTTGAATAGCGGCAGAGCGGAACGTTATTTTGGATTGGAAGATTCAAATCGTTTAGCAAATTCACTAGCCACCTCTGTGATGTCACCCGCGCCAAGAAACACAACGGTTCCTTCGAGCTTGGAATCCTGGCACAAATAATCAACAATTTGGTCTTTGGCAATGATGCTGACATTCGGATGATTGGTTTCTTTCACCATCTTGTACAAATCGCGCACATCCACATCTCCTAAATTATCTTCACCGGCACTGTAAATATCCGTCAGGATCAAACGATCTGCTAAATAAAACGCTTTTGAAAAAGAGGCGCCCAAATAGCGGGTACGCGAATACCGGTGCGGCTGAAACACAACGGTTGTCGGCTTCCCGAGCGAATGAATGGCTCGCAGGCTTGCTTCAATTTCGGTCGGATGATGCGCGTAATCGTCAATCACAAGCAATTTTGGTATATTTAGTTTAATTTCGAGCCTCCGGCCAACGCCCCGGAATTCACCAACCGCTTTTACGAGCGGCTCAAGCGGAAGTCCAAACGCTCGAAGCACCGCGATCGCACCAAGCGCATTCTGAACGTTGTGGGTTCCCGGAATGATCAGGGAAACTTGACAAGCTTGCTTCCCTTTTTCATACAAACGAAACCGCGTACGGAATCCTTCGATATCAATCTCCTCCGCACCGTACATAAATTGCCGCGACAGGCCATAATCAATGCGGTTACCGATCGGCGCGGTAATTTCTTTCAAATATTCATCGTGACCGGAAAAAATAATACGCCCGGTTGTTTTTAAATTCATAGCAAACTCGCGAAACGCGGATTTTAAATTATCAAGATTCTGATAAACATCAAGATGGTCTTCCTCTAAATTTGTCAGAACGGCGTAATCCGGGTGGAAAAACAAGTGCGATTTGTCACTTTCATCTACCTCTGCAACCATTAAATGCGGGTCCCCCAACAACGCATTGGAACCAAAATTGAGAACATTTCCGCCCACCAAGCAAGTGGGTTTGACACCGCTTCTCGAAAGCAAAAAACTGATTAAGGCAGAAGTGGTTGTCTTGCCATGGGTTCCGGTCACTGCAATCGAAATTGCTTGATTCATGAGAGTGGATAAAACTTCGGCGCGGTGAAAAAGCGGAATGCTCCGCAAAATGGCTTCCCGCCGCTCGGGGTTTTTCATGGAAACCGCTGATGAATAGATCACAAAATTTTGGCGATAAACATGAGTCATGTCATGCCCGATATTAACCGGAATTCCCATTTTGACGAGCTCGCTTGTCTCAGGGCTCGTTCTCATATCAGAGCCGGAAACCTGAAGCCCTAAATGTTTTAAAACTTTTGCAAGTGCGCTCATGCCAACACCGCCGATTCCGATTAAATAAGCGCTATTGCCGGATTTTAAAAAATCCTGTACTTTCAGTTCATTCTGCACCATCAATGTCATTCAAAAACTCCTCATGTTTAAAACAAACACACACGCTCAATCAATTCTTGCTTGCACCATCCACCAAATAAACCAATCGTTCTGCTGCGTTGATGACGTCTAAATTTTGAACGGCATTTTTTATTTTTCGTCTTTTTTCTTCGTTTTGCAACAAATCCAGAACCCCATTTCTAAATCGATCAAGGGTGAGCTTGGATTCTTCAATCACAACCGCCCCGTTTAAATTTTCAACGTATCGCGCGTTTTCAGATTGATGCCCGTATGCAAACGGATACGGAATTAGGATGGAGGGCAATCCAAACACGGCAAGTTCAAAAATGGTTCCGGCACCCGCACGCGCCACAACCAAATCCGCTGCCGAATATAATTTGCCCATTTCTTCCGAAAATGCGTAAACTTGATGCTCCATTTTCATATTGGAATATGCCGTTCGAATTCTTTCAAATTCAATTTTGCCAGTAATATGTATTACGGCAATTCTATTCTTTTCCGCACTGGTTAATGAAGAAAAGAAATTCAAAGTAATACGATTCAGTGCTAAAGAACCTTGTGATCCGCCCAAAACTAAAATGTAAAATTTTTTTTCAGGTCGGAGCATTGATTGAGACCGGACCGCAATAGATCTAAGCTCTGAACGGATAGGATATCCGACGTACCTCACTTTTTTATCCGGTAAATTTCCAGATGTTTCCGGAAAACTGGTTGTCACCCATCGCGCAAAAAACGCCGAAACTTGATTGGCTTTCCCGGAAATCCGATTTTGCTCGTGAATCACAATCGGAACACGTAAAAGCCATGCTGCCAAAACTGCCGGAAATGATCCGTAGCTCCCGAAACTTGCAACAACAGCCGGCTTTAATTTCCACACAAACGAATACGTTGCAGCAACACTTAGTGGATAGTGTATCAAAAATAAGAACAACTTCATAGAAAAAGCCTTAGGGAATGGATCGATCGGAATTGTTTTAACATGAAAATTCTGCAAATGACGGTCAAGGTCAAAGGGAATGGCTTCTTTGCATAACAGAAACCATATTTCGGAGGCCGGATGTTCCTTCTGATACGCTTTCGCAAAACAAACCGCCGGGAAAAAGTGACCTCCCGTAAGACCGGATGTGATTAGAATTTTTGAACAATCACGCATAAAAACTAGATCTCCCGATTGAAGGAACGCCCG
>Ga0209515_10005283_pt1 | contig 16848 bp, 9 predicted proteins | sample Subgroupgradi54m_FD_187454 | JGI IMG/M metagenome (GOLD analysis project Ga0209515, IMG submission 187454) | Subsurface groundwater microbial communities from S. Glens Falls, New York, USA - GMW60B uncontaminated upgradient, 5.4 m (SPAdes)... ...
CCCCCGATGCGCTCCACCACGCGCTCTTGCAGGAAGCGCAACAGCTTGGCCTGCAACGACATCGGCAGATCCCCAACCTCATCGAGAAACAGCGTGCCGCCATTGGCGTATTCGATTTTACCGGGGGTTTGCTTGGCGGCACCGGTAAAGGCGCCCTTTTCGTATCCGAAGAGCTCGCTTTCCAGGAGATTTTCCGGAATCGCCGCGCAATTGATGGCGATGAAACGGTTGCTGGCCCGCGGGCTTAAATCATGCAATGAACGGGCGCAGAGTTCCTTGCCGGTGCCGCTATCGCCCAAAAGCAAAATGGTGGCGTCCGACGGCGCAACCTTTTCCACGGTACGGCACACCTTGACCATTTCCGGGCTACAGGCCACCACGCCTCCCACCGTGTGGTCGGTTTTCTGTTGCATAAGTGCGCGATTTTCCAACTCCAACTCGCGCAGCCGATAGGCACGGTTGACGATCATGCCGAGAATCTCGGCATCGATCGGTTTGTGATAAAAATCGTAAGCGCCTGAGCCCACCGCGCGAACCGCGTTTTCACGGTCGTTCTGCCCCGTCACCACAATCACCTTGGTGTCCGGGTTCGCCGCTACGATCTCTTCCAGAGTTGCCAGACCTTCGCTGATGCCATCGGCATCGGGAGGCAGACCGAGATCCAGCGTCACCACGGGCGGGTGATGCCGCCGAACCTGCTCTATAGCGCTCACACGGTTTCCTGCGATTACCACCTCATAGCGGTCAAAACACCAGCGCAACTGATCCTGCAAGCCAGGGTCATCCTCTACCACCAGCAGCGTGTTATTCATCTGCGTCATGAAAAATTAATGAAGATTTTGCGCGTATCTTTTCTGTTCAACGGAGGGCTGATATGGAAATTGGATGCGGAAAATCGTCCCTTCGCCTGGTCTGCTTTCCACAAGAATATCCCCACCCAGCGCGCGCACGAACTCGCGCGCCTCATAGACACCGATGCCCATGCCGGATTTCCCCTTCGTCGTCTGAAATGGCCGGAACAGGCGTGCATGTATAAATGTTTCATCCATGCCGCAACCGGTGTCTTCCACTTCCACCACGGCATAGCCATTGACCTTCTGAAGCCTGACAGTAATCCGTCCATCTTCCGGAGTCGCCTCCTGGGCATTCCGGATGACATGACCCATGACAGACGCCAGCTGATCGTGGTCCGCCGTGACAGTAACATCTTTGACATCGCACTTCAGAAACGGCGCTGGCTTGGCTGCCCGAGCATCATGCACGACTTCCTCCAGCAATTTTGCCAAGTCGACCACCCGTCCGGAATCAGGCTGCACGCCATCGCGCAGTCGGGCTAACAATCGATTCATTTTGGAAACCGAATTTTCAACCGTGCTGACAACATTATCCATAAATAGCGGATTGTCCCTGTGTCGAGCCGCGTTGGACACAACCAACGACAGCTGGGAAATCAGATTCTTGAGATCGTGTACAACATAAGTGGAAAGGCGGTTAAACGCCTCAAACTGGCGGGCCTCAGCCAAGGCTTGAGAAATGGCGTGTTGCGCCAGGTAACTGGCGGCCTGACTACCGCTGGTTTTAAGCAAGTCGCTATCCTCCCAGTTGAAATGCTTGTGGCTGACCGGTGATCGCGTCAAAACCACAAAGCCCAGAAGTTTCTCGTGCAGAATTAACGGTAATATCAACCAGGCATTAGGAATGAATTTGAGCCATGACGGCATTTCCAGGTCACCAAGACTTTTATAAAGTCCGGGATCGCGCTCATACTCATCGAGATTAATCACCCACCTTTGGATCTCAAGAAACTGAATCAGCGAGCTATTCGAGGGTTCACTGGCGGGGACAGACAAGGTTATGTTCCAGTGAGCTTCCGGTTTAAACATTCCGTCCTCATACCCGTCACGCCGGACCCACAACACACCTCCCGGGGAATCGATTATCTGTGCAATGGCATGAATTACACGTTCCGGCAATGGGGTATCCCGGTCGCTCGTGGATAATGTGCGGATGAAACGCAGCCACTCCTCGCGGTAATCGTATTTGTAATGAAAAAAATGTTTGTTGATTAGAACCCTTAAGCGGGCACGCAACGGTCCGGAAAACATCAGGATTAACAGAAGTAGGCCGGCGCCAAACAAGAAAATGGTCTGCACCACCGCGCCCCAGGTACCGCCGTAGTCGCGTACGTAATACCCGCCAACGCCCATGGCTAAAAGGTAAAGACCGCTCCCAAATAAAGCCGACGTATGGAAAATGATTCTTCGAGAAATAAATATTCCCGGTGACCAGTGTGGGTTTCTGGACAAGGCGAAACCGATCACCGGCACGACCGCGGTATTGATGAACCCGCGCGCTTCCCATAATACCGGATCAATTCTTTGGAACATCAAGGCATCGGAATACAGATAAAAATCATAGGCAAATATTCCGCCTACCCCGAAACACACGTATTTGATAGCGCGCAACAGATCGAGCGGCGTGTTGCGCATGATCTGCTCCAGCAGCACCAGCCCCATTACCGCCAGCAGCAAGTGTCCGGCCAGCTGGAAATCAAACCCGGCAAGGAACGACAGGCCGGAGTTACTGAAATGAAGGTAGAAGGCAAACGCCATCATCACAGCCGTGAATGCGTAAATCCCATGGCGGGCAATGGCAAATCCCGTGGTCACCGCGTCCTTTCCTGCGCTTTTGGTGCGCAGCATATGCATGAGAAACGAAAGCCACGCGAGATCGCGCAAGAGTTCCAAAATCTGGGGGGTGATTAAGGAGGTGCCAAACGCGGCCTGGTAAGCGGCGCTGCTGGCCCATAGAACGCTGGCAACGGTAGCTAGCGCCAGCAGGCGCTTGAATGAACTGTCGGTATGACCGATCAACAGCACCAGTAACAGGGCAAGAAAAATGCCCGCGGTAGTTAGATAGCTTATGACACCGATAATCATGCTGTGACCAGCATTAACATGCGCCAAACAACTGCAAGCAGATTTCCGTCACCAACCTCTCAAGTAACCTGTTGGACGTTGTTTCAGTGCTCAGTTCTGTCAGAAATATCGTCATTGCAGCGTATCCGCCATTCTCGAGGGCGAATGTTGCGCGACTGCCCACCGGCGGGTCAATTGCGTATCGATTGAGCTCGATGAGGGCGATCCTGCCATCCTTTCCTCTGCCACCCGGACCCGAGCACGTCCGGAAACAGCGCTTAGATGCTATGTCGCGAGCAAAATATCTGCCTGCCACCTAATAAATAGTATACCTGAAACCAGAAGGTGACAAAGAGAAAAATCTCGTCAAATCTTTAAGGATTTTCAGTCAGTTGGGGCTATTTCCCAGACGAAAAAGTTACGGCACACCCACACCTTCCCGGCTACCTCGCAACCCAGCACTCCAGATGCTCCCCAGGCCAGGAACCAGCAGCGCTTATCAGGTCAAGTCAGAGGGTTGCTGGAGAAGCCTTCTCCTGAGCGTCAAGGAATCTGGCTAAGGGTGGCGCGCGCCTCGTCTATACCAGCAAAGCTGCTCTTGCTTCCCACGGCCTTGGCGAGTTGCGTCTTGGCCTCAGCCAGCTTGCCCTGCTTGTGATAGGCCATGCCCAGATGATATTGGTAGATGGGGACGTTGGGATCCTGTTTCATGACTTTTTCAAGCAGCGTTACCGCCTTGTCCGGGTCACCGGATTTATAATACGCCCATGCCAAAGTATCTATAAATCCAGGTTCCTGTGACGATTCAAAGCGCATAGCCAATTCCTTCGCTCGTTTCAGACTCTGAGCATCTGTCCTGTGGTCCGTAAGCAGCGACGCCAGATTATTCGTGGCGACATCGTTATCAGCGTTTATGCTTAAGATCCGCTCATAGGCAGCGATCGCCTTATCGTAATCACGCGCTATTTCGTGCAATTCAGCAAGAGACAGTAGCAGCTGCGGATCATCAGGATTAGCCTTCAATCCTTGCTGGTATACTTGGTTTGCCGTTGCAATATTACCCTTCAAAAGGAAAAGTTTAGCCAAATTGGCGTACGGAAGATTCCATTTGGGATTGGCTTCAATGGCTTTTCGAAATGACTGCTCAGCTTCATTGAACTTTTTAAGGTAAACGTAAACTTCCCCCAACAAATTATGTGCAAAAAATTGATTTGGCGTTTTCTTGATAATGTCATTAAGACGAGCGATGGCTTTCTCCGGCTTGCCCTGTGCCAGATTGGCTTTCACGATCTCCGACAAAGGCAGGGATATATCCTGGGATTTCTCCATGGCCAATTCAAACTCACGAATAGCGCTGTCATATTTTTTCTGGTACAGATAAAACTGTCCTATCTGATAATAGCCAAGCGCGATATCGGGATGGCCGGTCTGTATTTTTTCCAGAGTTGCCTGCAACCCCTTTATGTTATTTTTCAAACGAAAATACTCAGCCTTGGCTTGAAGGGCATCCAAATCATTCGGTGAAATCTCAAGAGCCTGTTCTATTTTTTTTGCCGCCGCGTCCAGATCATTCTTCCGCGCAAAGTATTTCGCCAAAGCCAAATGCGCCGTTACGGACTTTGGGTTCAGTTCGATCGCCTTTTGCAAGTTTTCCTTGGCTAACTCCTGTTCGTTTCTTAGCAGGTGGGCGTCGGCCAAAGAGAGATACGCATCAACCAGGTTAGGCTGGTCATGAAGCACTGACTGGAAGGCGGTAATTGCTCCTTGGGTATCGTGCTTAATGAGCGCCAACTTGCCCTTGATTAGAAGTGCCTCGTTGTCTCCCGGATTTTCCTTTAAAACCTCCTCAATCAGCTTGCCCGCCTCATCCAACTTACCTTGTTGAGCCAGCAGATTTGCCAAACGGTTTCTGGCGGCCAGGCCAACGGGGTCGGCGACTGCTACATCAATGGTTTCACGGTAAGCCTGTACGGCCTTGTTGGCATCTCCTAAACTTTCATACAACCGTGCTAGACCTAGACGGAATTTGTAGTTCTTCGGCCGGGCCTTGATTGCGGCACGCAACTCTTCCTCGGCTTTATCTACCTTAGACTGCTTAACCAGATAATCTGCCAAAATGAAATAACGTTCGCCATCATCAGGATCGGCCTGGATGGCATCACGCAACGTCTTTTCCGCTTTGTCGACCTGCTTCTGTTGTGCATAAAACGAGGCTAGCGACAGTCGGTATCCGAGCTTCTCAGGTTTCAAGGAAATAACCTCTTGCAGTATTTCCTCCGCTCTGCGAATTTCTTTTTTTTCTACTAGAAAACCTGCAAGCTGTAAACGCAAAGGAATATTTTTCGGATTCACCGCAATCCCTTTACCGAGAACCTCTATTGCCTTGTCTCGATCGCCCATTTTGGCGTAGATGGAAGTCAGCGAATTAACGGCCTCAACCAACGAAGGATCTTCCGCCAGGATCTTCTCGGTCTCGCGTATGGCGCCCTTTGTGTCGCCCTTCTTATGCATCACGGCCGCATGCAATGTCCTGCCATATAAATTATTCGGCTTGGCCTTCAATATTTCATCCGCTATTTCCGACGCTTTATCGACATTCCCCGACATATAATAGATTAAACCCAGCCTATAACGAGGTTCAGTGTAGGTGGGGTCTAGCTCAGCCGCTTGGAAATAATTTCCGAAAGCCAGTTGCCAGTTTTCTCTTTTCTCTTCGGCTTGCCCGAGAATGTAATAGGCCTCGGCAGCTTTGGGGTCAATCTGCAGAACATTTTTCAGCTCCACGACGGCTTTATCATAATTCTCCTGCGCGAAATATTCCTTTCCGCGCTCCAGATATTTAGCCTTTCGTTGTTCTGCGCCGCCGCATCCCACAACAATCAGCGCCGCCAGACATAGAAAAATTATTCGTACAATTCTGATATGCAATTTCATTGCGGTTCCCTAATCAATGTCATCAATAATTTGTCAGGTGTAAATGGTGGTAATAATTCACTGCTACGTCGAGACTCCATCCCACATTCTTGCGCCGAGACATAAGAGTATAAAGTAAAACTGACCTCTAGAGTATGCATGATAGTTGACCATCTCTATACTGGCCCGGCCACGCAAAGTACATGTGGCCGCCTGATCATCTTGCGGCGGCGGCGTCAGCCCCGTTTTGAACGTGTACTTTGTGAAGTTCATGTCAATGCCCTCACGGCAAGCACAGCCAGAGTCGCAACGGTGGAAATATTCAGGCTATTCCATCTCTTTCGCATCTGCGAAAAGAGAAGTTCGCATCCATAAAACAGGATAACAAGTTTGACCGCCATGGAGCCCAAATTTTCTTTCTCGGGCAGATTATTCAGCAAGTAGCTTGAAAACAAGATAATAACTATCACCAGGTAATCCAGCGGCGTTGTCCTAAAGTCCGATTTATTGCCGTAGCGAATAGTGATACCAACGGCCGACGCCAAACCCACGAAATAGGCGATCTCAATCCCGTCCATGATTGAGCCTCGGTGCCCCAGGTACTTAGTCTCGAGATATATCACAAAAGCACCCGTTACATAGCTTACTGCCTGCACGATCGTGGAGTTCGTGCTTTTTCCCAATGCAATAAAAAAAAGTAATATAAAACTCAGTACGGCGGACGCTATACCTATATCACGCGGCACATAATCGATCCACATGCTTACCAGAAAGAATCCCAAGGGGATGGTGGTGGCGACATACCACACGGGCAGCGCCATAAACAATTTATTCTGTTTAAAGTTAAGAATGGCTTTGGCCAAACCAGACGCATGACTGGACCTATGCGCACGCCACCCGTTGCGTTCCGCCATCAGCAGGAACAGAAACACGAGTGAACATACGCCACCATAAATGGATAAAATGAGAAAATCGGATTCATAAACAAGGAATATTGCGCTGATAACGAGCATGATCTGAATCGAATAAATGATCACCACCGCTTCATAGTGATCGAACCCTAACTGCAAGAGCCGATGGTGTATGTGGTTCTTGCTGGCGCGAAACCAGTTCATGCCGTGGTAAATTCTTTGGGCAAATACCGCGAGAATATCGACGATAGGCAAGCCCAGCATCAGGGCGGGAAGCGCGGGGCTGATCGTCGGATTGACTTTTTCAACCAGAAGTACCGCCAGAAAACCCAACGTGAAACCGAGAAACTGACTCCCCCCATCCCCCATGAATACTCGGGCAGGATGGGTATTGTAGCGCAGGAATCCAAAGACACCGCCGATCGTGGACAGTGCAATAATTACCGCCACGTTGCCATTTACCAAAAACGCCAGATAAGCCATGCAACTGAGGCTTAATAGGGACATCCCCCCCGCTAAGCCGTCGAGACCGTCAGAATGATTGATTGCATTGATCATCCCAATCAAAGCAAAAACGGTGAAGGGCTTTCCGATCGTATCCGGAATAGTTTCCAGGCCCATGAAAGGCAGATGGGTAACGTAGAGATGTCCATAGTAGACGACAAGCATGGTCGCGATGAATTGACCAATAAATTTTGCATAATGTCCTAGTTCCTTTATGTCGTCCCAAACACCAAAGATCAGCAGGACAGAAGCACCGGACAGATAGGCGCCATAAAGCTTATCGACAGGCAGCCATAAAGCGATAGGGACTAGCGATCCAAGGACTATTCCCACGCCACCGGCGCGGGGGATGGGCTTCACATGAACCTTGCGAAAATCAGGGCGGTCAATCATTCCAATGCGAGGCGCTATGCGCACCATCACAGGAATAATGGCCATACTGATGGCCATTGCCATAATCAGGGAAAGTATTGGTATCATCTGAATAATTAATTCATTTTAATTTTTCTCTTGCCGTGCCTAAGGAGAAATTATGAAAAATGGCGGGAAACGTGATATTCACCACGTGAAATCGTCAAGCCTGATTCGTTGCGCATGCAGTCATCTCACAACTAATCAGGTATATAATTTTTCAATGTACCAACGGCGATACCTGCAAACTTTTCAAGCTCTCTGTCGGCATCCCCAATATTACCGTTCGGCGGAAGAAACGCCGTTAAACGAACCATGGCGCCGTCTGTGCGATTTCGTGTCAACGCATCCCAGAATAGGTACCATTTTACTATGTATTCATTGGTAATAATCCGGCCGCGCTGCTGGAACCAATAGTAAACCAGTTGCTTGGTATCCCCTTTTTGGATCACCAATCGATTAACCGTAAGCGGAACGCTGCCCACCATGACACCTTTTACAACGTGTGATGCGATCGACTGGATACGCCAACCGCCGCCAGGAATACATGAACGTGGTGAGTGTGCAGACTCGCCGGCTCTCTGCGAAGCATAGTATACTGCATATAGATTAATGATGTTCGTTCTATCTTTCGCAAAATCGGCGAGAATATAGTCATCCAATTTCAAAACATCGAGATAGATTTTTTCTATCGTATCCCGCCTGCCCTGCCAGTCACCAAGCTTTAACGGGAATGAAGCAAAGTCAGTCCGTTGTGGATGGAGCTCGGCGCGAGTAACGAGAAAGTGTGATGAGACGACAGCCGCCACCAAGAGTGTGCCGGCAACGAGATACTGCTTCGGCAATTTACGCCTGCGAACCTCTGCGTTTACGGGCGACGGTTCCGGGAAACCCAAGTTGAACACGTCAATCAAGGCACGTCTGTCACCGCCGACCTTAGCGAGTATCCACATTTCAACAAGAATGATCCCAAAACAGGCCATGAAAATTGCCCAACCTTCGAAATCGTGGAGAAAGCCTTGTGCCTGAGCTATTCCCCAGTATTCCACCAAAACACCAATGACGCCGATACGGAAACTATTCATGAGAACGGTGATGGGCATGCTCGATAAGAATATGAGCGCACGCTTCCAGAAAGCACCTTGGTAGATGTAGGCGCAAATAAAAGACAGGCTCATCAATGGAAAGAGGTAACGTAAGCCGCTGCACGCTTCCACGACCTGAAGTTTAAATGACCCCAGGTCCACAATATTTCCTTCGAGGTGCACACTTACACCGAACAGACGCGTCACTTCCACGCCCAGCAAGGATGAGATCAGTTGCAATTGCGAAGACAAATTGTTTAGAAAGAAATTCGGCAGAGGGATCATAAACAGAAGAAACAACAGCGGCACTAGAATGGGTCTTGCCCCTCTCCATCCCATAAAAGAGATCGCCAAACCGACAATAACGATTACCAACGCATATTGAATGACAGTTTTAATGGCGCTCAGGCTGCCAAGATAGAAAAAAATCAGTCCAAGGATGACGACCAGTATCCCAACCCATGATCCTGTAAATTCTATTTTCTCCAGGATGTTCTTTTTCTGCCAAATCATAAAAAAAGTTATGAAAGGAATCAGATATCCGTAGCTGAATTCCTCGCTGGTATTCCAGACAATAACCATTTCTCGGATGCCGACGTAAAAAGTTACGCCCAGCAGCGCCGCTTGAGCCAAGCACACCGCCCACATCAATGCGGTCCCTTTCCAGATAACCAACCCGCTACTTTTTTCAGGTTTTGTGCTCACGAACTCTCCCGCAATATATTCCAAAAAATCAATATGAATGAATTACTTTGAGCCTTATCCTCAATCCGATCCTATTCTTTAAAGAAAATACCATCCATCTGCAATAGCCTGCCGGTCTCAGGATCTGTAAACCCAGGCAATATTGCGTGGAGTTCATAACCCAACCGCTCCATCTTATCCAACATTTCCCTAAAGAGTATCTGTTCCTTATACAGCGGTATGAGAGACAACTCCATTTGAACTCCTTTTATTACCTTGAGAACTTGAGATGCGCCACGTAAAACCTGCGCCTCGAACCCTTGAACATCAATTTTGAGAAATATTGAATAATTGCCACCTTCTAGGTAGCCTTTCGCAATGGTATCAAGTTTGCTTATCCTGACCACCTCGGAACCAATGTAGGCAGATTCTGGTGCAGCCTTCAGATGAGAATCGAGCATATCCAGAATCGAGCTGCTGTAGGAGTTTCCCGAAACGTTAATCTCAATACTACCATCCACATCTCCAATTGCTGTTCTCGCAGCAACTGTCCATAGCGTATCATTCCGGCTCACGACCTCCAATTCTGAGTAGGCGGTCGATAGCGGTTCAAATGAAATAATTTTCCCAGTATAACCAAAATCACGGAGAAACTTTCCATAATGTCCGGCGCTGGCGCCCACATCCAGAACCAGGTCGATTCCATGATGCGCTAACAGGCGTTTCATTCGCTCAGAATGAGAAGTAGATGGGTCGGTCCTGACTACTTCAAAACCCATCTTTTTTGCAATCTTCTTAAGCAGAGTTTTCATATGTTAATTACTGCATTTAATACATCGTACGCATGTTCTATCCTACAGGACTGATCGGTAAAGTTCCTCATACTGGCTGATGATTGCATCAGCGCTAAATACATTTCGCACACGTTCCAACCCGGCGTGCATTACTCTCTCATACATCTCCTTGTTTCCTAAAATCTCCAACAACGACTGGCAAATGGATTCCGCAGAGCGTACATCGGTCAGGATCCCCGCTTTACCATAATCCAGCACCCATGGAACACCTCCGCTTTTATGTCCGCCTACAACGGGAAGTCCCAATGCCATAGCCTCGACCAAGGACATCGGACAAGACTCCTCCAAGGCCGGATGCAATAACAAATGCATGGCACCAAGTTCCGATAAAAGTTGTTCATGTGGCATTAAACCATGAAAAATCATGCCCGCTTCTATTTTGCGCGCTTTCGCCCATACTTGTGCCTTCTCCCCGGGTCCGAAATCGCCCCCAAATAAATGGAGTGTTGCGCCTGGGATAGTTTGACGCAGCTTGGCAAACGCCTTAAGGGCTGGTGCTGGATTTTTCCGTTTATCCCAACCACTTTGTACCATGGCAATACTAGGTCGACTCAGGTCAATGACTCTGAGCGCGCTGGAAAATATCCGATTTAAGAGGATGGGTGGAGCAGGGTTAGGAACGACTATCACGGGGACCTTGGCATACCTTGCTACTTCATTCTGCAGATAAGGCGAGACAGCGCTTATTACCTTGGCATTTCTTAAAACCTGCCGCGCCATGAAATACCGTCCCAAGCGGTATAGATTTGGCATAAACCTCAAAACCTGAATTGGCGAGTCATGGCATGTCACTACACAGGGGACTCCCGACGCAATCGCCGCCAGGGCAAATTCATAAGTCCAATGGGCGTGCACAACATCTGGCTTGTCTATTTGGATCGCCTTTTCAATCGCCTCACGCTCTGTCTTAAAAAAATCCACCATACGCCCGCACCTTCCGTCATTTGGACGAAACGAATGTCGGCGGTGGAATCCGTAGTAAATCTTGAAGCCATTGCCATGCTCCACAATCGGCTGACTCAGCGAAGGCGGCAACGACTCATCCAATGTATAAGCGGAAACCTCATGGCCGCGCTCGATCAAAACCGAAATTATGGTTCCGAGCAAAGGAGCGCCATCCATGCCCTTCGGCAAAGAAGAAACGTCTCCGTCCAGGTGTTTCGAAACACTTTCCGTCGAGATGGGACCCGTAATACCGATTTTCATTGAAATCTTATGTTACCTTTTAAGATACATATTTTTTAACCACGGTTGAAACTTTTCCGGGAGTTTGGGCATAACAAGATTGAGCAGCCAAACCACATCCGGCGACAAGATCAACGTGCCGAACATCATCGGCGCCACCACCAGCAACACCAGCCCCAGCGTCATTTCCACCAATAAGCGTAAAAGAGGGATGACACCTACGGAATGGAGAATATTATCAGCGGCAAACAGCACCACGCTTGAAATAAACCCCAATATTATCCCGCCGCGTACGGCACGACCGAATCTCCTCCATGACAAATGAATTGAGCACAAAATCGTTTTCGTTAGCCAGGCGCTGCGCAGAAAATAAACCAGAAAGACGCCCCACGCCAGAGCGACAAGAGACAGCGTTGAAGCTACCAGCAACACCAGTAGCAATACAACAGCTATCCAAAACTGGACTTTCAGCTCGCGGCCAACAAGATCTTTTGCCCACAATATGACGGAACCCGTCATCGCCACATGAAACGTCATAGCCAGTGCCAGCGGTAAGAACAAGGGCGCGGCGTCGATCCATTTCTCCCCGTACAACGCCTCTATTACCGTGGCGGAAACGCTGGCTGCCCCGGCAAACGCCGGGAACGTGACCAAGGTCACAGCACCCAGCGTCGCGAGGTAGGCGCGCCGCAGGCCTTCATCATTTTCCTGGGCGCGCGCGCTGGCCGAAAACAACACACCCTGCAACGTCACCATGAGATGGTTTGCGGGTGTTCTGACCAGATTATAGGCAATCGAGTATAACCCCAAAGCATTCATGCCAAACAATTTACCGACCAGAAAGTTATCCATGTTTTCAATCGTCCAGTTCGAAAAATTAGTCAGGACGACACGATGACCGAAGTTGCGCATATAGCTGGGATCGGTCCTAAACAGAGGTTTGACTGGATGACGCTCCTTGAGATACATCATTAATGAATAAATAAAGCTTTGTGACACATAGGCCGCGATCAAACTCCATATTCCGAATCCCAGCAATGCCATTGTTACGCCAATCCCCAGAAAACCGATCAGATAGGAAACCACCAGCCCCACCTGGACGGATTTCAATTCGAAGTTGCGGCTTAAGAGGCTGGTCGAGACGATACCCAGGGAATGGAAAATAAGAAAAAATGCACCGCCAATCAGGACAGATTCCAGCCGTTCGTCGTTAAACAGTTCAGCAAGCCACTTGGCGCCAAGCATTATCAGACTAGCCACAACCAGGCCGGTCAACATTAGTTGTGTGAATACCGCACGAATATCCTGCTTCGTTATAACTTTCTTCTGTACTAAGGCGGAACCCAGGCCCATTTCCACGACGATGCCGCCCACACCGGTAACCAATAATGTGACGCCATAGAGTCCAAAAGGCTCGGGGCCCAAAAGGCGCGCCAGGATGACGCCTATGATGAGTTGCGACATAACTTTCACGGCAACTCCGGCGTAATTCCATTTGAGCGCGGCAAGACTGCGGTCAGAAAGACTTTCTGACGGCTTGTTTTCCTTGCCGTTTGAAGCAGAACGCCAAGATGAATTGTTCAACGTACCGTCCTTTAAGGAAAAACACGGACAGAGGCGATACTTGGATATCTCATTTGGTTAAAACGACATATATCGGCTCTTTCGTCGCCACTATGTTATTAATTATGTTCTGATTCTGGGACTTTCTTAATACGTTTCCCATTAGATCGTAAACCGTAATGCTCGAATATGAATCGGTATTTCGAAGAGTAACATCAATTTTCCTGTCGTCAGACCATCCCTTTGCCCAAAACACATTTACGATCCTGTTCTCATCCCTGAATTCCACACCCGCAACATCGTCGGGTAGCTCCAAATTACGACTGAATCTGGCATTTCCAAGAATCCAGGAAAGATTCGCATAGGCAATGGCAAGGGGTCTCGGTGAACCGTCCCATTCAAAAAACCCGGCCGCATCGCTCCTGTCGATGCGATGCTCTATAAACGCGCCATAGTAGAACCACTTTGAAACGCCGCTTGAAAGCAGGTGAACATAATTTCGAACAATATATGCGGCTGCGTCTTTGCTTGATAAAGGGTAGCCGGGCAACACTTGTAGAATATTATGGTATGCGCTTTCCGGATACATTATCCCGCTTTCTGACTCCCAGATCGGCTTTTCAGAGCCCTTGCCATATTTACGCATCAATGCTTTCAACTGCCCGATATGGACCGAAGTTGGCGTATCGAGCGCATCGCCCGGTCTGCCATCCGTATAATAGTGGAATGAGAGAACATCCATATAGTCATACGCACCGTGGCTGAATATTTTCTCTACCCACTCAGAGGGAGGCTGACCTGTTCCCACGCCTCCAACAATGACCGCGTTGGGATTTGCGCGCTTTGCCGCTAGGTATGCTACTTTTAACAGCTTTGCATAAATACCCGGCCTGTGGAACTCTCGGAGCGGACCAGTTACCGTCAAAAAACCATTACTATCCGGCTCATTCCATACTTCCCAGTAATCTATGATCCCCTTGTAATGCAAGACTGTCTGGTACACATAATTTTCCCAATCCTCCATGCGATGGGGAGGATAGGCGCGATACCCACTGGATCCCTGACCAACCAGATCAGGTGGAGCCGTCGAGGCCCACCGTGGCGTTGTATCGAGTGAACCTAGAATATTAAATCCCATCGATTTTGCGTAAATGATAGATTCTTCGTAAAAAATGAATTTTCCCTTATTCTTTTCGACGACGAACCATTTCGTACCCAAGGGAGGGTGCATTCTCAGCCAACCGACACCCAGCTTCTTGGCATTACTAAAGCTTTCATCGTTAAAGTAGGCATGGTTTCCGAAAGGAGAAGAGATCTGCGGTTTTGCGGTACGCCTTGGTACGATCCCAATCGCCATCTCAGAGGAATCCAGCACTTCGCCTTTCTTGCTGATTTCTGCAATTAAATTGAAATAGCCTGGATGGTCACCCGGATATTCGAACGTTATTTCACGTTGCTCGTTTGGCGCCAGGGTGACAGGTTGGCTCAAGAGATTGGAAGTCTTTCCGTAAAAATCCATCGACTTGACCGAGACTGAAAAATTTCCCCCCGCTTCTGAAAATACGCTAGCAGCGAGACGAACGCTTTTCCCGATTTCATGAAGAGTTGCGCTGCCTTCTCTTTTTAACCCAATCTCCGCCAAACTTCGAGATGAGAATGGGGTGGCGTTCCCTTCTTCAAGCTGCACGCCGTCAATCCAGAGACTTCCTTCGTCTTCCGACTCCAGGATAAAATAGTAAGCATCATCAGGAGCCGCCGAAAGCACCGGAGAAAAACTATGTCTTTTCCACACTCTCCCGGCTTGGATACTCTTGGCATTAAATGCTCCCTGCCCAAAACTCCCTGATCCCAGACCGATGCTCATATTTATGTTCCGATCAGCGGCGACCCATAACGATAAAGAATATTTCCGCCCTTGATTTATCTTCATGTAAGGCGAAGTCAATGTAACATGCCCATGTTTGGGTATCGTGAGCTTCAACGAAGATCCACCGACTTTGGAGTTGTTGGCAACCACAGCCGGTCTTTGGTTCAACATCGCAACCGGCATCTCGTATTCATAGCCGCCCGCTTCGCGTATCTCCACACCCCAACGGTCAAGCCCTACTTCAAAGCTGCCATTGGGAATCGAATTACCCATTTTTGCCAGAGCGATCGAAACGCGATCACCGATGTCCTTCATGGAAGCGTCATCTACCCATAAAGTTCCTGCGCTTGTAAATCGGATCATGAAAAATGCATTGGGATCGTCAATAGGTGAAATTGCAGTAAGCTCATATTCTTGCCAGTGGCGCGTCACTTTGAATGATTTGAAAAAGTAGCTTGTGTACGGTTCACCGTGCTTCCTTAGCAATATTTCCACAGGAGAATCTAACTCTCCTTTCATCCAGAGCTTTATTTCATACCTGCGTCCTCTGGAAATGCCGACGCCAGATTGGACAAATTGCACAGCGCCAGAACGAAACCCGGAAACTTCAAGTTTCTGAGCCAAACCATTATGGGCTCCTGCTTTATCGAGTGAATATTTGACTTTGACATCTGCCCAGGCGCTGTTATCGCCCCATTCGTCGGCAATTCCAGCTATATACGCCGAATCAAAACTGCCATTTCTCAACAACTGTTGTTCGCCTACCGTCGTTGCTTGCGCTGTCAGAAAAAAAAGCAGAAGGCTTGCAAGACTTTGAAACATGACACACATCGTATTACTGGCTTTCATGGGGATTAATGCGCATCTAGGAAGGAATTAAAGTGTGGTATTTAGCAGGAGGTTCCGCCGTAAGATATCGGCGAAACGCTGCTTTTCAGGTTGATGATGGTCTATCGACGGTATGAGGATAACACCTATGGCAACTAATTCTTTAAAATTAACCCGCAAAACTGATTCCCCATTCTTGCAAATGAGAAATCCAAAATAAACTTTGTGATTCTAATAGCATAAAGACCGAAAACACCGTTACCAAGAAATTTCCCGAGCCGATCGTAAACTATATTATGGTGCCAAAATGAAAAGCTAAGGTTCTGAAAGGAATCCTGCCCTAAATAACTGCATGCAACATCCTGAACCAATTTTTTGGTCCACCTGAAAACATAGTTGATAGCGTCTCCATTTTTCTCCCATTGGGTGCCAATAGTGTTGCCGACCAGAGAATCATGCGGCTCCAAAAACAAGGCGCCAACGGCAGCGATTCTGAGCATCTCAGTGAATCCCTGCACGGGGCTTTGAAGATGGTGCAGGCCATCTTGTACTATAACGACATCGAAGGAATTGTTGTTGACGTCTGCATTCTCCGCATTGAGCACTAAACACTTTAAGCGCTTGTCGCGCTTGATTGCTTGCTCCATACCGTTATCTGATATATCAGAAACGGTTACATTCTCGTAGCCCATGTCGCAAAGAATCGATCCTTCGAACCCATCACCCGCACACATAACTAGTATGTTGCTCCGGGCCGTTAAACGGCCATGTGCTGCCTTGCCCAGATGCCGCAAGGCTTCTTTCAGGCGCCAGCGTATAACATACTGCACGATTGGATCATCGCTGCTGATATATGCTCTCGATCCTTCCTCATACTCCAAATCGGAGCAGATCTTTTGTTTTTTCCAATGTTCCATAGTTATGGCCTCAATTTTCACGTGCACCAGAAATTCTGTGTATTTGCTTAGAACCTATTTCATAGCCCCTCTCTCCTCAAGGGAGGGGCTATGAAATAGGTTCTAGCAAGGTACAGAGCTTGGTCCGCGGCTTTGATCATTTTATCCATCCGTCATAAACATTCTCACCACATTACCATTGTGGGTAACATTATGCTTCCGATGATTG
>Ga0209515_10005286_pt1 | contig 16845 bp, 19 predicted proteins | sample Subgroupgradi54m_FD_187454 | JGI IMG/M metagenome (GOLD analysis project Ga0209515, IMG submission 187454) | Subsurface groundwater microbial communities from S. Glens Falls, New York, USA - GMW60B uncontaminated upgradient, 5.4 m (SPAdes)... ...
AATTGGTATCTCAACCAGCGGTAGTTCTAAAAATGTCATAAGAGCTATGGTAGCAGCAAAGGAGCTAAAAATGCACACTCTGGCCTTAACTGGCAATTCTGGCAAACTACAGGAAATAGCTGATGTGGTAATTTCAATCCCTAGTAAAAATACACAATACATCCAAGAAGCACACTTAAGTGTTGAACATATTCTTTGTGAATTGGTTGAACACTATTTATTCGTAGGAACTAAGAATAAAGAACTATGGTCATAAGCAGAACCCCTTTTAGAATCTCTTTTTTTGGAGGAGGCACTGATTATCCCGGATGGTATAAAAAGCATGGCGGGTCAGTTTTAGCAACAACCATCAACAAGTACTGCTATATCTCAGCTCGATATTACCCCCCTTTTTTTGGATATAAATATCGAGTTGCTTATTCAAAAATTGAAAATTGTAAAACTCTCAAAGAAATTAATCATCCATCTGTTCGAGAAATTATACGTTTCTTGAAAATAAAAAAGGGGATAGAGATTCATCATGATGGAGATTTACCAGCACGCAGCGGATTAGGTTCCAGCTCAACATTTACTGTGGGTGTGTTACACGCTCTTTATGCTCTAGAGGGCAGGATGCCAAATAAACAAAAACTGGCTAAAGAAAGCATTTATCTTGAGCAAAAAGTTCTAAAAGAAACTGTCGGATCACAAGATCAGGTATTAGCCGCTCACGGAGGATTCAATCTTATTACCTTCCACCATGATGGACAAATTTCATTGAAGCCCATTACCCTCCCTACAAAACGAATTGAAGAATTACAAAGTCATTTAATGCTTTTTTATACAGGCATTGCGCGAACAGCTTCTGACATTGCTAAAAGTTACGTCCAAAATATTGATGATCGAGAAAAACAACTTAGAGCAATGCAAGAATTAGTTGAGGAAGCACTATCAATTTTAAATAGCAAAAAGAATATTAATCAATTTGGTGAGCTCTTAAATAAATCTTGGCGGATTAAACATTCTTTGAGTTCTATTGTTTCAAATTCCCATATTGACGAACTCTACAAAAGAGCTTTATCCATTGGAGCATTGGGAGGTAAATTACTCGGTGCAGGTGGAGGAGGCTTTCTACTTCTTTTTGTTCCCCCATCTTCCCAAGCTAAAGTTAGAAAACAATTTAATAAACTTGTTTATGTCCCTTTCAAATTCGAACATGAAGGATCTCAAATAATTTTTTATGACCAGCAAGAAGAATACTCTTTTGTAAAATAAGATGAGTTTTTATACGGGTAAAAAAATATTAGTTACGGGTGGAACCGGCTTAATTGGCAGACCCTTAGCGGAAGAGCTTGTTAAAAAGGGGGCTAAAGTAACAGTAGTCTCTTTAGATGATCCAGGTCTAGCGCCTAAGGGAGTCGAGTTTGTTAAAGCTGATCTACGAGAATTTAAAAGTTGCTTGAATACTTGTAAAAATAAGGATATTGTATTTCATTTAGCTGGTATTAAGGGTTCTCCAATGCTTAATCAAAAACAGCCGGCAAGTTTTTTTGTACCAACCATTTCTTTTAATACCAATATAATGGAAGCTGCCCACCGACAGGGAGTTTCCAGATTTTTATACACTAGTACAGTTGGAGTATATGCAGCTGCTGAGATTTTTTATGAAGATGATGTCTGGAAAACTTTTCCATCAGAAAATGACCGTTTTGCCGGCTGGGCTAAAAGGATGGGTGAGCTACAGGCTGAAAGCTACAAAATTGAATACGGTTGGGATAAAATCGCAATAGTAAGACCAGCAAATACATATGGACCTTTTGATAATTTTGATCCCAAAACTGCTATGGTTATACCCTCGCTTATAAATAGGGCTCTCTCGGGAGAAAATCCACTGGTTGTTTGGGGTGATGGTTCACCGATCAGGGACTTCATTTATTCCAAAGATGTTGCTAGAGGGATGATGCTGGCCGTAGAAAAGGGAATCAATGTCCCTGTGAATTTGGGAAGTGGTAGCGGGGTAACCATCAAAGAGATTGCTGAAACCATAGCCAGTTTGATTCCTGGTGAACCGGTTAAAATTGTTTGGGATAAAAGTAAACCCAAAGGAGATACTAAACGTTTAATGGATACAAAAAGAGCTAAGAAGTTATTAGTATTTAAACCAAAATACTCTCTTGAAGAAGGTATTAAAGAAACAATTAAATGGTATATGAAAAATAGAGATAATAAGGATAAAAGATATAACGTTTTTTACGAGAATAAAAAATAGAAAGATGGCAACAGAAAATATTGATAGGACAACTCATGATAGTAAAGCAACTAGGTTTTGGGCAAATATGGGTTTAAGCGTGAGAGATGGTATGAAGATGCATCGACTATCTGGCCAGCTAGAGAAAGGACCTGATAGTTGGAGAAATGTACCTCAGCATTGCTTAGTCCAAGTAGCAAGAGCAGAAACCTTGGGAAGATGGGTTGGATTACCAGATCCTTTGATTGCTGATATGAAAATGGGCTCTTTTTTACATGATTTTGCTAAAAAACAAGAAATTACAATTACTCGTGAAGCAAATACTAGTGGAGGTTCACCTCTCTCTGCTGTGAATGCTGAGCATGAAAAAAGTGAAAGTCTACTAAGGCAAGTTGGTTTTAACAATAGAATAATAAGACTGGCAGGTTCCGTAGGGGGACTTGTACCTCAATTAACTGAAACTCAAAGAATTTTAGATAAAACAACTTTATCAGATGATGAGTTGGCTTATTTGATTGTTCATTATGTTGATGATTGCTCCATTGGTAGTGATTGGGTTAAACCAAGTGTCGTTGACGAAGACGGAAGCATTAATATAATTGACTACCGAGCAAGAGGCCTTAGAGCTAATTCTACATATAATATAATTTCACAAGAGGTAACCGAAGAATTGTCGGGATACCCAGAATTTGAGGGCATGGATAATATTGAAGCGTGGTCTTTGGTTAGTCACAGAATTGAGAGAAGGTTAGCTGAAAGAATCTCTGAAACAACAGGAGAGACGCTAGATCCCTATTTTATTCCAGAGCTAGTGGATCAAAAAATTAGAGAGGCAATTGAGAGATATCCTGAGGTTTCTTAGTGAGCTCATCCTTAATTACGGGCAATACAGCTTCCAGAGTATCTACAATATAGTCAGGATTTAGCCCTTCTTTCTCTAGTTGTCTACCATAGCCAGTACGAACTAATATAGTTTTTGCACCGATATTCTTTCCAAGTTCAATGTCTCCTTTATTATCCCCTATTACAAAACATTCTTCAGCATCAAAATGATAATCTTCTAAAGCCCTATCAATTAAGCCTGTTTTTGGTTTTCTACAAGAACAATTATCTTCTTTTTTATGTGGACAGAAATAAATTCTATCTATAGTAGCTCCCTCATTTGACAGTAAATCCAGCATCTTTTTGTGAATTAATTTCAAATTTCTTAAGCTAATGTGTTTATTGCCTATAACAGTTTGATTAGTAACAACAATAACTCCCAGTCCCAGCTCATTAAGTTTTTTAATAGCTTTAGCTGCATTAGGGATTAACTCTACCTGCGAAACCTCAGTTAGATGATCTCTATCAAATATAACTGTTCCATCTCTGTCTAAGATTATGAATCTTTTCTTTCTCATTTTATATATTCAGAAAAAAACTTTTGTGCTTCCTTATAAGACTTTGGTGTACCGATATCTATAAAATTTCCTTGACCTTTGAATCCGTAAAGATCCTTACCTATCCAATTTGGAAATATATCTTTTTCAAATGAAATTATTTTTTTTCCAGGAATTTCTAAAAGTTTTGCTCTTTTAAATAAATACAATCCTCCGTTGATAAATCCTATTCCCCCAGTTTTGTTTTTCTCCTGAAATTTAATAATTTTATCTTTTTTATCAACTTCAACTTTCCCATATCTGGAAGTATCTGAAACCTCTTTTAGGATAATAGTTCCAGTTGCTTTCTTTTCTAAATGAAATTGCCAAAATTTATTTAAATTAGTATCGTAAAAAGAATCCCCATTTGTAATCAAAATATTCTCTGAATTTAAAAATGGAAGCGCTAACCTTATGGCACCAGCTGTTCCAAGTGGAGATAATTCTCTTGAGTAGGATAAGGTAAGACCACGGTATTGATTACCAAAAATCTTTTGAACTTGATCACCCAAATACCCTGTACATATAATGATATTTTTAAAGCCAGCCTCATCCATTTGGTTTAAAATATATTCTAAAAAAGGGTGTTCTCTTACCTTAGATATAACTTTTTGCTGCTCCGGTAATATTGAGGCCAGTCGGGTTCCTAATCCTCCTGCCAAAATTGCCACATCTATTTCTGAAAGATTAGACATTTTTTATTTATAATCCTTTGAGTTTTTTCAGAAAATCTATCGCCAGTTCATGTGTTGCGGCAGTGGTTAAAAGTAGAGATCTTTTTTGTCCCCACTGTAAATATTTTTGAGCACCTATACTTCTGCCAGTTATATCAACCATTACTCCTCCTGCTTCTGTAACAAGTCTGAAAGCTGCCGCCTGTTCTACGTTGCCTTTTCTGGTTGCCTCTATTATCAGATCTGCTTTACCCGAGGCTATATCGGCAAGTGCTATTGCCTCGCTTAAAGGTAGTTGGGTCTTAAATTTTCTAACAAGAGCGGGCAAATACTTTATTGCGGTATCGTTATATTCTGGCGACATTGAGTAAATTTTAGTAGAATCATCAAAAACTGTTCTGGATGATGCATGAATCTGAGTTCTATTGCCCTCTGGATCAACTAAAAAACTCCCTTGACCCCTTATTCCAATCCACAATCTGTTGGTTGAATGCTCCATAATGCCCGAAAATAAACAATCTTCATACCTTGGATTTACTCCAGAAGCTATACCAAGCATAGCAGCATACCTTAATGTACATCTACCTGCTATAAATTGAGATGTTCCGTCTATACCGTCTAAAATTCCAAGAAATTTTGGTTTTTTACTAAGGTTTGTAATTCCATGTTCTTCAGAGATTACTCTAATTGGTAATCCAGATTCTCTTAGATATTTAATCACCGCACTTTCTGCTTCTACATCAGCTTTTAAAGCTCGCTCGCCAAATTGGTTGGGTGAAGGAACGGGAGTTAGTCCATCTTCACCCAACTCATCATGAACTCTTTTTGCTGCTTTTAAAGCTTCTATTCCAATTTCTTCTATCTCTTCAACTCTCATAATTTGTTTTCCTAGTTTTGTACCATTCAATTGTCTTTTTTATACCTTTATCTAAGGAAGTTTTAGGAGTAAAACCTAACATCTTTTTGGCTTTATTAATATTTATTAATCTTATGGGAATCATGGTCGGTTTTGAGTTGTTAAAAACAATTTCCGGGTTTTTAAAATTTACTGCCTTAAGAACTGCTTTTAAGACCTGTTTTATAGTTATAGGTTTTCCTCCTCCTACATTTATTTGATCGAATTGATTAATTTTCTCCATTGCCAAAATTAATCCTTCGACCAGATCTGCCACATAAATAAAATCCTTAATATCATTACCTGTGCCCCATACTTCTATTGGGTTATTTCTTTCTACTACCTTTCTTATTAGAGCAGGAATTACATGTGAGGCTTCCCAGTCAAAATCATCATATGGACCATAAACATTACCAGGTCTAACTACAATTGTTGTCATTGGGTTTTTAATTTTAGTAGAGTATATCTCACACATTTTTTCGCTAAATATCTTCATCCATCCAACCGGGAAGTATTTTTCATAGAGTTCGTAATTTACATCATCTTCCTTAACTGGGTAATCTGTTAGCGGATAAACAGTATTACTTGAAATAAACAGGAATTTTTTAACACCTGCCTTATGAGCTGCCTCCAATATTAAAGTATTCATAATTACATTAGGGGTTACATGAGCAAGGGGCGTTTTTTCAATCACTGCAGCACCAGATGTATTGGCAGCACACATGAATACAAAATCTACTCCTTCAACAACTCTTTTACACTCAGCTTGTCTAGTCAAGTCAGCTTTTACAAATTCAATTTTTGAAGTTTTAATTTGCGGAGGTTTTTTGTGTACAGTTGCCCTTATCTTTGCTCCTTTATCAAGTAGTTTTAAAATTAAATTAGTACCTATAAAGCCAGCACCTCCTGCTACCAGTACTCTTTTCCCTAGGAAAAATTGATTCTTTTGATTTGATACGGTGTCCATTGTTTCAGGGTGTACATTATGATCTTTTACCGGTTTCATCTCTAAGTGATAGCATTGGATCTTTTATTGGCCACCAGACCTTAAACTTTGGATCATCCCATTTAATGGTAAATTGCTCTACCGAGCCATAATATATTGTTTGTTTATAATGATATATATCCTGTTCTGATAAAACCAAATGCCCGTTGCCGTACATTGGTGGAATTAAAATCTGAAATCTGTTTTTATCTGATAAAGTAAAAGCTTCCCATTTGCCATAATCTTTAGATTTGGGATTATTATTTAAAACAACTAAATAAAATTTACCATATAAACATTGAACTAACTTCCAAGTTTTGTTATCTCCATGTATCCCTTTTATTACTCCCTTGGATCCGGTTGAAATATCATCTTCAACAAAATGCAGACTTAGGGCCTCTTTTTGATAAACAGTTCCCTTTAAATTCTTAGCAATTTCTTCCAAGTATTTTTTTTCATTAAATGTTTCCAAATATTCCCCACGGAAATCCTCAAATGGTTCGGGCTTAAAAAGTAAAACACCTTCTAGTCTTGTTTTAGAAACTTTAGTCATTTTAAAAATTATTCAACTACAAAATATGATGTACGAGAAGTATATTTATATCTTTTTAGTCTAATATTATTTAATCCGAAGACTTCCTCTAAAGCGAGGGTTTCTCCCGGAGAATCGGGATCATTTAGCTCATCAAAGGCTAAAATACTACCATTTACCAAATGAGGCTTTATGGCTTTCAAACATTGCAATGTGGGTTTATAAATATCAAAATCAAAGAAAGCTAAAGCAATAATAGTCTCCGGGTGTTTTTTAAAATATTTAACAATTTCTATACCAGCATCGCCTTTTATCAGCTCATATTTTTTTATATGTGACAATGGACTTTCCTGTTCATGATATTCCATAATTCTTGTCAAATAATCATAATAATTTTTTGTTAAAGTTAAATTGCCTTTTTGCATCATATCTGAATCTCCATCTTTGGGATGTATCATTGGAAAACCGCTGAAGGTATCAAAACCAACTATTTTTCTGTGTCTGTTGAAAGGATCGTATATTCCCCTGAGGGCTGAAAAAAGTGCCACATTCTGTCCCCATCTGATACCAAACTCGAAAACCGCGCCGGGAATATCTATGATCTGCTTAAAAATGTGATCCATAAAAAGAATACGTGATAAATTTTTAGAATTAAAAAATAATCCTAAATTAGACATTAACTGCTCCTCTGGTATAGGACAATTTTTTAAAAGCTTAACAATTTCCTGTCTAATCCTTTTTTCCTGTTCACTGCTATACGATTTAATTCTGGTAAGATCTTTTGCCATTTTAATTCTCTATTATTGCAGGGATGGGTTTTTTGCCCCTGTTTGCGATCACCCACGCCCAATAACGTATTCTACCACCTAATAATTCATATTCAAAGTTGCTCTCAGCTCTTTTTATCTTTTTTACTCTGACAGGTTTTAAGAAATCTCCTTTTTTAATATCTCCTGAAAGTACCAATGGAGAGGGGAAGAAATTTAATTTATTTGCTATGGCTTCTTCAACTGTTTTATATATAGAATTATCAGATTTAGATGCAACTTTAATTTTTTTAGTATCTATATTTATAATTTTTGCAGTGAACATTTTTGTAAGAAGTTGAATATCTTTTTTTTCTAAAATAAAGTCAGCAGACGTTGCATTCTCTTCTAAATGGTGTATTTCGGTGGTCGCAGGTATAGCAATAACTGTAGGATGAGATATTAAAAAGTTTAATATAATTTGTGAGGTAGTTTTTTTATATTTTTCAGAAAGATTTGAAAATATTTCCAAGTATTCTTGTTTTTTTAAAAAATTACCTGAATTTAGCGGTGTATAAGCAATAACTGTAATTTTATTAGTTTCACAAAAAGGCAGTAAGTGTTTTTCTATTGAGCGCTCAAGTAGATTATATTCTGTCTGTAATGAAACAACTGGCAGCTTGGAATATTTGCGAATCTCCTTAAGCTGCCTAAGGGAAAAATTGCAAACACCAATATATCTTACTTTTCCGGTTTTTACTAAATTTTCTAAAGCAGTTAATGTTTCCTCTATAGAAACAGCCGGGTTTGGCCAATGGATTTGATATAGATCAATATAATCAGTCTGTAACCTTTTAAGACTGCCTTCTGCTGCTTTTAAAACTTCTTTGTAACTTGAGTGTTGTGGTAAAAATTTAGTTGCAATAAAAACTCTGTTTCTACTTTTTTTAAATGCTTTTCCTATTAACTTTTCTGCATTGCCATCAAAATATATCTCTGCAGTATCAATGAACAAGTTTTTTCCTTCGGAAATAAAGTTGATTCCCAGATCCAATGCTTTTTGCAATATATAAATTAATTCTTGGTTTCTTTTTTTGCCAATATCTTTAAAACCAGTCCCGGTTCCCAGACCAATTGAAGGAATTTTCGTTTTGGTACTACCCAGGTTTTTAACTATTAGATCATTCAATACTTATATCCCACCCTTCAAGATCATCTGTTTCTATATTTGTCCTTTTTTTACTAGGTTCAACATCACCGCTTATTTCTAGTAACAGATTCTTTGTTCCATTCCTGATGCCATTTAATTGATGCGCCATTTTTAGTAACTTATTGTAATGCTTAGGCTCTTTTTGCATCTTATCTTTATTATTCCAGATAAATAAATTTATTTGAGCAATAACAATTATCATTCTAATGAGCCGTGCAGAAAGTTTGATCTCTTTTTGGAAGATTAACTGATTAATATCATGAGAAATTTTTTTCATTTCCAAAGCATAACTTTGCTTGTTTTCTAATTTAATCTCTTTAATCTGATCAATAGATAATGCATCAATTAAATCAGCAAGAGTGGGTAAATATTCACGTTGTTTGTAAGTTTTTTTATTCATATCTATTTAGATTTAAGATACCATTCTACCGTTTTTTTAATCCCTTCCTCAAGAGACGTTTTTGCTTTAAATCCAAGTAAGTTTTCTGCCCTCTTCATAGAAAGGATCCGAACAGGATCACCGGTCGGTTTACTTATATCCCAACTAATTTTCGCTCCTTTTGGAACGCAACCTGCAATAATATTTGCAATTTTTTTTATTGTTACTCCCTTACCGCTACCTAGATTGATTGGTACAGAAACTGGGGCTTTTTCTAAGGCTAAGAGCATTCCTTCAACAACATCCTCAACAAAGATAAAATCTCTAATTGCACTACCATTCCCCCAAATCTTAATTGGGTTTTCTCCATTTACCATTCTGGCAATCAGTGAAGGGATTACCTGGGCAGTTTGGGGATTAAAATCATCATACGGGCCATAAACATTTGCGGGTCGGACAATCTTAGGAGCCTTCCAGCCGTATTCGAGCATGTAGCTTTCTGCTTGTATCTCACCGATTCTTTTTGCCAACCCCGGGATACGGTCATTTTGTTTTGGTTGTCCATCCCAGGCAGTTTCTTCAGTTTTAGGTTTATCAGATTGGGGATATACACAAATACTGCTGACAAAAAGGAAATCTTTTACATTATTTTTAAGAGCTGCATCCATTAAATTAGTTTGAAAACGGAGCATTGGAACAAGAAAGCTGGCTGCTTTTGTCTGCCCGATACCAACAGAACCTTTTATTCCTATAAGGTTAAAAACAATATCCTGATCTTTAGTCACTTTTAAGCAATTTTTAAAATCTGTTAAATCAGTTTGTATAAATTTAACTTTCTTTCCAAATAATTTTTCTGCATATTTCTTTGCCTCCAAAGAGGCTATGGTAATATGGCAATCATATTGCAGTAGCTTATTTACCAAGCATGTACCAATCATCCCTGTACCACCCGCCACCAAAACTTTTTTTCTTTTAAAGAATTTATTCATATTTTATTTTCATTTAAAAATTTATTAACTTTTTTAATAACCTGAGAGTTAGATATTCCAACTTTTTTATGCATATAGTCCCTGTCTCCATAAATAAATGTATTTTCATCAAGCAGACCAATTCTTAAAAAATCTTTGTTAAGAAAATGATCTGCCAGAAAATCAGCAACAATAGTTGCCAATCCACCATAAGCTATATTTTCCTCTAGAATAATAATTTTCTTATAGGAGGAAAGAAGTTTATGTAATTTTTTTTCATTTAATGGCTTAAGCTGATAGATATCTATTACTCCCACTTTACCGTTATATTGATTAGCAATTGCCGAAGCCTGATGGACCATAATACCCGTAGAAATAATCACACTATCCTCTCCTTGAATAATCTCACCCATCCCATCTAGAAAATTATGATTTGTATTATAGAGAGAAGGAAAGTGTCCTTTATCAAATCTTATATAAGTTAATTTAGGAATTTGATATGCAATATGAGGAAAGGTAGACAAACTTGGCGAATCAGAAGCATTCAGAATTCTTATTCCCGGGATTACCCGCATTGCGGCAATATCCTGATTAGCATGATGAGTTGGTCCATCGCTGCCATAACAAAATCCTGCCCCAACCCCGGCAATTGTTACCGGTAAATTCATAATTGACAGATCGACTTTTATCTGCTCATAACATCTTAGTGTTGTAAAGTTTGCAATGGCATGGACAAACACTTTTTTACCTGATAATGTTAAACCTGCTGCTACAGAAATCATGTTTTGCTCTGCTATTCCTACATTTATTAATTGGTTAGGAATTTTATCTTCAAATTTTTTCATAGTTTGTGCTCCTTGATCAGCCATTAAAAGTATTACATCAGGATCATAAGATGCAATCTGAAATAACTCCTCAAAAAAGGTATCGCGCATATCCATATACTGTTGTTTTGGAGCCAGTATTTTGTTCATTTGTTTAATTCCTTTATTGCCAGCTCATACTGAGCATCATTTAGAACACCATGATGCCATTTAGGATCATTTTCCATAAAAGGCACCCCTTTTCCCTTAATCGTACTGGCTATAATAGCTAGCGGTTTTTTGCCTCTTGGATAGTTTTTAGATTTTTTTAATGCATTAATAACTGCTGAAATATTATTTCCATCAATTGATAAGCTGTCCCAACCAAAAGATTTCCACTTATTTTCCAAAGAAGAAGAGCCAACAAATTTTTGTGTTTTTGAAGTTGCAGCAACTTGATTATTGTCAACAATTGCAACAAGATTATTAAGATTTTGTGCAGTTGCAAAAGTAACTGCTTCCCAGATAGACCCTTCCGTACATTCACCATCCCCTAAAATTACATATGTTAAATACTCGTGATTGTTTAATTTAGCAGCTAGAGCCATACCTGCACCGATTCCCAAACCATGTCCTAATGAACCGGAAGATACCTCTACTCCGGGAATTAGATTATCCGGATGACCACCCAAAAAAGTGCCATTTTGGCCGTATCTCTCTAGTTCTGCTTTTGGAAAAAATCCCCTGTCAGCTAAAGTGGCGTAAAGAGCTAGACCTGCATGTCCTTTACTAAAAATAATCCTATCTCTTTTTGGATCTTTAAAATTTTTTACTGAAATATTAACGATACCTGAGTAATAGAGGCTAACTAATATTTCAGCTACAGAAAAGGCTCCTCCTAAATGTCCTTTATGTGCAAGGCGCTGCATCTTTAAGCAATTAAGCCTTATGTTTCTTGCTATGTCTTTAAGAGATGAGAGCTTTAGCATTAAAAAGGCCCCCGGAATTTATTTTCATAGCTATAAAAATTTTCCTTTGATAAATTTATCCTGCTTAGTTTAAGTTTTTTTTCAACTGCCCTTATTAAATCATTAGAGTCTGTATAAAATTCATTTTCTAACTCTCTTGTACTGGGACAATGAGTTGGTGCAAATCCTAATCTCACAATTTCAGATTTTAATTTGCGAGACAATTTATCATAAATCCTGGTGGCTACTTCTGCAGAAAAACCGCAAAAAGTCCAGTCATAATCTGCAATAATACAATGGCCGGTTTTTTTAACGGATTTTATAATAAGATCTACATCTAATGGAAAAATTGAACGTGGATCAATTACTTCTACACTCACGCCTACCTTTTCTAAAACCTCAGCTGCTTTAACAGCGGAAACTACAGAATAGGATGTAGCAACTATTGTAAGGTCCTTCCCCTCTCTTATTATTTGACCTTTACCAAAAGGTACTGCCACAGGCTCAATAGGCACTTCATCTTCAACATCATAGAGCATCCGATGTTCTAAAATTACAACCGGATTATTGTCTCGAATTGCAGAAATTAACAATCCCTTAGCATCAGCAGGTGTAGTTGGCATAACCACTTTTAAACCTGGGATATGAGCAAAAAAAGATTGTAAACTTTTGCTGTGCTGATAGGATTGCCCCCAACCTTTACCGATAATTGCCCGAATAACTAAAGGTACCTGCAGCTTTCCATCTGAGCCATAGTTATAACTTGCCACCATATTTACAAGTTGATTTATAGCTAAAAGCAGAAAATCAACTCTGATATGTACATTAATTGGCCGCAAGCCATTTATTGCTGCTCCCAGACCAAAACCTAGCAGTGCTTCTTCAGAAAGCGGTGTAGAAAAAACCCGTTGCGGGCCAAATTTTTCTAATAGATTAGTTGTTGAACCAAAAATCCTTTTATGGTCTGCTACATCAATACCATATATAAAAATTGACTTATCTCTTTCCATTTCCTGATGAAGCGCTTGGTTAATTGCAGCCCGGTAAGAAATTTTTTCTGTAGAGATCTTAGATAATTTATTCATGGAATGTATTTCTCAAAAGTTCTGAAGGATCAGGAAAGGGTGCGTCTTTTGCCTTTTGGAAACTTTCTTCAACCTGATTTATAATTTTATTTTCAAGGTTGATAATATCAACCTCTTTTATTTTTAAATCTTTCAATTTGTTTCTTAATAATTTAACAGGATCTTTTTTTTGCCACTTCAAAAAATCTTTCTCACTTCTATAATCTGCACTAAAATCTTCATGGACACCAACGTGTTCTAAATAACGGTAATATTTCAGCTGTATAAATGCTGGTTGATGTTTTTTTTTAATTGAATTTATAGCCTGCAAAGTTAGTTTATTAATTTGTTCGGCATCAGTAGATTCTGATTCAAAAACCGAAATTTTATATTGTTTAACTATATTAATTAAATTCTTATACCCACGTCTTGCTGAGGTAGGGGTATGCACTGCATAACCATTATCTTCACAAACAAAAAGTACAGGAAGATTTTTAGAGCAAGCAATGTTTAAACTTTCCCAAAAAACTCCCTCATCTACTGCCCCATCACCAAAAAATACTGTTGCTATTTGTTTTTTTTTAAGATAAACATTGGCAAAGGCTGCTCCAACAGCTAAGGGGACAGTGCTACCAACTACTGCAGAGATTCCAAATAAGCCATTTTCGGGCGATAAAAGGTGCATCGACCCTCCTTTACCTTTTAATACTCCTGTCGCTTTTCCGTACATTTCAGCAAAAAATTTATCAGTCTCTTCTGTTAATGCAAGGTATAAACCATGACTTCTATACGTTCCAAAAGTATGTGAGTTTTTCCCAAGGGCGCTGCAAATACCAGCACAAATTCCCTCTTCTCCCATAGACATATGCATTGGTGTTTTCATCTCATTGTTATCATAGTGTTTAACAATTAACAGCTCAGCGGTTCTTATTAAATAGGCTTTTTTGTAAAGATTTATAATTAATTTTTTCCTAATCATATATTTTTTTGTAATACCCTCTCCAAAAGATAAGCATGTCCTTTAATGTTTGGTCAAACTTAATTTTTGGTTTCCAGTCGGTTTGTTTAACAAACTTATCGACTGATGGTATTTGCAGGGTAACGTCAGAGGGACGTAATCTTTTGGGATCTATTTTTATTTTTATATTTCTCTTTTCTGAAAAACTAATGAGTTTATTTAACATATCACCAATAGTCATAGTTTCAATACCTCCTATATTGTAAACTTGCCCCGGAATACATTTATTTACAAGCAGCCAATAAGCCCTTACTCCATCTCTCACATCCATAAATGTCCTCACACTGTTTAAATTTCCAACCATTACAATCGGTTTCTGTTTACCCACCTCTATTGCAGCAATTTGTTTGGCAAAATTAGAAGGAGCAAAAACCTCTCCTCTTTTTGGTCCTTCATGGGTAAACATTCTTGTTCTAATTGTTTTTATTTCCCATGATAAAAAATATTGCAGTGCTAACATGTCCTCCCCAACTTTAGAAACAGCATAAGGTGAGGCCGGTCTAAAAGGATTAGTTTCCTTAATTGGTATTTCATCTTCTTTAACCTGTCCATAAACCTCAGAAGAGCTGCAGATATGAATAATGGGATCATATTTTTCCTGAAATTTAAGGTTTTTAACAGCTTCAAGCAAATTTGCTGTACCGATAACATTGGCATTTAAAGTTGATATAGGGGATATAAAACTAAAATCAACATACGATTGAGCAGCAAGGTGAAAAATAACATCAGGTTTTACCTCAAGAAGTATTTTTTCTAAGGAGCTAAGATCCTCTAAATCTCCAAAACATAAATTAATTTTATCCAAAATCCCCAATATATTATCTTTAGGAGATCTCCACCTCAGAAGTCCATAAATCTTGATATCTTTATGTTCCTTTAAGATAAACTCCGCAAGATGACTTCCAACAAAACCAGTAATTCCAGTTATTAAAATTTTCTTAAACTTCATTCACAGATTATACCAGAGATAGGCTTAATTTTTAAATTTTTGGGTTTCTAAAACATCTTTCAAAAAAAAGTCTGCATAACCATCTTCAAACCACATAGCTTTAAATTCTTTATTACCCAGTAATTTTTCTATATTTTTAATATAGCGATTATATTTACCTTCATCAATTGAGTTAAGAAAATTTAGTAATTTTTCATAATTACCGAAGTTCCTAAAGTCGATAAAACAATCCTTTGGGATATAGTTTTCTATATTGGAAGCACCCCAATATATAGGGACACATCTTGCTTTGAAGCAATCAAATATTTTTTCAGTGATATAACCTTTTACATTTGTCGAGTTTTCAAAACACAAGCAATATTTAAAAATTGATAAAAGTTTAATTTTATCTTTCGCTTCCCCTTTGTATGTACAATACTTTTTATAGCCGAAGATCGCTTCCTTTAAACTATACTTCTTTGCTCTATTCCAACCCCTACCATATAAATAAAATTTGTCTGGTATATTCTTTTCGAAAAATTCAATTGCTTTAATTCTTTCAGAATAAAGTTCTTTTCCAGAAGAATTTAGAAGTTTAAATGGGTAAAAGAATGCCATATTTGTATTAATCAGGGTCAAAAATTTCTTTTTTCTAAATTTCTTAGCTTTAGTATTAATTCCATTGGTATGCTTAGGAAGTAGCATTTTAAAATATTTCTTACTGGAAGAGGAGACTTGCTTATTATCTACCAAATCATCATTCCAGGTATAAATTTTTGCAAAAAGGTAATGAAATATTTTCATATAATTAAATGGAATTATTGTGGGGGGTTCCTGACATAAAAGTATATTTTTTCTTTTATTTAGAAAAATGTTTTTCCAGACTGGAAAATTCCGAGGATCCCAAATGTAGGGTAAATCTAAATATACATATTTGTATGGAGTTTCTCGTGTAGGAATATCATATGTATTTATATTTATTTTATTTTTTTTTAAGGTTTTTTTTAAATGAATAAAAATTAGATTCCAATAATCTATTATTTTTTTATGATCAAATAGTGCGTTTCTTAAATATAGTTTATAGTTTGCAGGGTAAATACTAACAAATTTTTCTTTCACTGAAGGATTATAACTTAATACAAATGAAATAGGAATTACAAATAGGTTTTTCTGTAGTGATTGAAATTTTTTAAAACATTTTTTCCAACTCTTGCAGCATTTGCTATTATTGTCATGGTTGCTGGTTTGGCAGGTAACAGTCTCCAGGATGAAGAATCTGCGATATAGATTTTATTTGTCTTATTGAGTTTACCATTTTTATCAAATCATAAGCATGACTTGTGTTTTTTTTATTAGTGACCCTGCTTTTAGGTTTTGCTTCTTGTTTTTGTTCAATAAGACCACCATCAATAATTGCAACACGCAATCCTGCTTTAATTAATGGATAGGCCGCATGTACTCCTGCCGGCCCTGATCCAACAAGTACAACATCGAATTGGTAATTCAAATCTATCTCCTTACGTTTAAATATTTTAACAGTATTTTTCCTAGCTTTGACAAAAAGAAGAACGATGCTATATCATGGAGAAACTAAAATGCAGAATATATTAATAACTGGTGGTGCAGGATTTATTGGCAGTAATCTTATTGACTCATTATTAAAAGATAATCTAGATATTAAAATTACTTGCCTGGATAACTTTGATTCTTTTTATGATCAAAGAATAAAAAGAAATAATGTTAAAATCCATTTAGAAAAGTCTAATTATACTTTAATTGAAGGTGATATACGCAATTTAAACCAGATTAAATCAAAACTCTCTAAAAGATACGATGTAATAATTCATCTAGCTGCGAGGGTGGGAGTAATACCCAGTCTACAGGATCCTATGTTATACACAGATGTTAACATAGTTGGAACACAAAATCTATTAGAATTCGCAAGGCAGTCAAATTGTAGAAAGTTTATCTTTGCTTCATCAAGCAGTGTATATGGAATTAATCCTAATGTACCATGGAGCGAGAATGAA
>Ga0209515_10005287_pt1 | contig 16842 bp, 12 predicted proteins | sample Subgroupgradi54m_FD_187454 | JGI IMG/M metagenome (GOLD analysis project Ga0209515, IMG submission 187454) | Subsurface groundwater microbial communities from S. Glens Falls, New York, USA - GMW60B uncontaminated upgradient, 5.4 m (SPAdes)... ...
CCAGCGCTATGACATCCTCCAATTGTTCTATTTCTGCTTTAACAAGTTTTCCGAGCGGAGGCATGGCAGGGTCGTGTTCTAAGCCTACGGCTGCAGCCTCTGGACCATTGATATCTCTGGCGGCTGACTCTAGAGCCTCTTTCGTCAGCCTCATGTTCTGGCGATCAACATGGGTTGTCGCCATCACACATTTCAGCTTCATAGCCATGCCCTCTGGATCGGTTTCATCCACCTTAACATTTTCGGTCGCTCATCAGAACGGTACTGCCGCATCCCCAGTGCCAGTTTGCATTGTTTCGGCTGATGCCTCTTGCACCGGAGATAACTCCAAGTGCCGTTTCACAAGGAACACGATGAACACGCCAGCGAGATGCACCGCAAGCTCTGCAACACTTCTGGGAACCTCAACAACATCACTACCCTGTCCGTGACCGCCGAGCTTGTTCCTCAGTGCGGGCAATGTCATGAGAACCTGATCGCTGAATCCGGCGACCAGGGTGGCGGGTAAACCATCATAGAAGTTAGTAGCCTTCAAGGCGTCGACCAGGGCTTTGGCGTTTCCGTCTTGTCGATTTTGGATTGCTTTGAGCACGCTCTCAAACGCCTTACCAGCGCTATGAATCGCTCCTTTGAAATCCCCAGCGGCGAGGTCGTTTCGCGCTTCGACGAATTCTTGTAGCGCTCCTTCGAATCTGGCAGCGGTCAGCAATTCATGCGTGCGTTGCAGTACGTGTAGATCGAGGAATTGTGAATCAAGTTGAAAGAAACACCCGTCGTAAAGCAGCCAGGGGCACTTCTCATCATGAAATGCTTGGTTCACCTCAGCATGGAAGTCGCCGGACCTGTCCAAGGGACCGTGCGCAAAGAGTTCGACAACATCAAGCACCTGTGACGGGTATCCTCCCATTACGAAACCCTCAAGATCCACTTGGCGTCGTTCGTCTTCGACAAAAGCCTCCAGTTTTTCGACGCCATAGAGTTTCAATAGCTTGGAAGGGAGTTCCGCCATAGTTGTCGTCTGCTCATTCCAACGGTCTGATGGGTCCGGCTGATAATAGTATGTTGGGTTATGGTCGCACATGATTAACCAGAGCCGCCTGCGAAGCCGACGCGGGATCGATAAACGAAGCGTGCGCGATCGAATAGCCTCGTCAAATCGCTTGGAGAACGGTCGAAATGCCGCTCTGCCCATTACTTACTCCTGCGGACTTCCGCTGTATCTTTAGATCCGATCTTTGCTGTGATTTCCTCGAATCGTTTACCCTTTGGCATTACAAATAAACAGGTTCCTTTGCTGCGGGCTTCCCAAAGGCCGCCGATGTCGCGTTTCTCTTTGGAGTCGTCGTTGCTCCAGCGATCTTCGCCCTTGTACTCGACGACGAGGAATCGGCCATCGGTGAGGAGACAGACAAAGTCTGGGTAGAATTTGTCGCTCGAGGTCGGCAGCCAGAAGGAGTGCGAGGGTCGGCGTTCGATGTTTCGCACCCAGAACTTGACTTCGGGCAGCGTATCCAGAAATTGAGCGCACTCGAATTCTTCACCTTCAGCCTTCAGGTCTACCTGCGGATAGTAATGCTTCTTGAACCTGTAAGCACCTTGATAGAGGGTGCCGTAGGGGTACAGCAACGGGTCGAAAGAGAAGCAGACCTCGGGGCTGACTGTGACAGAGCTTGCCCCATCGGAAAATAGAAGCGCCTGATACGCAGAGACATGTGCGTGCCGCCGATGGCTGTCGATCTTAGCGGTAACCGCCTCTCGAAGCCGGTACTTGTCGTGAACCAAGCGCTCAAGACTAATGCCGCGCTGCTCAATGAACTGCCGAACAAGCCGCGTTAAGAACACGCCGGACTCCGCGGGCGTGATATCGCGGTGCGGGATTGTCCGGTCTAACCAGTGCGCCAACGTGGGGACGGTCCAGCGTTCATCAAACTCAAGGAAGGTAATCTGCTGATGCAGGTCGCCTAGAAAGCGCGCCTCAATGCGGCCCTGATCGGTCACGGTGATCTCGCCCTGCTGGCCTTCGGATCGATCCGAGGGAAATTCCTGCTCTGACAAGAGGCTGTCACACTCAGACAGCCGCCAGGGCGCCTCAAGGAAGTGCGTCTCATCCACAGGCTCGAACAAGTCGCCTTGCTTAATTGATAGGACCGGAACGGTTAATCGTTCCCCGCGTTCAGATGGCGTCCCGGTGTCCTCCGATTGAAGCCCACGGGATTTGCGGTACACGCGCTCAACCACCGCCTTCCCCTCCTCGGTCGTAAAGCAGCCTTTCAATTGGTCACGCTCTCGGTCGTCCATCACCCCTTGAAAAGTGAGCGTGCCGGTTCCTGCGTCGTACTTCACCTTCTCTGAGAGATCCCGAACTAATCCCTCTGTTCGGGGAGCTTCGGACACTTCCGCGGTCACCATGCCCATAAAAACGTCCGCATCCCCCAGCGGCAGCTCGTGCTGGATAGCCGGCATCGGCGTAATCAATTCTTTGGCCTCTTGCTTATTGAAGCCGTTTTGCACCAAGGCATCCGTCAAGACATTTGCCGCCTCAACAAAACTCTGGGAAGCGGAAAACGCATACGCCATGTTGAGCTCTGCGCGGTGCTTCCACTCCGCTTTCGGTAGACGCATCAGCCGGCCAAGGATCTGCTCAACCGCAGTGGAGGATCTCAGCTCAGCCACCGAGCACAGGACGTACGCAAACGGACAATCCCAACCTTCGCGCAACGCCTGGATTGTGATCACGAAGCGAACCTCACAGTCAGGCCGCAGCAAGTCCACTCCATCCAATTCCTTGTCCTCAGCCGTCGCCACTGCGATCTCCCCGTCCCGGATGTGGTGATCCTCTTTCAGGCATTGCTTGATCACATCAACGGTGAGCGTGTCTTGGTGCTGGCGCCTCGGCTGCGCCTGAATCAGCATGATCGGCCTGATGTATTCCCCGGTTTCCTGACGCTCGGCATTTGCAACCGTTTCAAGCCGACTCCGAATCGCAACTGCGTCGGCCAATAGCTCTTTCCACGAAGGCCGCGTCTCAAGCCGAATTGGTAGCTTGATCATGGCTTCTGCCTTGAGCTCGGCAGCCGACACGCTGTGGAGCACGTTACTGGGGCTCTCGTCAGTATCCGGCGTTGCGGTGAATTCGATAATGCAGGAGGGCTTGAAGCGCGCCAACGTGCCGAAGGAGAGCGGGGTCCGGGCATTGTGGGCTTCATCGACGATGATGACTGGCCGACGGATGCGAAGCACGTTCGCCAATGAGTACTCGATTGAACCATCCTCTCGCTGCTCGAGACTGCGCCGCTGCACATCTTGGAGTTCTGCGAAGTGCTCCATCAGTGCTCCGGAGGACTCGTACACCTTTCGCCCTTCCGTGTCCTCAACGCGGAACGCCTGCATCGTCGACACGATGATCGTGGTCGTGGCATCAAGTGCGGCACGCTTGACGTACAGTGCTTCGTTGATATCGAGGATCGTCACGGAACCCATCGCAGCTTCTACTGCCTGGCGGTAGGGATGCGCCCGATTCTTAAGCGCCTTGAGCGTCTGCTCGCGGATAGCATTGGATGGCACAAGCCAGAGGACAACACAGCGGTCGCTCTTGAGCAACTCTTTCGCCGCAACGCTGACCGCATGGCAGGCGACAAACGTCTTGCCGCCTCCCGTTGGGATGCGAAGACAGACGTATGGCAGTCCGGGGAGCTCGGCGACAGACCGATACGGAATGCCGGTTCCCCAACTCGCGCGCGTCGTTTCATAAAATGCCGTATCAGCATTCCCAAGACTGACGCAGGTTCTGAAATACGCGCTGAGCGCATCGAGCGATCGCTGCTGGTATTCCTTCAGTGCTAGCATCAGCTGACCTTAACCTCATAGGGGATCTGCCGAAAGGTGACGCCTTCCCGCTTCAAGCGCTGAGGGCTGAGCAGGCACCCGGTTCCATACACCACCTTGGGCCCGTCATAAGGAGAAAGCTCAGCAAGCACTTCTCTGGTAAGGACGTTTCCGCCGCGCGGCGCCTTGTCGCCCAGGACACCGTTGTAGAGTAGATAGACGGCCACTCCGTTGCGAGTCCCGAGCAGTGGGGTCTTGGCCGTCGCGCGCTTTGGAATGGGTGCGCCTGTTTCGATAAAGAAGACGTGCGATGCCAGATCTGGAAAGGCCACCGCCTCACGGATGTTTCCGGTCTCATCGAACAAAGGCTCACTGAGCGTGCAGAATCGGAAGCCCCCACCCAAACCTAGAATCTCGACCGGCTTTCCTTCAACCTTTCGATTCGTGTAACCCTTAGCGACACGGCTGAGACGCTGTGCGGCAACATTGCGGCAGATATTCTCATCTATCTCGACCAGTATGAAGCGCCTGTTGCCTCCGTCAGCCTTGTTGAGATCAAGCACCCCATGACCGGTTGTGCCGCTGCCAGCAAATGAATCGAGCACAAGCGAGTCTTTGTCCGTGGCGATTTCCAGGATGCGCCGGATCAGACGGACGGGCTTAGGTGTAATGAAAACTGACGCCGAGTCCTCAAAATCGCAGATTGCGACCAGTTCCTTCTTAGCTTCTTGCGTGTGGCCAACTTCCTGGTAGGTCCAGAGTGTCTGCGGAACAATTCCTTGTTTGACCTCTGAGAGAAAACGCTTGAGCTGAGGAATGGAATCGCCCCGCTTGCCCCACCAAATTCTTTTGTCAGCATCAAGCTCTCTAAATTTATCTTCAGAAACTCGCCAATACGCTCCCCTCGGTGGGCCCGCAATAGTACGGCTAGAAGGACACGTTATCGAATAAGTACCGCGACTGTATGGATTGCGCGCATCTAGACCGCTAGGCTTCCACAATCCGCGAGGATCGTTATCGGGGTTCTTATACGCCTTGTCCTGTTTGTCAGTGCGCGAGACAAGCTTTGGTCTCCATGTTTCCGCATTTCTTGCATACACGACGACATAATCATGGTCCTCAGAGAAATGCTTGGCTGAGTTCTTCGGCGAATAAACCTTCTGCCAAATGACCGCTGCGACAAAGTTCTTGGCTCCGAACACTTCATCCATCAGCATCCGCAGAGAATGAACCTCATTGTCATCGATACTGATGAAGATTGCTCCATCCTCCGCAAGAAAGTCTCGGAGCAGTGCAAGCCGTGGATACATCATGCAAAGCCATTTATCGTGCCGGGACAAATCCTCCACTTCAGCACCCACCACTTTGCCCAACCAACTTCGGATTTCAGGACTATTGACGGCGTCGTTGTAAACCCAGTTCTCGTTGCCGGTGTTGTATGGCGGGTCGATGTAGATGCACTTGACCTTGCCGGCGTAATACGGCAACAGCGCTTTCAGCGCGATGAGGTTATCGCCTTGCACCAGCAAATTCTCACTGTCCGGCTCGCCCGCAGACAGGCTTTGGTCGCATCGAAGCAAGTGGTACGGGACCTCTCGATGGTGGTTGAGAACCGCTTTCTTGCCGATCCAATCAAGCGTTGGCATGTTCCCTGCTACTTATTCCTTCTACTCCTCACAAACTCTTCCAAATCATCGGGCGCAATGCGCCATCGCCTAATCTTCGTCGCGCGAATCTGCTTCAGCCCGATGAGCTCACGCACCCGTTCCTCAGTAAGATCAAGACGCTTGGCGGCTTCGCGAACTGTCAGGAGTTTACTCAGATCAACCATTCGACCATCCTACCTTGGCTTTGCAACTAGCACCTCTCCTGGGCGCCCAATCCTTCTGCGCCAGCTTTGCCGGTCCGTAAGGTGAATAATACGATAGCCTTCTTCAACTTTTGGTGAGAGTCGCTCAGGGGTTGAAAGTCGTATCTTATATCCATTCCTTTCCAAGACATCCGCGAATTCTTGCCGAAATATTTCATCCTCAATAAGTCGAAGGGGTTCCAGTGGGCCGCTGTATGCGAGGAATTTGCCATCCCATTCTACTCCTTGCCAAACTCCCTGAGGTCCGGCGGTTTCCCGCGCTATCCTATCGTCGAGCTCTTTCAACTGTGCAGTCAAGCCGCTCACCGTCGAATCGGTGACGCGACTTCCAGTCACTTCTGCAAGTGACTGTAGAAGCGTCTGAAGATCGACTTCCTCATCACAATTTAATGCCATGAGGTCAGAGAGAGGCGGAGGGAGAGAATTCTTTCGTATGTCACCGATGCACAGCGGAATGATACGCCGTCCTGGCAAGAACCAGCCGCAACCAACCTCAAACCATACCCAGGTGCGTGCAAGACCTCGTTTAGTCGCCAACAGCATAATTACTCCCGAGCGTTGAAGGACGTCCTGAATCTCTTTCGGCCACTTAACGCCCGCTGGCAAATCAGTAGGATCGCTAGACAGAAAAATATCGATACCGGGAATCCGCCGCTCCAATTCCGCCTTGAGCAAACCAGCCATATCCTTGTCCAAGGTGGCATGACTCAAGAAGATCTGAGTCGTTTTCGGAGCAATGAGAGAGCCCTCCTCGATTTCCTGCACTCGATTCCAGCCTCTTGCTGTAACAGTGATTGGTCCAGCCATTTTTGGGCTGTATTCGATGAATCCCTCCTTCTGCAACTCACGCAGAAAGAATTCCCTTGCCTCATAGCTCTCTGCAAAGACCACGGGATCGAAATGAGCGTCGACCACACGCGATGGAATCGATTGTCCAAAACCAGAGGATAGTTTTGTTAGATTTACGAGCGCTCTATTTAATCGCTCTTGAGGCAGACCAGGAAACTGGCGTACTAGGTCATCCCACTCAATAACCGGGATTGGAAAATTTCCGTCAGGCTTCTGTCCTGTCCGATACAGGATCAACGGAAAACTTGCTCCATGAAGTGTCAATTCCCTGAGGCGAGCGCTAGCCTTTCGTCTCTCATCGTTTGGAAGTTCGGTGACAGCCCCAATATCGATGACAGACATGGCGAAACGCCCACATCTTGGACACTCGTAGATATCGAGTATCCGCATTTCTCCAAAATACTCTGCCCACGACATGACTTGCGCCGCTTCTCGACTAATCGGGCAAGTTTTCTCCTTCGAACTCATTTAATCATTCGGGTCGGTACAGTATCCGTAGTCAGGTTCACGCACCACGCCGGTGTTCCATGTGATTCCATATTGTTCCATATTCTACATCTGAGCGGCGATGAAGTCACTCGAAACGCTTCCGATGAGCTGCGGTGTGTGGCTCTGGCTGCGTTCCAAGAGCCACAGAGTATGATAAGGGGCACTTACCAGACCCGGCCTCCAACATTCACACGGGCTCAGGGTGGGCAACACGTCTCAGAACACCAACACGCCGCGCGAGTTAGCGCGGCGTGTTGCCCCACCCGCGCTGGGTGCGCAGGCGGGTATGATATGGGGTGAGCGACGGGAATTGAACCCGCAGCCTCCTGGGCCACAGCCAGGCGCTCTAACCATTGAGCTACGCCCACCGTGCGAGACAACACTGGTGCGTGGCGAGAGGACGCGTGGAACGGACGGTGCTATCTTACCCGATTGCGCGGGGACGGGCAACCGCGTCACGTCCCGCCCTGCCCTCCGGCCGGCGTCCCGGGCGCCGACGGTGGAACCGGATCTGAGGCGGGCGTCTGGTCGGACCCGCCGGTCCCTATCGCCGGTGTCATGGAGGTACCGGCGTCGGCTGGCGCGATTCCGCCGGTCGTGTCCGGCGGCGACGGCGGAAGTCCGGGGTTGGCGGGAAGGGCGACCGGCACCGTCGTCGGGCCGACGCGGAGCAACACAGGCGGTGTCGCGGCCGCGGGAGCGGCCTCAGGCACCGGCGCCGCAGGTGGCACCGCTAGTGCTGCCTCCGCCGCCGGCGGCTGAGTGAGCAGCTCGAGTGCCTCCTGCACCTCGCGGCTGACCGCCTCGATGTCGGTCATCGTCTCCGGTGTTGCGGGCGCGATGCGGACGTACATCATGTGGTGGCCGAACGGGACCTTGATGAGCCGCACGCCGTGCTCGAAGAGCCGCTCCACCACGAGCTGGACGCGCGGGTCGCCGGCAAGAAACTCCGCGTCCCATTCGCCCGGCTGGTCCAGCGGGCCGTTGAAGACGATGGCGCCGCTCAGGCGCAGCTCCGGCCCGCCCGCCATCTTCTTGATGTCCACGACGGTGCGGCCGCGGAACGAAAAGTCGCCCTCGATGAGGTGGCTCAGCGTCAGTTGGACGCGGCCGGTGAGGTCGTTGGCCTTCGCGCTCCAATGGCTGGTGGATGCGATCGTGGTCGCGTAGGCCCGCAGCTGCGTGCGGCCGGTGAAGTACGGCTCGAATGCCGCCAGCGGGATCGGCTCCACCTGACAGGACGCCTGCAGATCCTTCGCGGTCAAGTCCGCCCAGCCAGAGCAATAGAAGGGTGCCGTGTCCCCCTGGTGGCTGGCGAACCCGCCGCGGACGGCGAAGCTCAGGCTCACGCTGCGCCCCTCGGCTTGCGCCAGCCGCCGGGCCTTGCGCGGCGGGATGGTCAGCGGCCCCACCGAGAGCCAGATGTGGTCCAGGATGCCGTGGAACGGCCGTGCGGGTTCACGATCCTGCAATTCCAGCACCCCGTCCGCCACGTTCACCGACCCGACGTGGACGCACCAGGGGACGAAGCCGATAGGCGCGCGGGGCGTGAAGGGCTGGGACACGGCGGGCCAGCGGGTCGTCCCGGCGCGGCTGCGCGAGACGCGCACGAGCGGCCCCTCAATGTCGAGCGAGTCCAGCCAGAACGTCCGGCGGGCGAGCGAGACCCACCGGGGCCGGATCACGATCCGCTGGACGCTGAAGGCGGCCTCCTCCGTGTTCTGCACGAACCGCACGCCGGTGAGGGTAGTCGTCAGCGGAAAGGAAAAGCGGACATGCTCGACGAAGAGATCGCCGCCCATGACATGCTCCACCGCGTACATCACGAACCGGGGCACAAGCCAGGCGAGCACCGCGTACTGGCCCATGACGAACAGCACGCAGAGGGCAAAGACCCACCGAGGCAGGAAGTTTGGTCGTCTCATCCGTGGCCGATATCAGATATCCCCTTGAAGAGGATATCTGATATCGGATTGAGAAAAGGTGCGCCCGGAGGGACTCGAACCCCCAACCCATGGGTTAGAAACCCACTGCTCTCTCCTGTTGAGCTACGGGCGCAAAACCGATTTGTCATCCTTGAATCCAGCCCTGAATCCGACGAGACAGCTGCCGGTCGCATACTCGGACTTGAACCGTTCCGTGGTATGAGCGTTTCTTACGGTGGCCTAGCGAACTTTTCTTGATCTGTGTCTTCATGAACTGCGCTCTAGGCAGCTTCGTAACGCCCATCCAGAAGGTCAAGCATTCGGCTGGATCTCAGTCAGTGTGGATATGCTTTTGAATCCGGATCTTCGCAGTTGGGACGCCGCGCACAGTCCACAGCCAGCAAAGAGCCAACTGAACCAACGCAGGGTCAGCGTGAGAGACCACCACGGGCTCGGTTCTTGGATCCTTCGTTCCCTCCGCCCAGTAGAGCATCGCGCCAGAAATCTTCAACTCACGAGGAGAGCACAATCCGATTTCACGGCTTGCTTGCAAGGTGGTGGCAGCGATGTTGGCAAGTCGCTCGGCATGGAGCCGTTGTCCCTGGGCGCGAAACACTTCGCTCGGGAGAACCGTGCGATGCCCTCAGACGACCGGGATCACCCGTCACCACGTGCTCAATGTTGATTTGGAGACGTTGAGCAGCCGACTGATTGCGGGATAAGAACGTCCTTGGCTCCGCAACCTCACAGCTTGGTCATAGGTCTCCGGTGTTTTCCTCATCCGCTGACACGAGTGGTCAACGCAGTTCAGAACGTGAAGGGCGCTCGACGGTCACGTCAAGTCGACCTGCGAGGCTTCCTTCGAATCCTGCCGCGGCGTATGGAAAGAACTCGGGGCGGCAGGATTCGAACCTGCGACCTCCTGCTCCCAAAGCAGGCGCTCTACCAAGCTAAGCTACGCCCCGCAGGTGCACCACCCGCGTTGGATTTTATAGTGTAGCACAACTGGCAGCGGCTGAAATGAGCTTCGATGCTTGGTCGTCTCTCAGTTTGGCAATCCAGGAGATGAGTACACAGAAATCATTTAGCCTGTCGTGAACCTGAGACATTACCAGATGCGTGCGGCGCTGTTCTTATATAATGCGGTGATGAAGGCAAAACGGGTGGCGGCGGGCTTGGCCCTGTTCGCCGCCGCAGGCATGCTGGCCGCCAGCCTCGCGCTGTGGTTGTTCCTCGGCCGCTGGGTGCCGAGAGACGGCAAGGCGTGGCTCATCGAGGAGCTCGATCGCCGGCTTCCCATCGCGGTCTCGATCGGCGCCATGCGCTACGGCCTCTTCCGCGGCCTGACGCTTGAAGACGTGCGGGTCGTCCACCGCAAGACCCAGGAGCCCTGGTGCGTGCTTCCCTCGTTGCGGCTGCACATCAGCCGCCTGGCGCTCCTGCGCCGGCACATCGCGTTCAGCGGCCGGGTCGCCGTCGAGACGCCTTGTCCCACGCACGTGACGCTCATCGGCGCCTATGCACTGGGCGACCACTCGCTGCGGGTGGACGCCCAGACGGAAGACATCCTGCTGCGCGCCGTCACGCAACCGCTGGCGCGGCATCTGCCGAGTGCATTGACGGACGGTGCCGTGCGGCTCCGGCTCCACCTCCTGCAGACTCCCCAAGCGTCTCTCGAACTCACCGGCCGAGTGACCGGGACGGGACTGGTGTGGACCGCACCCGGGTGGCGCATGAGCGGCGACCTGATGCTCGACGGCAGCGCGATCCCGCCCGCGCACGCAGATGGCCGCTGGGCGATCCACGCGCAGACCCACCTGGCTCACGGCACGCTGGAGGGACTGCAGGCGGCGGGCTCCGTCACGCGCATGGAGGGGACCGCCCGCCTGACAGAGGACGGGCTTGAGATCGAGGCGCTCTCCGGCACCCTGCTGGACTCGCCATGGCAACTCGGCGGCACGCTCACCTTCAAGCCCGCGACGGTCCAGATGCAGCTCACCGCCCGCCAGCAGCTGGCACCCCTGGCTGCCATCTTCCCGGCCCTCGCCAAGGAGTGGCACCCGGAAGGCATCGCCGCGCTACGCACCGTCTGCCGGGGCGCGCTTGAGCCGCCGAGGCTCCTGGACTGCCTGTCGCACGCCGAGGTGCGCGACGCAGCACTGACAGGCGGGAAACTCATCGCTCCGCTCACCGATATCCGCGGGACCTTGGACGTCGATCTGCTGGCCCGCCGGCTCTCCATCGCCTCGCTCACGGCCCGCCTGGGCGGGGAACGACTCACCCTCCAGGGCGAGGCCGGCCTGCGAGCGCCAATGCCGCTGAGGCTCCACGCGACGGGCCGCCTCCCGCTCGAAGCACTCCTCCCCTGGCTCAACGCCGGCACGCCCCTGAGCGAACTGACGGGCACGGCGGACGTCGATCTCCACGTCGACGGGCCCGCGGGACAGGCACCTCCCATCGGCACCATCGAGCTGCACAACACCACCGCAGCCCTGAACGCACCGTCGCTCGCCATCGAACGGCTCAACGCCTCGGTCGAGCTGACACCGGAGACCATCGAGGTTCACGAGGCCGCGATGACGCTCAACGGCCATCCCTTCGCACTGCAGGGGTCGATGACGAGAACGGCCGACGCCGAGCTCTCCGCCGTCGCGCGCGTGCCGGAAGGCGAGCTGCAGCTGCGGGGCCGCCTCAGCCCCGAAGACCTGGTTCTCGAACAAGGCCTGCTCTCGCTGGCCCAGAGCCGCGTGTCCGTGCAGGGCCGGGTAGCCCGGGAGAGCCGGCGGCCGAGCGCCGTGGCCTTCGCGGGCACCATCGAACTCTCCGAGCTCACGAGTGTGCCGTTCCTTCCCCTGCCCGCCCTGGAGCCGTGGGCGCTGCGCGGAACGGCCGACGTGCAAGGAGAATTTCGAGGACGGTTTGACGACTGGCAGGCCGCATCCATCCGTGGGCGGATCCGCGCCGGACACCTTGAGGCGCGGCACCTGCCGCTCGAACAGCTCGTCTGCACCATCGAGCAGCACGAGCGCGTCCTGCGCGCGCAGATTCCCTCCGCCCTCTTCGCTGAGGGCAAGCTGATGGGAGAACTGACGATCACGCACACAGCCCCCGCCCGCCAGGACGTCCTGGTTCAGGCCGACCTCATCGGCATGGCGCTCGATCGGCTCACGCAGGCGATTCCCGCGTGGCGCAACCGTTCCGTGACGGGCCGCGCGTCGGCCCACGCCACGCTCTCAGGCACGTGGCAGGCGCGCCACAGCTGGACAGGGGAAGGCTGGCTGAAGGGCGAGGGGGAGCAGCTCGGCGACGTGCCGCTGCTGGACCACATCTTCCGCGGGCTCTTCGGCGTCCTCGCCGACCGGTTCGGGCTGGATATGCTCCGGCGCGCGCAGATCACGAGCATGACGGGCCGGTGGCAGCTGACTCAAGAGCGCATCCGGACGGACGACCTGCGCCTGGGTGGGCGTGCCGGAGCCGAGCCGGTCTCGATCTACGCCAAGGGCAGTGTGGGACTGGACCGAACCCTCGACTTCGTCATCGAGCCCGATCTCTCCGAGGGGGTCGTGCTGGAAGCGCCGACCACCTCGACCCTTGCCCGGACGGTCCTCAGGGCCGCGGGCCAACTGGAGCGGCTGCGACAACTCATCGGCCGCCACCGCCTCACCGGTACGCTGAACGAGCCGGTGTACCGGTTCGAGTTCAGCACGCGGGAGATCTTCAAGCAGCTCGCGCCGACGAGCGCGGACCTGTTCCAGAACCTGCTGGACGTCGTCCGCTAACGACCCCATCACCACACACCACATTCCAAGATCCAAATGTGGGCATTGGTGATGCTATCGCCTGACCTGCCCCTTGACGAGTCGACGTAGCACGGGCGCCAGGCGGCGAGCCGCCGCGGCGCGATGGCTGAACCGCCGTTTCATCGATGCGGGCAGCTGGCCGACCGTTTGATTGAGACGCGGCACCACGAAGAGCGGGTCGTAGCCAAAGCCCTGGCGTCCCCGCGGCTGTCCCGTGATCCGTCCCCACCAGACCCCCCGCGCGAGGGCGACGATGCCCGACGGGCCGGCCAGCGCCAAGACACACTGGTAGCGGGCCCGACGCCGGCTCGGCGGCAACCCGGCCAGGCCGCGCAGGAGCTTGTCGTTGTTGGCGCGGTCATCGCCGTGCCGTCCCGCAAAGCGCGCCGACCGCACCCCCGGTCCCCACCCGAGCGCTTCGACCTCCAGCCCTGAGTCATCCGCCAACGCCAGATGCTTCGTGGCTCGCGCGGCCGCCCGCGCTTTCTTCGTGGCGTTCTCCTCGAACGTGCGGCCCGTTTCCTTGACGGGGCGAAGATGCGGAAATTCGGCGAGCGAGTGGAAACGGATGCCGGGCGTCTGGAGGAGTCGCGTCAGCTCGCGGAATTTGTGGCGGTTGCCGGTCGCAATCACGAGGTCCAGCATCGGACTCACCACACACCAAAGGGTTATGTGAGGTTGGGAAGAGCGGACACGCCGAGGGAGCGGCGCTGCAGAGTGATGAGGCGCCGGACGCCCCCTCCCGCAAGCTGCAGCATGCGCGAGAGCTGCGCATGGCGGAAGGGCACGCGCTCCGCCGTTCCTTGGAGCTCGACGAAGCCGCCGCGGCCAGTCATGACGACGTTCATGTCCACCTCGGCGGAAGCGTCTTCCGCATAGTTGAGATCGAGCACCGCGCGCCCGCCGACCATGCCGACGCTGGCGGCGGCCACGAAGTCCCGCAGCGGCAGCGTCGGAAGCGCACCCCGTCGGCGCAGGACGCGCAGCACCTCCGCCAGCGCGATGAAGCCGCCGGTGATGGCCGCGCAGCGCGTCCCCCCGTCGGCCTGCACCACGTCGCAGTCGATGATGACCGTCCGCTCCCCGAGCCGGGCGAGGTCCACGACCGTCCGCAGGCTGCGGCCGATGAGCCGCTGGATTTCCTGCGTCCGGCCGCCGAGCCGCCCCTTGACCGCCTCCCGTTCGATCCGCTGGGCGCTCGAGCGCGGGAGCATGCCGTACTCGGCGCTCACCCAGCCCGTCCCGCTGCCCCGCAGGAACGGCGGCACCTTCTCCTCGACGGTGGCGGTGCAGATCACCTGGGTCTGGCCCCACTCGACCAGGCAGGACGCGTCGGCGAACTTCATGACGCCGCGGGTGAGCGTCACCGGCCGCAGTTGGTGCGGTGAGCGCCCGTCCGGACGTCTTGCCCCCAACCCCGTCCCGAGCTGAGTGGCAGCGGGGGGATCAGTTTTAGTACCCATTGACCCGCTCCACGGTGCCGATGGCCTGGCCGAGGAACTGGTGGCCGATGCGGTTGAACTGCGTCGGCTCGTCGGTGACGAAGAACCGGTAGCGCGGCTTCCTCCGCGAGTCGGACAGCGTATCGGCCCCCATGAGCACGCCCCGCACCTCGTTGGCGGTCTGCCGCGCCGAGTCGACCAGCGCCACCCCCGGCCCCATCACCCGCTGAATGGTGGACGCGAGCAGCGGGTAGTGGGTGCAGCCGAGAATGAGCGTATCGATGCGCTGGCGCAGCAGCGGTCGGAGGTAGCGCTGCGCCACGTAGCGGCTGATCTCGCCGCCCAGCCAGCCCTCTTCCACCAGCGGCACGAAGAGCGGACAGCGCTGCGAGAAGACCCTGATGGCGGGATCGAGCCGCTGAATGGCCGCATCGTAGGCGCCGCTCTTGATGGTGGCGTTGGTGCCGATGACGCCGATGCGCTTGTTGCTCGTCTGCCGCACCGCCGCCGCCGCCCCCGGCCGGATGACGCCGATGATGGGCACCTTGAAGTATTTGCGCAGGGTGGGCAGCGCCCAGGAGGAGGACGTGTTGCAGGCAATGACGATGCACTTCACGCCGAAGCGCAGGAGGAACTCGACGTTCTCCAGCGAGAACTTCACGATCGTCGTCTTGGACTTGGTGCCGTACGGCACCCGCGCCGTGTCCCCGAAGTAGACGATCGACTCCGACGGCAGATCCTTCATGATCGCCTTGACGACCGTCAGGCCGCCGATGCCGGAATCGAAGACGCCGATGGGCTGCCGCGCGCTGTTCATGGGTCGCTCAAATGTGCTCGATCCCCAAGCTGCGGATGTACGAGAGGACCCCGTTGGTGATGGCTCGCGCCGCGGCCTGCCGGTACTCCGCGCGGGCGAGGCGCGAGGCCTCTGCCCTGTTTGACACGTAGCCGACCTCGACCAGGACCGCCGGCATCCACGCCTCGCGCAGGACGACGAACCGGGCCGGTTTGACCGCCCGGCACGGCACGTGCAGGTCCTCATGCATCGAGCGGCAGACCGCGGAGGCCAGCCGCCTGGACTGGAACCGGGTGCGGCCCAGAACCAGGTCCCAGAGGACTTGCTTGACCGTCGTCGAGGCGATGCCGATTTCCGCAGCGGTCACGGCGGGCGGCCACGCGGAGATGCCGCCCACCGTGGAGAGACGCGGGTAGTAGACCTCGGCGCCGGAGACCCGGGCGTTGCGGTTGGCGTTGATGTGGATGCTCACGAAGAGGTCCGCACGGAGGCGATTGGCGGCCCCCGGCCGCCTGCTCAATGGGATGAACTGATCGGCGTCCCGCGTCATCACGACGGTGTAGCCGGCCTGCTCGAGGGAGACGCGCAGGCGGCGCGAGATGTCGAGCACTAGGTGCTTTTCTTTCAGCCCGTAGTGGGACGTGCCCGGGTCCTGCCCGCCGTGGCCCGGGTCCAGCACGATGGTGCGGATGGGTCCGGACGGCGGGGCGCCGGGGTAGCGGGCGGGACTGCTGATGGGCGCACCCACCCTGGGCATCGACTCGGAGGCGCAGCCCGATGCGAGGAGTAGTGCGGCGGCGAGCAGTGAACCGGAGGGACGGACGCGCAACAACGACAGCAACCTTTCAATTGTCTCTGAGAGCCTTCACTAATATCAAAAAATCGTCCGGAAGGTTACTTGTACTTCGGTATGCGGTGAAACGTTCAAAATTTCAACTCTTGAAGCGCTTCTCCCAGGCTCGAGTAATCTCATCTTGTGCTGCCGTGTCTCTTCCCGAGAGAAGAAAAAGAATCGGTAATTTTTATAGTGCAGGACTGTCGGGCTCATGCCCTCGCTTCGTCTATAAGTATAACATTCCCAGGAAGATACTATTCAGAAAAACCTGGAAGTGTGCCAGCTCAGCTAGGCGGGACGCTTTGGGCCGGCTCCGATGTTTCCGAACTCTACGGAGAGGCCACCCGCAAATCGGCAAAGGCGGATCGGTAGAACCCTTTGTCCCGCGTGAGGAGCTGCTCGGTTTGAAGCAGGGCGTGGGCTCCAAGTAAGAAATCTGCAAGGACGCGGTGGCGCGCTTGCGAACGCTGTGGACGACGCAGGCAGAACTGTCGCCAGAGGTATCCAGCGCGCCAAAGGGTCTGCGGTTCGGAAGGTCTCAACTGGATTCCTGCCTGCTGAAGGAATGTGTCAAGGGCCTCGGCCTTAGGAAAGAAGCCGGCCAGTTCCGCATAGACCACCTCACAGATGATCAACGCCCCTTGCCGTGACGCGATCCGCAACCCCTCTTTCGAGGCGGGTCCAAACGCCGGATCAGGCAGGAGAATGTCCAGCAGCACATTCGTGTCCACCGCGGTGATCATGGGTCGACGTCGTGCCTCGACTCCGCTCGGCACAGTCCTGAGCGAACGAACGTGAGTCGAAGGACGCTCACCATGATCCTGCCCGCCCCGGCGTTCGTGCGAGGCGGGCCAGGGAGCAACGTCGAAGGATCATGGGCGAGGGCCGCGCAGCAAGCGGATGAGCGCATTGGTCCGCCATCGCTTCTTCACGTATGGCTTCAAGTATCCGTAATAGCCATCCCACACGTCTTGCCCGCTATCTTTCTCCACCACCACGTGATGGTCCTTC
>Ga0209515_10005288_pt1 | contig 16835 bp, 9 predicted proteins | sample Subgroupgradi54m_FD_187454 | JGI IMG/M metagenome (GOLD analysis project Ga0209515, IMG submission 187454) | Subsurface groundwater microbial communities from S. Glens Falls, New York, USA - GMW60B uncontaminated upgradient, 5.4 m (SPAdes)... ...
CGCGGAGAGCCGCCCCGATCTGCTGGCAGAGGCGCTCGAGATACGTCAGATCGAGGCTCCCGTTGCGGCGGCTCGGCGTGCCGACGCACAGGATCGAGACCTCGCTCGATCGAATCGCGTCCTGCGTGCTGGTCGTCGCGCGCAAACGCCCCTGGGCGACGCTGCGTGAGAGGAGCTCGCCGAGCCCTGGCTCGACGACCGGGCTCTTCCCCGCGTTGACGCTGGCGACCTTGTCGGCGTTGATGTCGACCCCGACGACCTCGTGCCCATCGCGGGCGAGCGAAGCTGCCGAGACGCTGCCCACGTAGCCCAGTCCGAACACCGCGACCTTCATCGCTCCCCCTATCTGCTCGGTACGGCATCCGGGACGGCCCCCGGCATCGTCCCTCCAAAGGTGGTCATGCCGGGTAGCGGCAACGTCTGAACGCCGGCCTTGTCGATGAACGTCCGGTACCAGAGCTCGAGATTGAGCAGCGTCCAGAGGCGGTCGCCGCCTTCCGCACGTCCCTCGCGATGATCACGCAGGAGCTGGTCGACGGCCGCCGGGTCGAGAACGCCGCGCTCGCGCGATCGGCGATCGAGCAAGACCTCCCGCGCGACACCATTCCATCCTGCCCTCGTCCAGTCCGCGAACGGGACGGGAAATCCCACCTTGCGGCGATGCAGGATCGACTCGGGCACGAGGCCCTTCATGGCTTCACGCAACAGGCGCTTGCCCGTCCATCCATCGAGCTTCCAGCCGTCCGGCAGCTGGGCCACGAACGCCACCAGCTCGTGATCGAGGAACGGGACCCGGCTCTCGATGGAAGCGGCCATGCTCATCTGGTCCTGCTTCATCAGGAGCTCGACGAGGTACGTCTTGATGTCCGCATACAGCAGGCGATCCAGAAGGGTGCTGCGGCTGCCTGGGTAATCGAAGTGACTGACCGAGGGTCCGTACGCCAGGGAAGCGCGCGCAGCCGGTCGCCGGTGCGGCGACAGCAGGCGCCGCTGATCCTCGAGGCGGATGAAGGCGAAGTTGTCGAAGCACATGGCTTCGGCTGTCCGCTCCATTCCGAGGAACGATCGCCTCGCGTACCGTCCCGCCCGCCCCGGCAGTCGGGCCACCGCCGCCGACACGGCCTGGCGCATGGCGCGCGGCAGCATCCGTTCGTAGACGGTTCCGGCCCGCCAGTTCCAGGCGATCCGGGGGTACTTGCCGTAGCCGGCGAGCAGCTCGTCGCTCCCTTCGCCCGTCAACACCACCGTGACGCGACGCCGCGCCAGCGCCGAGACGAAGTACAGCGGGACGCTCGAGGGGTGCGCGATCGGCTCGTCTTCGTGCCACACGAGCTTGGGCAGCGCTCCGAAGAAGTCGCGGTCGTCGATGACGATCTCGTGGAAGTCCGCCTTGACCGCGCGCGCGGCCTCGCGCGCGTACTCCAGCTCGTTGAACGCCCGTTCCTGAAAGGCGACCGAAAAGGCCTGCAGCGGCCCTCCGATCATCGGCGCCATGAGCGCCGCGATCGCGCTGCTGTCGATGCCGCCCGACAGGAACACACCGAGCGGCACATCGCTCATCAGCCGGAGCCGCACCGATTCCCAGAGCAGCATCCTGAAGCTCGCGACCACATCGCGCGGATCGGTATGACGCGCCGGCATCGGGCGATCGAGAGGCACGTCCCAGTACCGGCGGATGCGGACGCCGCCCTGTTGAAACATCAGCAGGTGACCCGGCAGGAGCTTCTGGATGCCGCGGAACAGCGTCCCGGTTCCTGACACGTAGCGCGTGCCGAGTACCTCGGGCAGCGCATCATCGTCGACCTGAGGCTCAATGAGGCCGCTGGCGAGGAGCGCCTTGATTTCGGATCCGAAGAGCAGCTTGGCGCCGGAGACAGCCCAGTAGAGCGGCTTGATGCCGAGGCGATCCCGGACGAGCAGCAGCCGGCGGTTGCGCGAGTCCCATAACGCGAACGCGAACATGCCCCGAAACCGGTTCACGCACCCCTCGCCCCATTGCTCGTAGGCGTGCACGATCGTCTCGGTGTCGGACTTGGTCCGGTAGCGGTGTCCGCATCGCTCGAGGTCCCGGCGGACGTCGGCGTGGTTGTAGATTTCACCGTTGAAGACAACCCAGACGGTCTCGTCCTCGTTCGCCAGCGGCTGCTGCCCGGATTGAAGATCGACGATGCTCAGACGCCGGTGCGCCAGCACGGCGCGCGCGTCCGAGCGCAACCCCGCCTCGTCCGGCCCCCGGTGCGTCAGGACGTCGCGCATGGCCACGGCCCGCCGCGGCGCGTCCTGATCGAGTCCCTCGAGAGCGACGATGCCTGCAATGCCGCACATATCAGGACGCCGCCAGCGCGGGCTCCGGCGGCATCACGAGGCCGCCGCGCGCCAGCTCGGTGAGATAGAGGGCTTCGAACTGGTCGATCATGCGGTCGAACGAATAGCGCGCGGTCACCTCCGTCCGCGCGGCATCGCCGAGACCGTGCGCAAGCGGGGGATCCGCCATCAGGCGGCAGATCGCGGACGCGAGCGCTACCGGGTCGCCTGGAGGCACGATCAGTCCGGTTGCCGCGTGGCGGACGACCTCCCTCACTCCGCCGACGTCCGACGCGATGACCGGCAGGCCCGCGGCCATGGCCTCGAGCACGGCGTTCGGAAATGCCTCGGAACGCGACGGCAGGACGAAGATGTCCGCCGCGTCGAGGCGCGACCTCACGTCCTCACGATGGCCGAGGAACGAAACCACGCGTTCGAGGCCGAGCTCGTGCGCGAGGGTCCGGAGCGCCTGCAGTTCGGCCCCACCGCCAACAAGCTCGACATGGGCATCGGGAAACGCGCACACGACATCCGCGGCCGCGCGCAGGAGCACGTCGTGCCCCTTCTCGCGCCGGAGGTTCGCTACCGCGACAACCCGTCGTGGAAGCACTCGCCGGTCCGGCGCCCTGTGCGAGTGAACCTCGACTCCGTTGTGAATCACGCGAACCTTGCCTCGAGGGACGCCCTCGGCGAGCAGCCGGCTGGCGGCCGCCTGGCAGTTCGCGACGATTCGATGGGCACACGTGAACGCCGCTCGCTGGAAGGAGACCTCCGTGAGCGTCCTGCCAGGATTGACCTCCCGTCGATTGCCGATGCGGACCCTCACGCGCGCCAGCGCGGCGGCAGGCAGGCCGAAGATGTTCGACGGCAGATCGCTCGTGTGAACCACGACAATGCGGCGGTCGCGGCACCAGCGAGCGAGCGCCATCATCTGGGCGAGCGTGTCAGGGCGGCGGAAGCTCCGGATCGGAAACTCGACGATGGTCGCCGCGTCGGCAACGCGAGCGAGCCATGCGCCCGTCCTCCGAAAACAGGCGACGTGGACCTGCCAGCGGCTTCGATCGAGCCGGCGGATGAGCTCGATCATCTGGCGCTCCGTTCCGCCCGGCTCGAAGCTCGGCATCACGATGGCGATCGGCAGCGGGGCTGTGACCGGCACGCCGCGATCTGAGCAAGCGTGATGCCATGACTCCGGACTTCCTATCGAGACGCTTGAAGCGCCGGGAGTGGAACGGCGGGTGCAGAAAGTGGCAACGATTCTCCTGCGCGTCCGTCAACATACTCCCGGTGCCACCGCTCGAAGACGACCAGCTGCCAGAGACGGAGCGTGTGATCCCGGGTACCGGAGAGGTGCTCCCCCACGATCCGGCGGAGGAATGGTTCCTCGAAGTAGCCCCGCGTGAGCGTGCGCGTCGATAGCAGCGTGTCCGCGAACAGCTCGCGGAGGTTGCCGCGGAACCAGACGCCCAGCGGCACGCCGAACCCCTGTTTTGGCCGATCGAGGATGTCTCGAGGCAGGAGCGTCGCGGCCACCTCCTTCAGGATGTGCTTTCGCCGGCCCGACTTGATCTTGAATGATGCCGGCAGCCTGAAGGCGAGGTCGACCACGTCGTTGTCGAGCAGCGGCACGCGCGATTCGATGGAGTGCGCCATGCTCATGCGATCCACCTTGGTCAGCACGTCTTCCGGCAGGTACGTCTCGGCGTCGAATCGCATCATCTGGCTGGGCCACGGCAGATGAGCGTAGCGATCGAAGTGCCGCGCCAGACGCGTCTCCGGGTCGGGACCGCCGATCGCCAGTCGAACGTCATGCGACAGCAGCGCGGGCTTCTCGTCGCGGGCGAAGAAACGGATCGCGTCGAGATAGCGTCCCCGCGCGTCCCGGCCGACGTGGCGCAGGAAGTTCTTCCCACGTGTTCCGTGAGGCAGGCCTCTGGCCGCGATCGACGCCGCCCGCCGCAGCGCCCAGGAGCTGTATCGATCGAAGGCCAGCACGCGGGGATGCGAAACGTATCGGTCGTAGCCGCCGAAGAGCTCGTCGCCGCCGTCCCCCGAGAGCACGACGGTCACGTGCTCGCGCGCCATTCGAGAGATGTACCACGTGGGAATCGCCGATGAATCCGCGAACGGTTCGTCGAAGTGCGCGATCAGGTCGTCCAGGATGGCGAGCGCGTCGGGCCTCACGACGAGCTCGTGGTGGTCGGTCCCGAAGTGCCGCGCGACCCGTCTCGCGTGCCTGAGCTCGTCGAATTCAGCCTCCTCGAAACCGATGGAGAAGGTCTTGATCCGCCCGCCCGAGCTTTCCGCCATCAGTCCCACGACGAGGCTCGAATCGACGCCGCCGGATAGAAACGCGCCCAGCGGCACGTCGCTCACGAGGTGGGACGCTACTGCGTCCGACAGCACCCCGCGCAGCTCGAGCATCGCGTCAGCCTCCGAGCCGTCGAACGTGTCGTGAGAGGGCAATCGCCAGAACTGCTCGACGTCGACACGGCCTTCCCGCCACGTGAGCAGGTGTCCGGGCGGCAGCTTGTGGATGCCGCGGAAGATCGAACGATCCTGCGGCGTGTAGAGAAACGAGAGATAGTGATCGAGCGCGTCGAGATCGAGGTCGCGCGGCGCGTCGGGCGCGCACAGGATGGACTTGATTTCGGACCCGAAGTACAGACGTCCGCAGGCTTCGGCGTAGTGCAGCGGCTTGATGCCGACGCGGTCGCGCGCCAGCACCAGCGTTCTCGACCGCCCGTCCCAGATGGCGAGCCCGAACATCCCTCGGAGACGTCCGATGGCCCCGGAGCCCCACTGCTCGTACGCGTGAACGATCGTCTCGGTGTCGGTGCCGGTGTAGAAGCGGTGCCCTGTGGACTCGAGCTGGCGTCTGAGCTCCCGGAAGTTGTAGATCTCGCCGTTGAACACCGTCCAGACCGTTCGATCTTCGTTGTGAATCGGCTGGTGGCCGGTGGCGAGGTCGATGATGCTCAGACGCCGCATCCCGAGGCCCACGCCGTCATCCAGCAAGACGCCTTCATCGTCGGGTCCCCGATGGCGGATGGCCTCGCACATGCGATGCACGAGAGCGCGCGCGCCGTCCCCGGCCGCTGGTGACCTGACGGACGACGATTCCACGAACCCCGCGATCCCGCACATGTCGTTACTCCTCGGCTCTCCGGCGATCGTCGCCGGGCAGCCCGTGGTGGTCCGCCGTCGCACCGACGCCTCCACGGGCTGCTCCGTTTTGGGCCGCGATTCCGGCCTCATCGAGGTGGAGATCGGGCACGCGCCGGGGCAGCTCCATGCGGAGACGTCCGGCGGCGCGCACGACCGAGCCGTCCACCAGGGCCACTCGCGTCAGTCGGCCGCCCGACTCGTGCCGCCAGAACAGCACGTGCGCGTCGGTCTCGACCTCGCCGGCACGCCACGTTGCCCGCGCCGCTCCGGCCTGGTGCGCGATCAGCACGTGATCGATCGACCCGGAGCGTGAAATCCGGAGCGCGATCGAGTGCCCGAGCACGCCAGCTTCGGCCCAGACTGCCAGGGTCTCGACGTCGAGAACCTCGCTGGCGGGATCGAGCCCGAAAACGGCGATCATCCACGACGGCGCCCGGAAGCGCCGGCGAACGCGCAGCGTCGTCGATGGCTCGATGCGGCCGTACACAGGCGAGTGCCACCCCAGGCCCGTCTTGTCGTCGCCAGAGAACTGCTCGATGAATCCACGCGGAACGACGAGCTGCGCACGGTCGGTCCTTGCGGTGAAGATCGCGCGACGGCCGCCGACCTCAATCCGCCATCGGGGATCCACGTGCCAGTGCATGTCCGCTCGATGGACCCCCTGGCCGGCCACGAGATCGGCGACGACGATCACATCGCCCGGCAGCGCCAGCACGTGACGCCGGTGCTCAAGCGGCCGGTACCCGTCGTGCGCACCCTCAAAGTAGTCGAAAGCCGTGTTCGTCTGCCAGCGGTGAACGGTCGCGCTGGCGGTCGATGACCAGCGGAATGGACCGATCGGGGTCGACTGCGATCGTTCATCGAGCGTCAGCGTGTTGTGCATCGCCGTGGATCGCAGCCGGTCGCGCACGGTACGGTCAGTCGTGTACGACCCGGTGCCAGGGTCGATGAGGAGCGGCACTCCGCGGACCGAGAGCGTGAGCGACAGGGCGTCCGCGTGCGCGTGCCCGCCGTTCTGGTATCCATGGGGGCCGCCGTCCATGACCAGGTGGTCGCCCGCCGCCGATCGCGAGACGTAATACCCCGTGTCGGGCAGGGCGTTCGATGTCGGGGAGCCGTCCGAAGTGTGTCGCCGCGCGAGGTCGAGCGAGGCTGCGAAGCGCGGATGCGAGAGCAGCCAGAGTGTCGCTTCCGTCGGCGGACCGACGCCAAGATCCGGACGGCCGAGCAGTGCGCTGGCCGCCGCGAGGCTGTCGCTGACATCGTCAACCGGCCGCCCCGTCAGCGGCATCGTCCCGCCGCCGTCGTCGTCGCCGATGTGAGGCAGACGCCCGCGGTCGTCGGCGAGGAGCCGGGCCGCCGAAGCGAGCCGCGCGACCGCGTCGTGGAATCGGGCAGCCGTGGCGTCGCTCGTGACCCGCGCCACCGCGAGCGCCAGCAGGTAGAAGTCGAGTGTGTACCGGTGATAGCAGGTGGACCGCTCGCAGTGGCCGCCGTCAGCCGCGATTTGACGGCCGATTTCGTCGCAGAGAATTCTGCGTCCGAGGATCTCGCGCCGCACGCTGTGCTTGAAGATGGGCAGCGCGCGGGACGTGATGTACAGCGCGAGCGCCTCTCCAAGCAGATGAGTGTTCGGACTGAAGTAACACGAGAGATTGTGTTCGATGTGCGCGAGCTGGCGATCGAAGGCGATCAGCAGGTCGATCGACCACGGCCGCTCGTTCGTATCCGCAGGGTCGGCGAAGAAGTTGAGCGCCCAGAGCCACGAGAGCGTGCGGAACCCCAGCTCCAGCATGCTGCTCCAGTTGATGCCCGTGAGCGGTGGATTCGTTTCGAGCCAGGCGCCGAGCTCGGCCACGGCCCGCTCGTGGAAGCGGACCTCGCCGGTCAGCCAGAACGCGCGTCCGAGTGTGAGCCAGTGCTGGTGGCGGTTCAGCTCCCAGATGATCTTGTGATCGCCGCACGCGGGATCGAGAAAGGGAACCATCGTCCAGAACGTCATCGGCGCGCGTCGCTGGTGCACGGGATCGAGATGCCAATCGACCTCGCTTCCCGGCGAGGCGAAACGCAGCCTTTCGTAGCCGAGCAGATCGTACTCGCCGGCGAGGATTCGCTCGGCACGTGCGGTGGCGTCCGCCACGCTGCCTGGAAATTCCCGCAGGATGTCTCGAGCCAGCTTTTCGCGTGACGCCGGCCCGATGACGAAACGCTGGGGCGATTCCGCGAGATACCGGCCGGCTGCGGCGTGAGCGGCATCCCAGTCTTCCGCCTTGAGCGCGGTGCGGAGGGGTGTCAGCTCGGGCAGAGGCGCGAGCACCGCCGAGAGGCTGCGACGATCCCAGCGTGGCTGCACCACCGCCGCGCGTGCGCGGTCGAGTCCCCTTCGCGAGGCCGCGCTGATCCGCCAGACGGCTTCGGCGTGATCCATCCGGGCAAGCCTTCGAAAGCGGCGGCTGGAGATCACCTCTGGTCACCGGGCACCGCGCGTGCCTGGGACGGCTGTTGCGCGGTGCTCCTGTTCTCCCTCAGGACGCTGCAATAAAGACGCAGCCACTCGTCGCGGACCCGGCTCCACGTGCAGAGCTCGCATGTCTCCCGCGCGGCGCGCGCAACGCGGCGCGCAAGCGCAGGATTCTCCAGCAGCCGTAGCACATGGGCGGCAAGAGCCTGGTGATCGTTGCGGGGCGCGAGCCAGCCATGCTGTCCATGGGTCAGCATCACCGGCACGCCGCCCACGCTCGTGGACACGACCGGCAGCCCGCAGGCGAACGCCTCGAGCACTGACAGCGGCATGTTGTCGATGTCGGGGCTCTGGAGATAGATGTCGTGATTCGCGTAGGCACGCGCGATGGCGTCGGGCGCGAGGCGGCCGGGGAAGTGCACGTTCCGCACCCCGAGATCGGCGGCGAGCGCTCGGAGCGCCCGCTCGTCGGGCCCACCGCCAACCAGCGTGAGGGTTGCGTCTGCCCGGCGCCGCTGAATCTCCTGAAACGCCCGGAGCGTGCAGGCGACGTTGTAGGGATAGCCCAGGTTGCGGGTGGACAGGATGCGCGGCCGCAACGGATCGCGCTCCCGGAAAGGGAACTGCTCGAGATCGATCGTGTTCGACACGACGCTGGCCTCGAGCCCGAACCGTTGAAAGACGTCGGCGAGAAATCGCGAGGGGACCACGTTGCGGCTCACCCTCGCGAGCACCGCGCGCGCCACGCGCGAGCGTGCCAGATGGTCGGGCGCCTCCCCGCTGTGATAGTTCAAGACGACGGGCCGCCCGAGCAGGCGAGCGACCGCAACGGCGGGCAGCGGCGCCAGTAGAAACGACGAGTACGATGCCGAGAACACGTGGACGACATCCGCCTTCGCGAGCGCCCGCGCCAGCCGCGGGATGTACGTCGACTCGGTGACGATGGTCCTCAGGTACTTGATCTCGATGGCGAACCGCAGCCCGGCCGGCGGAAGCGGATTGATGGGCACCAGCCAGGCGTCGACATCGGGGTCGCCGCGCCATCCGCGAAGCAGGCGATCGGCCTGGACGGCCTGACCGCCAAGGATGCTCAGCGTGGGCGCCACGATGGCAAGTCGAAGCTTCCGCATGGGGAGACGGCTCACCGGGCCAGCGCCTCCAGTGGCGGGCCGCTGACGCTGAGGGCGGAGACTTCACGGCCCGTGAGATAGAGGTTGGCGACACCGTCGTAGGAGACCTGCTCGAGGACCTGGAAGTGCCGGATGCGCCGCGCAAGCCCCACCATCCGGTGTCGTGCGAGATCGACGACGTTCACCTCCAGGGCGTACAGCCCCCGGGTGAGGTTGGCGTCGAAGCTGAAGGTGTACTGCCTGGACTCGCCTCGTCTGGCGTGGAGCACGGGAATGCCGATGCAGTCGGAGCTCGCCCCGTAAACGTACAGCTCGCGCGCCAGGTCCCAGACCACGATGCCGACGGATGCTCGCTCGACGTCCAGGTGGAACTGGAGCGTCACATCGAGCGTCAGACGTTCTCCTGGTTCGATTTCGAATGCATCGACCCCGGCTCGGCGGTTCGCGCGAAGTGCCGCCGCGATCGCGACCTCGCCGCAGCCGCTGGCGCCCGTGCCTCGACAGTAGGCCGCGATCACGTCCCCTGGCGTGCCCAGGTGTAGGGGCCGGCCGCCTTCGAGCAGCAGCACGTGATTGCACAGCCGGGCCACGGCCGGCAGATGGTGTGACACGAAGACGATCGCCACCCCCTTGGCGCGGAATTGCTTCATCCGCGACTGGCATTTCTTCTGGAACGCCATGTCGCCCACGGCGAGAACCTCGTCGATGAGCAGCACATCCGGGTCCAGGTGCGCGGCGATGGAGAAGCCGAGGCGCGCGTTCATGCCGCTCGAATACCGCTTCACGGGCGTGTCGATGAACGGCTCGAGGCCCGCGAACGACACGATCTCGTCGAAGTGGGCCGTGATCTCCGCGCGGCGCATGCCCATGATTGCGCCCTGCAGGTAGACGTTCTCGCGGCCGGTCAGGTCCGGATGAAATCCGGCGGCGACCTCGATGAGCGCGCCGGTGCGGCCCGACAATCTTCGCGTGCCGCGCGTCGGCTTCAAGATCCGGGTCAGCAGCTTGAGAATCGTGGACTTTCCAGCGCCGTTGCGGCCGATGATGCCCAGCGCCTCGCCGGCATGGACCTCGAAGCTCACGTCCTGGAGTGCCCAGAACGCGTCCCGTGCGCCGGCGTCCGCCTCGCGCCGGCCCGTCACACGCCTGAAGAGAGACGGAACCAGATCCCTCAGGCTGTCGTGGCGCTCGCCGCGTGCGAACTCCTTCCAGACGTGATCGAAGACGACCATGGCCCCGGCCATTAGATGTTCTCTGCGAATCGGAATTCCGATCGATGGAACGCCAGCCATGCGGTCGGCAGGAGCAGCAGACCCAGCGCGGCCGCCGAGGCGAACGGCAGCAGGTCTGGCGCGGTCCCGTACAGCAACACGTGTCGATAGGCGTCGACGATGGCCGTCATCGGGTTCGCGCGGATGAGCACCCCGAGTGTTCCGTGCACGGCGTCCACCGGGTAGACGATCGCGCTGGCGAACATCCAGAAGGTCAGCACGACCTCGAACAGGTACTTGACGTCGCGGTAGAAGAGGTTTGCCATGGCCAGCAACAGCGCCAGCGCCGTCGTGAACGCGATGTGAACGACGAGAACGGCCGGCAGGAAGGCCAGAGAGGCCAGCGATCCGATGTGGTACCAGGCCATCATGCCCACGAGAACCGAGGCGGCCACCGCGTAGTCGACCAGGGAGACCGCGACGGCGGCAAACGGGAAGATCTCGCGCGGGAAGTACACCTTGGTGACGAGGTTGGTGTTGCCGGTCAGTGACGTGACGGCGAATCGCAGCGCCGACGCGGTGAAGTTCCAGGCGAGCAGCCCGCAGTACGCGAACAACGGGTAGGGCACCGGTGTATCGACGGGCGCGACGCGCATGAACACGACCGAGAAGACGACCGTGTTGAGGATCGGCGTGAGCAGTGCCCAGGCGAAGCCCATCGCCGTCTGCTTGTACCTCAACAGTAGATCCCGGGAGGTCATCTGGTAGAGCAGTTCCCTGAATTCAAACTGCTCGTTGATGAGCTCCCGAAATTCCGTCCGCAATCCTGGCATCCACGGCCTCGCTGATGGCTGAGCCTGAACCATGTGGGATGGGTAGCAAGGACCAGGCCAGGGGCGGCCAGAGCGGCATCCCTTTTGCCTCTCAAGCGAGAGCATGATGCGAGGATTGCTCGGCTCGCTCGTGGCGGCGTACGCCATCGCGACGATGGCCGTGGCGCCCGCTTCGTTTACGATCACCGTCCCCGCGAGAGGCGATCTTCAGCAGGCGCTCAACGCGGCGCGGCCGGGTGAAACGATCCTGCTGGAACCCTCAGCCGTCTATGTCGGCAGCTTCGTCCTGCCGCCTCGCACCGGCAGCGACCCACGGCCGATTGTGGTGAGGACAGGCGGCCAGGATGCCGTGCCGGCAGGACAGCGGATGACGAGGGAAGCCTCTGCCACCCTGGCCAAAATTCAATCGCCCGACGACACGCCCGCGCTCCGGACGAGTCCTGGCTCGCGATTCTGGCGTATCGAGCTGATGGAGTTCCTTCCGACCCGCGGCGGCCTGGGCGAAATCGTCGCGCTCGGTGACGGATCGACCGCCCAGAAGACCCTGGACGAGGTGCCCACCGATTTGACGATCGACCGCGCGTACATCCACGGCGATCCCCGCGACGGGCAGAAACGCGGCATTGCGCTCAACTCGGCTGAAACCACGATCAGCAATTCCATCATCGCCGACATCAAGGCGATAGGGGTCGACTCGCAAGCCATCGCCGGCTGGAACGGGCCGGGCGGCTATCTGATCGAGAACAACTACCTGGAGGCCGCCGGGGACAACTTCATCCTCGGCGGCACCGACCCGTCGATCCCCGGTCTCACCCCCACCCGCATCGTCGTCCGGGGCAACACGATCGCAAAGCCGCAGGCGTGGCACGAGGCGGGATCGCCCTGGCAGATCAAGAACCTGTTCGAGCTGAAAAACGCTCGGGACGTGACCGTCGAGCGCAACATCCTCGAGCGCAACTGGCAGGCCGCCCAGTCGGGCTACGCGATCCTGTTCACCGTGAGGAACCAGGACGGCGCTTGCCCCTGGTGCCAGGTGGAGCAGGTGCAGTTCCGTCAGAATATCGTGCGGGATGTGGCGGCAGGCGTGGCGATCCTGGGCATCGATCCGAATCATCCCAGCCGTCAGACGAGCGGCATCCTGATCCAGGACAACCTGTTCGACCGCATCGATTCACGCGCATGGGGAGGCGACGGGTCGTGGCTGCAGCTGACCGACAGACCGCGCGACATCACCGTCGACCACAACACGGTCATCCAGGACACGTCGAACGGTGTGGTGAAGGTCGACGGACCCGTGGCCGGATTCCAGTTCACGAACAATATCGCCAGCCACGGCGCCTACGGCATCATCGCCACCAACCACGGGGTGGGGAACGACAGCATCCGGGCCAGCTTTCCTGGCGCCACGATCGCCCGCAACGTGCTGGCGGGCGGTGAGTCGGGCCTGTATCCGCCGCGCAATTTCTTCCCTAGCCTGCAGGATTTCCGGCGGCAATTTGTCAATTTCGAGGGAGGCGACTTCCGGGTTTCACCCACCAGCCCCTGGATGAGAGCAGGCACCGATGGCCTCACCCTTGGCGCCAAGCTGCCTCCAGATCCCTCGCTTCCAATTCCCCAGCCTCTGGCGTGGCAAGACTAGCCGCCCATCGGTCATTCGGACGCAAGAGGGGTAATCGTTTGCGGCGTGACCGCGCCACCGTGGGAAGATGCGACTCGACCGATCTCGGGGTATGGACGAGCCGGTGAAGGACCGGTCGGGTTTTGTGGAAACGAATTACTGCATTGCGGCAGTCTGCGCCTCAATGTTGTAGCCGACGTCGGTTCCGTCGCTCCCAGCACCACGGTAGATGCTCGAAGGCGAGAGCTGATAGTCCCCCCCTGCCACGTCGACGAACCCCACCTCATCCACGATGCCGGGATAGAAGTTGCCGCTTGGATAGACGGCCGGGTTGGAGCCGATGAAAATGTTGTCCAGGAACATACTGCTCGGGAAGTAGGCCGCGATCGTCGCGTTGCCCGGAGCCGTGTTCGTCCCGATGATGGCCCAGCTATTGTCGGGGATGATGTTGTTCGTGAAGACGAGCCCCTGTGCCGCCGGGGCGCCGGCGACGACCGCCGTGAGACCGTCCTCGAACACGGTATTGTGGTCGATCGTCACACTAACGCCCCCCTCGATCAGCACGAAGCTGCCGTTGCCGCCGTATTTGGCGCTGCTGACGTCCACGAACAGATTGTTCCGGATCACGACGGTGTTCAGCTCCTGGCTGGGGTTGTCGTAATCGGTCCCGAGGATGTTGATCCCGGCCGAGACGTGTTGCACCACGTTGTTGGTGAACTGGACCTGCTGGACGACGCTCCAGGGCGCGGTGCCGTTCTGATTGCGCGGCGTGAACAGCACGGCATACCCCGATTGCGCGGCCAGCCAGTTGAACTCCATCACATTGCCGTCGACCACGACGCGCTGCGCGTTCTTGAGCTCGAAGAGGTTCTTCACGTTCCAGGCCGGCTGCGACTTCCACGCCAGTTGCTTTGACAGGTGATTGTCGGTGATCGTGATATCCGAGGGCACGAGCAGCGGAATCGCCGGGTCGTCCCCGCCGAAGATGATGTTCTCGCCGGCCGCCTCGAGATAGTTATTCGTGATGGCATAGGGTCCGGGGCCGTTCCAGCCGGCAATCGCCTGTGAATCCTGACCGTTGGCCATGATGGTCCCGATGTACGAGTTTTGGATCGTCGTCGAGGCGCTGTTCAGGCTGATCGCTCGCTTTTGCCCGATGACCGGGTCGCCGTGCATGTAGATGCGATCGACCGAGAGACCGTACGGCACCAGGGCCAGCGAGTTCTGCGCCAGGGAGCCGTCGCCGAGATCGAGGAGGTCGCCGCCGGCCGTGGGGTTCCCCAGGAATTCGAGGAACATCAGGCGATAGTCGTGAGCGCCCGCCGCCGTCGACAACGGCGCCGCGATGCTGGGCGACTGGAGCTTTGGCAGCATCGGCGCATACGACGGATCGATCCGGACGTTGCTGGCCGGCAGCGAGGCGTCTGGCGCTGATGAGCGGATGGTGATGACCGCGTCGCCGGTCTTGACCGGCAGCACGAAGTTGCCGACGAAGGTCGCTCCCGCCTGTAGCAGGATGGTGTCGCCTGGATTTGCCGCGTTCAGCGCTGCCTGGAAGTCGCCGCCGGCCGCGACGATGAGCGTCGCCGGCGCGTAGGCGACGGTGACGCCCGCGACGTTGAAGCCGCCGACGTCGAACATCAGCTTCATGATCTGCGGTCCCGCCATCAGATTGGCCGACAGCGTCACGATGGTCCAGTTCTGCCATCCTCCCGTGTTGGGAATTGACACCGGGACCGAGTCCGCTGTCCCGAACCTCACGTGCAGTCGACCGGCCGAAAGGGGCGACGCGACCTGAACCACGATCGTGTAGGTGCCGCTCATCGCGACGTTGACGGAATAATTGAGCCACTCGCCGTCCGCAATCCAGCCGACGTCGTAGCCGCCAAGGCCGTTGTTCTGGATATCGACGTCGGTGCTGCGATACTGTCCGCCGCTGTTCCCTGGGGTCGTGTCGCTGTAGGCGACGCCTTCGCCGCCGTTGTCGAAGTTCACAGCCGGGAAGGTGCCCGGCAGCGGCAGGAAGGTGCCCGTGTACGGCGTGGAGACGGCCGGAGCCGTGGTCGTGGGAGACGGACCGGCAGTCGTGAACGACCAGACCTGCCCCGGAGTCGTACCGCTGCTGTTGCTCGCCACCACCTGCCAGTAGTAGGTCGTCCCGGCGGCCAACGGCGTCGTCGGGTACCAGGAAGTCGTGAGGTTCGAGACATACGCCGGCGGCGGCGAGGTCGTCCCAAGCAGCAGATCGTAGGAGGTCGCGCCCGCAGACGTCCAGCTCAGGTTGGGCGTCACCGTGACGCCAGTACCTCCGCTCGCGGGGTTGGGAGACCCCGGCGGCTGTGGCGTTGTAGCGGGCGAACCGGCAGTCGTGAACGACCACACCGGTCCCGGAGTCGTACTGCTGCTGTTACTGGCCACGACCTGCCAGTAGTACGTGGTGCCAGGCGTCAACGGTGACGTCGGGTACCAGGATGTCGTGAGGTTCGAGACATATGGCGACGGCGGCGAGGCCGTCCCGAGCAGAAGACTGTAGGACGTCGCGCCCGCCGATGCCCAACTAAGGTTGGGCGTCACCGTGACGCCAGCACTTCCGCTGGCAGGGTTTGGAGCGCTCGGCGCGGCCGGCGAATTGGATTGCGCCCCGGAGGTCGCCATACCGGATTGAAGCAGGATGCAGACACATGTTATGCCGAGCCCCATCAGGGCTTTTGTCGTCATGATCGAAATCTCCGGAGTCGCTGGGGGGAACGAAGAGCGCTCGGTCTCCTAAGCCGGGGGGAACGAGTGAGCGCTTGAGAACGGTAGGAGCAAAGAAGAGGCCAGCCGACCCGCCAGGCTTCCCCATTGGCGAAATCAGGGGCTTGTGCTGAATAAGTGTGTTGATTGTGAGGTGAGATTGTGGCGGTGAGCACGGTGAGCCACCATCGGGCTCTGAGCATCTCGTTAATGACTCGCACATTTCGTCAAGCGATTGCGGATCTCGTCGGAGCGCCGGCCATAGCTGTCCATGCCTACTGATGAGTGCGTACGATTTACTGTTGAATGCCTACCTTATCTACGGCCGAGTGCCTACTGCCGAATGCTTACTGCCGACTGCCTTACTGCCCGAGTGCGCACTGCCCAGTGCCGAGCGCCTACTGCTGAGTGCTACTGCTGAGTATCTGCTGCCAGGGTCGAACAACCGGGACCGGTGTTCATCGCGTTTCGCGGGCTGAAAGCCCATCCATCCATTTGAGCGCGCCTACGGCTGATTGAGCCTATTTGCTGAGTGAACTTGGGCGGGCAAGATTGTTGTGAAATTGGTGGTGAAAACGCTATCGCTGGGCGCTATTTACTTGTTCTGCTTCAGGATGCGCTAGTGCTGAGTCCACGATCATCACACCGACTCTTCTGTGATGGACTGGTGCTCCCTTCAAAAACTCGTGTATTCTTGCGTTCGCACGGCGTAACTTCTACACCACGGTTCAGCTCGCAGTCTGGTGAGCGCAACGATCCGGACAGAGCAGCGATCGTCCTAACCCACGTTGATACAACAAGAAGCCAATTTCTGGACTTCCGTTACCCTTTTCCGGATTTTCCGGACTGTTTTTTGCTCGGCGGCTGGCGGCTTGGCTTCGCGTTGGCTGAGCCGCGTCCTCACGAACACTGAAGTTTCTCGTCCGTCCGCTGCGTGCGCAGCCTTGGGGGCGCTGTGCGTGTGCGATTGTCGCGCGCGCTCGATGGGAATCGCTTGCTTCGATGGAGGTCAGATGTCGAGACACTTGTGGATTGGCTGGTCGCGCGTTGTCGCCATCATGTTCGTGGTGTTGTACGGGAACGTTCCACTCGTTCGCGGGGCGCAGTCCGGCGTGCCGGCCACTCCGGGCTCTCCCAACCCTCCAACCGGAACTGCTGGCGTGACCGTGACGCCCAACCTGAGCTGGACGTCTGCGGGCGCGACCTCCTACGATCTGCTGCTCGGGACGGCCTCGCCGCCGTCGGTCCATGTCTCGAACATCACGACATTTTGGTACTCGACGTCGCCGTTGGCGGCTGGCACGACGTACTACTGGCAGGTGGTGGCCAGAAACAGCAGCGGCACGACGCTCGGACCGGTCTGGTCGTTCAGGA
>Ga0209515_10005289_pt1 | contig 16832 bp, 15 predicted proteins | sample Subgroupgradi54m_FD_187454 | JGI IMG/M metagenome (GOLD analysis project Ga0209515, IMG submission 187454) | Subsurface groundwater microbial communities from S. Glens Falls, New York, USA - GMW60B uncontaminated upgradient, 5.4 m (SPAdes)... ...
CTCCACTACAACTTCCCAAACTTTTCAACGGGCGAAGTTGGGAGGTCTCGTGGCCCCGGACGACGTGAGATCGGCCACGGAAAGCTTGCCGAAAAAGCAGTTAAGGCAATCATTCCGGAAAAGATTGATTTTCCCTATACCATTCGCGTCGTCGCTGAAACGCTTTCTTCAAACGGCTCCTCTTCGATGGCTTCAGCTTGTGCGGCATCGCTCTCGCTAATGGATGCGGGCGTACCGATTAAAAAACACGTTGCCGGTATTGCAATGGGGTTGATGCTCGATAGCGCGTCCGGAAAATATAAAGTTTTGACAGATATTCAAGGACCCGAGGATCACCACGGAGATATGGATTTGAAAATTGCGGGAACCGAGGACGGCGTAACCGCGATCCAGATGGACGTAAAGATGGAGGGAATCACGAAAGAGATTTTCAAAGACACTTTAATTCAAGCTGAGCGAGCGCGCATACAGATTATTAAAGTGATGAAAAGCGTGATAGAAAAACCGAGACCAAAAGTTTCGCCATTTGCGCCAACAATCATCGTTACCCAAATAAGACCTGAAAAAATCGGTACCCTAATCGGCTCAGGAGGAAAAACAATTAACGGAATTGTTGCTAGTTTCGAAAATAAAATTTCTATCGATATAGAAGAGGATGGGAGGGTGTATGTTGCCTCTACCGATCCGGAGATGGCGAAGAAAGCGATGGTGGTGGTGGAGCAAACCGTAAAAGAATTTGCGGTGGGAGAGATTGTTGAGGGAAATATTATTAAGGTCTTGGACTTCGGTGCGATCGTGGACTTGGGCGCAGGCCAAGATGGTATGATCCACGTTTCAGAACTTAAAGAGGGATTCGTTAAAAAAGTTGAAGACGTTGTGAAGCTTGGAGCATTCGTTCGCGCAAAAGTGATTAAGGTTGAAAATGGCAAAATCGGCCTATCAATCAAAGCGCTTCAGGAAAAGTAGCTTGAATTTGAGGCTTGGTAATTATAAATTTATTGACTTTTTATAAACCGCCCTCTAATGTAGTAAACAGAACTTAGGTGCGGAGGATTTATGGAGATGAATCCTGCGGGGGTATGTCCTATAGGACTTTCTGAAGACGACGAAAAGAAGTTTCAAATGCTTCTTGAATTGCGAAGATGGCTTCTAAATCTAGAGGATCATCCAACAACCTACTTTCCGCGGCAGAGAAAAAGTATCGACGACGTAAGAACGGAACTCGACGGGGTCACGAGAAAGCTAACGGATCTAAATGGAGGCTATCTCGAACGCCAACGAGCACAAGCCCTTATCGAGGTAATGAGCGTGCTTGAATTCGTAATTAAGGAGTTTGAAAAGCCCAGAAGAGAACAATCTACCTTCTTTTGGGCGCAGCAACTAAGAACACTTCTTGTTGATATGGAAACAATCTATAAACATTGCGGTGTGAGCGTTGTTTTTTGTAGAAGTTGACACTCCCCTTGGGGGTGTTTTTTTATCCACACCAATCCAATAGATAGAGGTGTATAATAAAAAAATGGCAGATGATAATAATTTCTCTGGTAGCCCTTTCAGCGGCTCGAGTCAAAACCTTAATCAAAATAAACCGCCGCTTCCTACGGGCGAAAACGAGTCTCCGCTTTCCACGCCGAGCGATATTAAATTTGATTTACGAACAATGAGTTCGGACGTCTCTTCGATCAAGGGCTCCGGCGGCGGAGAACCGCGTCCTTACGTGCCTCCTCCACAGGTTCGCCCACGCGAAGAATTCAAACCCCAAGCGCCCGCGGGCACTCCTTTTGCGCCTCAAAATTTTAATCCCGCTTCAACCTCTACATCTCCCATACAACCGAAGACGATGGAGCCGATGAAGATGCCGGCGCTAGGAAAGCCAGTAAAAAAATCTAGCGGCGGACTTTTTTACGTGCTCTTGGTACTTTTGATAGTTCTCGGAGTTGCCGCTCTTGGATATTTTGTGGTCTACCCAAAATTCTTTGCTAAAAATACTCCTGCGCCAGAAGTAACGCCTCCCGCTACGACCCCAGAAGTGACTACGCCTCCTCCTGCAGAAAACACGCCTCCTCCTGCAGAAAACACGCCTCCGCCGGCAACAACCGCGCCCCAACCCCACGCTTCGCTATTTAAGATTGCGGCTGATAAAAACGTTTCCTTAAATGTGGGATCCGCCGCAACATCACGACTCTTTAAAGATGGTGTACAAAATGAGGTTGCAAGTACTCCGGAGCTTCGAGAGCTCACGGCTCAAAAGGGAGGTGGTGCATTCTTGGAAACAACCGAACTCTTTTCGGCGCTTTTCCCATCGCTTCAAGGAACGAGTAATCTTTTTCAAGACGACCCAACGCTGTTTGTTTATGTGAATCAATCTGGCTCTGCTCCGGGTGTTGCGCTTAAAGCGAAATCCGGCGTAAATCTTGGTGACCTTAAAACAGCGGTCGCTCAAATCGAATCCTCCCCCGATATTGCAAATATATTCCTCTCAAATCCACCCACAACCTCTGGCACGTGGAAGTCTGGCACGGCAGGAGGAGTGCCAACACGATACGTTGTCCTAGGAACTGGCTTTGCATTTAATTATGGCTGGGTTCAAGACGTACTTGTTGTAAGCGCATCGTATGACGGCTTCAAGGAAGCGGCGAGGAGGCTACAATAGTTCTGCCTTTGAGGCGCGTTGACAGATAGCCCTCGCTTGGGCTATTTTTCTTGTAATGGACAAAGAAACATTAAATCACTTTGGGGCGATGCTTCAAAAAGAAAAGGCGAGGTTTGAAACGGAAATTAAAGAACTGGAAGAGACAAAAGATTTCGGAAGCGACGTGGATCATTTCGAAGAAGAAGCGGATGAAGCAGAAGAACTTTCTAATCGCCTTCCCGACATAGCGATGTCTAAAGAGCGCCTAGAAGATGTAAAATCAGCGTTGCAGAAAATAGAAAACGGCACCTATGGCGTCTGTGAAAAATGCGGCAAGGAAATTGAGCGCGAAGTTCTTGAGGCAAGCCCAGAGTCTGCTCTCTGCAAGAGCTGCAAGAACAAAGAAAAATAAAGTCTAAAAATGAGCGCGGTTGCAAAGATATACTCTGCCGAGCTCGAGGGACTCGACGCAGAGCTTGTAGAAGTAGAGGCCGACATTAACGTCGGTCTTCATTCATTTAATATTGTGGGCCTGGCCGATAAAGCGGTAAGCGAGGCAAAAGAGCGAGTAAACTCTGCGCTCAAGAACTCCGGCATTCGTCCGCCAACAAAAGAAAACCGCCGAATCACGATCAACCTTGCTCCGGCAGATATTAAGAAAGTCGGATCACGATTCGATCTCGCGATCGCGCTTGCATACCTCAAAGCAAGCCAGCAAATAAAACCTTTCGAAACACGCGATAAGTTATTTGTTGGGGAGCTGTCTCTAGATGGTAATCTCCGATCTGTAACGGGCGTCTTAAACATCGCAATTCTTGCGCGCTCAAAACACATTAAAGAAATATACGTGCCTAGTTCAAATGGTCGCGAAGCGGCGGTGGTTCGAGGAATAAAAGTAATTCCGATAAAAAATCTTACCGAGCTCATGGCACATCTTGAAGGGTCGGATATTGTTAAGCCCCTGCCCGAAACCGAGTTTGTACCAGGAATTGCTCCATCGCTTTTTGAAATCGGTGAGATAAAAGGTCACAAGGCCGCAAAGAGAGCACTCGCAATTGCTGCTGCGGGAGGACACAACGCACTTCTCTCTGGCTCCCCCGGAACAGGAAAAACAATGATGGCGCAAGCGTTTGCTTCAATACTTCCCACGCCAACAATCGATGAAAGCATCGAAGTTTCAAAAATCTATAGCGCCGCAGGATTAATTGGAAAGGAGCCGTTTATTTCCTGGCGACCATTTCGGGCGCCACATCACACCGCTTCGCTTATTTCTATAATCGGCGGCGGCAGTAATCCGAAACCGGGCGAGATCAGCCTTGCGCATCGCGGAGTACTTTTTCTTGACGAGTTTCCAGAGTTTCACAGAGACGTGCTCGAGTCGCTCCGCCAACCGCTTGAAAGCGGTATTGTTAATGTCGCCCGAGCGAAAAAGACCGTCCAATTCCCCGCGCGCTTCACGCTTATTGCGGCAATGAACCCGTGTCCGTGCGGTTACTTCGGCGACAAAGAAAAAGAATGCCGATGTAGCGCTCATGAAGTTCTTAGATACGAGAAGAAAATATCGGGACCGTTACTCGACAGAATTGATCTCCAACTCGAAATCCCTCGCGTGCCGATTGAAGAGTTGCGGAAGAAGGAACCGAATCGCGACGACGAGGGAATTAAAACGCTTGTAAAAAATGCTCGTACGGTGCAACAAAAACGTTTTGAAAATTATAAATATAAAATTTTTACAAACGGAGAAATGACCTCAAAAATGGTGGACGAGGCCGTGAAACTCGATCGCCAGGCAGAAGAATTCTTGAAGCGCAGTATCGAACGCCAATTTGTCTCGGCGAGAAGTTACTACCGGATCCTTAAGGTTGCCCAAACCATTGCGGATATTGATAACGTACCGGAGGTCAAAGAAGATCACGTCGCAGAAGCATTTCACTACCGACTTAGAGCTAGTGAATAGCGAAAGGATTTTTTGCTCCGTAAACTTCGAAATGCAAATGGCAGCCCGTCGGTCCGTGAGTGTTCCCAGTATTACCAATTTCCGCAATTTGTTTTCCCTGACTCACGTAATCACCAACGTGCACAAGGTTTTTTTCCGTATGCGCGTAACGAGTTTTTGTTCCGTTAGGATGCTCGATTAAAATATAGTTACCGTAGCCGTTATTCCAATAACCGTCTCCGAACTCTTCAACGACAAGCCCTTCGGCGGAAGCATAAATCGGTTCGCCGCAAGCGTCTGCGATATCGACGGCATTGTATTCGTGAAGAATTCCCCAGTTCCATCCGCGCGCAGGAAGCGTGAAGTAAGATTTAAGATCGGGAAGTCCCTTAATGTATTGGTTTAAATAATCATTTTTTGTCGGCTTAACGTTTGGAAGCACAATCACTCCTCCTGTAGTCTCAAACAATTTTTGATAGTTCGGGTTGTACTGCCTAATAGATTCGGGTGTTATGTTGTAGTGGCTCGCAACAGAATCAATGTCGTCTCCCTCTTGGATTTCATACGTAATTCCTGAGACGGGGAGGATCGTGAGCTCCTTACCAATATCAAGAGATCCTCCCATGTCAGGGTTTGCAAATCTAATCGTCTCCACGCTAATCCCAAAATTCGCAGCAAGGCGCGATACCGTATCTCCTTTTCTTGTCTTATACTTGGTAAAACCGCCTCGAGTAGGAACAAGGTTGGTAAGCGGGTAGGAAGGGGCGTAGAGAGTCCCCTCATCGCTTGTGTTTGGGTCTTCAAGGAATGTTGGATTGTCCGCTCCGTATCCAACCCCACCAAGAACAAAGTTGGTCTCTTCGTTCCCCTCCGCCGGACCCCCAAAACCCGTTGGGACAAGCATTTCAGACCGGTTCAAGAGAAAACCATCCCTAAAAACGGCTCCACCAAAAATAATGAAGGTAAAAACAAAAACCAACGACGAAATGTGCGTTGTTTTCCCTATCTCCCCAACGAGGGCTTTTATGTGTCCGAGAATAGTACTAATCTATTCATTATAGCAACTGAAAAATAAAAAATGAATCCCGTTAGAGATTACCCATCGTGAAATCAATGTCCAATACATCACAAGCAGTATTACTCAGAAAAAGGTCTTATTTTGCATACACGGAAACATAAAAGTTTCCTATCTCTAACGGGATGAAGTCACCTACCAAAAAACCTAGAGAAAGCCTAGCTATTTTCGCTAAGTATGGCCTTGGTCAGAATTTCTTAATCGATCCCAAGATTAAGCTGAAAATAGTTGCCGCTATCGATCCCAAGATAACCGACACTATTATAGAAATAGGGCCCGGGCACGGTGAGATCACGAGAGATCTAGTAAAAAGAGTGGGTGGGGTAATCGCGATCGAAAAAGACAAGGAGTTGGCCCTCGAGCTAGAGAGTTTAGGGTTAAGCAATCTCGAAATTCTAACTGGAGATGCTCTAAGAGTAATTCCCGAACTAGTTAAAAGCCGCGCTCTAAAAACTGGTGACTATAAGGTTGTCGGCAATATACCTTACTACATCACAGGACATCTTTTGAGAATTTTTAGCGAGCTTCCAACCCTTCCAGCCTCAATCGTTGTTATGGTTCAAAAAGAGGTGGCTCTGCGCCTCGTGGCGAAACCACCAAACACAAGCCTCCTCGCCGCCGCAACACAAATATGGGCAGGGGTTGAGATTCTGGGCCACGTTTCAAGAAAAAGTTTCATCCCCCAACCAAAAGTGGACTCCGCCATTATTAGAATCGTTCCTAAACACGTCGACTTATCGCCCGAAGAGCTTGTAGATTACTACAAGAATATAAAAATCATATTCAAACAACCCCGAAAAACTGTTTTTAACAATTTGAAAGTGAAAATAGAAGACAAAAAAGGCATCACGACGGCCCTTGGGGCTCTCGGCATAAAAGAAAATGCCCGTCCGCAGGATCTTAGTATAGAAAAAATAGTAAAACTCGGAAAATTACTCAAGAGTTGGGCGCCCAAGTATCACTAGTTACTATTTTTATCGAATTGGGAGGTAAAAATAGTGTATAATTAATATGAAATTGGCTTTTTGTCGAGCTTTTTCGCATATCATGGCTCACATAATCCGCACAAAAATATTACCTACGCTTATCATTATTGCGGGGCTCGGAACTGCCTTATATTTGGGTACAAAAACCGGGAAAGTTGACTCAAAAAATCGTTTTCTTGCAGCGATCGAATCGGTAAAAAGCAATGATTCTTCGCTTTCTTTTGAAAGAGTGGGAACAAGCGAAGCGATGCCTCAAGGAGCGCAAAACAGCTCTAAAGAAGCTCAAGCAAGTAACAACCTTACGGATCTCTTGGCAAAAAGTTATCTTTCTGAAGTCGCGAAGAAAAATCCAAATCTAGCGGGAGCGCAAACACTTACCCTTCCGGAAGAGACGGCTCTTCAAGATGAGATCGCTTCTCAAGTTACGAACGGGATTGCTTCAAAAATCTACGGGAGGATCGATGTGCGCACCCTAGATAATTCTGACCCGAGCGCCGAACGAAAATATATTGAAGCGTTCGGAAAATTAACGCAGAAAAATTTCGGCGCGAGACAAGATGGTCTTGATGTAATTTTAAGCGCGCTTCTAGAAAAACAAAACCCCGAACCGCTTCGAACATACCTCGATGGCGCATCAGCACAGGTCAACGACCTTCTAGCACTCGAAACTCCAGCGTCACTTGTTGATTTCCACATAAAAAATCTCAATTTGTGGCAGAAGAAAATTAGCGTTTATGGGGCGCTCCTTGATCTTGAGAGCGATCCTTTGAAAAGTTATATCGCGCTTCAGTCTATCGAATCAATCGTTTCCGAAAACGAGTCGCTACAAACACGGCTAGATAGTATCGTCAAAAAATTGAACTCGTAACTTTGATGAATATTAAAAAACCCGTTGTAATAATTATCGCGCTTGGAATTATCTCGACGGGAGTTTTTCTTCCCATTAAAAAAACTGAAGCTACCGGATTTCCAGTTGTTGATTTATCCCACATTGGCGTAACTATTTCTAACTGGGCAGTAAATTTTTCACATAGAATTATTGATAATTACGAAAAAATATTGCTTGAGACTTTAAAAAAGCGGGTATTGGACCAGATCGTAAATCAGACAATTAACTGGATTAATGGCAATGGAGATCCCAAATTTGTCACTGATTTCAATGGTTTCTTAAGAGGTGCAGGCGATGTCGCTGTTGGCGATCTGCTCCAAGAAATCAATCTTGGGAGCATGTGTCAGCCATTCAAGCTGCGCGTACAGTTTGATTTACAAAACACTTATTTTGGCTCCTCTCCTTTTAATCAAAGAGCTAGTTGCTCAATCACGCGGGTTGTTGAAAATTTAAATAATTTCTACACTGATTTTAATCAGGGAGGCTGGGTCGGCTACGCCGAGCTTCTTAAACCGCAAAATAATTACTACGGCGCATATCTTCTTGCGGAAGATGAGGCGTCTCGTAGACAATCGGCTGCGGTGGACGTTGCTGGGCGTGAAGTCTCCGCCGCAAATGGCTTCCTAAACACTAAGGTGTGTCATGAATGGCAGGGGGTGCGTAACAGTGGTTCGGTCATTGCGGATAATTTGCAAATTGATCTCGTCACTCAACCTGTAAATAGTGACTTTGACTTCCCAGACCCCAACAACGCCCCTCCGAATGGAACGCTCGGTGCGGACAATTGGCGCTGCTCGCCGTCGAGTGAAACCATTAGCACGCCTGGCCAACTTCTTGCTGGCGTAACAACACGCGCGCTTAATGTGCAAACCGATTCCATAATCAGCGCTCAAACATTTCAGCAATACGCAGCCGCAATTATTGATGCCGCAATTAACCGGCTTATTAAAGAGGGGGTGAAAGGATTTCAGGGCATCTTGACCGACCATAATTCACAATCGTACACAACGAAGTATGGTAGTGGGTCAGTTGATTCTGAAACACAAACAGCGGGAAGCGCCTATACGGGAGCAACAAACGCGGAAATTCAATCCACAAAGAGCGATCTGCAAAAAAATCTTGTCTCGCTTAACTCAACGAGAAAAGACCTCCTCACTGCCTCGACATCAATCATTACACTTCTTGATGCTTCAATTAGTTTTCAGGTTTGGTGCGACTCGCCAAGCGCAAGCGGGCTGGGGCTAAATCGCGTGGCACATTCGCAGACATGCGGAAGTTACACCTCGTCATCAACCACAGCGCTCCGCACGGAGATAGACTCATTGCACATCAATATAGACAACTCGGCCTCCTTAATTGACGCCTTAATTACTGAAGTGATCAAAGCGTTGGGTAGTTTCAATAAATCTGGCGGCGCAACAGCTCAAGACATGATACAGATTGGAGGCGTGCTCTCCCGAGCCGCCACCGCAAATCTCGACGGATCGCAATTAGCTACCGATATTCAAACCCGCCTATCAACTGCGCAAGCTGGTCTTCAACAATGCCAAGTTGGCGCTACGCCATCTAACTGCCCATAATAAATATGAGCTCAAATAAATATAAAAAAATAATTACCGTTGGGTTGTTGTTGGGAATTCTCTTCACGGCTGTGCCTCATGTGGCTCTCACTCAGACCAGTGCGGGCGCTGCTCCTGGTGCTACTGGTGGTGGTATTTTTGGCTTTATAGGGAACATTGCTACTGATGCTATATACAAAATTCTTTACGCTATTACCTATGTACTTTCTCAAGTAGGTTCGGTTATATTTACCTTTGCCGCATTTCTTGCAAGCCTCGCGCTTAAAATGAATTTCGCTGTTTTTGACCTTGCTTCGAATAGATTAGTGGGTGTCGGCTGGCAGATCACAAGAGACGTAGCAAACTTGGGCTTTGTGCTCATTATTGTTATTATCGCTATCGCTACGATTTTAAGGAGAGAAGAATATGGGGTACAAAAACTTCTACCGAAGCTTATTGCCGCCGCTATTTTGGTAAACTTCAGCCTTACGATCGCCGGAGTGTTTGTGGATTTTTCTCACGTGATAACAAAATTTTTCTTTGATCGAATTCAGGGCGGAGATATTGCCGATGTGCTTGCGGGCGCTTTTCAGCCACAAACGCTTTTCCAAACATCACAACAACACGCTCTCACCGCGGCAGCGGGCGGGGCCGATACCCTCACTACCGGATTAATGAATTTGATATTTATAATTATTTTCACACTAGTCGGCGCTTTCACCATTCTTGCTTTTGCGGTTTTGCTTCTCTTGCGATACTTACACTTATCTTTTCTTGGTGTGGTCGCGCCAATCATCTGGCTCTTTTGGATTGTTCCTCAACTTTCTAGTCAGTTCGGTAAGTGGTGGACAAGTTTTTTTCGCTGGACTTTTTTTGCGCCCGCCTCCGCATTTTTTATGTATCTCGCAATTCAGGCGCTAAACGGGTTAAAAACGCTCACGGATGCGCAAGGATCGGTGTTTGGCACGCTCGACGGAGATCTCCAAAATATTTTAAGGATCGGCTCTCAGATGATAGTAACTACAGGGATCATGCTCGGCGGATTAATTATCGCTGACAAAATGGGCGTGAAGGGCGCAAGTGGTGCAATGGCCTTGGGTGGCAAGTTGAGCGGTGCCGCAAAGGGCTGGGTGGGAGCAAGAACGGCGGGTTTGAGAGATAGGGCGATTACAGCAGGAGCCGGATCGCAAATCACCAAGGGCAGGTCCTTGCTCGAAATGGCGGCCGGTGGATTAAGAGGGCTTCCTGTAATTGGAGGGGTGGGCCGTGCTCTTTCTAGTGTTTCATCAAACGCCAAAGCCAGACTAAACAAAGGAGTTGATGAGGAAATCGCTAAAAGGAAAAATGAAACAAAAGAGAATATTCTATCGGAGACAAAAGCGGTGGCTGGTGGCGCAACCGATGCTACGGGATATGGTCCTCGCGTAGAATCTCCAGCAAAACTAGCGGCGCTAGGAATTATGGCGGCAGAAAAAGGTGTTTGGGATGATTTGAGCGGAAAAGAACAAGAAAGAATAATTGATGCACAAAGAAGAACCGGTAAGAGCGCGGAAATATTGAAACACAGACCGGAGCTTGCAGGCAAATTTGAACCATCAAAAGAACCGAGCGAAAGTCAAAAAGATTACGACGCCCGCATAGAAAAAGCTATCGAAAAAGCTGTTGGCAAATTAGAAGACCCGTTAAAACTCGCTGCCGCAACACTTGGAAGTATTGCTCCGTATTTAAGACCGGGTCACCTAGAAAAAATAGGGAAGGAGGGGTCTTTGGATCAGAAAAATGCAATTAAAAATAGTCTCGAAAAAGATATAAACAAAAACAATCCTAAAGCAATCTCGGATATTGAGCATTTAAGAAATGAAATGGATGACTTCGCAAAAGAGATTGATGATGCCAAGGCAAAAGGAGACACAACGGGTGCGGCTCAATTAATAAATAATCGAAAGAAAACAAATCAACAATTAAAACAATTATTGACTGGTCTCGGAGAAGAAGAAAAAAGAGCTCTGGAAAAAAGAGACCTTATTTCGGGTAATACAAACTGGCGAAGTATTTTCCCTTAAAATTTTATGACACTCGCGCTTCAAGACATACCATTATCAATAAAGGATCACTTCGGCTCCGAGCGAGTTTCTAACCTCGTAAAGGAAATTTCGATGCGTTCCCAGATTGTAACGCTGGGGCTTCTGCCTGGCGCTCTTTACTCGCTCATCACAAAAGATGTAACCGCACATGATTTTGTTGATGCGCTATCTGAAGACGCCGGACTAAGTAAGACGCGCGCGCTTGCGGTTGCAAAAGAAATTAAAGAACGGGTTTTGGAGCCGGTGCGGAGAGATCTCTTCCGTTGGGGAATAGATATAAGCGCAATCAACGTCTTAAATGCACCAACACTTGAAAGTATCGCGATTGAAGAGCCGGAAGAAAAAAGTGGTGAGGCATCAATTTCATTATTAAACTTGGAAGAAAAACCAAGTGAGGCGGTCAGAATCGCCCCTAGATTTGAAGAAAGTAGTCTCGCTCCAAAACCAGCAACGGATGGTCCTCTTATTTTACACACCGAAAACACTCCCCAAGCGGAAGGGGGCTCGCTCGCAAGTAAGCAGGAGAAAAAACCATTCAAGGGATTTTCTTTTGGGTTTGGCCTTTTTGGAAAAAAAGAAGAACCGACCAAAGAATCTCCAATTGTTGCTCGGCTAGAAATACCGGAGAGGCGCTGGAGAGAGCCCGGCCAAGTATTCGGCGAAAAGAAAAAACCAATGGAGCGATCTGTGAATTATAGTGAGTTTAGAACTCCAATTACGCAACTTGGCGAGCCAGAAAATGTTTTGAAAAAAGAAATGAAAATATCGGCAGCTTCCGACTCGTCTCAATTAGGCAAAGCGGGAGCAATACCGACTCCAAAAGAGGAAGTTAAGCCGAAAGCAACGCTTGAAGCTCTCGCTCAAAAACCAATCGAAAAAATCCTACCTGTCGCTTCTCAAGCACAAAACGGAGAACCGTCAAAAAAGTTTTTCTGGTTTAAGAAAAATGAAGCGTCTTTACCGATTCTTAGCAAGTCAGATTCGCCAAATAAAAATGTGGTAATTTCTAAAGAAGCCCCAAAAGTCACACCCGCTCCAAAACAAGAAAAGCAAAACCCTACTATCGCTTCCATAATTCCACAATCAGAAAAGAAATCTACTCTCTCGAGCGTTCCGACACAAACCAAACCTACCGCAACGCCTGGCCCCACAATCGAGGGAAACAAGATAGACCTTCGGCCCACAACCAATAACTAAAAAATCGCAACTTAAAACTAATTAAGATGTCAACGTTCCAAGTTCCACAATTCATCGAAGAAAAACCGAAAATTATCGGACCATTAACGCTCGCTCAATTTTTCTACGTCGCAAGCGCGGCCGGAATAATATTTGCAAGTTTTTATGTATTTAATTTCTTCTTTTGGATCACGTTCTCAATAATTGTCGGGGGCGTTGGAGTGGCGCTAGCTTTTGTAAAGATAAATGGGCAAGCATTGCCAAGCATTGCGATCGCGGCCTTGGGGTATCTCTGGAAACCACGAACATACACTTGGCAGAGAGAGCTCGCAAAGAAAGAAACAGCGGAGGTGGAAAAAATTGAAGCAATTAGAAAAAATATCAGTTTGGGTGAAAAAATGAAATCAATCGCACTTGGTGTTTTAACTAGAAAAACACCATCGATTCGATTGGGTGGGGAGACAGAAAGCCAAAAATACCAAGTTGTCACGTTTATGAGCGGTGAGAAACGTATGGCAAAAAAAGTAGACTATTAAAAATCTATAATAAATAATGCCCGAAAAAACACCCGCAACACAAAAATTCATTGAGATAGAACATATTAAGGATGGGGTGGTTTATTTAAAAGGTGGAGCGCTCCGCAAGGTACTTATTGTAAGCGGGGTCAATTTTGATCTCAAGTCCGACGCCGAACAAAACCTCATTCTTGCAAGCTTTCAAGATTTTTTAAACACTATCGATTTTTCTGTGCAGTTATTTATTCATTCGAGAAAAATAAACATCGATGCCTATCTCGAGTCGATGGCAAAAAGAAAAGAAACGGAGGAAAGTGAGTTGTTAAAAATACAAATCGAGGATTATATTGATTTTATTCGATCGTTTGTTGATCAAAATGCGATTATTAGTAAATCTTTTTTTATCATTGTTCCTTACGATTCTGGAGCGCTTCCAAATAGTGCTAGTGGCATCCTTTCGATTTTTGGCGTCGGAAGAAAAAAACAAATTACGAGCGCAGAAACCGAGCGCGAGGCTCACAATCTTGAGCAATTAGATTATCGCGTAAACCAGGCGATACAAGGTTTGGGAAACGTGGGATTACGCTCCGTACCACTAAACGATGATGAATTACTAGAACTTTTCTACAACCTGTATAATCCCCAACTTGTCGAGAAACGGAGCGCGGAAGTAAATAAAAAATAAGTATGGCGCAAGAAGAAAAATATACTGGCGGGTCAGAAGAATTCGGAAACATCATCGCCCCAGCGGGCCTTGAAATTAATTCAAGTTATATAAAACTTGGGGAGTATTTTGCAAAAACATTTTTCCTTTTTACTTACCCTCGCTACGTTTCAAGCGGCTGGTTCTCACCAATTATCAATCTTGCGGAGATGATGGACATCTCGATATTCGTGCATCCGATGGATACTGGTCTTGCCCTAAAAAATCTGCAAAAGAAAACCGCCCAAATTCAGTCGGAAATAAACGAAAAAACAGAAAAAGGCATTGTGCGAGACCCCCTTCTTGAAACCGCGTATCAAGACGTCGAGTCGCTTCGCGATTCACTACAGCAATCTCGAGAAAAACTCTTCGGTGTTGCTGTTTACATCACAATTTATGGAAAAAGCCTCGAGGAGCTCCGAAAGCTTGAAAACACAATCGAGTCAATACTTAGCGCGAAGCTTGTCTATGTGAAGCCCGCTCTTTTTAGACAGGTTGAGGGATTAAACTCCGTTCTCCCCATCGGTCGGGACGAACTTGGTCTTACAACTCCACTAAATTCCGGTCCGGCCTCATCTCTCTTTCCTTTTGTTTCTCCCGACCTCACATCAGACACTGGAATTCTCTATGGCATCAACTTACACAATCAAAGCCTTGTTATTTTCGATCGTTTCTCGTTAGAAAACGCGAATAGTGTGGTCTTTGCAAAATCCGGCTCGGGAAAATCTTACGCGACGAAGCTTGAAGTGCTTCGCTCGCTCATGATGGGAACAAATGTGATCATTATCGATCCTGAAAATGAGTATCAAAACCTCGCGAACGCAATCGGTGGAAGTTATTTTAAAATTTCACTGACCTCGGGAAGCCATATTAATCCGTTTGATATTCCATCAATGCCAGAGGGAGAAGATCCGGCGGATGTATTAAAATCACACGTACTAAGTCTTGCCGGGCTCGTGAAATTAATGCTCGGTGAAATCACCCCCGAAGAAGACGCGCTTCTTGATCGCGCGATTACCGAAACCTACGCATCGCGCGACATAACTCCAGAAAATTTCGGGAGCATACAAGAGCTTAATCCGCCACTTCTTGAAGATCTCAGGGTAGTGCTTCAAAACACCGAGGGGGGCCGAGGGCTGGCGCAACGCCTCGAAAAATTTACTTCCGGTTCATACGCTGGATTCACAAACGCGCCAACAAACGTTGATATAAAAAATCGTTTGATTGTCTTTTCAATCCGCGATCTTGAGGAAGAACTACGTCCGATTGCAATGTACATTGTTTTGAATTTCGTTTGGGGCCTTATCCGATCGGAGCTTCGGAAAAGAATTCTTGTGATCGATGAGGCGTGGTGGATGATGAAATACAAAGACAGCGCTTCTTTTCTTTTTGGTTTGGTAAAGCGCGCTCGTAAATATTATCTTGGCGTTACCACCATCACTCAAGACGTTGAAGACTTCTTGCGTTCAGAGTATGGCCGGCCAATCGTTACGAACTCATCAATTCAATTGCTCTTGAAGCAATCTACGGCCTCTATCGATGCGGTCTCGCAGGCGTTTAGTCTCACGGAGGGCGAGAAAGCGCTTCTTCTTCAAGCGAGCGTCGGCGAGGGACTTTTCTTTGCTGGACTAAAGCATGTTGCGATGAAAATAGTGCCCTCCTATACCGAGGACCAAATTATAACCACAAATCCGGAACAAATTCTTGAAATTAAAGGATTAAAAAAACAAGAATAATATTTTAGCGTGGAAGAAAGTCAAAAATTAGAAGATAAAAAATTTGGCGCAGCCGAGATGGTTATTGGCGGGCTGTTTTGTTTTGCGCTTGACGTTGGGTGCGCACTTATGGACCTAACAGGAGTCGGGGCATTGTCGGTCGCTCCTGCCGCACAAACATTCACGACGTTCGGTATTGGAATGTGGGCACGCGCAAAAGATCCTGGCGCAACAATAAGTGTTGGTACAGAAATCGCTAAATACGCCTCAAATGCCCTTCCGATAGTACCGACGGTCACTTTGATATTTTTTGTAACTGTCGGGTTGCAAAATGAGTGGTTTGGCTCATCTCTTAGCAAAATTGCTAAAACTGGCACCGGCTCAATCGCAAATATTAAAAAGTAAAAATTGCCCGGTTTTAATGTAAAATAAAGAAGAGGATGATCAATACAAAAAAAATAATCTCAGGTGCTGTTTCTTTGTTGTTTATTGTCGTGCTACTAACCTTTAGAAATACTAGTGCTCAAAGCATCTCCCAACCAATCATTACCTGGCAGGCAAACAATTTTTTCCCATCGGACTACGCAGGAAAGGATCTGCCTTCGCCCGGGACGCGAGTAACACTTTCTCTCGCTCTCCTGCGGGGCGGAAAATTAATTGATCTTTCCGGCACAACTATTCATTGGTATGTGGATGGAAATATTATTTCTAACTCGAGCGCTCCCACAACATTATTTGTTGTAAAAAAACCTGCCGGAGATTCGGTTTTTATCCGAACGGTGGTTGAATTTGATGGCGTCTCACTGGAAAACTCAACAAGAATTCCCGTAGTCGCGCCATCGCTTGTGGTACCAATTCTTTATCCAGGAAATCTTGTTCCATCGAATTCTGATCTTTATCTCAAAGCTCTTCCTTTCTTTTTTAATATTTCTTCGATTAACGATATTGGTTTTTCTTGGAAAATTGGCGACCGAGATATTCCACAAACTAGCGAAAACGGACTTGTTGTTAAAGTCGGAGCTCCCGCCGAATCACAAAAGAATATTCTCGTCTCGGCTTTTGGCCAAAACAATAAAAACCCCCTAGAGGTCGCGAAAGAGTTGATTCAACTTAAAATTTACTAGCTGTGCCAAATATGAAAAAAATATTTCCTCTTATTACTCTTGGTGTGTTTATTTTTGTCTTGGCGTTGATCGTTGGGCACTCCGTGGTGCGCGGCGCAGAACCTCTTGAACTTAATCTTAAATACTCGCCGCCTTGCCTTCTTCAAGATAAGTTCGGCGCCTGCAACGACCCAACAAACAGTTTCGCCGCTTACGTGAAAAGGATTTATCAGTTTGGTTTGGGGATCGCGGGGGCGCTCGCTTTGGGCATGATTATTTTTGGAGCGATTCGTCGGATTGTCTCCGGCGGAAATCCAACCCAGATAAGCGAGGGGAATAGCATGATCACCTCCGCGCTCTGGGGTCTTGCGCTTCTTTTTGGTTCATATCTCATTCTTCGTACTATTAATCCTCAACTTGTTCTTCTTAATGAGCCGAATGCGCCCCCTGTATCAGGCA
>Ga0209515_10005291_pt1 | contig 16827 bp, 15 predicted proteins | sample Subgroupgradi54m_FD_187454 | JGI IMG/M metagenome (GOLD analysis project Ga0209515, IMG submission 187454) | Subsurface groundwater microbial communities from S. Glens Falls, New York, USA - GMW60B uncontaminated upgradient, 5.4 m (SPAdes)... ...
GCGTGGCGAGCGCCAGCCGGCCAGATCCGAGGAATGACGACGACGACGTACTCCCTGGAGTACGTCGAGGAGGAGTGACGAAGGAGATGGTCGGCTGCCGCCGCCACCCGCAGGGCTGGGCCGATCCGCGGCGCCGCGCGGCGTTGCTCGTCGCTCGCGTACTCGTCTGTCGAGTACGCCACGCTCCTCGCGCCTGGCGCGGCTGGCGGCTAGGCCCAGCGCGACCATGTCTCCATGATGTTAGACGCTCTTAGGGGTGAGAAGGACGATGGACGACCGCTTCGCTCGGACGGGGGACGCGCTCGTCCTTCGTCCCTCGTCTCTCGTGCACGGTCATCGTAGGAGAGCACTGGGTGGAAGGTGCTGGTCAAGTTTGACGGGTGACGCGGAGCCGGGGCCCCCTGCGCCCGGAGCCGACGACGGCGATAGTCCGGCGCGGCGAGGACGTGTGGGAGTGGGCCGCACGCCCCTCGGCGTGCGGCACGTCCGTCGCCGCCCTGATGGCGGCTCGGTTGCGCAGCGGCGACCGAGGCCGCAGGCCGAGGAAGTGCCGCATCGCGGCTGGCGATGCGACCAGGCCCTGTCAAACTTGACCACTACCGGGTAGAACGGGCTCTTGCCCGACGGCGCGAATCGCGGTATACTAAACGCTTTGGCTAACACGATAGGGACGATCCAACACTGGAGTGATCATGACGACGCTGCGAAAACCCAATAACCGTCGGTGGGCGCTGGCCCTGCTGGTCATGCTGGGCGTGTTCGCCCTGATGCGGACGCTTTCCTTCTGGGCGGGACAGTGGCACCGCAAGCTCACCTACGGAGAGTTCTACGCCATCCTGGAGACCAACCCGACCACCAAGAAAATCACCGAAGCCAGGCTGGTGGATGGGCGGGTCGAGGGGCTCATGGATGACGGGGCAATCCATTTCTTCGTCTATGTGCCCGACAGGGATGAGGACCTCCTGCGCCTGCTGCGCAGCAACGTGCCCGCCTTTGACATCCAGCCGCCGCAGGCGGGCCTGACAGGCTACCTCCTGGCATTCTCCCCGTGGATCATCCTGCTGGGCGTGATGTGGTTTGTCATGCGCTCCGCGCAGGGTGGCGGACGGCTCTTGGCTTTCGGGAAAAGCCGCGCCCGGCTGGTCGCCCCGGAGCAGCAGACCCGCGTCACCTTCGACGATGTGGCGGGCATCGATGAGGCCAAGGAGGAGCTGCGCGAGATTATCGAGTTTTTGAAGGACCCCAAACGGTTCCAGCGGCTGGGCGGCAAGATCCCGAAGGGGGTCCTGCTGGTCGGGCTGCCCGGCACGGGCAAAACGCTCTTGGCCAAAGCGGTGGCGGGCGAAGCCAGCGTGCCGTTCTTCAGCATCAGCGGGTCGGACTTCGTCGAGATGTTCGTGGGAGTGGGGGCGAGCCGCGTGCGCGACCTGTTCGAACAGGCCCGGCGGACCGCCAAGCAGGCCGGCCGGGGGGCGATCGTGTTTATCGACGAGATTGACGCGGTGGGGCGCCAGCGCTTCGCTGGCATTGGCGGCGGTCATGATGAGCGCGAGCAAACCTTGAATGCGTTGCTGGTCGAAATGGACGGCTTTGACACCCAAGAAGGAATCATCCTGATGGCGGCGACCAATCGCCCGGACGTCTTGGATCCCGCGCTGCTGCGCCCTGGGCGGTTTGACCGGCAAGTCGTCATCAATCCGCCCGATCTGGTCGGCCGCGAGGCGATCCTGAAGGTCCACACGCGAAAGATCAAGCTGGCCAAGGAAATGGACCTCAAGACTGTCGCGCGCCAGACCCCGGGGTTCTCCGGAGCGGACCTCGCCAACCTCGCCAATGAGGCGGCGTTGCTGGCGGCGCGCTGGAACAAGGAAGCGGTGGGGATGCAGGAGATGCAGGCGGCGATTGAACGGGTCATCGCGGGCCCTGAGCGCAAGAGTCGCATCATGAACGAGCGCGAGAAGCGGATCACCGCGTTCCATGAATCGGGCCATGCGCTCTTGGCCCTCTTGACGCCGCTGGCCGACCCGCTCCACAAGGTTTCCATCATCCCGCGCGGCGCGCAGGCGCTCGGCTACACTATGCAGGTGCCCCTCGAGGACCGCTACACGATGACCAAACAGGAAATCTTGGCGCGGATTACGGTGATGATGGGCGGCCGGGTCGCCGAGGAGCTGGTGTTCCAGGAGGTCACCACGGGGGCGCAGAACGACCTGGAGCATGCGACCGAGATCGCCCGCCGGATGGTGTGCGAATTCGGCATGAGCGACCGGCTGGGCAACCTCACCTACGGCAAGCGCGAACGCCAGGTGTTTCTGGGCCGGGATCTCTTTGAGGAGCGGAACTACAGCGAACAGACGGCCGTCCTCATTGATGAAGCCATTCGCACCATTGTGGACGGCTGCTACGACCGGGCCAAGCAGGTGCTCACCACGAACCGCGCCCTCCTGGACACGCTTGCCACCACGCTTCTCGAAAAAGAAGTGCTGGACGGGGAAGAGGTGAAGCGGATTCTGAACATCCCCTCGGCGCCCAAGGGGACCGAGGGAGCTGCAGCCGGTTCAACGGCACCACCGGAGAACGAGCATCCAAGCTAACGCCGGTCCATGGCGTCGCCTGTGACAGCTCGCGTCTTGAAGCCCTCCAGAATCGCCGCCGGTTCGGGGCGGCATCTCCTCGCGGCCCGTCCCGCGATACCGACTGCGGCGCGGGTGCCAGTGTATGCCAACTCGCTGGTCTGCGGGCGGCTGCGGTTGCCCGCCCGAGGCCGCCCCTGGGTCATGGGAATCCTCAACGTCACGCCGGATTCGTTTAGCGATGGGGGGCGCGACCGATCGCCCGAGGCGGCCGTCCGGCGTGCCGAGGCGCTGGTGGCCGATGGGGCGGACGTGCTCGATGTCGGCGGCGAATCCACGCGGCCAGGCGCCAGTCCGGTCTCACGTGAGGAAGAGTTGCGCCGAGTGATCCCTGTGATTCGAGCGCTGGCTGGGCGCCTGCCCCGACTCGCGGGAAGCCTTGGTCGGGGCCTGCCGGTGCCCGTGTCCGTTGACACCGCGAAAGCCGACGTGGCGCGCGAGGCCATCGAGGCCGGCGCCGCGCTGGTGAACGATGTCACGGCGCTCCGGGGCGATCCCGCGATGGCGCGCGTCGTCGCCGAGGCGGGCGTCGGCGTCATCCTCATGCATATGCAAGGCACTCCCCGAACGATGCAGCGGCGTCCGCGCTACCACGACGTCATCGCAGAGATCAGAACGTTTTTGGCGGAGGCGCTCAATCGGGCTGAGCGCGCAGGAATTCCGCGGGAGCATGTGTGGCTCGACCCTGGGCTGGGATTCGGGAAAACGGTCGCCCAGAACCTTCGGATCCTGCATGACCTCGCCGAGTTGGCGTCGCTCGGCAGGCCGCTGGTCATCGGGCCCTCTCGCAAGTCGTTCATCGGAGGCATCCTCCACGCCGATGTTGGGGATCGAGTGGTCGGGACGCTGGCCTGCGTGGCCGCGGCGGCTTCCAGCGGCGTCGCCCTGGTGCGCGTCCATGACGTCAAGCCCGCAGTGCAGTTCCTCGACATGTGGCGCGCCATCGAAACAGTCAAAGCGGTTCAAGGTACAAAGTTCAAGGAAAAGCGCTCTCGGTCCTTGAGCCTTGTCCCATGAACCTTGTCCCTTTAACATCATGCGTCTCGGGGTCAACATCGATCACGTCGCCACCGTGCGCCAAGCGCGGCTGGGACCGGTTCCTGATCCGCTTGAGGCTGCGCGGGTTTGCGAGCAGGCCGGAGCCGACAGCATCGTCTGCCACCTCCGGGAAGACCGCCGCCACATCCAGGACCGTGACGTCGCCCGCCTTCGACGGTGGCTGACCACCCGCCTGAACCTGGAGATGTCGATGGCGCCGGATGTGGTCGAGGTGGCGTTGCGGGCGCGCCCCGCTCAGGTGACGCTGGTCCCGGAACGCCGGCAGGAGCTTACGACGGAAGGTGGTCTCGATGCGGTCCGCCTGTCGCGGAGGCTGCGGCGGTTGGTGCCCGTGTTCCAGTCGCGGGGGATTGTGGTGAGCCTGTTCATTGATCCGGTTGCGTCGCAGGTCTCCGCTGCGGCGGAGACCGGCGCGACGGTCGTCGAGCTGCATACAGGACGCTACGCCACCACGCGGTCCGCGGCCGCCCGGGCGCGCGAGCTCCGAGCCATCACGGCGGCCGCCCGCCAGGCGCGCCGCCTGAAGCTCGCAGTGACGGCCGGCCACGGTCTTGACTACAACAATACGCGCCTCATCGCGGCGATTGCGGAGATTGAGGAAGTGAACATCGGCTTTTCCATTATTTCGCGCGCCCTGTGTGTCGGGCTGCGGCAGGCGGTCCTGGAGATGACGCGCCTGTTGCGGAGCGTCTAGCGATGCCGGCGCGACGCAAGCCCGCCCGGGCGCCCCGCACGAAGAGGCCGCCGTTGCCGGTGATGGGGTGCGGGGTGGATGTGGTCGAGTTGACTCGCTTCCGCCAGGCTCTGCAGCGGGGCGGGGAAGCGTTCCTGCGGCGGGTGTTCACCAAGGGCGAAGCAGCCTACGCGCGCGCCAGGCGGCGGACGATGGTCCTGCACCTCGCGGGGCGGTTTGCGGCGAAGGAAGCTGTGCTCAAGGCGGTTTCCCAGATTGACCCGACGCGCACGCTGGCGATGAACCAGATTGAGATCCGCAATGATCGGATCGGCCGCCCGCGCATTGTGTTGCATGACCGGCCCGCCAAACGCCTCACCATCCACGTGAGCCTCTCGCATGTGGACACGGTGGCCGTGGCCAGCGCTATCGCCCTCCGATGAGGCCCACATGAATTGCGGATTTCGGATTTTGGATTTCGGATTGAGCGTTTCAATCCGCAATCACCCATCCGCAATCCGCAATGCTCGAGTGGCAGTATGAGCATCCCGAAAGGGTTACTGCCGCCGCGCCAGCCGGATACGCATAAAGGCGACGTCGGGCACGTCTTCGTGCTGGCCGGCTCGGTGGGGTTGACGGGGGCCGCCACGCTGTGCAGTATGGGGGCGCTGCGGGCGGGCGCGGGCCTGGTGACGCTGGGGATTCCAGAGAGCTTGAACGACCTGATGGAGGTCAAGCTCACGGAGGTCATGACCAAACCGCTGCCGGAAACCAAGGCGCGGAGTCTCAGCCTCCAGGCCCTGCCGGAGATCGTCACGTTTACCCAGCACGTGGATGTCGTGGCCCTCGGGCCCGGCCTGTCCCGGCAGACTTCCACGGGGCAGCTCGTGCGCCAGGCGCTGCCGAAGCTCCTGAAGCCCTGCGTTGTGGATGCCGACGGCCTGAACGCCCTAGCCGGCCAGCTGCAGGTGCTGAAGCGGCTGACGCATCCGGTCATTCTCACGCCGCATCCGGGCGAGATGGCGCGCTTAACGGCGTTGTCGCGCGCCGAGGTGCAGCGGGACCGCCAGCGGATCGCGGAGGAATTCGCGAAGAAGTACCGCGCGGTGGTCGTCTTGAAAGGCCATCGCACGGTGGTGGCCAACGTCGACGGCGAGGTCTTCATCAATGAGACGGGCAACCCTGGCATGGCCTCCGGCGGCTGCGGCGACGTGCTGAGCGGTATGATCGCCGGGCTGCTCGGGCAGCGGCTGGCGCCGTTTGACGCGGCGCGGCTGGGCGTGCACCTGCACGGCCTGGCCGGGGATCTGGCGGCCGATGAGGTGGGGCCGGTCGGCTTGCTCGCCTCCGACCTGCTGGATAGAATACCTGCGGCGATTGAAGAATATCAGGGAGTCAGCTAAGCAGCATCGAGCAATCGAGCCATCAAGCTATGCTGGCGTAGCTCAACGGTAGAGCAGTGGTTTTGTAAACCACGGGCTGGAGGTTCAATTCCTCTCGCCAGCTGTTCTTATCAGGGGATGACCGGATGCACAAGAAAACCAAAGGGTCAGTAGCGGAGTTAGCTGTTGCCGCCAGACTGATGAAAGAGGGGTGGCATGTGCTGGTTCCGTATGGGGAAAATACCCGATACGACGTGGTGGCTGAACGAAATGGACGCTTCGTCCGAATCCAGGTAAAGTACGTTACTCCAAAAGATGGGACTCTCCATGTGAATTGTTGCAGTAGCAATAATTGGTCGGTTCTGCAGTATACTGCCGACGAGATTGATGTGGTTGCGGTCTATGATTCTCTAAGCGAAAAATCTATTTCGTGCCAGTCGACAAACTGAGGAAAGGCTCGATGCGCCTTCGTCTCAACCCAACGAAGAACCGACAGAGAGCCAAGGTAAGATTTGCGGAGGAATTTCCCGAATTGCGCGACGGCACGGGGCGATACGACACATTGAGCGCGCGTCTTGGGGCAGGTACCTGAGTGGCTAAAAGGGCGTGGCTGTAAACCACGTGGGCTAACACCCTACCCAGGTTCGAATCCTGGCCTGCCCACCATTTTCGCCGAAGGCGAAAATGGAGAGCATTCGAGATGAGAGATGAGAAATTAGACGGAAGAAATCTCGAATGTGGTCACATCTCAAATTTCCAATCTCGAATAAGCGGAGCGAGTGCAGGCGCCGAACCCTGGCCTGCCCACCATTTCGTTCAGAGTTTGCGGTAAGAAAGAGAAACGATGCGAAGACGAGTGCTTGTGTTAACCATTGCTGCCGCCATCAGTCAGGCGAACCCTCCGGTGTGGGGGGAAACGCCCACCGAATCTCGAACACCGGTCGCTCACCTCTTTTCCAAGCCGATTTACGCAGAGGAGCTGGAGCCCAGCCCGCAAGAACTCCAGGCGTTCAAAGGGCAGCGGAGCGTTGAGGAGCTCCGTCAGCAGGGGCTGAATACCAGGATCCTGGGAGCTCTCCAGACCCACTTTTGCGCCACGCATCCCTGTGAGCCCAGCGAGGAAGAAATCCAGTCGTTTTTACAAGCGACCCACCCGTCTCGCACGTTGGAGCAGTTTGACGCGCAGAAAGCCTCGCTCGCGCAGCAGCTCGAGTCGCCAGACGCCAGTGAGGAGCAGAAGGCCAAGCTGCGCGAGGAACTCAAGCAGGTTGAGCAGGCAGAACAGCTTGTGCAAGGGACGTTCGCCGCCGGATCTCCAGAGCAGCAGGCCCAACTGGATGCGTCGATGCGCGAAGTGGCCCGAGGGTTTGTTGGAACCTGGAAGTTCCACAAGGCGCTCTACGCGGCGTACGGTGGCACGGTCATCTGGCAGCAAGCAGGCGTTGAGCCTGTGGGGGCCTACCGGGCGTGGCTGGAAGAGTTGGAACGTAACGGGTCCTTTCAGATTTACGATCCGAATTTCCGTACGCAATTCTGGGAGTACTTCGTGCGGCCCCACCCCTTTACCCTGGATGACGAGCAGGCCCGACACGTGTTTGATGTTCCGTGGTGGCTGAACCAAACGCATGCAACCGAACGCTGAGCCCTCTGAGTCTCTCGCTGCTCGTTCTCAGGTGTTGCGGGCATAGCACCGCCGCGATTTTGCTTCGCAGAATAAGCCCCGGGGGCGGGCAGTGATCGTGCTGCAGCCCTCCTTGCCTCGAAAGCCGGCACAGGCGAGGAGCAGAGAAGTCTGACAAGGCGATGGAGAGTGAACGTTTACAGTGAAGGAGACATCATGATCAGGCACAGGCGAACACGCATGGCGTTGTTGGGGGCGCTCGTGGCGGTGGGGGCGTCAGGCTGCGGCTTCGCGGTCGTAGAGGACGGGGAAACCGGTGTGAAGGCGGACTTTGGAAAAATCTCCGAGCAACCACTTGCGACCGGCTGGCATTTCTATATGCCTGGGATCAGCTGGATTGAAGTCTGGAATGTGAAAACACAGGAACTCAAGGAACAAGCCAACGTGCCATCCTCCGAGGGATTGATTGCTCAGTTGGACGTCTCAGTCATTTACAACGTCCCGAAGGCGAACGCCGTCAAAGTGCGCACGACCATCGGCCCGGACTTTCTGCGCACCGTGCTTGAGCCCTACACGCGCGAGGCCATCCGCAATATCGTCAGCGGCTATCCGGTGAAGGCGTTGTTCAGCGACGCCGGCCGCAAGGAAATCGGCGAAGGCATTTTGGCGTTCCTGCGCAGTAAATTGGAAACGCGGGGCATCCAAATTCAGGATGTCTTGCTGCGCGATGTGCGTCTGCCGGCCATGTTTGCCCAGAGCATTGAGGTGAAATTGCGGGCGGAGCAAGAGGCGCTCCAAAAAGAGTTTGAACTTCAGAAAGCCAAGAAAGACGCGGAGATCGAAGTGGCCCGCGCAGAAGGTATCGCCAAACGAAATCAAATTATCTCGGCTAGCATCACGGAGAATTACCTGATCTATCGATGGATCGAGGGGTTGCAGAACAGCCAGATGTCGGTCATCTACGTTCCAACCGAAGCGAATCTCCCCATCATGGAAGCTGGGCGCTGGCAAGATCTCAAGAAAAGTCTCACCCCTCCGGAGCTCGGAAAGAAACAGTAGTGAAGTTGCGGGTGTAGCTCGATGGTAGAATGGGAGCCTTCGTCCAAGGAAAGGGATGGGTGCGGGAAGGGAAGAACTGTAGGTTTTCTCTTCCCGCCAGGGAAGACCGAGTCTCCCGGATTGCTCCTCCAAGGAAGGGGGAGCTCAGGGAGCCCCGAAGGGGCGACCGATAGGAGGGGGAAACTTCGTGTCCCCGCACCTATGGAGCGGCCCCTGACTTATCTGTTGGCCGCGACGCGGGTATAGCACAGTGGTAGTGCACCAGTTTTCCAAACTGGCTACGCGGGTTCGATTCCCGCTACCCGCTCCACCTGATCAACTGCCCAAGTGCTGGTCGGCCGGGGCAGTTAAGAGTCCAAGAAACGCCAAATAACGCTTGACAACATCCCTCCCGCTGTCTAAACTTCAGCTTTGTCTTTCCTGCCGAACGCACCACAATCCGCGCAGCAATCGCGAGCCGCCGGCGTTTCGTCGGCGGACGGAAAGGGGTGAGGTCCGTGCAAAAAATTATGACGGTGCGAGAGGTGTCTCGCTATCTGGGCGTGGTGCCGGATACCGTCTACCGCAAGGCCCGGCGCGGAGAGATTCCCGCCGTCAAAATGGGCAAGATTTGGCGCTTCCCAAAAGAGGCCTTGGATAAGTGGCTGAACGATACGGCGCTGAACTCGATGAAAAAAGATTGACAGGTGCTTATAACCTGTCATAATAAAGGTTTACGTTCTAGCCGCCTTTTTCAAAGCATACGCGGAGTTCTCAATCACGCAACACCAGACGGAGTGACAGCAGCATATCGCTCATGCAGGGACGAGGCACGAAGACCGCGCAAAAGTCTAGTTGTTCGCCTGCCGTTCCGTAAGTCCGTTTCACCATCAGCGTAGAGAACCCACAATGCAGATGTCTGCCCATGTAGCTCAGTTGGTAGAGCACGTCCTTGGTAAGGACGGGGTCGCCGGTTCAATTCCGGCCGTGGGCTCTGTTGGCGTCCAGGGTACCAACTGACCAGGAGGTAGTCGCATGGCCAAAGCGAAATTCGAACGCACCAAACCCCACGTCAACATCGGGACGATCGGCCACGTCGACCATGGCAAGACCACCCTGACCAGCGCGATCACGAAGGTCCTCAGCCTCAAGGGCCTGGCCCAGGCCAAGACCTACGAGGAGATCGACAACGCGCCGGAGGAGCGGGAGCGCGGGGTGACCATCAACGTCCACCACGCCGAGTACGAGACGCAAACGCGCCACTACGCCCACGTCGACTGCCCGGGCCACGCCGACTACATCAAGAACATGATCACCGGGGCCGCCCAGATGGACGGGGCGATCCTGGTCGTCAGCGCGGTGGACGGCCCCATGCCCCAGACCCGCGAGCACATCCTCCTAGGCCGCCAAGTGGGCCTGCCCTCGATCGTCGTCTTCCTCAATAAAGTCGATGCGGTCGATGACCAGGAACTCCTGGACCTGGTGGAGCTCGAGGTCCGGGAGCTCTTAACCAAATACGGCTTCCCCGGGGACAAGACCCCCATCATCCGCGGCTCCGCACTCCTGGCCGCCCAAGGCGACAAGGGCGACCTGGGCGAGGGGGCCATCCTCAAGCTCATGAGCACCATCGACAGCTACATCCCCATCCCCGCCCGGGCCACCGACAAGCCCTTCCTCATGGCGGTGGAGGACGTCTTCTCCATCACGGGGCGCGGCACCGTGGGGACGGGGCGGGTCGAGCGCGGCACGGTCAAGGTGGGCGAGGAGATCGAGATCATCGGCCTGCAAGCCACCCGCAAGTCCGTCGTGACCGGCATCGAGATGTTCCGCAAGCTCCTGGATGAAGGCCAAGCCGGCGACAACCTCGGGGTCCTGCTGCGCGGCATTGAGAAAGACGACCTCCAGCGCGGCATGGTCCTGGCGGCCCCCGGCACGATCACCCCCCACACCGCCTTCAAGGCCGAAGTCTACTGCCTCACCAAAGAGGAAGGCGGCCGCCACACCCCCTTCTTCAAAGGCTACCGCCCCCAGTTCTACTTCCGGACCACCGACGTCACCGGCTCAGTCGAGCTGCCCGCCGGGGTGGAGATGGTCATGCCCGGCGACAACGTGGCGGTGACGGCGGAGCTCATCCAGCCCGTCGCCATGGAGACGGAACAGCGCTTCGCGCTGCGCGAGGGCGGCAAGACCGTGGGGGCCGGGGTGGTGACGGAGATCGTGAAGTAATGGCTTCAAGGTTCAAGGCTCAAGGGTCAAGCCTTGAACCTTCTTTTTGTCCTTGGTCCTTGGACCTTGCACCTTGAACCTACTCATGCCGCAAGATCAGATCACCTTCGCCTGTACCGGGTGTCAGCGTCACAACTATTACAGTTCAAAAAACAAGAAGAACGCAACCGGGCGCTTGGAGCGGCGCAAATACTGCCGGTGGTGTAAAAAACATACGGTCCATAAGGAAACTAAGTAATGCGATGTGCGAGCTCGTCAGCAGTCAGCTCGTCAGCAGTAGCCGTCCAATGGGGAGCTCCTATCGTATTGAATGGCTGCCGACGAGCCGATGAGCTGAAGAGCCGACGAGCTGATAGGAGCGTCGGTTAATGGCAAACCACCGGTCTCCAAAACCGGGACTGCAGGTTCGACTCCTGCCGCTCCTGCCATGATTCGGTTCAGCGGTTGCCGTGGATGCCCGCACTGGCGACCCACGTTGACGTGAACGCCTTTCAACGGTTTCAAACATTTTTTCAAGGGGTCCGGGAGGAGATCAAGCTTGTCTCGTGGCCGACGCGGGAGGAGTTGCTCGGGTCGGCTGTGGTCGTCTTCGTTGGAGTCGCCATCTTGGCCATCTATATCAGTCTGTGTGATTTTATCCTGTCGAAGGTCGCCAGCGTCCTGCTGCGATAAGGGCCGCACACGCGATGGTGCAGACCGAAGGCGAAACAGAACCGCAGGCGGTGAGCCTGCCGCAGACCGGCGGCGACTCGATGCCTGTTACGGCTGTCCCACATGTGCGTCCAGAGGCGCCCGCCGCCGATGGCAAGGACGGCAAAAAAGAGAAGCGAATCGAGCCGTCTGTGCCGATGCAGTGGTACGTCATCCATACGCAGACGGGACAAGAAGTGAAGGTGAAGAACAATCTCGACAACAAGATTCGCCAGGCGTCCGTGGGCGAGTCGATTGAGCAGGTGTTGGTGCCCACGGAGCGCGTCGCGGAAATCCGGGGCGGGAAGAAACGCGTGTCCGAGCGCAAGTTTTTCCCGGGCTACATCCTGGTCCGGATGGCCATGACCGACGAAAACTGGCACTTGGTCCGTACCACGGCCGGGGTGACGGGGTTCATCGGCGCGGGCCGTCGGCCGGTGGCGCTGTCAGACGACGAGGTCAACGAAATCCTTCGGCAGGCCGAGGAGCGGAAGGAAAAACCCACACCCCGCGTGACGTTCTCCAAGGGCGAAGGCGTTCGGGTGATTGAAGGGCCGTTCACCAACTTCAACGGGGCCATCGAGGAAGTCAACGCCCAACGGGGCAAACTCAAGGTCATGGTCTCCATCTTCGGCCGGCAGACGCCGGTGGAGCTGGAGTTTTGGCAAGTGGAGAGACTGTAGACATGAGACATGAGACAGGAGACAGGAGACCACACACGGCGCCAGAGCCTTTTAGGTCTCTGGTCTCAGGTCTCTGGTCTCAGGTCTGAGACGATGGCGAAAAAGGTTAAAGCGGTCATCAAACTCTACTGCCCGGCGGGTCAGGCCAACCCGGCGCCGCCCGTCGGTCCCGCCCTGGGGCAGCACGGCGTGAACATCATGGAGTTCTGCAAGAAGTTCAACGAGCAGAGTAAAGGCCGGGAGGGTCTCGTGCTGCCGGTGGTCATCACGGTCTACGAAGACCGGTCGTTTGTCTTCCTCATTAAAAGTCCCCCCGTGTCGGTCTTGCTGAAGCAGGCCTGCGGGATCGCGAAGGCCTCGGGAAACACGCCGAAGGAGAAAGCGGGTCAGGTGAGCCGGGCGAGTGTTGAGGAGATCGCCAAGATGAAGCTCACGGACGTGAACACGACCGACCTGTCGGCCATCATCAAAATGGTGGAAGGCACGGCCCGCAGCATGGGCATCGACGTGGTGGAGACCGTGGCTCCCGTGAGCGCGGCCGACGCGCAGTCGGAGAGCGCCTGATGGCCAGCAAGCGTTACGCGCAAGCCCTGAAGTTAGTCGACCGTTCCAAAGCCTACCCGCTGAACGAGGCGGTGGCCGTCTTGAAGCAGATGCCGGGCGCCAAATTTGACGAGACGGTCGAGCTCTCAGCCTCGCTGGGTATCGACCCCAAGAGGACCGACCAGGTGATTCGGGGGATCGTCGTCCTTCCCCATGGGACGGGCAAGACCCTGAGGGTGCTGGTGTTCTGCAAAGGCGAGAAGGAACTGGCCGCCAAGCAGGCCGGCGCTGATTATGTGGGGACGACGGACCTGATCGAAAAGATTCAAGGCGGGTGGATGGATTTTGACGTGGCGATTGCGACCCCCGACTTGATGCGGGACGTGTCGCGGCTAGGCAAGACGTTGGGCCCTCGAGGGTTGATGCCCAGCCCCAAAGCCGGCACGGTCACGGACGATGTCGCCACGGCCGTCACCCAGGTCAAAAAGGGCAAGGTGGAATTCAAGATGGACAAGCTGGCCAATCTGCACGTCGTGGTCGGCAAGCGGTCCTTTGAGCCGGCCCAGCTTGTGGAGAACGCGACCGCCCTCCTGGCCGCAGTCGCCAGGGCCAAACCCACGGCCGTGAAAGGACAATTCGTGCGCCGGGTCAGCCTGTCGAGCACGATGAGCCCAGGCGTGATGGTGGATGTCCAGTCATTTCTCGAACAGGAAGAAGGGGCCGAGGGCTAAGCCATGGCACAAGTCGGGCGCATGGTGAAAGAGGTGATGGTCCGCGAGCTGACCGAGGCGCTCAAGGAACGGCCCAACTTTTTTGTCGCCGCGGTCGGCCCATTGCCCGCCGTGGAGACCGACACGCTGCGGAAGCGGCTCCGAGGAGCCAACGCCAATCTCCTGGTCGTCAAGCGGCGGTTGGGACTCCGGGGGCTTTCCGCGCTGAAGCTGAATGGCCAGATCAACGAGCTCTTTGCCGGGTCGGTGGGACTCATCCTGCCGCAGGATGATCTGGTCCAGGCAGCAAAGCTGCTGGTGGATTTCGCCAAAGCCCATGAAGCCCACATCACGGTTCGCGGCGGCTGGGTTGAAGGACAGGTGTTTGATCGGAAGCATCTGGAAGAGCTGGCGGCCCTGCCTCCGAAACCCCAGTTACTCGCACAGCTGGTCTGGACCATTGAGTCTCCGATGGCCGATGTGATTTTCACCGTGGAGCGGCTGATCGGCGATCTGGCGTGGGTGCTCGAACAGGCCGCCACGACACGGCCCGCGGCCTCCACTCAGGAGCCTCCAGCCGCGACTCCAAAAGCGGCGGCAACTCCTGACGCGCCACCGCAGCCACCGGAGGCCCCGACGCCTGAACAGCCGTCAGCGTCCAATCCCGAACAGCAACCGAACAAGGAGGATATGCCACATGCCTGAGCAATTCACGAAGCGGATCGAAGAGGCGTTGAAGTTGACGGAAGAGATGACTGGGCTGGAGTTGGCGAACTACGCCAAGGCCATGCGGGAGAAATTCGGCATTACCGCGATGCCCGTTGCGGTGGCGGCAGGCGGTCCCGCGGGCGGCGCCGCGGGCGGGCAGGCCGCCGCGGTCGAAGAAAAGACCAGCTTTGATATCGTGTTGACCGCCGCCGGCGCCAACAAGATTCAGGTCATCAAGGAGATCCGGGCCATCACCAGCCTCGGCTTGAAGGAAGCCAAGGACTTGGTGGAGAGCGCGCCGAAGCCGGTGAAGGCCGGTGTGAAGAAAGAAGAAGCGGATGAGATTAAGAAGAAGCTTGAGGCTGCAGGGGCGACCGTCGAGTTGAAATAAGCATCAGACACGAGACATGAGACCTGAGACCAGGGACCAGAGACCAAGCGCGAAAGGCCGGGACGTTCTTCGTCTCCTGTCTCCTGTCTCCTGTCTCCTGTCTGGAGATGAGACATGACCCAGCGCGCGAGTCGGGTGAGCTTTGCCAAGTTGCCGGAGGGGCTTGAGCCTCCCCATTTGGTGGAAGTGCAGACGAACTCCTATGCGGCCTTCCTGCAGCTGGATGTGCCGAGGAGCCGGCGGGAGAACGTAGGGCTGCAGGCGGCATTTCTCGAGACGTTTCCGATTGAGAACGCCGACCACACGCACCGCTTGGAGTTCGCCAACTACCTGACCGGGAAGCCCAAATACACCGTGGCTGAGTGCCTGCGGAACGGCCTCTCCTACGCCGCACCGCTGAAGGTCCGCCTGCGCCTGGTGTCGCCCAAGGAGACTAAGGAGCAGGACACGTATTTCGGCGAGATTCCGCTCATGACCGAGTCGGGCACGTTTGTGATCAATGGCGATGAGCGCGTGGTGGTCAGCCAGCTGCACCGCTCCCCTGGGGTCACCTTCGAAGTCGAGGTGCATCCCACAGGGAAGCGCCTCTATTCCGCCCGCATCATCCCGTATCACGGGGCTTGGGTCGAGCTCGAATTCGATATGGCGGACGTGCTCCATGTGTCCATCGACCGTCGCCGCAAGATGATTGCCACGATTCTGCTGCGGGCCCTGGGGCTGTCCACCGATGAGGACATCCTGGGAGCCTTCTCGAGAACCGAGACCGTCGGATTCACCGATGCGGCACAGCTCAAAGCGCTGGTCGGCAACTACCTCGCCGAGCGGATCACCGACCCGTCGTCCGGCCAGACGCTGCTGCGGGCCGGCAGCCGCATCGCCGAAGAGTGGACCGACACGATTTGGGCCACCGGCAAGCGGGAGCTGAAATTGCTGCTGGACCCGCCTGCGGAAATCATCAAGACGCTAGAAAAAGACCATACCACCACGCGGGAGGAAGCGCTGCTGGACATCTTCCGGCGGCTGCGGCCCGGTGATTTGGTCAACCTGCCGTCGGCCGAAACCTTGCTCCAGCGGCTGTTCCTGGACCCCCGTCGATACGACTTGGGTCGGGTGGGGCGGTTTGTCTTGAACCGCAAGCTGGGCATGGACCGGCCGCTGGATGAGCGGATTCTCACCGGCGAGACGGTGGTGGCCGTGGCGAAATACCTCCTCGGCCTGCGCGTCGGTGAGGGCGAAGTCGATGACATCGACCACCTCGGCAGCCGGCGGGTCCGTTCGGTCGGCGAGCTCGTCTACCATCAGTTCCGGGTGGGGCTTGAGCGGCTTCAGCGGACCGTCCGGGAGCGGATGGCCATCTACGACCTGGACAAAGTCATGCCGCATTCCTTGGTGAATTTCAAATTGGTGTCGTCCGTGGTGAGGGATTTCTTCGCCCGGTCGCAGCTGTGCCAGTTCATGGACCAGACCAATCCGCTGGCCGAACTGACGCACAAGCGGCGGCTCTCCGCGCTGGGCCCTGGCGGGCTGTCGCGGGAGCGGGCGGGCTTTGAGGTGCGGGACGTGCATCACTCCCACTACGGCCGGATTTGCCCCATCGAGACCCCAGAAGGCCCTAACATCGGGTTGATCTCAAGCCTGACGGTCTACGCCCGCATCAACGAGCATGGGTTTATTGAAACGCCCTACCGGAAAGTCAAAGACGGCGCGGTCACGCAGGAGGTGGATTACCTGACGGCGGACATCGAGGACCGCCATTCGATTGCGCAGGCGGACAGTCCGCTCACGAAGAGCGGCCGGTTTACGCAGGAGCTGGTGAGCTGCCGCTCCCGGGGGAACATCGCGCACCTGCCGTCCAAGCAGGTCGAGTACATGGATGTGTCTCCGAACCAGCTCGTCAGCATCGCTGCGAGCCTCATTCCGTTCTTGGAGCACGACGACGCCAACCGGGCTCTGATGGGTTCCAACATGCAGCGACAGGCGGTGCCGCTCATGGAGACCAAGGGGCCGTTGGTCGGGACGGGAATTGAAGGGCGCGTCGCCAGGGATTCGGGTGCGTGTGTGATCGCCAAAGAAGATGGCGTGGTCACGTTTGTGGACGGCAGGCGCATCGTCTGCGGCCGGCACACCTATGAGCTGAAGAAATTCCAGCGCTCCAACGCCGACACGTGTCTGAACCAGCGCCCGCTGGTGAAGCCGGGCCAGAAGGTGAAGCAGGGCGACGTCATCGCCGACGGGGCTGCCACCAACCGCGGCGAGCTCGCGCTCGGCCGGGATGTCCTCGTCGCGTTTCTCCCGTGGCTGGGCTACAACTTCGAGGACGCGATCCTCATCAGCGAGAAGCTCATCAAGGAAGACACCTTCACGTCCATCCACGTTGAGGAGTTTGAAACCGAAGCTCGCGAAACCCGGCTGGGCAACGAGGAAATCACGCGCGATATCCCCAACGTCGGAGAAGAGGCGCTGAAAGATC
>Ga0209515_10005293_pt1 | contig 16821 bp, 14 predicted proteins | sample Subgroupgradi54m_FD_187454 | JGI IMG/M metagenome (GOLD analysis project Ga0209515, IMG submission 187454) | Subsurface groundwater microbial communities from S. Glens Falls, New York, USA - GMW60B uncontaminated upgradient, 5.4 m (SPAdes)... ...
GCATATTTTGCGGAGGAAAAGGCCGAAAACCGCTGTTTTTCGGCCTTTTCCTGTCCATGGTGCCACGCAGATACGTGGTATTTCAATAGGTTGGCATTGTCAGGGGTACCTGGGCACGCGAGGGGGGGTACCTGAGCAGTTACAAATACTCTAACTGTTCAGCCCTCGCCGGGCGCGCTCCGCGCTCAGGTGCCGCCTCAACGGCGGCTGGAGCGTTTTCCAACCTGATCGGAAAACGCTCTTCACAATTCCGCTATTTGAACACCACGGTCTTGCTGCCGTTCATCAGTACGCGGTGTTCCGTATGCCAGCGGACGGCGCGGGCCAGCACCACATTCTCGATGTCCCGGCCGATGGCGACCAGCTCGTCGGGCGTGTGGGTATGATTGATATGCTCGACCGCCTGTTCGATGATCGGTCCCTCGTCCAGGTCGGGAGTCACGTAATGGGCGGTGGCGCCGATGATCTTGACACCGCGGGCATGGGCCTGGTGATAGGGCTTGGCGCCCTTGAAGCTGGGCAGGAACGAATGGTGGATGTTGATGGCGCGCCCGCGCAGCGCCTCGCACATCTCCGACGACAGGATCTGCATGTAGCGCGCCAGCACCACCAGATCGACCTGAAGCCGATCTATCATTTCCAGAATCCTGGCTTCCTGCTCGCGCTTGGTATCGGCGCCGACCGGCAGGTAATGGAAAGGAATGCCGTGCCACTCGACCATGCGCTCCAGGTCGCGATGGTTCGACACCACCGCCGGAATATCAATCTGCAAGCTGCCGTTGCGATAGCGATAGAGCAGATCGTTGAGGCAATGGTCGAACTTGGACACCAGGATCAGCACCCGCGCCCGCCGGCTGGCATCGCGCAACTGCCAGATCATCTGGAATTTCTGGGCGATGCCCAGGAACTTCTTTTCCATCTCGCCGCGCGGCGGCATCAGGGCGCCGGCCTGAAAGACGATGCGCATGAAGAAGCGCTTGGCGATGGGATCGCCGAACTGCGCCGCTTCGGTAATAAAGGCATCGTTCTCGGTCAGAAACCCCGAGACCGCGGCGACGATGCCCACCGTGTCCGGGCAGGTGATGGTCAGAATATAGGTCTGCTTGTCGGCCATGATACGCGCGCCTCCGTCGAGCCGCAGGAAATAGCCGACATCGCCGCCTACGCCAAGGAAAGAGTGATCTTGCGGCAGGGCAACCGGGTGAACAACCTCATGACCAAGGCCTGTCCGGTCGATAGATCGCAGGCAACACGGATGAACACGGATTCCGGCTTCGCCGGAATTGGGATGAACACGGATTGCTCGTTATCCGTGTTCATCCGTGGATATCCGTGTTGCTTTTCACTGCTGATGGCACTGTATAGTCTCAACGCGTTGCGCTGCTCGCCTTCACCCGATTGCTCCAGGTCTTGCGGCGGTCCTGCTACACCACTTCCTTGCCGACCAGCGCCCCCTGTTGGAGAAACTCGGCAAAGCGGGCGGCCGGTACGGGCCGGCTGAAATAGTAGCCCTGGATTTCATCGCAGCGCAGCCGGCGCAGCATGTCCAGTTGCACCTCCTTCTCGACGCCTTCGGCAACGACGGTCAGGTTCAGGCTGTGGGCCATGGCGATGATGGCACCGACGATTTCCTCGCCGGCCGGGCTGGAGCCCAGATCCTGGATGAACGAGCGGTCGATCTTCAGCTTGTCGAGCGGGAAGCGCTTGAGATGCGACAGCGACGAATAGCCGGTGCCGAAATCGTCGATGGCGATGCGAATCCCCGCTTCATGCAGTTCGAGCATGCGCCGCACGGCGATCTCGGAATTATGCATCACCGCGCTTTCCGTCAGTTCCAGCTCGATGAACTCGGGCTCGACCCCGGTTTCGGCCAGCACCCGCACCACCGTCTCGACCAGATCGGCCTGACGGAACTGGTGAGCCGACAGGTTGACCGCCACCCGCGACACCGTCAGCCCCTGGTCCTGCCATTCCCGGATCTGCCGACAGGCCTCCTTCAGCACCCATTTGCCCATGGGCAGGATCAGACCGGTTTCCTCGGCGATGGAAATGAACTTGCCGGGAGGAATCAGGCCAAGCTCCTGATGCTGCCAGCGCACCAGTGCTTCAGAGCCGACCATGCGACCGGTCGCGGCATCCACCTTCGGCTGATAGTACAGCACCAGATCATTCTGTGGGATCGCCTTGCGCAGATCGGTCTCGAGACGAAGCCGCTCCATGCTGTTGACGTTCATTTCCGGCGCATAATAATGGAAGGTGCTCTCGGCCTTGTCTTTCGAGCGACTCATCGCCGCTTCGGCCTTCTGCACCAGATCGTCCACCTCCGAACCATCGGCCGGGAAGATGCTGATTCCCAGGCTGGAGGTGGCGAACAGCTCGTGACCGTTGAGCAGAAATGACGGAGTGAAAGACTCCAGCACGCGATTGACCACCGGCGTGGCATCCTGGGTGTGCGCCAGATCGGTGAGAACGCAGCAGAAGGTGTCACCGCGCAGCCGCGCCACCGTATCCTGACCGCGCACCGAGCGCACCAGCCGTTCGGCCACCTCGCGCAGCAGGGCGTCGCCGGTGGCATGGCCCAGCGTCTCGTTCACCTGCTTGAAGCGGTCGAGCCCGACCAGCACCAGCGCCACCATGCGGTCCGAGCGATGCGCCCGCTCCAGCGCCTGACCGACGCGATCGCGGAACAGGTAGCGGTTGGGCAGCCGGGTCACGCCGTCGTAATAGGTCAGGTGCTTGATGGTCTCTTCGGCCCGCTTGTTGCGGCTGATATCGCTGAACACGCCGACGTAATGGGTCACCATGCCGGCGGTGTCGGTGACCGCGCGGATGTTCAGCCATTCCAGATAGGCCTCGCCATCCTTGCGGCGGTTCCAGATCTCGCCTTCCCAGTGACCGACGGCACGTAGCTGTTTCCACATGGTTCTGTAGAAGTCGCCACCCTCGGACCCCGCCTTGAGCAGGCCGGCACTTTCACCCATCACCTCTTCGCGCTCGAAGCCGGAAATCTTGCAGAAGGCCGCGTTGACCCACTGGATGGTGCCGCGCGGGTCGGTGACCATCACCCCCTCGACGGTACATTCCAGCACCTTTTCGGCGATCAGCAGCCGAGCCTCGGTACGGCGGCGCTCGCTGATATCGCGCACCATCGTGGTGAACATCCGGCCATCGCGGCCGAGCCGCTCGACCACGGTGACCTCGACGGGAAATTCGCTGCCGTCCCGACGCAAGGCGCTGACCGTGCGCTGCCACGCCTCGCCCGCCGAGGCATAGCCGGCGAACGCCCGTGCATGCTCCGCCTGCCGACTGCGCGGCAGCAGCAGGGACAGGTCGCGGCCGACCACCTCGTGATAGCCGTACCCGAAAATGCGTTCCGCGGCGGGGTTGAACGAGCGGACGATGCCGGCCGAATCGACCGTCAGCACCGCGTCGCCGACCAGATCGAGCACCTGCCGCAGTTGGCCTTCGCTGTCATCGAGCGCCTGGGCGCCGCGCTGCAACTCGGTAACGTCGCGCGCCTGCACCAGAGTTGCGGTGCGGCCCTCATAGATAATGGGAATGGCGACGATGTCGACATCGACAGCGCTGCCATCGCGGCGGCGCAGCGTGGCGGCCGCGGCACCGCGCGGCTGATGCTGGCACAGATCGCCCCAGGAGAGTCCCGTCAGGTCGTCGGGTGCCGGCGCACCGAGCAAAGCGGCACCGGTGCGGTTGACGAACACCACTTTGCCGCCGACCACCACGGCAATCAACTGGCCGACGCTGTCGACCATCTGATGCAGCACTCGTTCGCGGTCGGCGGCGGCACGGTGGCCACCGGCAGCCAGCCGGCCCGACAGTACCAGGACATGGCCCGCCATGGCCGCCGTCCAGCGGCAAGGCAGCGTGGTTCCGGCGACCCCGACCAGCCGTGCCTCGAATTCCGCGCCCGGCACCTCGTCGCCCGAGGTCAGGCCGGCGGCCAGCGCCGCGTCGTCGCCGACGGCGAAAGCGTCTTCCAGCCGGCGCCCCAGCCACAGCGCATCAAACCCGGCCAGCGCCGCGGCCGCCCGATTCCAGCCCAGCAGGCGGCGGTCGCGGTCGACGACGATCACCATGTCGGCCAGACTGTCGAGGGTAACGCCCGCCGGCCCGGCCAGCGGTTCCGCCGCCGCGATGGTCCGTTGCAGCAGAATCTGCACCAGCACCGTCGAAAACAGCAGCAGCGGCCATGCCGCCAGCCCGGCCGCGTGATCGAGCATCAGCAGCCATGCCCCGCCCACGGTCAGATAGGCCATTGTGCCGAACAACGGACTCGACAGCCGACCGGCACGGGGCGCTGCGTATTGGGATGGCGTGCTGAAGGCCTTCGTCATCATTTCTCCCGCGCCCGGTGACCGACTCTGTTTGGCCGCCGACGGCACTTCGGCCCACCATACCGACAAAAACGCCATTCCTCAAGCGAGCCCCCCCTCGGCCGGGACAAATGCCTCGCGCTTGACTTAGGATCGTGCTCCCACACCACGGAGCCGGCCCATGATCATCCTGTTCACCGATTTCGGCCTGACCGGCCCCTATGTCGGCCAGGTCAAGGCGGTGCTGTACCAGCGGGCGCCGGGGGTGCCGGTGGTCGATCTGTTCGCCGACGCGCCGACTCACGATCCACGCGCCTCGGCCTATCTGCTGGCCTCGTTCCGCGACGCGTTTCCGGCCGGCAGCGTGTTCGAATGCGTGGTCGATCCCGGAGTCGGCAGCGCCCGCGCGGCCCTGGCGGTAGAGGCCGACGGGTGCTGGTTCGTCGGCCCCGACAATGGCCTGTTCGAGCCGATTCTCCGTCGTGCCGCACACTGGTCGGCCTGGGCTCTGGGTCCAGGTACGGGCCGGGTCTCCCCCACCTTCCACGGCCGCGACCTGTTCGCCCCAGCCGCCGCCCGCCTCGCCCTGGGCCAGACACCGGATTCGTTCGGCGCCCGACCGGTCGAGCCTCTGCGCTGTACCGACTGGCCCGACGATCTGGCGGAGGTGGTGTATGTGGATCATTTCGGCAATCTGGCCACCGGCCTGCGCGCTGCAAAGTTGCCGGAGACCACCATACTGCTGCTGTCAGGACGACGACTGCACCGCGCCCGCACCTATGCCGACGTGCCGCGTGGTGAAGCCTTCTGGTACGAAAACTCCAACGGTCTGGTGGAAATCGCCGTGAACAGCGGCCGGGCCGCCGACAGGCTGACGGCCGGCCTCGGCACAGAGGTCTTGATTGAAAGAGAGAATTGAGCTTTCCTCGGTTCCTTAACCGGGGCGTATGGCGTCCGGCGTGAGGGGAGACCACAGTGGGCTTCAAGGTCAAGTTCTGGGGCGTGCGCGGCAGCATCGCCTGTCCCTCTCCCAATCACGTTATCTATGGGGGCAATACCAGCTGTATCGAGCTGACGCTGGGCGAGCGGATGATCATCCTTGATGCCGGAACCGGCATCCGCCAGCTCGGTCACGAGTTCTTCAAGCGCGGCCTGAGTTCGGCCGATCTGCTGCTGACCCACACCCATTGGGATCACATCAACGGCTTTCCCTTCTTTTCGCCGGCCTTCGTCAAGACGTTCTCCTTCAATGTCCGCGCCGGTCATCTGTATGACCAGGGCGGCATCGAAAGCGTGCTGGCCACCCAGATGTCGCACCCCATGTTCCCGGTGCCGCTGTCGGTCATGCAGGCGAGGATGAATTTCATCGACTTCAAGGCCGGCGAGTCGTTCGACCTGGGCGACGGAATCCACGTCGCCACCGCCGCCCTGCGCCACCCCAACGGCGCCGCCGGCTATCGCATCAGCTACGGCGGCAAGACCCTGGCCTACGTCACCGACACCGAGCACGTCCCCGGCCAGCCCGATGCCAATGTTCTGCGCCTGATCGACGGCGCCGACCTGGCGATCTACGACTCCACCTACACCGACGAGGAATTCCCCGCCAAGGTCGGCTGGGGTCATTCCACCTGGCAGGAAGCCATCCGCCTGGGCCGCATGGCCGGCGTCCGGCGCCTGGCCATCTTCCATCACGACCCCGAGCACGAAGACGCCCAGATGGCCCAGATCGAGGCCGCCGCCCACGAGATGTGGGATCAGTCGTTCTGTGCCCGGGACGGGATGGAATTCGAACTGGAGTGAGGGGGGGACGGGGCGCTTAGACGACCGCAAATAACTGCGACATCAACTCCAACGCTCCGCGGTGTCGATGCGGCTTGCATCGCAGGTAACGCAGATGAACGCAGATATCCACGGATGAACACGGATGCATCCGTCAGAACCGCGGATTGTCGCTTGAGTGACAATCGCCGGAAGCCAAGGCTTTTTCAAAGTTATCAAGGCATGAAATGCCGGAACAAATTCGATCACAAGGACGGAATGATCAGACTGTTCGCAGTCGTTACCTTATCTGCGTTCATCCGTTGACATCCGTGTTCATCTGCGTTACCTGAGATCTCGCCAACCGTTTGTTAATCACCGGAGTGTATTTCGATATCACCGTTCGATCATATGCATCTGTTGTTTGCGGTCGTCGCCTTACGACGCCCGCGCGCTCAGCACCTGATCCAGATAGCGCCCCTGATACAGGGTGATGCCGAAATCCCCGCCGAAGCGAACCGCGTCGACACTGTCGCAGTGACACAGAATCATCCGGTCGGCGCCGCACCGATCGACCACTCCCTGGAGCAGGCTGTGCCGGTCACTGCCGGATTGCTCGATCAGGTCGCGTGACCAGCCGATCTTGAACAGATCAAAGCCCAGATCCTGCAAACGGATATAGGGCATGATCAACGCCGACAGACCGTCGAGACAGAGCCGATAGCCGCGCTCCTTGGCACGATCACGGACGGCCAGGAACAGCGACAGGTCGGCCATCACGTCGACGCGCGGCAGTTCCAGTACGATACTCTTGCGCTGGTCCGGGGTCAGCACCGCGTCGAAGGCTTCGAACTCGGGCGAGATCACCGTGGCGACGTTCATGTTGAGGGTGAAGCTGGCTGCCGGCAGCACTTCCATCTGCTGACGCAGCACCTGGAGCACCCGCTTGTCCAGCGCCTGGGTGACATATTGGAACAGGTAGCGGTCCGACATCAGCCGGACGCTGGGCATCAGGCGCCGTTCCAGGTCGGCGATCGAGACATAGATTTCGTGCAGAATCACCTGAGGTGTGCCGTCGGCGACGACTCGACAGATCGGCTGACGGCGCAGCATGGTCGACAGGTCCGAGGCATTGACCATGGTCAGGAACCGGTCCAGCGCCTCCAGATTGGGCCGTTCCGTGACGGCCGCCGCCCGGATGGTCGCCGGTGCGGCGACCATCCGCTGTTCGACGGCGGCACTGACCCGCCGCTCTTCGACCACCTGTTCGGCGTAGCCCAGGAACGCGGCGCCGTTGGTCTCGAGATCGTACCAGACGGCGAATTCATCGGCGCCGCGGGCCTCGCCGTTGGGCGCGTCGAACAGCAGCCGCACTTTGAAGATGGCATCGCGGATCGGCGGCTCGTTGGGCGGGCCGAAACAGGAAAACACCAGATCATGATTGGACAGGATATACAGGCTGCCGTGGAACCGCGTCACCAGCGCCTTGAACATGTTGATGGCGTACAGGTAATTGTCGTAGCCGAATCCGACCGCCTGCGACAGCCGCACCACCACGGCCGATGCCGGACGCGGGTGATCCTGGATCTTGCGGGCATACTCAAGCAGGGCCTGTTCATGGTTGATGGAGCGCTTCTCGCGCGCCTTCGTATCAGAGGCCATCTTGCCGAACATGTCTGGTCCCGTGATCAGGGGGATACTTGCGCGAACACCATATACCCGGCGGCAAACCGCGGCCAGCGGTCATTCCGGGCTGGCTGTCGGGTGAAAGCGGGCAGCGCAACGCGTTGAGACTATGCTGTGCCATCAGCAGTGAAAAGCAACACGGATGAACGCAGATATCCACGGATGAACACGGATAATAAGCAATCCGTGTTCATCCCAATTCCGGCGGAGCCGGAATCCGTGTTCATCCGTGTTGCCTGCGATCCATCAACCGGACAGGCATCTTTTGCGAGGCTGTTCACCCGATTACCCTGCATTCCGGGCTGGCTGTCGGCGCGGCTTTGCGCCACAGTCGGCGCCATGGGGAGGTGGCCATGACGGCTGCGCGTTTTTCCGTTTTGTGGTTGCAGGCCGCCGGTTGCGGCGGCTGCACCATGTCGCTGCTCGGCACCGAGGAACCGGGGCTGACCGCGGCGTTCGAGACCTTCGGCATCGACCTGCTGTGGCACCCGGCCCTGAGCGAGCAGAGCGGCGGCGCGGTGCTGGCGCTGCTGGACTCGCTGGTGGCCGGGGAACGGCCACTTGATGCGCTGCTGGTGGAAGGAACCGTGTTGCGCGGCCCCAACGGCACCGGCCGGTTCCAGATGATGAGCGGCAGCGGACGCAGCGTCGCCGACTGGGTCTCGCTGCTGGCGCGGCGGGCACGCTATACCGTGGCGGTCGGCTCCTGCGCCGCATTCGGCGGCATCCCCGCCGCCGCCGGCGAGCACACCGACGGCACCGGCCTGCATTGGCTGGGCGACGAAGCCGGCGGACTGCTCGGCGAGCATTACCTGTCGGCCGCCGGTCTGCCGGTGGTCAACATCGCCGGCTGCGCCCCGCATCCCGGCTGGATCGTCGAAACCCTGGCGGCGCTGGCGCTGGGCGACCTGGCGGCCGGCGATCTCGACCATTACGCCCGGCCGCGCGCCTTCGCCGACCATCTGGCCCATCACGGCTGCGCCCGCAACGAGTTCTATGAATTCAAGGCCTCGGCCGCCCGACCCTCGGATCGCGGCTGCCTGATGGAAAATCTCGGCTGCAAGGCGACCCAGGCCCCCGGCGACTGCAACATGCGGCGCTGGAACGGTCATGGCTCGTGCACCGACGCCGGCTATGCCTGCATCAACTGCACCTCGCCGGGCTTCGAGCACCCCAGCGGCCCGTTCCTGGAAACCCCCAAACTGGCCGGAATTCCCGTCGGCCTGCCGGTCGACATGCCCAAGGCCTGGTTCGTCGCCCTGGCCGCCTTGTCCAAGTCGGCAACGCCGGGGCGGGTACGGCAGAATGCCCACGCCGATCACGTCATCGTCCCACCCGTCTGCCGCGCCAGATCGCCGTGACGACACCCCACCCCACCCGATTTCCCACACCTCCGGGTGTTTGGGCCAATTCCCGTCAAGCCTATGATATTGGTAGGACATAGGGAGTTGGTGATGGTCGACGATGGTGCCGGAGTTGGGGCGTTCCTCCAGGCGAACAGCGATGAAGTCCGCGCGGTCAGCGAGGTTGCGGCCGGACTGGACTCCGACCTGGGCGCCGTCCTCCAGGCGCTGCGGAGCCAGGCGAGCGGCCTCGGGCTCGACGCCGACCGCCTGACCACCCTGTACCGCGAACACCTGAGCACGCTGCTGCGCGATGGCCTGACCGGTTTCCAGGCCACCGGATCGGTGACATTCGCCCAGGCCCTGGCCGATGGTGGACTGCCGCTGTCAAGTATCGTCGGTGCCTATGGCTTTGTCCTGCCGCGGCTGATCGAAGCGGCGGCGCGGCGCCACCGGCGCGACCCCGGGCGGGCGGCGGCGGCCGTCGCCAAGCTGTGCCTGCACGACATGCTGACCATCATGGGCTCGCTGAGCCTGTGCCGCGAGGAACGGGTCACCCAGGTGCGGTTGCGCGAGGAAGCCAACGAAAACCTGCGCCATGTGGTCAATGTGGCGGTGGACATCAACGAGGCCATCGTCGCCATCGCCGAACTGGCCCGCGACCTGCACGACACCACCCAGCGCGGCGCCACCATCCGCGACGCGGCGGAGGCGCTGATGTCGTCGATCGGTGACATCTCGCGCCATTCCGCCGATGCGTCGCACGACGCCGAACAGACCTTTCAGGCGGTACGCGAAGGCATCTCCTGTTCCGAGCAGGCGATTTCCAGCATGGAGGCGATCGCCGCAGCGGTCGACGAGATGGAACGGCGCATCGACATGCTGTCCGAGGCCACCTCGAAAATCGCCGATATCACCAGCGCCATCGACGGCATCGCCCGCCAGACCAATCTGCTGGCGCTCAACGCCACCATCGAGGCCGCGCGGGCCGGGGATGCCGGCAAGGGGTTTGCCGTGGTCGCCGGCGAGGTCAAGGTGCTGGCCAATCAGACCGCCCGCGCCACCGAGGACATCCGCGGCCGCATCGAAACCCTGAAGGACGAAATGACCGCCATTCACGGCGCCATGCGGGAAAGCGGCGATGTGGTGGAGTCCGGCCGCTCGACCATCGGCGCCGCGGCCGACGGCATGCGCGGCGTGTCGCAGCAGCTCCAGGGGGTCACCACCAAGATGTCCGAGGTCGCCCGCATCCTGAACCAGCAGCAGGACACCGCGTCGGGCATCGCCGAACAGATTGTCTCGATCGCCGAGATGGCGGTACGCAATGAAAAGCTGATCGCCGAGATTACCCAGGATGTCGGAGATTCCAACACCTTTGTCTCGGAACAGGCGGAGCGCTGGGCTGAGACCAAAACCCGTGAGGCGATCGTCGAGGTGGCCAAGCTCGACCATGTCAATTTCAAGAAGCGCATCGCCGAGGCGGTGATGGGCCAGCGACGGATCGAGGTGGACACGGTGGCCAGCCATCAGTCCTGCCGCCTGGGCGCATGGTACTATGCGGTCACTGATCCGTTCATTCTCGAAAACCATGCCTACAAGCTGATCGAAAAGCCGCATCAGCTGGTCCACCAGCACGGCCAGGAGGCCATTCGCCGGATCAATGCCGGTCACCGCCGCGAGGCGGTGGACGAACTGCGCAAGCTCGACGCCGCGTCGCGTCAGGTCATCCACCTGCTCAGCGCCTTATCGGCCGCCATCGCCGCCGATCGCCAGGAAAATCCCGAGGCGACAGGAAAGAATTGACCCCGGGCGGGACATCTTTAGAGTGATTTCAACATCAATCCAGGGGGAAGTATCATGTCCACCGAACGGACTCCGGTCTTCAAGTACCATGTATTCTGCTGCGGCCAGAGCCGGCCGGCGGGGCATCCGCGTGGATCATGCAGCGAGCGCGGCGCCCAGCCGCTGTGGGAAAAGCTGTATAACCGCTGCCAGGCCGAGATGCGTCCGGACCTCAGCGTCACCATGACCGGCTGCCTGGGCTTCTGCAAACTGGGTCCGCTGATGGTCGTCTATCCCGAAGGCATCTGGTACGCCCCCAAGACTTCGGAAGACATTGATGAAATCTTCCAGTCCCACTTCATCGACGGCAAGCCGGTCGAGCGTCTGGCAGTGGTGCCGGAACGCGGCTGACGCCATTCCTGGGGGCGCGGGCAAAACCCCGGGGCAGGTGCGGCGCAGGTTTTTGCCGGGCTGAAGGCCGTGGTGCATGCTCCCTCTCCCGCCAGCGGGCTACGGGAGAGGGAGTTTTCACACAGTCTGCTTCGCGGAAATAATGACTTCTTCGAATTCTGCGAAGCGGCCATATCTCGGGTTGCTGGAGACAATATACCGGCCCAATCACAGGGATGGCCTACCCCGCAAACGCCACCTGCCACACCGCGCGCACCTCGTTCAGGCGATCGACGGGGGATTTCAGCAGGGCGCGGCAGATTTCGATGCGCTTGTCGGCAATCTCTGGCGGATTGCCATCGCCGCGGGCCAGCAGCAGCGCCGGCACCAGATGGGCGGCGCGGCGTTCCAGCTCGTCGGCCGGCTCCCAGGTGACACCGCGCAGATAGGCGGCCGCCACGGCATCGTGATTGGCCAGCATCTTGGGCATGCGATCCGGCCGCGAGATCGACTTGAGCAACAGATCCTTCAGGCAGAAGGCCAGATCGAATGCCGGATCACCGTACCAGGCCCATTCCGCATCCAGGAATATCGGGCCGTCGGGGCCGATCAGGATGTTCTTGGGCAGCACGTCGCCATGGATCACCGCCTTGCGGGTTGACAGGGTCGTCTCGGCGATGCGGTTGAGGACTTCGGCACGGGCCGGCCGCTTGCGCGCTGTGGCCCGGAAATAGGGTTCAACGCGAATCGACTCAAACATCTCGGTGGCCCCGAACATCTGCGCCAACCGCTCGTCCCCCGCGGTCACCGCGTGCAGCCGGGCCAGACGTTCACCGACCTGCGTCGCGATCTCCAGGTGGAAGCGCTGGTGGTGCCGCATCAGCCGGTCGCGCCAGCTATGATAGACCTGCGGCGGCAGCCATTCCGTCGCCAGCAGCGCCGCGTCGCGATGCGCGCCAAGGAAGGCCGGCGCATAGCCGGGGCAGCGCTCGTTGATCACACGCAGCCAGCGAGCTTCCACGGCGATTCGCGATACCGGGGCCTGCCAGTCGTCGGCGATGACTCGCAGGGTCGACAAGGCCCGTTTGGCGCAGAATCGCCGGCCGCCGATGTCGAACAGCCAGATCTCCGACGACATGCCGCCCACCAGGGCATAGGACTGGACGAAGTCGCCGGGCTTGACCAGACCCATCCTGGCCACCGCCAGACACACCTCGCGCGGCGGCATGATCGGCTTGCCGAGGGATTCGGGAAGGGGAAGCGGCAGAGCGGGATTTATTACGGCTGTCATGTTGCCGTAAGGATACCGAGTCCAGCGTCCGCGGCAAGGCCATGGTGCAGGATTTTCAGGGAGCGCTTGAGTGCCCTCCCGATCACCCGGCAGCACGCTCCAGCGCCACCCGGTAATCGGGCAGATGGCGTTGTGGATCAACGGCATCGCCGTTCTTGCGCAATTCAAAATGCAACTGTGGCGATCTGACATTGCCGGAGGCTCCGGCTTTGGCCACCACCTGACCACGCTTGACGGTATCCCCGCGCCGCACCATCAACTCGTCATTGTGGGCATAGGCACTCATCCAGCCGTCGGAATGCTTGATCAGCAGCATATTGCCGAAGCCGCGCAGCTCGTTGCCGGCATAGGCGACGACTCCATCGGCGGCCGCGCGGATGGGGGCGCCGCGAGGCACCTCGATATTGATGCCATCATTGTGCTGGCCCTTGCCCATCACGCCGAATCGGGCGAGCAGCTTGCCGCGCGCCGGCCAGGCAAAGCCCCCCCGCAGAGCCGGCGGCTCGGTCAGCGGCGCATAGGCTTCGGCCGGTTTGCCCGCGCCCGAACGGGCCGCCACCGGGATCGGCGCCGGCTGTTGTGCCTCGACCTGAATGGGCGCCCGCGGCTGGGGCGACGGTGCCGGTGCCGGCTGCGACGCGGGAGCACTCCGGTCCTCAATCGGACTCGGCGAGGGCGACTCGGTGAGCGGCTGCGACTGCACCGTCGGCGGCCGGCGGTCGGCCTTGGCGGCCAGCGGCTCGGGGCTGGACGTAACGGCCTGCGCCGTTCCCGGCAAGGTCAGCCGCTGGCCGACCTTGATGATATAGGCCGGCGCCGTCAGATTGTTGATGCGCGCCAGATCAGCGGGCGTGGTGCCATAGTGCTGGGCGATGGCTCTGAGCGTGTCGCCCGGCTTGACCACATGTTCGGCAATGGCCGGAATGGCCAGGCGCTGTCCGGGCAGCAGGCGATAGGGCGGAACGAGATGGTTGGCGTCAATGACCGCTCGCACCGACACATTGTAGCGCTGGGCGATGCGATAGACGGTGTCGCCCTGGGCGACGATGGCGGTAGCGGCCGACGGCACCTGAACGACCGGCCGAGCCCCCTCTCCCGACAGGCGTTCAAGATTGCACGCGCCCAACGAGGCAGCGAGCAGCAGGGTGGCGGCAAGGCGGGCAAGGCGCATCGGCATACCATCCACTATATGCGGTGGAGGTCTCCGCCTCAATGGCGCTCGTGACGATCGGGCAACGGCCCGTTGACCAACGGGACGAAGCGCACCGGAGCCATATCCTCGGTGACCATGCCCAGGGCGGTCTTGCGCACCCGGACCAGCCAGGTGTCGTCGGGCTGACCCGGCCGGCCCATCGGCAGCACCATGATGCCGCCCTCGGCCAATTGGTCGTACAGCACCGGCGGCACGAAATCCGAGGCGGCGGCGGTGATCATGATGCGGTCGAACGGCGCCTGATCGGCCCAGCCGCGGGTACCGTCGCCGCAGATGGTGGTAATATTGTGGATGCCCAGATGATGAAACCGCTCTTCGGCGGTCAGTAACAGCGGCCGATGGCGTTCGATGGTGTAAAGCCGCCGGCACAGCCGCGCCAGCACCGCCGCCTGATAGCCCGAACCGGTGCCGATCTCCAGCACCTTCATGCGGTCGCCCACCTGGAGCGCCTCGGACATCTGGGCCACCACCAGCGGTTGGCTGACGGTCTGGCCGTGGCCGATCGGCAGGGCCAGATTCTCCCAGCTCCGATCGCGAAAACAAGGCGGTACGAAGACGTCGCGCGGGACATGCTCAATAGCGGCCAGCACCCGAGGATCGGTCACGCCGCTGCGGCGCAGTTCCTGCACCAGACGGTCCCGGGCCTCGGCTCCGCTCATGCCAGCACGGCCTTCAGCCGGGCCATGGTGTCGCGGTGGCTCAGGTCGATGGATAAGGGCGTCACCGAGATGGCGCCGCGGAACACCGCTTCCAGATCGGTGCCGGCCTCGGCGCGGTCTTCCAGGCGCTGGGCGCCGATCCACACATAGGGCTCGCCGCGCGGATCAAGCCGTTCCAGCAACTCGTCACCGATTTTGCGCTTGCCCTGCCGCACCACCTCGACTCCGGTCACTTCGGCGGCCGGGCGGTCGGGGAAGTTGACATTCAGCAGCACATTCCTGCCCCAGCCGGTCGAAACCAGGCGGCGGATCAGGTCGGCGGCGAAATGTTCGGCGGTCGCCCACTGGATGATCTCGCCGGCCTTGCCCTCCTGGCTCAGGGCGATCGACGGCACCCCCAGCAGCGTGCCCTCAATGGCCGCGGCGACGGTGCCGGAATAGGTCACGTCATCCCCCAGATTGGCGCCGCGGTTGATCCCCGACAGCACCAGATCCGGCGCGTGATCGCGCATCACATGGCGGATGCCCAGCAACACCGCATCGGTCGGCGTACCATCCACGGCGAATCGGCGCGGCGCCACCTCGCGCACCCGCAACGGCCGACGGATGGTCAGGGAATGGGCGGCGGCGCTCTGCTCGTGCTCGGGCGCCACCACCCAGACATCCTGGGACAGCGACAGAGCGATGCGCTCCAGCACGGTGATGCCGGGAGCGCCGAATCCGTCGTCGTTGGAAATCAGGATTCGCGCCGATGACAGGTCGGTGATGGGTTTATGCATCGGCGGTGATGCGCTCCAGGCCGTTCATGTAGGGGCGCAGCACCTCGGGCACGATCACCGAGCCGTCGGCCTGCTGGTAGTTCTCCAGCACGGCGATCAACGTGCGACCGACCGCCAGGCCGGAGCCGTTCAGCGTATGGACGAAGCGGGTGTTCTTGTCGCCGGTCGGGCGGAAACGCGCCTTCATGCGCCGCGCCTGGAACTCGCCGCAATTGGAACAGGACGAGATTTCGCGATAGGCGTTCTGGCCCGGCATCCACACTTCGATGTCATAGGTCTTGCGCGCCGAAAAGCCCTGGTCGCCGGTGCACAGCACGATGACGCGATAGGAAAGGCCCAGGCGCTTCAGCACCTCCTCGGCACAGCCGGTCATGCGCTGATGCTCGGCTTCGGACTGGTCGGGATGGGCGATGGACACCATTTCGACCTTGAAGAACTGATGCTGGCGAATCATGCCGCGCGTGTCCTTGCCCGCCGCGCCGGCTTCCGAGCGGAAGCAGGGAGTCAGCGCGGTCATGCGGACCGGCAGCTTGGCCTCATCCAGAATCTCGTCCATCACCAGATTGGTCAGCGGCACCTCGGCGGTGGGGATCAACCAATGGCCCTGCGCCGTCTTGAACAGGTCGTCGCCGAACTTGGGCAATTGGCCGGTACCGAACAGCGGCTCGTCGCGCACCAGGAAGGGCGGCGCCACCTCGGTATAGCCGTGCACTTCGGTCTGAAGATCGAGCATGAAGGCGGCCAGCGCCCGTTCCATGCGGGCCAGCGCTCCCTTGAGAACGACGAAGCGGGCGCCCGACAGCTTGGCGGCGCGCTCGAAATCCATCAGGCCGAGCGCCGTACCGATCTCGTCATGCTGCTTCGGCGCGAAGTCGAACGCCGGCGGCGAGCCGACCCGGCGCAGTTCCACATTAGCCGACTCGTCGGCGCCATCGGGCACATCGTCGGCCGGAAGATTGGGCACGGCGACCAGCAAGGTCTCCAGATCGACGGCGGTCTGGCGCTCCTCCTGCTCGGCGGCGGCCATCCGTTCCTTGATCCGCGCCACCTCGTCCATCAGGCCGGCGGCGTCCTTGCCCTGCTTCTTGCAGATGCCGATTTCGCGGCTGACATCATTGCGCCGGGCCTGCAACTCCTGCAACACCGTCTGGGCGGCACGGCGCCGCCCGTCCAGGTCGACGACACGCTCCGACAGAGGGTCCAGCCCGCGGCGCCGCAGCGCGGAGTCGAAGGCATCGGGGTTGTCGCGAATCCATTTGACGTCGAACATGGCTTCTCACGGGCCTGATTGCAGTGGATTGCCGGTTATAGTGCCAGACAGCGCACCCGTCCAGTGACGCGGCACGGTATTCGCAGGACAATCGGGCGAACAGTTCTAATTTGGCGGTGATGCCCGCCTTACTCTCGTCATCCCCGCGAAAGCGGGGATCCATGGTTGGGCAAGATCAGATTCATCTTGTAAAAAGGGTGCTGGCGGTGCCATGGATCCCCGCTTTCGCGCTACAGTATGTACATATCTCGCACTTGCGGCAAAACACACCATCGTCATTCCCGCGAAAGCGGGAATCCATGCGGCCTCTCGGCAG
>Ga0209515_10005294_pt1 | contig 16819 bp, 17 predicted proteins | sample Subgroupgradi54m_FD_187454 | JGI IMG/M metagenome (GOLD analysis project Ga0209515, IMG submission 187454) | Subsurface groundwater microbial communities from S. Glens Falls, New York, USA - GMW60B uncontaminated upgradient, 5.4 m (SPAdes)... ...
AATCGCACAAATTTTTTTCGCACGAGGATGCCCCAGGTTAAACGATTGGAGGTCAGGCCAGGTGTTTCGACCCTAAAATCGTGATTCAAAAACCCAAAGAAGGGATTTTTCTACAGCTTCGTTAGGGCAATTCGGCCGAATCATGAACGGCGAAACGGCTTTGTTTTAGACCATAAATAAGTATGGATATTTTTACATACTCGATGTATACTTAAAGAAGCACGTGGTTCATTTTGAATGGGACGACGGCAAAGACCGGGAGAACCAGAATAAGCACGGCGTATCGTTTGAAACGGCCCAGCATGCATTCGCTGATGCCAAAAGGATCATCGCGGAAGATTTGGAGCACAGTCAGAAGGAAAAGCGGTTTTATTGCTTCGGCCGCGTCGGCGACGGAATCCTGACCGTTCGGTTCACGTACAGAGAGAATAGAATTCGAATCTTTGGAGCTGGTTACTGGGGAAAGGGAAAGGCTCTTTATGAAAAAGAAAATTAAATACACAGATGAGCCCCTTGGCGATCTGAGTGTGGTGAGGGATTTCCTACCCCCGCCTGAAGAACTCGCCTTCAAGGAGGAGAGCGTGAAGGTGACTATGACGCTCAGCAAATCGAGCGTTGCCTTCTTCAAGAAGGCAGCGCAGAAGTATCACACCCCCTATCAGAAGATGATCCGCAAGCTGATTGATGCCTACGCAACTCGTCACCCATTGCCCTAACCAAGGGCTACAGCCGCCCGCAGCCTCGTTTGGATGGACTCACATAGCCGCGGAGGCATGATAATCACTCGTCCCGGAACGAGTGATTATCATCTCTACGGTATAAACGCCTCAACCGCGAGGTAATACCACTCGCCGCCGAGCTCGGCTCCCGCGAAGGGCATCAGCATGAAGCCGTCCTCGGGCGCGGTCAGCTCGGCGCCGTCGGTATAGCGGGCCAGAACCTCCCCCTTTTTTATGGGGTCGAAATTATTCCAGGCGCGCGCGAAGGCGCCCTCGCGCTCGCGATACACCACGCGCGTTAACCGAAGCGGTTTGGCCGCACCCGAGGCCGGCACGGGCACGATCAGGCCAAAATGAGCCAAGGAACGGAGCGTGAAGGCTCGGCCGCTCTCCGCGGCGCTCGTGTCGTCGTTTTGGCCGACCTCGATGGTCAGCGCGCGCTTGCCGCGGCTCTGGGCGTACTCGGTGGTGGTGACGGTTTTGCCCCCCGCGTACAACGCCGGCCAGCCGGACAGAAGAAAGGATGCACCCATCGCCTCGGCCCATGCTTTATTCGCCGGAGACTCGTCGTCAAGAAATATAAAGGGATGGGTCGGCGCGGGCGTGCCGTGCAGATCGAGCACGGCGTCGGCAGAATCAATAAGCGGGATCAGCTCGTTGGCGAGAATTTGCTCGTGGGTCACGGGCGCGTCGTGCCGTTTCACGATCCGGTTGAGATTCTCTTCGAGAAAATGAACCCCGCGCTTGACTGCCCCGGCGTTGACGCGGGGAACGACGGTAAGCGTCCCCCGGATAAGCCGAATTTTGCCTGCGTGCAGTTCCTCGAGAAGCTTCTCGAGCGCGAAGACGCCCGGGTTCTCGTCGCCGTGCACGCCGCCCAAGAAAAGAAGACTTGGGCCCGGAACGAGCGAATCGAAACGAATCGTGTCGATCAAATCAACGCGTCAGCACGGCAAAAGCGATCGCGTGGTCGCGGCCGTGAGAGAGCGACAGTTTGAGGCCGCGAACGGCCTTGCCGCTGATTTTGACGGACGGACGGCCGTCATGACCCCGATTGACCGAGATCGCGGTGAGCGGCACCTGCGCCTTGCCCAGGGCTTTGTACACGGCTTCCTTCGCGGCGAAACGCACCGCGAAATGCGGCCAGGGATTCTTCTTGGCCCTGCAGTAGGCGATCTCGGCGGCGGAGAAGACCCGGGTCAGGAACTTCGGGTTGCGGCGCGCCAGCGTTTTGACGCGCGCGATTTCGACGAGATCGACGCCGAGCTCCATCACGGCCTCCCCAGATAGTCGAGAAGCACGGAGTCATCCCGGACCGCGGCCACGCGGGCGAGAACCCGCTCATGAGTGAAGTTGAGCTCGGCGCGCACTCGCTCCGGGTTGGTCCAGACGATGGCCCAAGCGGGACGGCCCTCGGCGTAGGAGGAGGTGGAGGACGCGACGGTGATGTCCCAATACACGGCCTTGCCAGCGTGGGCCGGGTGCGAGACGACGACCTGTGGGAAGGTCAGGCCCGCGCGCTTCGCCTCGACGAGAACGGGGGCCAGCGCGTCGCGCTCCGCTCGGCGCTCGCGAAATCCCCGGAGGGCGCCGGAAAGATACTCGGAGGTAAGAAAGGGGACGAGCACGGAACCGGCCGCGCACAGGACGACGGAGGCGGCCGCGACCGTTAAAAATATCCGGGACAGCCGTCTATTCGACCGTGACACTTTTCGCCAGATTGCGGGGTTGATCGACATCGCAGCCTCGAAGATCCGCCACATGGTAAGCCAGGAGCTGGAGCGGGATGATGTTCACGATCGGCGACAGGAACTCGGGCACCGGGGGCAGGCGCAGGACGGCCTCGCAGTCGCGGAACTCGCCGACGCCCTCGGTGGCGAGCACGATGACCTGGCCGCCGCGCGCCTTGACCTCGGCGAGGCTCGACAGGGTTTTCTCGAGGACCCGCGACTGCGTCGCGATCACCACGACCGGCATCTCCTCGTCGATCAGCGCGATCGGGCCGTGCTTGAGCTCGCCGGCGGCGTAGCCTTCGGCGTGTATGTACGAAATTTCTTTTAGTTTAAGCGCGGCCTCGAGGGCGATCGGGTAGTTGACGTAGCGGCCGATGAAAAGAAAATGCTCTTTCTTCGAAAACTTCTTCGCGACCTCCAAAATCTGCTTATCGAGCTTGATCGCGGCGCGGATCCAGCCGGGGACCTTCACGAGATCGTCGACGAACGCGCGGCCCTGCGTTTCGTTCATGGCACCCCGGCCGATGGCGGCGTGAAGCGCCACGACGGCGAGCGAGGTCAACTGGCCGATAAACGCCTTCGTGGAGGCCACGCCGAGCTCGGGGCCGCAGTGCGTGTACATGGTCCAGTCGGCGGCGCGCGTCAGCGCCGAGCCGACCGTATTGCAGATGGCGAACACCTTCGCGCCCTTTTCTTTTGCAATTTTAACGGCGGCCAAAGTGTCGGCGGTCTCGCCCGACTGGGAGACCGCGATGACGAGGTCCTCCGGCCCGACCGTCGTCTCACGGTAACGGAATTCGGAGGCGGTTTCGACGCGCGTCGGCACGCCGATCAAGGTCTCGAACCAGTATTGGCCGACAAGACAAGCATGATACGCCGTGCCGCAGGCGATCATCTGGACTGAACGGACGTTTTTTAAGATATCGGCGTTCATGCCGCAGTCGCGCTCGAGCACGCCTTTGAGCGGGAATAGGCGTCCGCGCATCGTGTCCTCGCACGAGGAGGGCTGGTCGTGGATTTCCTTGAGCATGAAGTGCCGGTAGCCGGACTTCTCCGCCATGGTGCGGTCCCAGGTGATGTTGATGGGCGCCTTCTCGATGCGCTTGCCGGACAGATTAAAAAAAGTAGCGCCGGTTTTCTTGAGAACGGCCATTTCTCCGTCCTCAAGAAAAACGACTTTTCGCGTATAGGCGAGAAACGCGGGCACATCGGAGCCGAGGAAGGTTTCCCCGTCGCCGAGGCCGATGATCAGCGGCGAGGCAGTCTTCGCGGCGATGATCACGCCGGGAGCCTTCGACCAGAGCACGGCGACCGCATAGGCGCCGCGGACGTCGGCGAGCGCGCGGCGCACGGCTTCGAACAGGAGCGGCTCATTGAGCTCGCCCTTGGGGGCCGTTCCCGGAGGCTGCAAAAGGGTGAGCTTCTCCGCGACGAGGTGCGCCAGGACCTCGGTGTCGGTCTCGGACGCGAACTTGGCGCCGGCGGCGACAAGCCGGTCCTTGATCTCGACGTAGTTCTCGACGATGCCGTTGTGGATGACCGCGACGGTGCCGGTTGGATCGATGTGGGGGTGCGAGTTGATCTCACTCGGCTTGCCGTGGGTCGCCCACCGCGTGTGGCCGAGGGCGACGGAGCCCGCGAGCGGGCTCGCCGCCAGGACTTTTTCGAGGTTGGTCAGCTTGCCTTGGGCGCGGCGGCGCTCGATGACGCCGTCCACGATGGACGCCAGTCCCGAAGAGTCGTAGCCCCGGTACTCGAGGCGCTTGAGGCCCTCCATAAGCAGGGGGACGGCCGGCTTAGGCCCGACGTAGCCGACGATGCCGCACATTAGTCTATAGCCCGCCGCATCTCGGACACGGCGCTCTTGAGGCCAACGAACACGGACCGTGCGACGATCGAGAAGCCGATGTTGAGAGCGGACATGTGCGGTATGCGCGCCACGGACGCCACATTATGGTAGTCGAGACCATGGCCCGCGTGGACGACGATGCCCATCTCCCAGGCCATGTACGCTGCGAGCTCGAGCCGCTCAAGCTCGAGCTTCTGCTTGGGCTTAGAATGAGCCTTCGTGTAGTCGCTCGTGTCGAACTCGACGATGTCGGCGCCGATGTTGCGCGCGGCGCGCACGGCGGGGGCTTCGGGTGCGATGAAGAGGCTGACCTCGACGCCGGCCTTTTTAAGACGGGCGATCGTGCGCGCCAGGCTCTTGCCGTTGCGGACGAGATCGAGGCCGCCCTCGGTCGAGACTTCGCCGGGGCGCTCGGGCACGAGGCACACCGAGGTGGGGCGGGCCCTGAGCACTGCGGAAACGATCCGGGAATCATCGCACAACTCGACGTGCGTCTCGCCCTTGAGCCGGCAAAGCTTCATGATGTCGGAGTCCTGCATGTGCCGGCGATCGCGGCGAAGATGGCAGACGATGATGTCGGCGCCGGACTGGCGGGCGACCTGCGCGGCCTGCACGGGATCGGGATCGATGTCGATCCGCGCCTGGCGCAGCGTCGCGATGTGGTCGATGTTCACGCCCAGTTTCAGCTTCTGCTCCGTCTTCATCCGTGTTTCTCCTCTCCGGCTCCCGTCTCAGTCAGATAAATCTTCGCGATCGAGTTCGCGATCTTGCGGTTCTCCGCGGCCCCGGGCCCTTCCACGAGGATGCGCAGGACCGGCTCGGTACCCGAGTAGCGTACGAACACGCGGCCGCGACCCTCGAGGTTCTTGGACGCCGCCGCGATAGCGGCGGCGGTGCGGTCCATCATCGCGATCGGCGGCTTGCCCTTCACTTTGATGGCCCTTAACGTCTGGGGCGTGGGCTTATACAGGCGGCCGAGCGCGCTCATCGGTTTGCCCGACTCGCGCCAAGCCGCGAAAGTCTGCAGGCCGGTCAGCATGCCGTCGCCGGTCGGCGCGAAGTCGCGGAAAACGAGATGTCCGGAGTTCTCGCCGCCGAGGCTCAGGCCCTCTTTCTCGATGGCCTCGGTCACGTGGCGGTCGCCGACCGGGGTCATGACCGCCGCTATGCCGAGCCCGCGCAGGTAGGACAAAAGACCGTAATTCGACATCACGGTGACGGCGACCTTCCCGCCCTTGAGCCCCCCGCGCCGGAGCAGGCGTTCGGCTGCGGCCGCGATCAGCGCGTCGCCGTCGAGGAGCCGGCCATGCTCGTCGCAGATCAGGGCGCGGTCGGCGTCGCCGTCGAGAGCGAGGCCGGCGTGCGCGCGGCGGCGCTTCACCTCGCGGCACAGCGCGTCGGGCGCCGTCGCGCCGCAGCCCGCGTTGATGTTTCTCCCGTTCGGCTTGTCGCCGATGGCAAAAACCTCGGCTCCAAGGCCGGCAAGAAGCCTCGGCGCGAACGCAGAGGCGGCGCCGTTCGCGCAGTCGACGACGATGCGCGCCCCGTCCAAGTCCAGCGTCGCGGGGAATGCGCTCTTCAGGAAATCCAGATAGATCGCGCCGCGGTCGGCGGCGGCGAACGCGGGCTGCGGCAAAGCCGGGGGCGCGGCCCGGCGGGCCTTTATGCGCCGCTCAACCTCGCGCTCAAGATCCAGATTGATCTTAAAGCCCGCGCCGTCGAAGAACTTGATCCCGTTGTACTCCGCCGGATTATGGCTCGCCGAAATCACGACGCCGGCGAAACAGCCCAGGCGCGGCGCGAGGTAAGCCACGGCGGGCGTGGGAATCACGCCCAGATCCACGGTGCGCACGCCGGCGGCGGAAAAGCCCGAGAGCATGGAACGCCGTAATGACGGTCCCGAAGCCCGGGTATCGCGGCCGATCGCAATGAGCGCGGCGCGGCCGTTGATCTTGACGCCCTGGCGCTCGAGGATCGCGCGGGCGCCGTGGTAGGCGAGGGCGCGCACGGCTTCGGGCTTCAGCACGCCCTGGCCCGGGATGCCGCGCACGCCGTCGGTGCCGAAAAGCTCCGAGCTCATGACGCGGAAGAAACAGCCCGCAAAGTCTCGATGACGCGACGGGTCTCGAGGACGTCGTGAACGCGCAAAATTGATACGCCGCTGAAGCAGGCATATGAGACTATTGAGAGGGACGCCGCGAGACGATCCCCCGATCCGTTGTCGGGTAAAATTTTAGCGAACATCGATTTGCGCGACACGCCCAATACGACCGGCGCGATCGAGGAGAGTTCGCCGGCACGACGGATCAACGTCAGGTTGTGGGCCAAAGTCTTTCCAAAGCCGATGCCCGGGTCCACCCACACGCGATCGGCGCGGCCTCCGGCCGCGAGGAACGAATGGAGGCGACCTTGCAGGAAGGAGGAGACATGTAAAAAAACATCCTCGTAACGAGGGTCGTTCTGCATCGTTTTCGGCGAATCGCCGAGCATGTGCATCAAAATCACTCGGTCCGCCTTGAGCGCGGCCTCAACCATGGCTTTATCGCCGCGCAAGGCTGTGACATCGTTGATGATAGTGGCGCCGGCATCCAAAGCCTCGGCCGCTATCGCGGCCTTGCATGTATCAACAGATATTTTAATCTTAACCTTGCGGGCAACGGCTTGAATGACCGGGATCACGCGTGAGCGCTCTTCTACAACGGCAACGGGATCGGAACCCGGACGCGTCGATTCGCCGCCGAAATCCAAAATATCGGCCCCTTCCTCGACGAGCTTCAGCGCGCGCTCGACCGCGGCCTCGCATGTGTTCGCGCGGCTTCCCATATGAAAAGAATCCGGGGTACAGTTCACGACGCCCATGATCAACGGCTTATGAAATCGCTTCGCGATTTCATTAACGGCAATTGAGCGGATCTTTGTCGGGGTCACGGTGTTAGGCGCGAGCTACCGCCAAAATAATATCGACGTCGTCGCCGCTCAACACTTCGCGATCGAAAAGCGACTGCGCCAATTGATCAAGCGCCTTTTTGTTTTTCGCCAAAATCTCGCGCGCTTTCGTCTGCGCCTCGGTCACGATGCGCTTAACCTCTTCGTCGACCAATTGCATGGTCCTTTCCGAGAACGCCCCGCCCTTGTGCAGGTCGCGGCCCATGAACATCTCCTGGTCGGGTTTCTTCAGCGACAACGGCCCGACGATGTCGCTCATGCCGAACTCGGTGACCATGCGCGTCGCGTAGGCCGTGGCCTTGGACAGGTCGTCGGCGGCCCCGGTCGTGATCTCATTGAAGGCGAGCTCCTCGGCGGCGCGTCCCCCGAGCAGAATCGCCAGACGGTTCGTGATGTCCCCGCGAGAGGTGAGGTATTTGTCCTCTAGGGGCAATTGGAGGGTGTAGCCGAGGGCGAATCCCCGAGACAAGATCGAAACCTTGTGCACGGGATCGGTGCCGGGAAGCATCTTCGCGACGAGCGTGTGCCCGCATTCGTGGTAGGACACGATCTTCTTCTCGCGCTCGGACATGATGTTGGAGCGCTTCTGAGGCCCCGCCATGACGCGTTCGATGGCCTCCTCGAGATCGGCGAGCTCGACCATCTCCTTGTTCCTGCGCGCGGCGAGCAAGGCGCCCTCGTTGATCACATTGGCAAGGTCCGCACCGGCGAAGCCGGGCGTGCGGCGCGCGACGACGGCGAGGTCGGCGTTGGGCGCCATCTTCACGATCGCGGCGTGAACCTTGAGGATCGCCTCGCGGCCTTTGCAGTCGGGCACCGGCACGTGGATCTGCCGGTCGAAGCGCCCGGGGCGCAGGAGCGCGGTATCGATCACGTCGGGCCGGTTCGTCGCGGCGATCAGGATGATTCCCTGATTCTGCTCGAAGCCGTCGAGCTCGATGAGGAGTTGGTTGAGCGTCTGCTCGCGTTCGTCGTGGCCCCCGCCGATGCCGGCGAAGCGCGCTCGGCCGACCGCGTCGAGCTCGTCGATGAAAATCACGGCGGGAGCGGCCTTCTTGGCCTGGTCGAAGAGGTCGCGCACGCGCGAGGCGCCGACGCCGACGAACATCTCCACGAATTCGGACGCGGACGCGGAGAAAAACGGCACGCCGGCCTCGCCGGCGACCGCGCGCGCCAGCAAAGTCTTACCCGTGCCGGGGGGCCCAAAGAGCAGGACGCCGCGCGGCATCTTGCCGCCGAGCTTCTGAAACTTCTCGGGCGTCCTCAGAAAGTCCACGACCTCGCTGAGCTCCTCCTTCGACTCATCGCAGCCGGCGACGTCGGCGAAAGTGGTCTTCTTCTTCTTCTCATCCACCAGCTTGGCCTTGGAGCGGCCGAACGAGAGCGCCTGCTTGCCGCCGACCTGGACTTGGCGGATGACGAAGAACCACCACAGGAAGAAGAAGAGCAGGATGCCGGCCAGGTTCAGCGCAAAGGCGTACATGCCGCTGCGGTCGCGCTCGCCCGAGAAGTTCACCACTTTATGGGTCTCGAGATCCTCAACGAGCTTGGGGTCGGGCAGAGGCAAGGTGCGGAAATGCTGGGTGGCGCCCTTCTTATCGCGATAGTCGCCGCTGATAAGGTCGGGGCGCATCTTCACCTGAAGGATCGCGCCGTCCCGCAGGCGCGCCTTGAATTCGGAATAAGGGATTTCGGTTTCGAGCGGAACGGTCTTGACGCCGTTGAACAAGGTCAGCAGGAGCATTAAGCCCAGGCCCCAGATCACGAGTTGCTTCAAAGCTTTATTGTCCACCTTTAGGTCCTCTCAACACTCCGACGCAGGGCAATTGCCGATAGCGCTCGTCGTAGTCCAGCCCGAAACCGACGACAAACTCATCCGGAATCTTGAAGCCCACGTATTTCGGCTGGAAGGGGATTTTTCGGCACTCGGTCTTGTCGAGCAAGGTGCACACCTCGAGCGAGTTCGGCCGGTGCGCGCGCAAGGTTTCGGTCAAGGCGGTCACGGTCAGGCCGGTGTCCACGATGTCCTCGACGAGCAGCAAGTCCTTGCCCTCCGGGCTGTGACGCAGGTCAAGCAAGGTCCGCACGGCTCCGGTCGAGGCCCTGCCCTCGTACGAGGAAACCGCGATGAAGTCCGTTTCGACATCCACCTCGGGCCCCAGAGCGCGCAGGAGATCGGCTAAAAAGATGACGCTTCCCTTCAGCACGCCCACCACCAACAAGCGTTTGCCCGCATAGTCGCGCGTGATCTGGACGCCGAGCTCCTTGATCCGGGCCGAGAGCGCCGCCTCGTCGAGCAGGACTTTGCTCAGGGCGGGGTGTATGACGGTTTGAGAGGACATCGAACCGTCATTTTACCTTTTCGCTTCCCGTCTTATCAAGGAAGCGGGCGGCAGCCGTTGCCTTGGGGTGGACGGTACTGGATTCGTCTGCTACAATCCGTCGGTGTCCGACATGACCGAGCTGGCCTTCAGCGTACTCGTCGTTGATGACGAGGCCGACGCCCGCGCCATCCTCCGGGGTGAACTCGAAAAATTACAAGGCGTAAGCCTCAAGGTCGCCACCGCCGTCGATGGCGAGGAGGCTCTTAATAAGCTCAAGGACCTCCCATTCGACCTCGTTTTTCTCGATTATCGCCTTCCCCCCACGGACGGCCTCGACATCCTGGAAAAGATCCGCCAGCACCATCCTAAAACCGCCGTCGTGATGACGACCGCGGCCGGCAACGAACAGGTGGCCGTCTCCGCGATGAAGAAGGGCGCCATGGACTACATCACGCAGAAAGACCTGCGCCAGACCGACCTCGGCCAGCTCCTGCGCCGCGTCATCGAGATCCGCGACCTGGTCAACCAGAACATGGAGCTGCGCCAGGTCAATCAGATGAAGAACGAGTTCATCGCGAACGTCTCGCACGAGCTCCGCACCCCCTTGACGGTCGTCATCGGCTACGCCAATACGATGCGCGACGGCAGCCTCGGGCCGCTCAGCGACGCTCAGCAAAAGGCGCTCGGCTCGATCATCGATCGCTCCGAAGGCCTCATGGCCACGCTCAACAACATCCTCCGCATACGCGAAGTCCACGAAGGTCACAAACAATTCCTGCTCAAGCCCGTCGACCTCAACCTCCTCGTCGCGAACTCGGTCGAGCGCGCCGGACGCGAAATCCGTCGCCGCAAGCTCAAGCTGACGGCCGGGTATCCGAAAACCGAGACCTGGGTGCTTGCCGATGAGGAAAAGCTCGGAGACGTGATCGACAATCTGCTCTCCAACGCGTGCAAGTTCAGCCCGCCCGACAAGGAGCTGCGCGTGGCCGTGTCGCTGGAGAAGGGCCGGGCGCGCCTCTCCGTCACCGACTCCGGACCCGGCGTGCCGCCGGAGGTCCTGCCGCACATCTTCGACGCCTTCTCCGCCGCCAGCCAGGGTCCGACGCGCGCGTATCCGGGCCTTGGCCTCGGCCTGCCGCTGTCGAAGCAGATCATGGAGGCGATCGGCGGCCGCATCTGGATCGAGAGCGAAGGCTCCGGCACCGGAACCACCGCCCGTCTCGAGCTTCCGCTCTCCACGAAAGACGCGCCTCCGACCGTCATCGACGGCTCCGAAAGCGTTCGCAAGAAGCGCATCCTCATCGTCGAGGACAACCCTGATCTCGTGGAAGTGCTCATGCTGTTCCTCGCGAGCGTCAGCCGCAACATCGCGATCATGACCGCGCATTCCGGCTTCGAGGCGCTCGAGCGCATCGAAGAGGAGGTGCCGAACCTGGTCATTCTCGACGTCATGATGCCGGGCATGGACGGCTTCGAGGTGCTCTCACGCCTCAAGCGGCTGCCCAAGGAAAAGCGTCCGCCGGTGCTGGTGCTGACCGGCTACTCGGACGCGCTCGCCCGGGCCAAGGAGGCCGGCGCCGACGACGTCATGCTCAAGCCGTTCGAGAAGAACGCCTTCGTCAAGAAGGTGCTCCAGCTTCTCGGCGCACGCGCCGCCTGATGGCGCGCGTTTTGATCGTCGACGATGGGGAGGCGATCCGGGACCTCATCAAGGAAGTGCTCATGACGCAGGGGCACGAGTTCGATCTCGCCGCCAACGGCGTCGAGGCCTTCGAGATCCTCCGGCAGAATCCCAAGACGAAGGGCATCAAGGTCCTGATGTGCACGGGCTCCAGCGTGACGAAAGAAATCGACGAGGCATTTAATGCCGGGGCTGATGACTCTATTCTTAAACCCCTGAGCTTCCCGGCCTTGATCGGCAAGGTCGCCGAGGCGCTGACCCCCCCCGCGAAATGAAGCCCACCGTTCTCGTGCTGTGCGGCGGCAAGTCCGCCGAAAGGCTGGTCTCTCTCGTCTCGGCCCAATGCGTCGTCGCCAATCTCGACGCAAAACGCTTCCGTACACGCCTGATCCACATCGGCACGGACAACGGCTGGGTGGAGGTACGACCTTCCCGTTTGCTCGCCGAAACGCCTAATGACCTGCACCGAGGTGGCGCAGCTTTGATCCGCCTGCGCAGGGGCGCCCGTAACGTCGATCCGTGGAAACTGTTGTCATCGTTCAGTCATCGTGACTGCGTTTTCCCCGTTTTACACGGCCCCATGGGCGAAGACGGCACGATCCAGGGCCTGCTCGAGCTCACGGGCGCCGCCTATGTCGGCTGCGGCATCTACGGCTCCGCCGCCGGCATGGACAAGGAGGCGACCAAACGCGTCGCCGAGTCGGCCGGCCTGCCCCAGGTGCCCTGGGCCGTGGCCCGCACCGCGCGCGAGGCTTCGGCCGCCGCGCGCCGACTCGGCTTCCCGGTGTTCATCAAGCCCGCGCGCATGGGCTCGTCGGTCGGCGTCGTGAAGGTCAAAGGGCCGTCCGGCGTGGCCGCCGCCCTGCGCGAGGCATTGCGCTACGACGACAAGGCCCTCGTTGAGAAAGGGATTCCCGCGCGCGAGATCGAGACCGCCGTGCTCGGCGATCCCTGGGCGCCGAAGGGCGACCGCTTCGCGCTCAAGGCCTCGCTCTGCGCCGAGATCACGCCGAACGCCGAGTTTTACGATTATAAGGCGAAGTACCTGGATCCCAACGGAGCCGGTTTCCGGATTCCAGCGCCGATCCCGGCGAAAACGGCGGCGAGTGTCCGCGCGGTGGCGCTCGCCGCGTTTCGCGCCCTCGACCTCTACGGGCTCGCCCGCGTGGATTTTTTCGTGCACAAGAAAACCGGCGCCGTCTACTTCAACGAGCCGAACACTTTACCGGGCTTTACGCCGGCCAGCATGTATCCCCGCCTCTGGCGCGAAACCGGACTGCCGACCAAGAAACTCGTTGAGACTTTGGTCGCCTTAGCCCTGCGCCGCGCCGCCTCACGGCGGCGCATCAGCACGAAGCATTGAATACCGGCTTAGCCCGGAGCCCGGCCCCTGGAACCGGCATCGGAACTGTTTCCGGAAACAGTCGCCGATGATTGATTCATTGATCGTCGCCGGCTTCCTCGCCGTCTGCTTGGCGCTGGGCGCGCGCGTGCGCCGCGAGGAAAGCCGCGAGGGCTGGATATTGGCCGGGCGCGCGCTGACCCTTCCCGTCTTCGTCGCGACCCTCGTGCCCACCTTCTACGGCGGCGTGCTCGGCATCGGTGAATTCACCTGGGGCGCCGGCCTGTCGAACTGGACGATCATGGCCCTGCCCTACTACGCGTTCGCGGGGCTGTACGCCGTGTTTCTCGCGGGGAAAGTGCGCATGACCGCCGGGCTCACGATCCCCGACCATCTCGAATCGGCCTACGGCCGTTCGATGGCCTTACTGGGCGCTGTTCTTGTGTTCATCATCGCAAGTCCCGCCGACGAGCTGTTGATGGCCGGAACTCTTCTCGGCCATCTGACGGGAATCCCCATCGCCGCCGCGTCGGCCCTCGCGGCGGCGCTCGCGCTCGCGTTGATCTGGCGCGGGGGCCTGCGCTCCGACGCGGCCGCCAACCGCCTGCAGTTCTTAACGATGTTCGCGGGCTTTTCCCTGATCATTCCTTTCGCGTGGCATGCCGTCGGCAGTCCCGCGGCCATGGCCGCGAAGCTTCCCGTCGGCCATATGAGTTGGACCGGAGGGCTGGGACCGGCCAAGCTGATCGGCTGGTGGCTCATCGCCGTCTGGACCATCGTGGATCCTTCCTTCCACCAGCGCTGCGCCGCCGCGGAAAGTCCCGCGGTCGCGCGCCGGGGCATTTTGATCTCGATCGGCTTCTGGGCCGTGTTCGATCTTCTGACGACGACGGCGGGGCTGTACGCGCGCGCGGCCTTGCCCGCGCTCGGCAACCCGACGCTCGCCTTCCCCCTGCTCGCCGACGCGGTCCTGCCGCCGGTCGCGCGCGGCTTGTTCTTCGCTGGCATCTCCGCGTCATTGTTTGCGGCATTACAAGGTACTGCGCTGCTCGCCGCCGCATGTCTGGGTAAAAGGCGCCTGCGCCCGGGCCTCGTCGCGACGATGATCTTTTCTTACGTTCTCTCGCGTCTGGTTCCTTCCATCGTCGAGTTATGGTACGCGGTCGGCAGCGCCGCAATCCCCGGTCTGCTCCTACCAATGCTCGGAGTCTACCTTCCGGCGATCCGCGTGCCCGGACGGTGGGCGCTCGCGTCCTCAGCCTCCGGCTGGCTCATCTCGCTCGCCTGGGTCGTAGCGGCGAGGCTCAACGGAGAGCCGCCTCTCCACATCGAGCCGATGTTTCCGGGCCTACTGCTCTCCGGCGCGCTGTGGGCGGTGGGCTACGCCTCATCGGCGCGCACGGTCCACGCCGCGCCGAGCAGCACGCCCCACGCGCCGCAGTAAGCCCAGATCAGGATCGCGAGCACCGAGCTCAGCGCGCCGTTGAACAGGCTGACGTGCCAGACCTTCGGGAGAAGGTAGGAAAACAACAAGGACACGCCCGCCCAGCTCGCCGCGGCCAAGGTCGCGCCCTGGGCGGCCGCCCGCCACGACGGGCTCCGCTCCGGAACGAAAACATAGGTTAAGACAAGCGCCAAGAACAGCATCGCGAAGGCGGTCGGGTAGCGAACGGCGGAGACGAGGGCGCCCGGAAACAGCCGCCCCGCGCCGAGAAAAATCATCCCGGTCTGAACGAGCGGCATAATCACGAAGGCGACCGCGCCGACACCGATCGCGGCGGCCCAGATCGCGAGCACGACGAACGCCTTGGCCCAGCGTCTCAGTCCGCCCGTATCCGGATTCCAGGGATCGGAGAACAGGAAGTGCACGGCGCGCGTCAGCTCGTTGAGGGCGCCCGACGCGGTCCAGATCGCGAGAAAAGTGCTCGCGGCGGCCAGGCCGTGCGAGCCCTGATTGATCGAGGCGGCGATCGCATCCGGGCTGAAGGTGCTCTCCGGCGGCAGGACGTCGCGCAGGAAGGAGAGCAGCTCCGGCATGAGGTTCCCCGAGAACACCAAAGCGACCCCTTGCGACACCACGATCAGAAAGGGCACGAGCGAGACGAGGAAATAGTACGCCATGGCGGCCGCGAAGCTGGGAAGCATGCTGAACTTGCCTTGAAGACGGCGGCCGATCAGCTGCTTCATCATCGGCGCGGGAGGCGGGACAGGCCGGCGAGGACCGTCTCGTAATGGACGCGCAGAGGATCGGGCCGGCCGAGCAGCCGGTCCATCTTTCCCCGCTCGACGACGCGCGGCGCCTCGCCCGCGTCGAGCACCCAGGCCTTGACCGGCCCGACCGCGCCCGACCGGCCGATGGATATGTTCTCCTGCATCTTCCCGGCGTCCTCGAGCTTGATGCGCGCCGCGATCAGATCCTCGAAGAGAGCGCGAAGCTCGCTCAGCGCGCCGGCGCGGACCGCGGGGTCCGGGTCGCGCAGCAGGTCGCCGAGCTCGCGGCCGGCGACGCGCTCCTGAACGATGTAGCCCGTGATCTTCTTGCCGCCGGATGACGGCGTCTGGAGTTCGAGAGCGCCCTGCTCGACGACGCGCGGCGCGCGGCCGATCTCGAGCAGGGGCGAGAGGTTTCTCATCTCGCGGCGCTTCTCGGACAGGCTTCCGGCAGCGTCGTTCGCGCCGGCCAAGGCGAACAGCTTGATCACGAGATTTTGATCGGAGGGATGGATCAAAACCTCCTTGAAGCCGCCGGCGTTCAGGCGCCGCGCGGGCACTCCGTCCACTTCCCAGCCCCCGCCGCGCGAAGCGCCGCGGCGAACGATGGAGCGCAGCGGCCCGGTGGGGACGCGGATGTCTATCGTCTGGTTCGTGAAATGGTTCACGACGTCCACGGGCGTCTTCAGGATCAGTTCGGCGTGCGCGGCCAGCGACCGGGCGTTCTCCGGCGTCGGCGCCCAGCGCTTATCGAGCCCGACCCGGGAGTACATGCCGCTGTTGAAGTCGAACGTCGGCCGCCCCGTGACCGGATTGACCCTCGCCCCGCCGGAGAACAGCACGGCGCGGCCCTCTCCGAGCGCCACATGCTTTATGCCCATCTCCTTAAGATTGCCGGCGACGACGCGGCCCACGGTCATCGCGAGCGTCCCGTCGGTATTCTTGACGATCACGAAATTATGCTCGACGCCCGGCTTCATCTTTTTCAGGGAAGACGCGTCCAGGTCGTAAACCAGGCCGGCTTCGCGCGCGGCCTGCATGATCTCCGGCGAGTAGACCTCATCGGACAGAAGATTCGGGTCGAGGACCTTGCCCGGGCCGCGGTCGAACATCATCCGGCCCGCGTCGGCAACGGGACCCGTCTTCGGCGCGACCTCGGTTTTCCCAGCGGGCGCCGGCTGCTTGGCCGGCGTGACGACGGAGTTCGGCAGGACCGGGATGGCCGCCGCCTTCACCGCCAGCGGCTGGAGGGCGGCGGCCATAACGGGCACCGAAACCGCGGACTGATTCAAGGCCGCGGCCAAAGTCGGCGCGCCCGCGCCCGTCAAGGACGGCACGTTCAACTCAAGCGGGACGGGAGCGCCCAAGGACGAGCCGACCGCTCCCGACTGGACGCCGGGCGAAAATTCGCCGGAAACGGGGGCCTCGATCTGTCCGGCCCGAGCGAAGACGGCGAGGGCCGACAGCCATAATGCGAGTCTCACGGAGTCAATATAACAGGCGTTCGCGCCGCGTGCCAGGTCTTTCCGCTTCACAAAGGAAGCTTGACCGACGGAACGGATTAGACGAGAATGGCTCATGCCCTTCGGTCCCGACGCGACTTTATTTTTGGCCGCCTGCGTGTTCTTCGCGGGGATCGTGGACGCGTTGGCCGGCGGCGGCGGGCTGATCACCTTGCCGGCCTATCTCGCCGTCGGCCTCGACCCGGCCTTAATCCTGGGCACCAACAAATTGACCTCGTGCCTCGGCACCGTGGTCTCGACCGTGCGTTATCACCGCGCGCTGAAATTCTCGATCAAGGACTTTCTGCCCGTGATCGCGTCCTCGATGCTCGGCGCCTGGCTCGGCGCGCGCGCCGCCATATTGGTCGATCCGTCCTGGATCCGACCGATGCTTCTGATGGCGCTTCCCGTTGTGTCGTGGCTGGTCTGGTCGAAGAAGGATTTCGGCTCCATCGACGACAGCGGCCGTCTGTCCGCCGCCGAGCGCCCCCGCCGCGGCGTCCTCGTCGCCG
>Ga0209515_10005296_pt1 | contig 16816 bp, 16 predicted proteins | sample Subgroupgradi54m_FD_187454 | JGI IMG/M metagenome (GOLD analysis project Ga0209515, IMG submission 187454) | Subsurface groundwater microbial communities from S. Glens Falls, New York, USA - GMW60B uncontaminated upgradient, 5.4 m (SPAdes)... ...
CAGGACCACGTCGGCCTCGCCCTCCTCCTCTGTAATCCGGAAGCCCCGATGGCCAAGCAACCCTGCCGCCACCTCGCCGTCATACTCATTCATTTGGCAGCCGAAGGTTTTAATACTGACACGGAGCTTTCTATTTTCCTGTTTTGTGATACCAATTTTTTCTGACATTCTAACCCCCTTCCATAAAAGAAGTTCCAAGGATCGCCGATTTCGGCTTGTTTGGAAACCATTTCCTTGTTTTGGATAACTATTTTTTTGAAGATGATACGCATAAACTCTTTCTTCTCATTCTCAGTGAACTGATAATTCCGCTCCCTCAAGGCCTTTAAAAAGTATTGGGTCCTAATCCTTTGTTCAACGCCTCGCTCCCGGTCAATAATGGCCAATTTTATACCCTGGATATCTTTCTGGAGAGATGCTTCTTCCTGCCGGAGTTCCGCGGCTTTCTGCCGATAGACCTCTATGTTGATATGGTTCCCTTTATATAAATCATAGAGTTCGGACTGCTGCTTTAAGTTCTGATCAAGGGACTTTCTTTTAAGTTCAAATTGAACGGTGTAGTGCTCAATAGGCTCCTTTACGGATTGCCTAAGAAGAATCTCTCCGCACACTTCATCGAGGGCATCTTCAAGCGGAAAACCGAATGACATGGGATAAAGGATTTTATCAATTAATTGCCTTTCCAAGTTTTCGGCGCTTATTTGTGGATTTTTGCATATAACGCTCGGATAGCTTTTCGAAAGGCAACGATACCACGGCTTCTTTTCCTTTGTTAGATGATTTGAATCAAGCATGACGCCGTGATACTTCATCCCGCATTCCGCGCAATATAACAGCCCCGAAAGGTAGTAAACCCGGTTCTTATACCGGGTATGTCCGCCACGGTAGGTCGCGTTAAATTCTCGCTTCTTCTGGGCCATGTCAAAGATCTGCGGCTCAATGATAGCCTCATGCGCATTATCGACCTCAATCACTTTAGCGGGCAAGTTTTTGACGTAACGATATCCCCTGCCGTGACCATTTTTTGTTTTAACGCGGGTATCATAGCGGTTTCTGTTCCATACCAACTTTCCAAGATAAACTTTATTCTTCAAAATATCGCAGATCAATTTTGAATGAAACTTTCCGCCGCTGCGGCTGCGTATGCCTTGATTGTAAAGATCCCCGGCAATCCTGCATCCGGAATCTCCAGCAAGATATCTCTTATAAATCTCTTTGACGAGGTTTGCTTCTTCTGGACAAACTTCCAATTTTTTCAGCTCTTTGTTATACCGATAACCAAACGGAGCATATCTAGCGCCTTGCCATTGCCCATTCTGCGCCCCTTTGATCATTCCCGGAACAACCCGCTCGGTAATGCGATTCCTTTCAAACTCCGCAAAGCTGCCAAGCTGTTGAATCATCAACTTGCCGGCACTGGTTGTGGTGTCATATGGCTCGGTCGCGGATTTAAATTGAATATCAAGAGTGTCTAACTCATCCAAAATATTCAAAATATCCCTAAGCCTGCGGCTAAAGCGGTCTAATTTATAAACAAGGATAAGATCGAATTTCTTCTTGCGGGCATCGGTCATCAATGCTTCGAAAGCCGGGCGATCAAGCGAGTAACCGCTATAACCGTCATCTTCATAGACTTTCGCATTACCTTCCGGGGAATACACCTGCAAATTTTCTTTCTTGGCAAAGTTCAACAGATACTCGCTTTGAACCTCAAGCGAATACCCGTCACGAGCCTGATCTTCGGTGCTCACTCTGGTATAAAGTGCAACGCGCATTTTGTTCTCCCCTTAGGCAAGTTTTTTATGCCATCGGATAATCTTTTTTAAATCCGCTTCTGTAAAAACAGGATATCCTCGATGGTCTCTTCGAGGCGAAATCCATTTCCTTTTAATCCAATAATAAAGTGTCAGGCGGTGAACCTTTATCTTCTCGGCTGCATTCGTAAGATTATACCGCTTTATAGTCATTCCTTATCCTTTTGATTACGCAAAAATAGGAACAAAGAATACCATTAGCGGCTGGTTTAAGGCAACTAATATTTTTATACAGTTTTATACATTTATGGAGGGATCGCTGGTTTCATTTTCCAATGCTTCAGCCCTTTTCAGGATTCTTTGAAGAGCTCTATCCAGGAGATTTAGACACTGCAAGTAAGATTCCTTCGCTTTTTGTATTTGGGCCTCTGGATACCCCGCGGCCCGCATATCTGTTTCAACCTTACTCCAACTCTTAAATTCCCTATGAAAATGCAATTTTTGCCTCCATAGAGGGATAATAAATTCGGTTGCGGCCTTTTATCTCCATGCGAACAAGATTCGTTTGTTTTAGGTGCATAAGATTCCTCGAGACATTGGGTCGGAGTTTTCGGACTCTCTGGGCGATGGCTCCGGGAGATAAACCATCTTCTTTAACTAGGAAACCTAAAATTTCAGCCGAGGTTTGTGAAATATTCCATCGCCGCCGGATTTCATCCTGAAAATATTGCGTAATGAGGGGCTTTGCTATTTCAAGGTTTATTCCAGAGGGCAAATCATAAGTTTCTAACAATGCTGTAATTTTTTCACTAACTTGGAAGATTTTCTTCAGATTGCCCGCGCTCAATAGATAGAGATGCTCAATAACGTCTGAGGCCAGAGGCAATGTCGCGTTCTGGGTCAAAGCCAAATAATCTTTTCGGCGCATCAAAAGTTCGTGAAGCTGCGTAATTTCAAGAGGCTTTGTTGAAACTTTATGTAAATCATCGGGTAAAATTCCGGAATTATGATAATAGAGGCGTTCCCCTAACATGGGTTCCCCAATTAAAAGCCATCTAATACCCTCAATCGCGAACAGTTTCCACAAATTTTCCTGAAAAATGCTTTTGACGGAATTATCTAATTCCGGAAAGGAAACCTGGATAAGAAGCCCATACTCATAACTCAACTTCGATAAAATTTGACTCAAGCGGATGAATAGCTCCTTCACATTGTCCGCGTAGCAATCCTCAGAATCACTAGAAGTTTCGCGCACAAAAGAGAGTTTGATCTGCTCGAAAAGTTCCTTAGACTTCTTCTGATAGACTTTGAATTCCACGTCCCGGCTGATAAACGGGTGATTTTGGGGAAGACTCCAGCTGATTGCTTCAAGAACTCTGCAAATGAAGAAATTAAAATTCAACGGTTGGTCCAGGCAAATTTCGGCATATGGCGTAAAACAAAACCGTTTCTGCATTGAAGAATAACGCCAGTAATTTCCAAGGCTTGTTTTTCCAACTCCTGTATCACCTTCCAAAAAGATCACTCGTTTATTTCCGGCAAAAATGTTTTGAAGGGATTTGACCTCCGGCCCGCGGCCGGCAAACAAATCAAACGTTGTTTCGTTAATTTCGTTTAGTGAATAAGGATTATCTTTTAGTCCCCATCGTCTCCATATCATGGTAAATGAGGCCCACCCTGATCTTCCGAAGCATCTCCTGCTATTCCTTTTAATTCACGGGCAATTTCTTTCTGGCTTGGCAGATTTACGCTGTATTTTGCAACAAATATCTTTTCTTCAAGTCCGCCAAGTGCATAAACCGCCTCTTCATAGCCGATATCCTTGCAGAGAATCAGTCCGATAGTCGGATTATCACCCGTTGATTGTTCGTTATGCCGGTAATACTGGATATAGGTATTTATTTGACCAACATATTCCTTTTGAAATTTTCCTTTTTTCAGTTCAACAAGGATGTAGCAATGGAGTCGGGTATGATAAAAAACAAGATCGATTTTTTCCCAATTTCCATCGACCAATATTTTGACTTGCCGGCCGACCAAGGAAAAATACTTTCCGAGTTCGGTAAGGACCTTGACCACACGGTCGAGAATCGCATCTTCCAACTGCCGCTCGCTGAACTTGCCGCCGAGATCTAAAAAGTTGAACAAATAACTGTCCCTAAAAATCGGCTCTCCAACCGGCAGCGTTGCCAGTCTTTTTATTGGAAGTGATCTTTTGGAGTTTTTATAGTTTTCAAACAGCCCTTCCTTTATTGCCCTGCGTAACTGAGGGCTGCTCCATTTACCCTCCACCGCTTTGATCTCATAAAACTGCCTTTTAGCAGGCTCTAAAGGCAGAAGTTCGCGAATATGCGCCCACGTCAATTGTTGCGGAGCCTCCGCAACAATTGGATAGGCACGGTAAAAGTTCATCATCCGCGATAGCTCGTAACGGGAATAACCTAGATCCCTCGCAATTCGCTTAACGAGAAAGTCTCCATATCCTGCACGCGCCTTATTTTCAAGTTCACCCTGAACCATCCTTTCACCCGCCTTCCAGTACGTGATAACCCGTGCCCGGTCCACAGCACGATGCGCAAGCCCGATCCCTTTATGCAAAATGCCGCGAACATCTTGCAGGATCTCCTGGTAGGTCCCAATAGCGACTTTGGAATTATCTCTTTTTTTATCAGTCATAATTTCCTATAAGTTTGATCTTTGCAAAAAGATTCTCTTTCTTTTCTTCCAAATATCGATTGAGCTTAAAATAAGAGCGCAGGTCTCCGACATCAAACCATCGGCCGTCAAAAGTCACGCCATACATTTCTTCTTTTTGACTGAGCCAGGCAATGAAGTCACCAATGCGGTCAGAATTCTGTTTTTCAATTTCAAGGTACTCATAGACCCTGACTGCGAGTTTTTGTGGTAAATAGTAAACGCCCAAACTTGCCATAGTGGATTTGGGTAGCGTGGGCTTTTCCTGAAAATCTAAAACTTTCCCGTGTCGGTCTGTTTCAACCACCCCGTAGAGTTTTGCCTTTTCGATATCCTTAACATCGTAAAGACCCACAAAACAGGTGCTTTGGTGCCCAAGGCATGGCAAAAGGAAATGTGAAAGTGGATAATCAAAATAATTATCAGCGCAAAGAACGAGATAATCATCCCCCGGACCATGTCCGTTTTTCATAGCTAGAAATAAATCCCTTACCGCGCCAAGTCTTTTTTCAGGAAGGAAACATCCATCATCAACAATCTGTACACGCTTTTTAAAATCAGTTCCTTTACGCCATTTGAAAAAATCAACGTAAAATCGTCCATTTGTTACAAGAATGACCTCGCGGACAGATTCGATGTCGTTAAGCTGAATCATTAAATGATCCAACAGGGTTCGGCCGCCAACTTCAAGCAGCGCTTTGGGCGTATGTTCCGTTAAAGGATAAAGACGGGTGCCAAAACCCGCCGCGAGAATGATGACCTTCATAAATAGCGATACCTCCCTGTTGATTTGGTTTTGAATTTACTTCATAAGGATGGCAAAGCCTTATGACCTCCACTATGTCCTTCTGCCTCCGCCCGCCTTCCCTTTCCCGCTTAAGCATTAGCAATTCTGTTTCAAGGCTTGATAGCTCCATCGAAATTGGATTCCCCTTTCTGAAATATTTTTCTTCCCCAACCATCCTGAATTCCACTTGTCGCACTCCGAAGCACAACCCGCGCTTGCATGCCGTAGCGCAGCCCCCCAGTTTCTTCATTGAGTTTAATTTCACAAACAACCACGTGCCGCACCTTAAAAACCTTCTCGACCTCCTGATTCGTCTTTACTCCAATACTCACAACCACGCCGGTATACTTTTTTGATGACACGGCATCGAACATAATGGTTGCACCATCGCCGACATGAACTTTCTCGATCTGGTTTTCTCGAACCGGCATTTCCACATAAAGGCTCGCCGGATCTCCGATTTCAAAAACGGCATCTTCCTTTTTGAAATAATTAGCAATTTCTTCGGATGCATCACTTAAAAGAACGCCCGTAAACGGAGCTTTCAAATCAAGCTTCCCGGCTTCGTTCTCCAGGTAAATCAACTCCTCCTTCAGAGCCTCCTTTTTCTTAACATTCAAAGAAACCTTCTTTTGGAAGTCGCCGTATTCGAGCGCAACCTTCTCAAAATCAGATTTTCCAATGACCCCATTTTCAAAAAGCACCGCAGCCCTCTCATTCTTATTTTTCAGATAAGCTTCCGTTTGTTGGAGAGCTCCGATCTCTTCGTCAGACATCTCTGACAATTTTTTCTTCAGAGCGAGATCCTTGACGATTTCCGGATTCTCAAATCTTGCTAAAACTTCTCGCGCTTGTACCCGATCACCTTTTTTGCGGATCATTTCCTTCAGAGTTCCAGCAACCCCGGCTTGAAGCTTTATATACTTCTGGGCTTTTAAAGTTCCTGTCCCGGAGATTTGTGGTGTTCCTCTCAGGAAATAAAAACCGCCGACAATAATGATCCCCAATATCCAAATCCCTATTCCTCCGGATTTCTTTTTTTCAGGTTCCTCGAATAAAACGGGTTCCTCCTGAACTGCTTTCCCTTCCACTTTTTCTTGTGTCATTCTTTCATTCTCCTTTTCTCTCAGATCCATTTTTTTAAAACCTCTGGCATTGCTTTGGCCGTAAAGTAAACAAGCGGGATCGACAGCAAAAGACTCCCCATAATGGGTAGAGCCTGCCAAACAAAGTAGGGCGTCTCGTGACTGCAAAAGTAAAAAAGACCTGCACCGAAAGCAGTTCCTGGCCAAAGGCTTTTAGCCGCTTTCAATAAACCTACTTGTTCAAACGGATCTTTTTTCATGGGCCGCCACATCAGTTTTTTGAAGGGCTGCGAAGCAATCGAGAGAGGCACGTAAAAGAAATTATTGAGAGTTATCAAACTTGAAATGAAAAGTTCGTAAAGATATTTTCTGAAATCGTCAAAACTTCGGACAATCACAGCCTTATGGAAGAAAGTGACTGCCATGCTGAAAGTCAGAACACCTCTTAAAACACTATTAGTGAAAAGTCCTAACCAAATTAGATCGATTTTAAAATGAATGAGTTCACCAAACCATGTGCAATGAGCCGATAGTCCAAGCAAGACCCAGAGAAAAAACACAATATCCCCTAGATACAAATAAATTCCATAAAAGGCCAGGAAACGTGAGGCCAGACTGATATTGCTTTTGAAAATGAGAGGCCAGCCTTGGAGGGTTCCTTGAGCCCATCGTCCTGCTCGGGCGCGGGCTTCGAGATAATTGGAAGGGACTTCATCATAACCGCATACGTCCGGACAAAAAACTACCCGGTATCCCATTTGATCCAAAAGAACGGTGTCCCAGTTGTCGTGCGAAAGCAGTCCTTTGGGTAATTGAATTGATGCGAGCAGATCCGCACGAACAAGATGATGATGCCCAAACGAAATAAGGCGTCCAAAAAGGGATTGAAGGCCTGTGAAGTAGAGCCTTTGCCCAAATTCCGCTCCGATTTTTTCAAGCCGCGCATACCAGCTCGTTGCATGAGCAATACGAATGAAGCATTGAAAAATCGCTACGTCACTATTAGCCGGATGCAAGGCTTTGCGGAGAAGTTTTAGGACCGTTCCCCTGGGCACCATACTGTCCGCATCTGCAATATAGAGCCACTGATACTCTGGATGATTAGTTAGAAATTCCTTAATGTTTCCCTGCTTCCTTTCGACCGGCTTGACCCGTCTGCGGTAATAAATCCGGTTCGGATATTTTTTTTGAAGACGCTGGACAAGTTCAAGTTCTAATGGCTCGTAGGAAGCATCCGAATCAGAAAGAATCCAAAGATCAAGATTCGGGAGACGATTGCCGGCAAACGAATAGTCCATTCGTTCATAAAGACCGTGATCTTCATTGCGAATCGGATAAAGAAGTGCAGTTTTAGGAAACTTCTCAATGTAGGATTCTGGGAAAACCGGCTCTTTAATGAAAGGCCGCATAAGACTCAGGAAAAACAAATATGAAATGTTAAAAAATAAAAAAGTGAACCCTGTAAGCCATAGGACACTAGGAATAAACGATTCCTGTGTGAATATCATTGTGGATGCAATAAGAACAGTCGCGACTATGGTGAGCACAGTCGCAATTAATAAGAAAAGATGACCTACATATCGCGTCATGACGGCTCACCAACTTCTTTGGGTGCAGTCTCAACTTCAATAGCAGCCTGTCTTTTAAGGGATGAAACAGCAATTCGGTATTCAGTTACGGCGTTAACCTGCTCTCCATAGGCTTGCTGAAGAGCTAGAAATGAGTCCAGAGCTTCCTCTGTCCCCTTATCACCGGCAATGATTCTTACTTTTTCATTCTTGTAACCTTCTTCCCGTTCGATAATCAAAGTCTCAGAAAGACGTATCTTTTCTTTTAACGCCCGAGCCGCGTGGAAAAGCTTTCGGATCTTTCTCTCTTTTTCCTGGATCTCCGCCTTTCCAGCCCACTTCGTCTCTTCAATTTCATGGGATTTGGCCTTAATTTGATTTCCCAGTTTTCCAAAATCCCATATGTCCCATTTCACGCCAACACCCAGCACAAAACGGTTTGTATCCACATAAATATCCCGGCTTACGTCAGTCTTCGCGACAAGCCCAACATGGGGAAATCGATCCGCCTGAAGGGAACGTTTCTCGAACCCTTTTTCTTCAACTTGTAATTCCTTGATCTGATACAAAGGGTCCCGTTTGGAAGAATCGAGATATACGTGCGCTTCTTCATCAAGCGCGGGCACATCTTTTAAAGGTTCAAGGTCGAGCGATTCGCTGTCACCGATCCCTAGCAATGTTTTTAAAAATCCAATCAAGTAGTCATAAGTCTCCTTATGCTTCACAAGTCCTTGCTTTGCCTTCGCCAAAAGAGTTTCCACATGAAGAAGCTCATAATTTGTTGTGAGTTCTTTTTTATGCAGGGCTTTGACTGCCTGATAATGCTTGCCGAGTTCTTTAACCATTTTCTGAGAAAGCCGTGTCAGCTCTTTCTCTTGCAGCGCCTGCGCATACAAAATTTCCGTATTAAGTTTTAAATCGAGTTTTACTTCTTCGAGGCGCAATTCCTCTTGTTTGACACGCGTCTCTTGTCGCGCTTTTTCAGCCCGAAGTTTTCCGCCCTGAAACAGGGGCTGTGTGATTGATGTATTAAAATAAGTGAGACTCTTTCTAGCTCCGGTAGCGGCTGCCTGAAAAAGATCCGTACTTATCGTAGGAAAAAATTCAGCCCGTTTGCTTTTGTAAAGGGACTTTTCTTTTTCAAGGCGTTCTACGGCCTCTTTAACCCGAGCGTCGCTTTCAAGCGTTCGGGACATAGCCTCGCTCAAAGTTAAAAGCGATCCATAATCATCAATGGGGACGCTATTAATGGAAGCTGCTTCCAAAGTCACCGCTCGAAACAAAAGGGCTGATAACAAAACAAGTCCGACAGATTTTTTAAATCTTAGTTTTCTCATAGTTTCTCTCCGGAAGATTTGGGGAGAGAGCATTAAGCGCCCTCTCCCCAGAAGGCTTACTTCTTTGAAAAGCGCTCGACGAGCTTTCGAACTCCGTATTCAATGTCGCTAAGCTTTTCGGGATCAATCATGATTCCCCGCGGAGTAGGCCACATTCCGCCGCCCACTTCTGAGAAATACCGGATGTCCGCACGTGCCTTGCCGTCCACTTCCACGACTGAAAACCGGAGCTCTTCCCCCTTCCGCATAGGAGCCGAACAAAGCACTTCTTTGGCCCGAAAATCCCCTTTTCCTTTTTGTTTGCTCATTTTCACCTTCCTCCTTTGTTAAATTTTTTCGAGAATCATCACATCGATAGGCGTATAAGCTTCCGCAGTAATCGATTCATCCACCCGGACGCTTCGCAGATCTTGAGCCGCCTGGTTAGTGAGGTTCTGCGTAAGATTCATCCTTAACTGGTCTTCCATGCTGAAAGGAGCGTTCCGTACCCCGCCGGCAAAAAGACTGACACCACCCAAAAGCGTTTCTCCAACAGCCTTCAGAGCTTTGATGTCCCTATGTTTTTGAACTTTGCCTTTGATCCCGCCTGCTCCGTCCGGGGAAAGAGCCATTGCTCTCACTTTTATTTCTCTGCCATCGGGAAAAATTAGAACGTCAAAACTTACGTTAATCCGGTCAATTGATTTCACGATACTCGCTTCACCTAAGAATTGAGTTCCTTTTGGAATCACTACCTTGTCTTTCCACTTAAAATCCTGATTGACCAAAGCAATCACCGGCGCCGCAACGTTGAAACTGAAAATCCGGTTGGAAAGAAGCGCCGGAATTCGCGTACCCGAAGGAATTCCAAGAGGCTCTGATTTGGCTGAGTTTTTCGATTGAAGGTTACCAAGAGACTGTTTTTGATCCTTATAGACGAAGACCGCGATATCGCTTCCGTAGTTTCTTTTACCGCGCTGCTCCTTCGGCCTTTGCACGGGTTTGACCAATGGTTTTGTATTCGCTGAAGCTTGCTCAATGGCCTGTTCCATCGACTCCCGGCTCACGTTCTCTCTTTTTTCTTCCGCGCCTATGGTTCTTTGAACCTTGAAATTGTTCTTGGAAGAAAAAAAGATAGGTAAACCCAGCCATAGCGAAAAGGCTCCGATCATCAGAGCGAGCAACCAATGTTTTTTGAACCACAGATTCAGAGGCTTCAAATTAATCACCTTTTCCGGCCTATCTAAGAAACTCGGCTCGGGCGGAGTGCTTTTTTGTTTGGGTTCTGGGGCTGTCATTTTGTTTGCTCCAACCACTTGAAGCCCGTGATTTCAAAATTTCTAGACGTCTTCTCTAACCCCGCATCTTCAGTAACCTTGAAGACCGGTTTTTCATTTTTTCCAAGCGGACGGTAATCAATCACAAGTACGCCATATTCGTAACTGTCCGGCTTAATGACGGCGGGAAGTGAAAGCTCGGATTTAAACTCAGCGATTCCAGATTTTTCTTTTTTAAGTCCTTTTCTTTCTTCGGAGAACGCGCCAAGCACAACCTTTGAGATGTGATATGGCGTCTCTGAATAATTAAGAATCGAGAATCTCAGATAGGCCTTATCCTGGCTCCGGGAAAGAGAAAGCAAATTCAGCTGTACTTTGTCTTTGACCGTAGAGGCTTTTAGAGGAAGTGTCGTAATCCCGGCTGCCATCTTTGATTTAAACTTTTCTTCTGATAGCGTTTGAGCTGTCTCGCCGAGCTTTTCCTCCTTCGCTTTATAATCTTTTTCGAGTTCTTTGTTTTTTTGATCCACTTTTTGCTGAAATGCATTTTGAACCAATGCCTCATCTTCTTCAGGCAGACGAAAATCGACCACAAAGTCAGCAGTTTCAGGTCCACCCACTGAAACATCAAAAGTCAGTCGGCCGGAATCAGTCACGATGACTAAATTGGTCCGTGCGTCCAATTCATCAGTAATAGGCTTTATCAGAACTTGTTTTTCATACACCCCAACCTTGAAGAGCTCCTGATCGCCGACAAACACTTTCAAAGCTTTTTCGGGCAAGTCTATGGTCGAGACATACCCGAGAGCGGTCTGGAGTTTAAAAACCACCCCAGATCGCATCGTAACCTTGTAAATATTCCGGGTGGATCGTTTGAGTTTGTTAAAGTGCTGCCTATCTTTTAGAACTGTTTCGCTTTTACCGTCCCACGGCTCCTCAGCCCGAGCTAGAATTGCAAAGCCCAAGACAAGCGCCATAGTTACAACCCCTAATCGCCAAATTATTTTGAAAGAATTCATTTCGCCCCCTCGAGTTTGTTTAAAATTATTTCTCGGTAATCTTCCACGAGAAGTCCGGAAGGTACGGATACGCTTCTTGGATGCTTACGCAGAATAATTTCTGACTTAAAAAGATTTGATTCCCGGAAATCTTTGTTCTTAAAACTAAGAAGGGTTCGGACGCCGATAAGGGATACCACTGCGTAATCTGGCGTCTCTCGCTCGATTTTTTCTTCCTTAAATTCGATTTGCGCGTTTAGACCCGCTTCCTTTACCCGTGAGAGCACGCCGGACTCGACGAGTTCATGACGGGCAGTTTTTTGATACTGTGCCGTCATGAGATTCATCGCATCTGACATATCGCGCGATAAAGTGTAGGCGTTATATTCAGAAAACCGCTTTACAAACGTTTTGGCGAAATAAAGAATTTCAGGCTCTGTTGGAGCGTTATTGACCTGAAGGTTTTCGATAGCCTCAGCTTTTCCAACTTCGGTTACTCGAATCACCACGGGAGGACGGTTCGCTAAAATAAAAGCGCCTATCAGTACCAGGAAAAGAATGCCGCTCAGCACCATCAGCAAAAGTTTAAAGAATTGGTTCTCCGCCTCAAGATCACCAAAAACTTCAAAATACTTTCGCCCCATACTTTCAAGTCTTTCATGCAACCTAGTTTTCATTTGTAACCACCTTGTTTACTTTTTGCGCCCGGCTCATATTTTTTAAATCTGGGCCGTTGGCTGGTGATAGTCTTTGCAAGAAAAGCCGTTCCAATCCCAATCACCGCCGACCCTAACCCGCTCAAGGTTCCGCCCGAAGTGATTTGCTGCGCGATAATCGGAACTGAAATAAAGAGAAGAATAAAAAGAATATTGGCCGCGAAAACTGACGCTGTATTTGTCTCTTGCGGCAGGTAAATTGAGGTAAGGTTCATGACGGAAATAACCTTCATTAAGACTGAAAGCACGACGGTCCAGGACGATACTGCAACCAAACTTTTGATCCAGAAGCGCAGCCCTTGAGAAACTTCCTTGTAAACGGCGACACCCACCAAAAGCGGCCCGACCACGAACAAAAGAGCAAGGAACACAAACCGTAGCCACGTAATAACACCGAGCAGAGCAAGAGCAATCGCATACGTAATGAAATTCATTGTGGTCATGATGGAAAAAAACTTCAAAATGCCTAGGTCTTTACCCTTTCCGATTTCCTGAAATACTTGCTGGACCACGGATTTAAACTCTTCTTCGGGAAGTATTGCCTTGGCCAAAGCGTCCATCCCATAAACAATCCATGTAAAAAAACGCTGATACACCAGCAGAAGTCCCAAAATCAGGATCGCACGGATAAAAAGTCCGGGATAATCTGACGAGTCTTTAATGGTCTGAATGTTTTCGTGAAGGATTGATACCGGAAGCATTAATGAAAAAAGAATAAATGCAAGGCGCATGGTTGTTTCAACCGGCGAAGCAAACAGATCCGGGATTTGAAGGGCATTCGTGAATAAAATCTGATCTGTCGGCATCAAGCCACCCCGCCCAGTATCCCAGAGAGATAATCCTTGGCATCCGTCATATATTTTGTGCGTTCATTTTCCAGTCGCTTTTCATCCCGCGAAACTTGTTCCACTTGTGTGGCCTCGAGCTCAATTAACTTAGCCACAGCTTCCTGATGTTGCTGACTAAGAACAAGCATCTTGGAAAGAGCGTCCGCCTGAAGTCTTGCGGCTCCTTTCGGGCTTGCAGTCTGGGCTTGCTGTGATATCGCTTGAGCAGTATCTCGGGTTTGCGCCCCAGCCTCTCGAATCGCCTGAGCGGTCTGAAAACCATCCACAACTTGCATTTCTTCAAACGGAATGTAGGCACGAGCCTCGGAATTAGGAATTGATCCAGTCATAGCTTCTAGCGATTGCCTAATTTCAATAGCCCCGGAAGCGCTTTCGAGCCTTTCAAAATGAGGAGTGACGTTACTAAAATCCCAAAAGGCTCGGGATACATCTCCATGTATTACGTTGGGCAATGATGTCGCAGGATCACCAGTCAAAAGATTGAGGACCTCGTCAACGCCGGAGTTAAAACGAAGCGTTTCAAGGTATTGGGCTTTTAACTGATTCAGCCGGTCCATAGCGGAGGCCATATCCTCAACAAATTGAGACTGCATCAGGGCATTTCGAATCTCATTCAATGCTGCATTTACAACATCAACAACCGGCATTCCTGTTGCACGAGCTACAGGAGTCAAAACAGCCAGCGAGAGAAGAATAATTAAAATAAACGTGAATGGTTTTTTCATGCCGCAGCCTCAAGTGACGTCATTTTTTTAACCCCGTGCGGAAACGCTTTCGATAGTTTCTCCAGCACTTCGATCTCTGGACTTCCGCTGTCTCGATTTTTCGTTTCTTCTGCCAAGTCATGCGGGTCTGTTGTGGAGATCCAATACTCCAGAGGATTTGGAGACAGTTTTATGATGACACCGCGCTCGTCAAACTTGATAAACAACTCCGCAAAATGTCCCGGCTTGACTTCAATATCATTGACCGCCCGAATTTCATTTTCGTTAAGCCCGAAATTTTGAAGCTTTTCTTGGCCTTTCTTGAGCCGAAGGATATATTTAACCGAGGAGTTATTGATCATGACCCCGGCGATCTTCGCATCGAGAAAATCTTCGGGGTTCTGGGAGATCGAAAGCACTCCGGCATTCATCTTCCGGGCCGTGCGATAGAAGTTTTCAATCAAGTCACTCCCCTGAGCCTCTTTCAAAAAGCGCCAGCATTCATCAAGGACGAGAATCTTTTTGGTCCGGGCATTTTCAAATCGCCGTTTGAGCGCAAAAGGGATAATCAGAAGGAGGATTTCTTGAAGCTCTGGATAATCAGAGATTTTTCGCAGATCAAACACCGTAAAACGCGCATCAAAATCAAAACTTCCGCGTTGATTTAAGAGCTTGCCGTATTCACCCATCGTAAATAGTGAAAGTTCCTTGGCGAATTGATAAGCCTTCCTCTTGTCATCCTCATCACCAAAGGGATAGCTCAACAGCACATTTTCAACATCTCCAAGGATCGGCGTGTCATTTGGCTGAAGATTTTTATAAACTTCACGCACAGCACGCTCCAAAATCATTTTTTCACTCGAAGACCAGATCCGCTCAGGTGAGATCATTTGCTGCAAAAGTTCCTTTAAAAATTGAAGGAAGGTGGCATCCGCATCTTGCGTGGGGAAAAGTAGCCGTTTAACGGGAAATGGATTAAGCACATACTCGCCCGAACATTCCAGCTCGACATAAGCTCCTCCCAAAATCCTCGCGAGCTTCCTATAGCTTCCTCCCACGTCCATAACGATGACTTCGTGGTCAGGAGATTCCACGAGAAAATGCAGGAGCAGATGGTTTGTAAAAAATGATTTCCCAGAACCCGTACTGCCAAGCATCAGCGCATGTTTCGCCTGAAGAGACGGATCGAATACATCCAATTTCAGCGCCTCATCCCGCCATGTTTTTAGAAGAAGGCCGGGCTTTTCCGTTCCTTTCCAACTCGCTTGAAGGGGCAAGAGATGGACGAGCACTTCGGAGCGTATAAGAAATGAAAGAGGATTGTCCCCGCCCTGAAGAGGAAGCATGGAAAGAAACAGGCGGTCGTGATTCATGTGATCCTCAAGCCCTCGAGCATCCCCCAGTTTCGGAAAGGCACGAAGGGCTTGCAGAGCTAAATCATTAGCGCTTTCCTGGGTCCGCGCTTTAACCAGCACCCCCAATGACACATGGAAGAGATGGTCCTCGCTCTCAGCCATTTCAGAAAGAAGTGCATTGGACTGTTCAGCTTGATGTTGAGCTTCATGATTTCTTGATCGCGAAAAGAAACCACCCGCCTTTGCAAAATTCCCCTGCCTCTGGATTCCTGATTTTTCCTTCTCCTGATCCGCGGATTCAAAAGAAACCGAAAGCACATAATCTTTGCCGATTGAAAGTTCAAAATCACGCATGGACTTAAGATCCGTTTCATCCGGGCAAAGCCGGAGATTGATCCCTTTATGAAAATAACCGTCCAAGTAGAAAAATCGTTCATCAACATAAGGCGGAGAAATAAGAAGTTTTGAACGCAAGGTTTCATCTCTGTCAGTTTTCGAAGATGATGCCCGTACCGGCTCAATCGTGTCGGCGTAAGAAGGATTCAAAAGTTCGTAGTGATAATTAAGAATTTCAATATCCGTGAGACGAGAAAGCTTGAAGCCGAGGTCTTCAAATCCTTTTCGAATCTCTTCGGCCGCTTTCAGCAAACGGTCCTTCGATTTTGAAAATTCAGAACTGGAAAGTTTCCGCGCCTTCTTACCAAAAATCATAGAAAGATCAGGCAGCCAGGGCGAAGGACGTTTAGTCCCGCCATTCTTGACAGTTACATAAACGAAAATTTCCCTTTTTTGAAATGGCTCCCGCCGGTAACCTTCAGCCTTTGCTCCTACAATCCGAGTTGTCAGCAAATCCTGCGAGCTAACGCCTCCTTCATACTGGCGAATCACTCCTTCATCCCCCTTTTGACTTTGAACAAGGAAATGAATCCCCGCATCTTCCGGAAGATGGTTCAAAAAACGTCTCAAACGCTGCTCAAAATCTTCGATCTCGGATTCAGAATCAAGTAATAGGTCCCGGCCCTCTAGCCTGAAACCCAATCCCAAGCCCCCCGTAGTTCCAATCAAAATGCCGTCTTCAATTCCGAACAAATCGATTTGATTGAAAAAAGGCTGCCTACGTTCCCTGTTTATGAGGTCCCGTATCTGAAGAAGGGATTTATTCATGAAGATCACCTTCACGGTCTACGCGATAACGCTTTGGAGTAAAAAGGAACCGGATGACCGATGAGGTCCAATGCTCGGGTTTCCCTTTTTTATAAACCCGCAGCATGAAATAGACTGCTGCCAAAATTCCAAAATTAAAAATCAGATTTTTGGAAAAAAGGAAAACAAGCAAATAGATCAGAATCAGGAAAAGAAGATCCATGAATTCAAGCCCCAAAATTTTGTTTTTGTGAAAAATACTCCGGTAACCTTTTATCTTTTTCATTCTTCCATCCTAAAAGTGAGTTACGTTCTGAATTAAGTCGAGTACAGCCCGGGAAAGCATAATGAGAGCCCCTCCGCCGGCCGCAAGAGCGCCGCGCCGCATACCCTGCTCGTCTCCAAGCGCCATCGAAACTCCGGCAACAGCCACTCCGATAACAAGGACTCCTGGGCCAATCGTCCGGATTAAAAAATCCCCGATCTGCGTGAGGAAATATCCCAAGTCATCTTCTGACCCGGCGGCCGCGTAAACGCTTTGCGCCATCACCAGAGATATAAAACCCAAGGT
>Ga0209515_10005297_pt1 | contig 16814 bp, 14 predicted proteins | sample Subgroupgradi54m_FD_187454 | JGI IMG/M metagenome (GOLD analysis project Ga0209515, IMG submission 187454) | Subsurface groundwater microbial communities from S. Glens Falls, New York, USA - GMW60B uncontaminated upgradient, 5.4 m (SPAdes)... ...
CAGTGCGCGTCAACGGACCCGTCGCCTGCAGAACGTCCGCGGTCGACCCTACACACGCGATGCGTCCGTCGCGCACGCCGACGGCGGCGGCGACACCCGTGTTCGCCTGCGTCAGCACGTTCCCGTTGAATAGAACCAGATCGAGCATCACGTTGTCTCTGGTAGTGTCCGGCTTCAGCCGGGACCGTGACGGTCCGCCTAAAGGCGGACACTACCGCGTAGTCGACGTCGCCTCGATCGCGCGGCCCAGCACGCTCAACCCCTCGCGCAGCATGTCTTCGGGCATGACGAGCGGTGGCAGCAGGCGGACGCAGTTGCTGTACAGGCCTGCTCGCATCACGATGACGCCGTGTGCCACGGCGTGGCGGACCACTGCGAGGGTGTCCTCAGGAGCGGCCGGTGTCTTCGTCGCGCGATCCTTCACGAGATCGACCAGCATCATCGGACCGAGACCGCGAACATCGCCGACGATCGGGAACTGCGTCTTCCAGCCGTTCATCACCTCACGCATCACATCGCCAAGGCGCCGCGCATGCGCGAGAAACTCCGGTTGGCGGATGATGTTCACAGCTGCGAGCGCGGCGGCACACGCCACCGGGCTGCCGCCGTACGTGCCGCCAACGCCGCCGAGGTGAGCGGAATCCATGACCTCGGCGCGGCCCGTGACGGCGCCGATGGGCATCCCCGCGCCGAGCGACTTCGCGCTCACGATGATGTCGGGGACGATGCCGTAGTGCTCGACGGCGAACAGCCGGCCGGTGCGCCCCATGCCGCACTGCACTTCGTCGGCGATCAAGACGATACCGTGCTGGTCGCACAGCTCGCGAATGCGTTGAAGGAAGCGCGGCGGCACCGGGATGAATCCTGCTTCGCCCTGGACCGGTTCGATGATCATCGCGGCCACGGCCGACGGATCGACCTGTGCAATCAACGCATGCTCGAGCTGTCGAATGCCGAGCTCGACGTACTGATCCTCGGTCATCCCGTCCGGCGTGCGGTACACGTCAGGGATGGGCAGCCGGACGATCTCCGGCGCGAACGGCCCGAAACCGGTCTTGAACAGTCCGTACTTGCTGGTGAGGCTCAACGTCAGCAGCGTCCGGCCGTGGTACCCGCCTTCGAAGCAGATGATCGACGGCCGTCCCGTGTACTTACGCGACAGCATGACGGCGTACTCGACGCTCTCGGCGCCGCTGTTGGCGAGAATGGTTTTCTTCCTGAACGTGCCCGGCGTGATCTCGTTGAGCACTTCGGCCAGCTGGATGTACGGCTCGTAGGTGGCGACGAGCGCACAGACATGAATGTACTGTTGCGCCTGCCCGGTGATCGCCTCGACGACCGGCGCCGGCGCATGTCCGACGGCCAGCATGCCGATGCCGCCGGCGAAGTCGATGAGCGTATTGCCATCGACGTCGAAGACCAGCGATCCCTCCGCGCGATCGACGACGACGTCCGTGGCTCGACCGAGGCCAGCAGGGACCGCGGCCTGCCGCCGGGCGATCAGATCGCGGGCGCGCGGTCCTGGAATCTCGGTGTTGAGCCGAATGTACGACATGGCATGTTTCCGTGACGCGCCGGGCACGTCTGTATCGGCCTCGAGGGCGATCAACACGCTGTAGTTGTCGCAGACCGGATCGTTCAGGTAGTTCGTGAGCAGCGCACGCGGCCTAAACCCCACGCCCAACTGCATAGAGAGTGTCGGATCCTTGATACGTCCCGCCACGACACGCTGGTAGTACTCGTCGGCGGGCATGCGGTCTTTGACTTTTCCGTAGCCCGAGATCATCCCCGCCGTCACCTGCCCCTCGAGGCCCAGCCGCCACACCGCCTCCTGACGGGCGGCGTACAACGCCGTGGCGATGCCCCTCCCGCGATAAGCGGGATTCACGCCGACGTCCGCGCCGTAGAGCCAGTCGCCGTCGGGTTCGTGCGAGGTGAGCCACCCGCCCTGGATGATGTCCGCGAACGTGTGTGCGATATGTTCGAAATCGAAATGCAGCCGCACCGTCGAGGTCGCGCCGACGACCGTGTCGCCATCGAGCGCGACGAACTGGCCATCGGGAAACAGCTCCACGTGCTTGCGATAGTGTGCGGCCTTGAAACGCTCTGCATCATCGAGCGTCGGGAAGCACAGCCGCTGCAGTTCTTCGAGTTGAGCCGCGTGCTCCTGCCTCGTCTGGATGACGACGAGACCGTCAGCAAGCCGCCGGTAGTACCACATCACTTGAAAATGCTCTTCGGCACCTTCACGTGGACGCCGACGTTCGGCTTGTCCACCAGCTGTGTGACAGCGACGTTCCCGGCGATGCTGACCAGCTGATACGCCTGGTGCTTCGTCAGCTTCCGCGTCGCCGACAGAAAATCCACCATCTCCTGGATCGCCATCGTCGTCGCCTTGATGAGATCCGGATCCGAGGCGATGCTGATGTAGTCGGTGGACGTCTCGGCGCGCGGCCAGACGAGCGTCATACCTTTGCGAACGGTGAGTTGAATGCGTCCGCGCAGCGACGTTTCGATCGCGGTCTGATCCACTTCGCCGTCGCCCTGCGCGGCGTGGCCGTCGCCGATCTCGAACAACGCGCCCGGGACAAACACGGGGATGTACAGCGTGCTGCCGGCGACCAGCTCCTTGTTGTCCATGTTGCCCGCGTGCTTGCCGGGTGGATTGCTGCTGACGCGCCCGAGCTCTGGCGCCGGCGCCACGCCCATGCTGCCGTAGAACGGGCGGAGCGGGATCACGATGCCCGGCGCGAACTCGGCGGTCATGTTCGTGCGATCGAGCGCGATGATCTTCGACGGCACGCCACGCTCGCAGTTCTCCGGCACGAACCCGCTGCAGCCGTTGTAGCCGTAGTCGAGCGGCAGGTCGATCGACAGGATCTTCACCTCCAGCGCGTCGCCCGGCTCGGCGCCTTCCACGTACACCGGACCCGTCAGGATGTGGCCGCCGGGTCCGCGGCGATCGCCGGTGACCTCGGTGGTGATCGCTTTCAGCGACGTCTGGATCTTGTCGTCCGGCACGCCCGCGCGGGCGAGGCCGTTGGGGTTGTTGGTGAGCAGCGTGTCGACGTCGATGATGTCGCCCGACGCGATGCGCAGCGCCGGCTTCGCCTCGGACCAGTAGTAGCCGACGGCGACCGTGCCCGGCGTCGCCTCGAGGCGATGCGTCTTCGGCGTCCGTGTCTGGCCCGCGAGCGCGGCGGTGAACACGACAAGACCGGCGCACGACAACAAGAGACGTAAGTGTTTCTTCATGGTTTCTCCGTCACGAGCCATTGCCACCGCTCGGCAACGTGCGCGGTGGGCAGCCACGCGGTGGGATAGTTCGGCGCCGGGGCATCGCCGATCGTCTGAAATGTCTTGGCTTTGATGTCCCCGAGAAACCCGGACTTCTCCGCAATCGGTTTCAACGAAGGCCCGTCGCCAAGGCGAAGCGCGAGCGCGTCTTCGAACAGCACCAGCGCCACGTCTCGCGATCGTCCGACGATGTGGCCGGCGCTCGGCTCTTCGGCGAGCGCCCACAGCGCGCCTGCTCGCCGGTTGACGGCGAACAGCCCGGTGATCGTGTTGGTGCGGAACTCCAGATCTTTTCCGCCGGTGAACAGAATCCCCGGCACGCTCCGCGCGGCTTTCGGCGCCAGCGCCGTGTAGTAGATGTTGCCCTTGTTCACGACGAACGCGACAACGCGCTCGGGCTTCCAGCAGACGAACTCGTAGTTGAACTCACCGCCGGCCGACATGCCCCAGAGGAGGAACGGCGCGGTGGCCAGCTCCGGATGTTTCGCACGAGCCGCGAAGGCATTCACCGCATCGAGCAGCGCCTGCCCGCTGCCCTGCGACACGTTGACGTATTCCTCGATGAACCCCTGATCGTGCGGCTTGTCGGTGAGGCGGAGGCCGATGAGGGCGAGCTTATGCTTCACCGCGAATGCCTGCCAGACCGGGTCGTCAACCTGGCCGCGGCCGTCGCCGTTCGACCCCGGCACGAGCACGGCGATGGCCTGCACTGACGCGACGTCGCTCGGCAGCCACAGTTTGAATTCCGCCTTGTCGTAGTTGCGGCCCGGCGCCACGCTTTCTTCGAGCGTCGTGCCGAGCGTCGTACCGAGCGTCGTGCCGACCGTCGTCTGAGCGGCGGCTGGAAGAGAGAGGAAGAGAGCGACAGACAGGGCGAAGGCCGCAGCGGGTGTCCTCATAACGAGGCCCACGCTACCACAGCGCGGTGGGCGCATTCCCCTCAACTCGAATCTAACGGGGCAACCCGGCGATCTCGGTTCGTACCTTGTACAGAGTTTTGCCGGCGGTCACGTACAGGGTTTTCATATCTGAACCGCCAAACGCATTGTTGGTGATGAAGTCCTCCGGGATTGGGATGAATTTGAGGAGCTTGCCCTGAGGGGAAATGACATAGACGCCCGTCTTGGTATCAAGCGTTTCCGAGGTTCCGCGAAGCTGGTTCATACCAGCGGAGGCGTACAGGTTGCCCTGCGTATCGATGCTCATTCCATCCGCGCTTCGGCCCGGATAGAAGTTGTAGTGGACCCGCATGTTGCCAACGGTTCCATCGGAGCGCAGATCATACGCGCGGATCATGCGCGCGCCACTCTCCGCGCCATTCGCTTCGATCAGATACAACTGCTTGTCGTCAGGTGAGATCTGAATTCCATTCGGCCGCTGAATGTCCGGAGCCGCAAGAATACGCGCCAGCTGCCCGGGCCCATCGATCCGATAGACGGCCCCGCCGGGCAGATCGGTGAAGTACAGCCGACCTGTGCCGTCGATCGTCACATCGTTGGGACCGACGAACGGCTTGCCTTGGTAGTTGTCGGCGAGCACTTCCATCGTGCCGGTCCGTAAATCGGTCCGCGTGATCCGTGGCTTGAACGTCATTCGCACGCCGGTTCGCTGCGATTCCGCGCCCTCGCACGCAACCAGGCGGCCTCGAGCATCGATGAGCAGGCCATTCGCATTGTTGCTGTGCTCACGGAACGTGGACAACACGCCACTCGCGCTCAGCTTCATGATCCGCTGCGACACCATCTCGGTGAAATACACGTTGCCGTCCCGGTCCACGGTGGGGCCTTCCGTGAAGGCGACCGCCGTCGCGATCTCGGGCTGCTGAGCGGCCACAGGCCTCGGGACGACAACACCGATCAGAGCTATCGCTGTTGCAAGAACTTTCAGGCGACGATGCGTCACGGCAGCCTCCGTTCTGTAACGGCAGGATGCTATCACGCGACGTTTGTGGGGGGGACGCGCCGTGGCTGGCTGCGACGTGTTCAGGGCAGGCCTGAAGGCCTGCACTACTTTGGTTTGAACTCCAGCGCGACGCCGTTCATGCAGTAGCGCTCGCCCGTGGGCTTCGGGCCGTCCGGAAACACATGACCGAGATGTCCGCCGCACTGCGAGCAGTTCACTTCGACACGGGTCATCCCGTAGCTGCGGTCGGTGGTGATCGCGATCGCGCCTTCGATCGGGCGATAAAAGCTCGGCCATCCGGTGCCGCTCTCGAACTTCGTATCGGAGATGAAGAGCGGCTGTCCGCAGCCGCCGCACATGAAGATCCCTTCGCGTTTTTCGTGATTGAGCGGGCTCGTTCCGGCGCGCTCGGTGCCGTGCTCGCGCAGGACGTGAAACTGCTCCGGCGTGAGCGTCTGCCGCCACTCATCATCTGTTCTCTGCGCCATCCTGGTAATGTAGCATCACGCCAGGCGCGAACGGTCATCGCGCGAGGAGCATCACGTTGACCCATCGCCACGCTTCTGCCCGCGGCGCCGCCGTGCTGCTGATCGTCACGCTTGCCGCAGCGTCCGCCGCTGCCCAGCCTCGCGCTCGACCGGCTCCGCCACCACCCGACATCGATCAGTGGGTCACACGCGCCATGCGGACGTTCGACGTCCCCGGACTGGCGCTGGCGATCGTGAAGGACGACACCGTCGTGATCGCGAAGGGATACGGCGTCCGCAAGCTGGGCGAGACGACGCCGGTAGACGCGCGAACGCTGTTCGGGATCGCGTCGAACACGAAAGCGTTCACCGCGACCGCGCTCGGCCTCCTCGTCGAGGAAGGCAAGATCGAGTGGGACGCGCCGGTCGTCGGTTACCTGCCGGCGTTCGCGATGTGGGATCCGTTCGTCACGCGCGAGCTGACCGTGCGCGATCTGCTCGTGCACCGGAGCGGCCTTGGGCTTGGCGCCGGCGATCTGTTGTGGTGGCCGGAGTCAACCTACGACCGCAAGGAGATCGCGCGGCGCCTCCGCTTCATTCAGCCGGCCACGAGCTTCCGCACCGCGTATGCCTACGACAACGTGCTGTATCTCGTCGCGGGCGAGCTGATTGAGACGATCAGCGGGCAGACGTGGGAGAACTTCATCACCTCGCGGATCCTGGCGAAAGTCGGGATGACCGGCACCAACGTCCGCCACTCCGCGGCCGCTGGCGGCGGCAACGTCGCGACGCCGCATGCGCCGATCGACGGCAAGGTCCGCCCCATTCGACCGTTCGAGAGCGACAACACCAACCCGGCCGGCGGCATCAACTCGTCAGCGGAGGATATGGCGAAGTGGATGCGCGTTCAGCTCTCAGGCGGCGTCCTCGCCGACGGCTCGCGGCTGTTCTCCCCCGCTACCGCACGTCAGCTCACGACCATCGTCACGCCAATGCCGGTCGGCAATCCGCCTCCGGAACTGCAGCCCCTCAGAAACAACTTTCGCGGCTATGCCCTGGGGTTCAACGTGCTCGACTTCCGCGGACACAAACTCGTGATGCACTCCGGCGGGTTGCCCGGCTACGTGTCGCGCGTCGCGATGATTCCCGACCTTAACATTGGTGTCGCGGTGCTGACGAATCAGGAGTCGGGGGAAGCGTTCGACTCGATCGCCTTCCATGTTCTCGATCACTACCTGGGCGCGCCGGCCTTCGATTGGATCGACGGGTACACCAAGACCCAGGCGCGCGCGGAGGCGAACATCAAGCAGGCGGAGAGCCGTGGAGCAGCGAGCCGAGACACTTCGTCGAAGCCCTCGCTCCCGCTCGCGAAGTACGGGGGCACATACCGGGACGCGTGGTACGGCGACATCACGATCGCCGAGGAAGGCGGCAAGCTGTTGATGCGCTTCTCGCACACCCCGTCGCTCGTCGGCGATCTCGAGCACTGGCAGCACGACACCTTCATCGTGCGCTGGCGCGACCGGGAGCTGCGCGCGGACGCGTTCGTCACGTTCGCGCTGAATCCGGACGGATCGATCGACCAGGCGAAGATGCGCGCGGTTTCGCCGTCCACGGATTTCAGTTTCGATTTTCAGGATCTGCTGCTGAAGCCGGCCGGACGTTAGCTTCGCTATACTCGGGTGTGATGGACGCGAAGCCTTACCTAGTCGAAATCGGCCGGCAGTTGAAGAAGGCCGGACTCGAGGCGGTGCTCATCGGAAATGCGGCAGCGGCGCTCCACGGGGCGCCCGTCACCACGGTCGATTTCGATTTCATGTTCCGCAAGACGCCGCGTAATCTGTCCAAGTTGAAGGCCATCGCTCGAGCGCTGGGCGCGACGGTCCTTCGGCCGTACTATCCCGTATCCGATCTGTACCGCATCGTTCGCGATGACGGCCTGCAGATCGATTTCATGGCGACCATTCACGGGATACGATCGTTTGCAGGCGTGCGGGCGCGGTCCGAAGAAGTCACGATCGACGACGTTGCCGTGCTCGTCGCCTCGTTAGCAGATATCATCAGGAGCAAGAAGGCCGCAAAGCGTCCGCGCGATCGGGCCGTGCTGGAGATTCTGGAGAAGACGCTTGAAGAGTACACGCGTCAGCAGACGGGCAAAGCTCGCGGCGCTCAAGAAGGAAAGTGAGCGCGCGCTCCGCGAGATGATTCGGCGATTACAGGCGCTGCCACCCGAGCGCCGCACGAACTTCCTGCGCAAACGCGTCGGCGCGCGCGGCTCAGCGCTTTAGCTTTCGCACGTCAGACTTCAGACTTCAGTGTGTCTGATTCGAGCGCCATTAACTGGCGAGCTTCTTCTGCGCGTCGGCGACCCTGTCGCGATCCATGTCGCCCTTCTCCCAGTACTGCAGGAAGCGCCGGTAGTACTCGCGCGCCTTGTCGCGGTTCCCCTGCTTGTCGTTGATCTGCCCGAGGTAATAGAGGCTCCGCACGTATTCCATGGGCGAGGACGTCCGCCGCGCCCCGCTGTCGGCCACCTGCTGAAACCGTTTCGCCGCCGCCGCGTCGTTGCCCGCCGCGAGGTACGCCTTGCCGAGCGCATCCCACACCGTGACCTGAGGTCCGCCGTACGGGAGCAGCATCTTTTCGGCCTGCTCGAGTTCTCGAATGGCGACGGCCGGGTCGCGGCGATCCATCGCCATCTGTCCGTTCAGCATATGGAGATACCGCTTCGGACCCTGGCTCGGCAACGAGTCCGCGAGCCGTCTCAGCGAATCGATCATCTTCGCCGCCTCGGCCTCGTGCTTCATGCGCGCGTGCGCGATCGCCGCCAGACCCTGGCTTTGGGACACGCTCGGACCCTTGCCTCCCACTTCGTCTATCGCGCGGCGCGCCTGCGCCAGCGCCTCAGCGTTCTGGCCGCGATCGAGCAGCAGCACGGCCATGGCGTTGCGCATCCCGGCCGCAAACTGCGAGTTGGTGCGGCCCACGCAGGTGAGCGTCTTCTCATAGTCGTGAAGGGCGTCCATCGCGCGTCCGTTGTACAAATGTACGATCGACGCATCCGCATCCGGGGTGCACCGCCACGCGGTGTCCGAGGACTGGCGGAATTTTTGTTCGATGTCTTCAGCCTCCGCCCAGCGGTCCTGCAGGATGAACGTCTGCGCTCTGGCCCACGCCGCGTCGGGATTGGCGGGATCGAGCGACTCGGACTTCGCGAACGCCACGAGCGCGTCGTCGTACTTGCCCTCGGCGCGGAGCAGCTCGCCGAGCGTGCGGTGGCCCCGCGCGTTGTCGGGATTACGGCTCAGGAACTCCTGCAGCACCTGGTGGCTCTTGTCGAACTGGCCGAGGACCCCGTAGGCGTACGCCATGTTCATGAAGCTGACGGTAATGGAGGCGCCGCGGCGCCGCAGCTCTTCGTAGATGGGGATGGCGTCCTGATACCGTTCGAGCCGGCCGTAATCGACCGCGAGGTTGATCATCGCCGACGCGTGATCCGGGTACAGCTCGATCGCCTTCTTGTAGGCGTCGATGCCTCGCAGAATCGTTTCGGGATCCCGCGAGTAGTACCAGCCTTCGACGTAGTAGCGCTCGCGCGCCGTCAGGCGATCGACGCGCGCGAGGGCGCGCTTGCTGTACTCGTCCGCCTTGTCGGGATGAAAGAGGTTGTTCTCGATGACGGCCAGCTTCGCCAGCGCCATCGCGAAGTTCGGGTCGACGGTGACCGCCTTCTCGAGCACCGCCACGGCCTCGCGCTCGCGAAAACGTTCGTGTAGGTTAATCCCTTCGGCGTAGTACCGGTACGCCTCGACCGACGCCGTCGTCACGTCCTTCAGATCGCGGTCGATGCTCGTGCCGGTCGACGTGGTGATCGCCATCGGCGACTTGAGCAAGCCCTTGGTCGGATCGACGTTCCCCGGGAGCGCGAACTTCGCCTTGATGCGCTTGGTCAGATCGTCGACCATCGGGAACAGGTTGTTGTCGCCGGCCGACTCGACCCGTTCCGAGGTGACGATCTTCCCGCTGGCCACTTCCTGCAGCGTCGTGTTGATGCGGATCGTCTCGCCCGACTTCATATAGCTGCCCAGCACGACCGTTTTCACGCCCGCGCGCCTGGCCAGCTCGCGCACCGTGTCGTACGAGATCACTTTGTCGTCCTGCCGCTTCATGTCCGTGAGGAGCTGGACGAGGCGATCGGTGCTGAGCACTTCGACGTCGGGCGACTGGGACAGATCCGTCACCAACATGTCGGTCAGGCCCGTGCGCAGCCAGTCCAGTTGCGTGTTGCCGGTCTTGTTCTCGAAATACAGCACCGCCACCGACGGCTTGCCCGAGTCCGCCGCGGTCACGCCGTTCGAGGACCCGCGTTTCCACACGGCGATGCCGGCCACACTCAGGACGACGAGCGCCGCTGCGGCGGCGAGAAACACGCCGCGCCCGCCAGCGGCGGCGCGCATCGCGCTCGACGCAGCCGTGGCGGCGAGGGCGGGCGAACTCCCTGAGGCCGGGGCGGCGGCAACCGGCGGTCGCAGTTCCGCTTCGGTGCGCGTGTGGGCGACGGCCCTCCGTCCAGATGACGTATCGCGGTGCAGCCGCTTGAGATCGGCGAGCATGTCGCCCGCAGTCTGATACCGAAGACTGCGGTCCTTCTCGAGTGCATTATTGATGATGCGTTCGAGCTCGTCCGGCAGTTAGGCATTCACGCGCACGGGCGACACCGGCGCCTTGCTCATGATCCCTTCGAAGATCACGGCAGACGTCGCGCCCTTGAACGGCTGTGTGCCCGTCGCCATCTCGTACAGCACGACGCCGAACGAGAACAGATCCGTGCGCGCGTCGAGATCCTGGCCGCGCGCCTGCTCCGGCGACATGTAGGCGACGGTTCCCAGCGTCGTGCCGCGGTCCGTGAGATCGTCGCCCGCCATCGTGGGCCGCGAGTCGTCGGCGGCCGCGGCCTGCGGCTGCGCCGCGAGCTTCGCGAGCCCGAAGTCCAGCACCTTCGCCTGACCGCGTTTCGTCACGAAGATGTTGGCGGGTTTGATGTCGCGGTGGACGATGCCGGTGGCGTGCGCGGCGTCGAGGGCATCGGCGATCTGCGCGCCGAGGTCGAGAATCTCGTCGAGCGGCAGCGGCCGTCCGCCGATGCGATGCTTGAGCGTCTCGCCGTCGAGCAGCTCCATGACGATAAAACGCTGGCCGTGCTCCTCGCCGATGTCGAAGAGCGTGCAGATGTGCGGGTGATTCAGCGAGGACGCAACGCGGGCTTCGCGCTGGAAGCGCTCGAGCGCCTGCGGGTCGCGCGACAGCTCCGGGGGGAGCAGCTTGACCGCCACCTGCCGGCCGAGGCGCGTATCCTCCGCCCGGTAGACCACGCCCATGCCGCCGCCGCCGAGTTTTTCGATGATCCGGTAATGCGAAAGGGTCTGACCGATCACAGCGTGCGGATTATACTCCGCGGTTCCGCCGGCCCGGCTGAACTCCCGCCGACGAATCTGCGTCCAAACGTGAATGTGCGCTCCATCTCTGGCGCTCTCGTGGACGAAGAATCCGCCGGCCGTCAACCTCGGCGCCATCCGGCGCGTGATCACGACAGGAACCACGTCGGCCTGGTCGGCACTGTCTCATTTGCCGCCGTGCACGCGCTCGTGATCCTCAGGGGACACGCGATCCCATCCTGCTGATGCTGATCGTGTCGCTGCTCGTCTTCGTTGTGAAATGTAGTGCGGACCTTCAGATCCGCCAACGCAAGCAGGCCTAAAAAGGCCTGCACTACTTCGGTAGTGGCCGGCTTCAGCCGGCCGCGGGTCCGCCTGAAGGCGGACGCTCGACAACGATTGCGGGAAGCGCGACCCGCGCCGCGCGATCGCCCGCGAATTCTAGTCAGGAGGAGCGCGATGACCGTAGACGGCGTTCGTCAGATCTGCCTGGCGCTGCCCGGCGTCACCGAGGACGTGAAGTGGAGCCAGGATCTGTGCTTCTGCGTCGGCGGCAAGATGTTCGTGGTCGTGAACCTCGAGCCGCCGCATCAGATGTCGTTCAAGTGCACGGCTGACGGATTCGCGGAGTTGATCGAGCGCGAGGGCATCATCCCCGCGCCGTACCTCGCGCGGGCGATGTGGGTCCAGGAGAGCGAGCTCGGCACCGTATTCGAGCGCCGGGAGCTCGAGCCGCTGCTTCGCTCGTCGTACGACTTGGTGCTCGCGACGCTGCCCAAGTCGAAGCGGCCCGGCGCGACACTCGCGCGTCCGGCAAAGAATCGGACGCACGCATCGAAGCCGACGGCACGCGCGAGGCAACGGCGTGGGGCGACGAAGCGCCGCTAACAAGGCGCGAGGAGGAAGAATACTGGAGTATTTGACCGATCAACGCCGCGGGGCGGGAGGCATCGGCAGCCGAATGCAAACGAACTTCAGAGACGCGACACCAGGGGCTACGTCCATCCCGGCGCGGGCCGGTTCTTCCAGTACCACACGATGAGGTCGGTGCCCGGCGGCTCTCCGCCGAGCTCACGCAATCGCGTGGCGTTCTGCCCGCGATGATAGTGGCTGTGCATCGCGCATTGCGTCAACGCCTCCGTCACCGTGATCGACAGCGGCGGATCCTTGAACCACGGTATGTCGATCCGCTCGTCGAGCCTCGAGCCCGTGACGCGCTCGAGGAAGTGGGCCACCTCGTCGTGGTATTCGCGCGCGTAGCGTCTGAGGTCCGGCAGCGACGCGAAGTCGTCTGCCTTGGTGAAGGCGAACGCCGTCTTTCGATCGCCGACCGCCCAGAGGAACCCGTGCTGAACCAAGTGGATGTGGTGCAGCCGGTCCTTGATCGCGGCGTCCTGCGCCGCCGGGGGATGCGCCTCGATCGCCCGCCAGTGTTCCGCATCGGCCCAGACCTGGTGTCCGTAGAAATCGCGAAGTAGTGGGTTCATCACGGTTGAATTATCTGCAATGTTTCCGGTGCTGCCACACGAAATATTGAGGAAACCCGCGTGGCGCGCCAGTTGCACACGTCGGGGCATGGATGCAGCTGAATTCGATCGTCTCGTCACGCGCACGCGGGATCCGCGGCTGATCCCGGGCATCTACAACTACTGCGACGGCCGCTGTCCGCGATGTCCGTTCACCGAGCGGTGTCTCACGTATCTCGACAACCAGGAGCTGCAGGCCGCCGGCGGCGACGATCGGTCGATGGCCGACACGGTCGGCGATTCGCTGCAGCGGACGCTGGAGATGCTGGCGGAGGTGGCGCGCCGCGAAGGCGTCGATCTGAATACGCTGGCGGAGGAAGCGAAGGAGTCGGCCGCGGACGTGGACCTCGAGCGCCACCGCCAGGATCCGCTCGCGGTGCGCGCGCGGGAGTACGGCCATCTTGCGTGGCGCATCGGGCGGGCGATCGCGCCGATCGCCGCCGCGCGAGACGATGGGCCGCTGGTTGACGCGGTCGGGACAATCGAGTGGTTCTCGTCAATGATCAGCGCGAAGCTGTACCGCGCGATCTGCGGTCAGGCGGAAGGATGGGAGGGACCCGACGAGGTGCAGACCGATTTCAACGGCTCGGCGAAGATCGCGCTCGTCGGCATCGGCGAATCGCGGCGCGCGTGGGCGGTGTTGATGGAGGCTGGCCGGGCCACGGCGAACGGCGTCCCGGCGCAGGCGGTGAGGGTCCTGGACGAGCTCGACGCCGCGGTGCGCGATCGGTTTCCGCGGGCGATGGCGTTCGTGCGTCCCGGTTTCGACGAGCCGGATGTCGTCGCAGGCACGCAGGCGATGCCGTGATTCCTTCAAGTACAATCCGACCTCGTGCCTATCTCGCTCGAAAGCCGCCGCGTCGGCGACATCACGGTGGTGACCTGCGGTGGCCGGATCGTGGAGGGCGCCGAGTCAATCGCCCTCCAGCGACTGCTGGACGATCTGCTCCAGGACGGCCCGTATCTGATCCTGGACCTGGGCGGCGTGGAATTCATCGACAGCAGCGGTCTGGGGCTCCTGGTGCGGTATACCACACGCACGCGACACGCACACGGCGCCCTCAAACTGTGTGCGCTCACGCCCAAGACTGCTGACGTGCTGAAGGTCACGCATCTGGATCGGATCTTCGAGGCGTACGAGGCGGAGGCGGATGCGATCACCGCGTTCTATCAGCGCGGCGGCTCCGGCGTCGGCGCGTCGCGCCTCCGGACCGACATCCTCTGCGTCGATGCGTCCATGGACCTGCAGGCGTATGTCCGCGAGCTGATGGGACAGGCGGGATATGGCGTCCTCACTGCGGGCAACCTGCCCGATGCGCTGACGCTGCTCCAGGCCACGCAGCCGAAGCTCGTCATCATCGGATCCGAGTTGCGCGCCGCGCGAGGCACGCAGTCCGCCGACACATTCAACAGGCTGGCCGATGCGCTGGCCGTGATTGAATTGCCGGCCGATTTTTCACGCCGCGAGGCCGGCGATGCAGGCCAGCGCCTGCTCGATCAGGTTCGCGCCCTCAGCCTCAATCCCTGACCGGCGCAGCCGCCACCGTTCGACGAAGGAATTGAACGTCGCGTCGCCGGGGATTCTTCGAGGCCGTCGATCGCGGCGATGTGCGGATGATTGCGTGCGGCCATTACCTGCGCTTCGCGTTTTGAAGCCGCGAGGCGTTCAGACATATGAGAGGCAATTCTAGGGGTGGCCCAAGGCCGGCAAAGGAGAAAGGGGTAAGCTCTGCGCATCATGAGAATCCTCGTGGGTGGACTCCTTGCGGTTCTTCTCGCCGCGCTGATTGGTGGTCGCACGCTGACCGCCACCGCGTCGTGCGAGAGCCTGGTCTCGATGACGCTGCCGAACACGACAATCACGTTCGCGCGCATCGTCGAGGCGGGCGCGTTCACGCCACCGGTTCCAGCCGGCGCTAGGGCGTCCCAGGGGCCTCCCGCGGTAGCGGCGGCGACGCAGGCGTTCCGCGACCTGCCGGCGTTCTGCCGCGTCGCCGCCACGCTCACGCCGTCGAGCGACTCCGACATCAAGGTCGAAATCTGGATGCCGGTGTCCGGATGGAACGGGAAGTTCGAAGCGGTCGGCAACGGCGGATGGGCCGGCGTGATTTCTTATGGCGCGATGGCGGCGGCGCTCCACCGCGGCTACGCCACCGCATCGACCGACACCGGGCACGCGGGCAACGGCGGCGACGGCAGCTTCGCGTTCAATCATCCCGAGAAACTCGTCGACTTCGCGCATCGCGCCGTCCACGAGATGACGGTGCAGGCCAAGGCGGTCATCGACAAGCACTACGGCGCCGCGCCGCGGTTGTCGTACTGGAACGGCTGCTCGACCGGCGGCCGACAGGGATTGAAGGAAGCGCAGAAGTATCCTGCCGACTTCGACGGCATCATCGCCGGCGCGCCGGCGAACGACATGACGCATCTCTCGGCGCAGGCCCTGTGGGTGGCGCAGGCCGTGCTGAACGATCCAGCGAGCTTCATCCCGCGGGGAAAATACGCGGCGATCCATCGGGCCGTCCTCGACGCGTGCGACGCGCTCGACGGCGTCAAGGACGGCGTGCTCGACGATCCGACGCGCTGCCACTTCGATCCGAAGGCGATGCAGTGCACGGGTGAAGACACGCCGGCGTGTTTGACGCCGCCGCAGATGGAAGCCGCGCGCCGCATCTACGCTGCGGCGAAGAATCCGAGAACCGGCGCCGAGATCTTTCCCGGGATGGAGCCGGGCAGCGAGATGGGCTGGGCGGGGCTTGCGGGCGGACCGGGTCCGCTGAGCATCTCAAACGATCACTATCGGTTCGTCGTGTTCAAGAATCCCGACTGGGACTTCAAGACGCTCGACTTCGACAAGGACATCGCGCTCGCCGACAAGATGGACGACGGCCTCACGAACGCGACCGATCCGAATCTGAAAGCCTTCTTCAGCCGCGGCGGCAAGTTGCTGATGTATCACGGCTGGGTCGATCAGCTCATCGCCCCGCGAAACAGCATCAACTATTATCAGAGCGTCGCGAAAGCGCTTGGCGGTGTGGACACAGTGGCCGACTCGATTCGTCTGTTCATGGTTCCGGGCATGGCGCACTGCGCAGGCGGCGACGGGACGAGCACGTTCGACAGCGTCACCGCGCTTGAACAATGGGTGGAACAGAAAAAGACGCCCGTGCGGATTCCGGCGTCCCACATGATCGGCGGCGTCGCCGATCGCACGCGCCCGCTCTGTCCGTATCCGATGGTCGCCGCGTACAAGGGCGCCGGCAGCACGGATGACGCCGAGAATTTCGTGTGCTCGACGAAATAGAGTCGCAACCCGCGAGGGTGCCTACTCTCCCACACCGCCGCCGAGCGTGTGTGAGGCGGCCTAGGAAATGGAGCCCATGCCCCATGGGAAACTGTGTGCGCCGATGCCCGGCGTACAGACGGAAGCCCGCGAGCCGAAGAACTCGCGGGCTTTGGTGAATAATGCCGGCAGCGACCTACTCTCCCACACAGTTTCCCATGCAGTACCATCGGCGGTATCAGGCTTAACTTCCGTGTTCGGAATGGGAACGGGTGTGACCCTGATCCTATGACCACCGGCAAACTTGTCTGCCTGGGGTCCGCCGATGTGGATCGCAGCTCTCGAGCTGCGCGTTAGCTCACATCGTCGGTCGTCCCAGACAATCTTTGTCAAAGAGCTTGAATCTCGTCACCTGGCCATCTGGTTATTCGGTCATTGACGCGCAATGAGGAAATAACCAGATGATTCGATGATCAAATTCAGTGTTCGACCACTGAATACTCTGCAAACGGTAGTTTCTAGAAACCTCACTCACGCAGCGGTTTCTGCGTGCATGTTCACCCGGAGCGAAGCTCCGAGTCCGCGGCGGAGCCGCGGGAAAAGAAGTTATGGTCAAGCCTCACGGCTGATTAGTATCGGTAAGCTCAACGCATCACTGCGCTTACACACCCGACCTATCACCTGGTAATCTTCCAGGAGCCTTTAGAGAACTTACGTTCTGGGAGATCTCATCTTGTGGAGGGTTTCACGCTTAGATGCCTTCAGCGTTTCTCCCTTCCGGACGTAGCTACCCGGCGCTACCGCTGGCGCGATAACCGGTACACTAGAGGTCCGTCCATCCCGGTCCTCTCGTACTAAGGACAGCCCCACGCAAATCTCCTGCGCCCATCATAGATAGAGACCG
>Ga0209515_10005300_pt1 | contig 16800 bp, 18 predicted proteins | sample Subgroupgradi54m_FD_187454 | JGI IMG/M metagenome (GOLD analysis project Ga0209515, IMG submission 187454) | Subsurface groundwater microbial communities from S. Glens Falls, New York, USA - GMW60B uncontaminated upgradient, 5.4 m (SPAdes)... ...
GTTTGATTGTGTAGCGTTGCGCGCGATGTCCAGAATGAAAGATTTGCTTTTTCGTAAAAATAAGAGTATCATTTCCGTATGACTACACTTTACATTATTTTGGGGGTTATCACGTTTGCCGCAATCGTATTTATTGTGATGTACAACGCGCTCGTACGGCGCAGGAACCAGGCCGAGGAAGCATGGGCAGACATTGAGGTACAGCTCAAGCGCCGGTACGACCTGATCCCCAATATCGTGGAGGCAGTGAAGGGATACGCGGGCCATGAAAAAGGCGTCTTGGAAAATGTAACGCGTGCGCGCACCGCGGCAATGGGCGTGCAGTCAGCAGGGGAGCAGGCGCGGGCGGAAAACATGCTTGCCGGAACTCTGAAAACCCTTTTTGCGGTTGCCGAAAATTATCCGGATCTGAAGGCAAACATGAATTTCCTGGAGCTGCAGCGGGAGCTCTCGGACACGGAAAATAAAATCCAGTCCAGCCGCCGATTCTTTAATGCCAATGTCCGGGATTACAACATCTCTTTGGAATCCTTCCCCTCCAACATCATCGCGAGCATATTCAACTTCAGCCGCAAAGAACTCTTTGATCTGCCGGATGGCTCGCCCGCGGGCGAGCCCGTCGCGGTGAAGTTTTGACGGTTGCGTAGCCGTAGATTTAAAAGGCCTCGTCCTTGGAAGGACGAGGCCGTTTTTTATCGCGTTGTTGCCTAAAGAAACCTATACTCTTGTTATTTATGCATAAGTATAGGTCTCTTTTGTTCCTGTTTCAATAAAATGGATTTTCTTCCCCTCTATCGCATAGATGAGCCGTCTATGGACTCCGACACGGCTCCGGTAATAGGGAGCTCCTCGGGGAATGCCCGCAATCATGCTGGCATCTCCGTTATCTCCATTCTGTCTGATCTCGGTTTCAAGCCCCGGATAAAAAGGGTCTGTCATAATTTGGGCTATGGTCTCTATAACCGCATCCCGTTCTTTGTCCTGCATACCTTTGCCTCTTAGAGATTTTTTAAACCCCTTGCGGTATACAGTGGAAAGAATTTCTTTCCAATACCCGCCAACTTCGGTGTGTTGGGGCAGTCCCTCTACCACATCCCGCTTCAGTCGTTTTGCAGCCGCTTGAATCGCGGCAAGTTGATCTGGATCCGCCGTAAGCATATCCTCAATCGCGACAAGGCGCTGTTCATGATCACTGAATTTCTGTTTGAGTGATCGCAGCTCCTTCTCAGCCGCGGACAGCCGTTCTTCCAGTTCTACCCTCGCTTCCTGCTCTTCTTCCACGATACGCCAGATGTGCTCTTCCGTTTCTATCATATCTTGGATAGAGTCGGCGAGCAGACAAAACAATCGCTGTTTGGCCGATGTCGGCGGGGGACTTGCAGGAAGTCCTTCCGTGCATAATGCAGTTGATTCTTCTGCTGTTTCCACTGGAGCCGCGGGCGGCGGATCAATTGGTATATTTTGCGCGTGGAGCCGCTTGACATCGTCCATGGTGCAGATGCCATCATGCCGCAAGCACCAGACCGCATGGAGAATAGTATCTCTGTTTTTTTTGGAGTGGTCTCTCTCATGGTCCTTTTCCGCTTCGGCGACGATATGCGCTTTTTGTTCCTCATCGGCCGTGAGGTACCGTTCATAGATAGTGCGATAAAGCCGGAAATCCTCGTAGAACCCGTGTTTGGACAGCCCCCTTCTCATCCCCATCTGGTTTTGAATGACATCAATGGTCTCGCGACCTTCTCCGTGTGTGCGGTACCGTTCATTAAGATAGGGGGCGACGACTGCCCGGCGTTCCCGCACAGGCGTTTTTGTGGTTTTTTGGTAGGACGGTGAATCCTCAAGGTAATTGATTGCCATGATGCGCCCTCCTGTGGCGTGGCTAAATATAAATGAGCGATCCGAGAAACAACTGCAAAAATGATACCACACGGCGCTTTCGCAAACAAGATTTTACACCCAGCGCAATACATGCTATTATTTTGAATACTATGGCAACGCTCTATACTCAAAAATCCTCAAATATCCGCAAGACCTGGCTGCTGATGGCCGGGTTTTTCGGCGCGGTGATTGCGATCGGCTGGACTTTCAGCCAGATTTACGACAGTCCGGGGATTTTGTACATCGCGGTTGCATTCAGCATCATCATGAACATCGCAAGCTACTGGTTCTCGGACCGTATTGTGCTTGCCATGCATCGGGCTGAGCCCATGGATCTTAAATCCCAGCCGGAACTGTACCGCATCCTTGAGAATCTCACTATCGCCGCGGGACTGCCCATGCCCCGACTCTATCTGATTAATGATCCGGCGCCCAATGCATTTGCCACCGGGCGCAATCCCCAGCACGCGGTGGTGTGCGCCACCACCGGGCTTTTACAACTGCTTGATCGCTCGGAGCTTGAAGGCGTGCTGGCTCATGAGCTCTCGCACGTGGGCAATCGGGATATGATTGTATCCACCGTCGCCGTGGTGCTGGTGGGATTTATCTCTATTCTGGCTGATATGTTTATGCGCTCGCTGTGGTTTGGCGGCATGGGCAGAAGCCGTGATGATCGGGAAGGCAATAGCGGCATCCTCATGCTCATTGGCATTCTACTTTCTATTTTGGCGCCAATCGCGGCAACTTTGATCCAGCTTGCGATCTCCCGCAGGCGCGAGTTTCTGGCCGACGCATCCGGCGCGCTCCTGACGCGCTACCCGGAAGGACTGGCATCCGCACTGCGCAAAATCGGCTCCTCCCCGCGCACATTGCAGACCGCAACCAACGCGACCGCGCATCTTTTTTTTGAAAATCCGTTCGGCGCGGACCGCGGCGACCAGCACCGCACCCCGTGGCTTGTCAAAATGTTCTCCACGCATCCGCCCATAGAGGAGCGGATAAAAATATTGAGCGTGATGTCCGGGCAACACGACGCATAGACCGGCGTTGAAACGCCAGAACTATCTGATACCATTTTGCCGGAGCGGTTGTTGTAGAGCATACAGGAGAAGAAACCCAAAGTTTCTTCCTGCGTATGCAAACCAAAACCCCGAAAAACCACGGCGCGCTGATCTCCCAGCTGGAATCCAAGCGCCTGTTTGACAAAGACGCCAATGGTCAGGACGCAACGCCCTGGAAGGTGTTTACCATCATGTCCGAGTTTGTGAACGGCTTTGAATTCCTGCGCCATCACAAAAAAGCCGTTACGATCTTCGGCTCGGCGCGCTCCGGATTTCCGGAGCGCGCGTACCGCGACGCGCGCCTGCTTGCTCATCACCTGGCCCGGGACGGATTTGCCGTAATCACCGGCGGAGGACCGGGCATTATGGAGGCGGCAAACCGCGGAGCGCACGAGGCGGGCGGCACATCCGTCGGACTCAATATCAAGCTCAAATACGAACAGCACGTCAACGAATACGTTACGGAATCCGCCGACTTCCAGTATTTCTTCGTCCGCAAAACCATGCTGTCCCTTGCGTCCCAAATATGTATTTTCTTCCCGGGCGGATACGGCACGCTCGACGAACTCTTTGACATCCTGACGCTCATCCAAACCGAGAAAATCCCGCGCGTTCCGCTTGTGCTGGTCAACAAAGAATACTGGACGCCGCTTCTGGCGTGGATTGAGGAGCATCTGTATCGCAGGAACCGCGCCGTGGAAGAAAAAGATCTCGGGCTCTACTATTTGGCCGATGACGCGGACGAAGCGTATCGCCTGATCCGCAAACTCGTCAGAGAAAAGAAAGTGCCGTTATAAAGCATGGAAAGCATGGTATGAATCACGCTCATCCCCGGACCAAAATTTTTCTTGACGGCGGAGATCCGGCGGAAACCGCCGCGATGCTCAACCTCCTCGGATTTCTTGACGGACAGACCACTAATCCCACGCTCATTGCCCGCCACCCGGCGGCGCGCGTGCGACTCGAGCAAGGAGACGCGTTCACTCCGGAGGAAATCATGGCGTTCTACCGCGATGTTGCGTGCCGCATCGGGGCATTGATTCCCGCAGGATCCGTGTCGCTGGAAGTATACGCGGACGCGCGCACCACGGCGGCCGCGATGATGGATCAGGCCCAAGAAATGTTCTCCTGGATTCCCAATACTCATATCAAATTCCCCATCACGGCCCAGGGACTGGCGGCGGCCGAGATGGCGGTACGCGAGGGGATTCGCGTTAACATGACGCTCTGCTTCTCCCAAGAACAAGCCGCCGCGGTCTACGCCGCGACGCGCGGCGCCCAAAAAGGACAAGTATTCGTCTCTCCGTTTATCGGGCGCCTTGATGACCGCGGGGAGAACGGCATGGATCTTATCGCGTGCATCAAGCGCATGTATGCGGCAGGCGACGGCCACGTGGAAGTGCTTGCCGCGAGCATCCGCTCCCTGGATCATTTTTTCGGCGCCATGCGTCTCAAATCCGACATCATCACCGCGCCCACAAGTATCCTGGCCGCATGGGCCGCGGCCGGATGCCCGACGCCTGCGGATAATTGGACGTACGATCCGGCAGGCCGCACTGCCATCCCATACCAGCATCTGGATCTGTCCGCGGACTGGCGGCAGATGCGGATTGACCACGACCTGACAGCCCGCGGCATAGCCCAATTTTCCAACGACTGGAACGCGCTTCTCGGCAAACAATAGGCATCGTAGCGTAATTCCAAAATCCCCTCACCCAGCCCCGCATCAACCCGATCAACCCACCAAAACCTCGCAATGCGCGAGGTTTTATGATACAGTGGTTTTGATTGGAGAGGTCGCAGAGTGGGTCAAAGCCAACTGCTTGGCTTTGACGGGCATTTTAGCGAGCCGTGCCCGAGGCGCGTGCGAGCGTGAAGAAATGCCCGGGCTCGCGCCGAGGGGGCGCGAGAGTGCGCACGCTTGTTCGTGCACAAAACGGAGGGTTCGCATAGTGGCCTAGTGCGCGCGCTTGGAAAGCGCGTAAGGGGTAACTCCCTTCGAGAGTTCGAATCTCTCACCCTCCGCCAGATTACCAACTTTGAACCAAGTTGAAATCTATAATTTATGTTTGAAAACTCATTCAAAAACATCGATCAAATACTTCACACCGATTCTGGCTCGGCGACTGAACTCGACTACGTTGAGCAGACTTCATGGATACTCTTTTTGAAATATCTCGATGATTTGGATGAGATAAAGAAAACAGAGTCCGCACTGGCAGGTAAAAAGTATCACTACATTCTTGAATCACAGTATCGATGGGATTCGTGGGCATGTCCAAAGACCACTGAGGGAAAAATAGATCATCATAAAGCACTGACTGGTGACGATTTGAACGACTTTGTGAATGGGAAACTATTCCCCTATCTCAAAAAATTCAAGAACCCTGATGCTGATGCGAACACCATTGAATACAAGATCGGTGAGATTTTCAGTGAGCTGAAAAATAAAATTTCCAGTGGCTACAAACTGCGTGAGATTCTGAACGTGGTCGATGGTATGCATTTTCGCCTGTACGAAGAGAAGCACGAACTCTCACATCTCTATGAAGACAAAATCAAAAACATGGGCAATGCCGGTAGGAATGGTGGTGAGTACTATACTCCACGGCCACTCATTAAAACCATCGTCAAAGTAGTTGCACCAACAATCGGCGAGACAATTTACGATGGTGCATGTGGCTCCGCAGGATTCTTGGTTGAGTCATTCAATTACCTTACACAAAATCAATCAAAGCTCTCATCAGCACAAATGGCGACACTACAAAACAAGACCTTCTATGGCAAGGAAATAAAGTCGTTGGCATACATCATTGGCATCATGAACATGATCTTGCATGGTATTGAAGCTCCAAACATCCGGCACATGGACACGTTGGCACAGAACATCAACGACATTCAGGAGAAAGATCGCTATAACATAATTCTGGCAAATCCTCCTTTCGGGGCAGGTATAGGACGAGAGATTCAACAGAACTTTCCTATCAAGACTGGCGAGACAGCATTTCTATTCCTACAGCATTTTATAAAAATACTGAAAGCAGGTGGTAGGGCTGGCATCGTTATCAAAAATACTTTTCTCTCGAACACTGATAACGCTTCTGTAAGTCTGCGCAAACTACTTCTTGAGAGTTGCAATCTGCATACTGTGCTTGATTTGCCCGGTGGTGTATTTGCAGGAGCAGGAGTGAAGACAGTCGTGCTGTTCTTTGAGAAAGGTAAACCCACAAAGAAAGTGTGGTTTTACCAGCTCAGTCTTGGTCGAAATCTTGGCAAAGGCAATCCTCTGAATGAAGCTGATCTGGCCGAGTTTGTGAAGCTTCAGAAAACGAAGGCGGATAGCGAGAACTCGTGGAGTATTGATGCATCTACAGTAGATCAAAATACATTTGACCTGTCAGTAAAGAATCCAAACAAGAGTGAGGAAGTTGCCTTGCGTAGCCCTAAAGAGATTTTGGCAGAGATGAAGGAATTGGACGAAGATAGTGAAAAATTGTTAAGACGAATTATGAAGCTTATATAGAGATTATATGGACGAAAAACAACGACAACAATCGGAAGAGGCATTTCGTTGGATGAAAACAAACCAGCACAATCTCGTTGTAAAATTTGTTGAGAGTATAGAATGTATTCCGGATCCCCAACCGACCACCTTATTCATGGCAGGATCTCCGGGCGCAGGCAAGACAGAAATCTCAAAAAGATTTATAGCGCGTTTTAAGCAAAAACCAGTCAGAATTGATGCAGATGAGATACGCAGTATTTGTCCCGGTTATACAGGAGCAGATGCCCATATTTTCCAGAAAGCGGCAACAAAAGGCGTCCATATTTTATACGACTATGCGCTGAAGAGAAAACTAAATGTTATTCTTGATGGTACATTCGCCTATAGTGGCGCACTTGAAAACATACGACGATCTCTCAAGTATAAAAGAAGGGTAGAAATATTTTTCGTATATCAAGATCCTATACAGGCATGGGAGTTTACCAAAAAACGCGAAGCAATTGAGCAGAGGATGGTTTCCAAAGAAGTATTTATCAATGCCTTTTTTAAATCGCGGGAAAATGTGAACAAAGCAAAGAAAGATTTTAGCAATGCCATAGAGCTCAATCTTATTATTAAGGATTTTGAGAAAAATCTTGAACAACTACAGCTTAATATACAAAGCGTTGACCCCTATATTAAAAAGGTCTATACTATAGGTATTCTCACTAATTTATTAGTATGATCAGGAAAATAAAGCATATATTAGGGTTTGGTGAGGCAAAGAGTCCGACAACTGACTTTTCGGATTTTTTTCATCGCGCATCATCATCCGAGAAAAAAAAGCTTCTTGAAGAGGTGGTGCGCGAAGCAAACAAAGACCAGCGCGATCTGGTAAGCAGATACAACGCAACAAAGTCATCTCCTCATTAACCGCGCATAAAATACTGAAATACAGGACACAATAAAAGTCCTCCGCGCGGAGGACTTTTATTGTGTCCTCTGTTGTAAAACGGATGTTTTTATGGCATTATTAAATACATTATCAGATTGGCAAAGCCGCGCTCCGCAGCCCCCAAGAGATTTTGGAGGAGATGAAATGGATAGAAAGAGAAAAAGTTATGAGTGAATTGAATACCTACAAAATTGAACATAAAATTCTAACGCTAGCTCGGTGCGCAGTAAGGGAAAAGAAAAATGAACCAGCTTCATTTGAAGTTGATGGTGTTAAGTTTTTTCATTGGGATTTTAATTATCAGGATGCTGAGACAGGCGACGCGTGGATCGCTACATCCACAATTACTGCAGCCAATTTTCTAGATGCCATTAACGAACTTACAAAAAAGTTATCAAAACTGATTCCGCGCATTGCCTTTATATCCCAATCCTATACTGAATATATTTTTGAACCATTTTTAATTTATAAGATATAGACATCACATCCAGAAAACGCACCATGTATGATATACTGGACATGTGAAGCGGAGTCCAAAACTGAATAGCCAGCAAGTAGAGGCGCTCCATGCTTTCATTCAAGCGGGCAGCCGTTCAGGACGTGAGGTACGCAGGGCACAAGCGGTACTGTTGACGAATCAAGAGGTCAAAGCAACGGCAATAACTACGATAACCGGCTACCGGCGCAGGCAAGCGTTTGATCTCCGCAGGAAGTATGTTGCTCGCGGAGTAGAAGCGTTGAAAGACAATCGCAAGGGCAAACCAAAAGAATTGCTTACCAAGAAACAACGAGCGGAGGTCATTGAGGTCATCAAAACGAAAAAGCCCAACGCATTGGGCAGCTACTACCGGCATTACGATTACTGGACGACGGGAGTGCTGGGCGAATATATCAAGCGCACGTATGATGCCGAATACAAATCCAAGACATCCCATTACCTGCTGTTCAAAGAAGCGAGATTCACGTATCACAAACCAGGCAGAGTGTCTGAACGGCGAAACGAACAAGAAGTCGAGGAATGGCGCGTCAAAGCCGCCAAACGTATCAAACAGGCATGGAACGATCCCGAGACCGTGATCCTGACCGAAGACGAGATGCATCTTTCAACCCAGACCACCGTGCAGAAGATATGGCTGCCGCAAGGCGAGTATCCCAAGATTGAGATTGCGCGCAAGCGGGATGCCCGCAGTATCTACGGATTTCTCAATGTGAAGACGGGGACCGAACACGCCTTCAAAACCAAATGGCAGAATATGTATATTACGGCAGGCATCATTCCTGAAATCAGAAAACTCTACCCCGAGAAGAAAATCCTGCTCATCTGGGATCAGGCAGGATGGCATAGAGGTGCCGAAGCCCAAAACGCAATCAGACAAGACGGCGGCATTGAAACGATCTACTTTCCCGCAGCTGCTCCTGATGAAAATCCTCAGGAACATGTGTGGAAGAGCGGACGGACACAAGTGACGCATAACCGATTCATTCAGGACATTGATGCGGCAACGAATGAATTTATACATCATCTGAATACTACAAAGTTTCCGTATTCGTTGCTGGGATTTAGTGCGGGTTCATAGTGTGAGGTCTATAGGTAGTGATAGCGCACTCTTTAGGTGTGTGCAGGATGTTGATGGTGGAGGACTGATGTTCATGGAGAAGGAACAAAGAGTATTAACTGAATTACTTGGCGGAGAGATACCCGATGCTTTCTATTATTATTGGAATGATGCAGTTAATACATTTGGTTATTCATCAAAATTATTGATTATGTTTTCGGCGTTAGAAGCCCTTGCGAGAAAGAGAGACAAAAAAACATTTAAAAAACAAAACGATTTGTATGAAGAAATTTTGGGGCCAGAGCTATCAAAGGAAATGTTTGCTGATACGATGGGTTTACGACAACGGCTGACTCATGGAGAATATTTCAATGGCGAGGACAGCCAAAAGAATTACCTTAAACTTATTCACAATAAAGTCATCTCTTATTTCAATAGGAAGGTGCTCTCTGATCGACTTCTTGACGAGAATATTGTAAATCCGCAAAGACATTTTTGGGGAAACAAGATACAGGGCACACTTATGCTAAAGCACAGGGATAACAATCACCCCTTTAACTTAAAGGATATGCTGAAAGATTTCAGCGAAAATAATTTCAATGTTCCTGAAAGGTATGAACAGATTTTTAATTACGACTTATCCACATATTAGATCATGCTCTGGCAAACAAAAAAACTTGGTGATCTAGTTGACGAGGGGCTCGTACAGCTCACTCGAGGGAAAGTTATATCAAAAAAGGACATATCCACACACCCGGGTACTTATCCAATATACTCATCTGCAAAAGATAACGACGGAATGTTCGGGAGATATGGGAAATTCCTGTTTGATGAACCGCTAATTACATGGTCAGTAGACGGTGGCGGTCGATTATTTTATAGGCCGAAGCATAAATTTTCTGTAACGAACATTGGAGGTATTCTCAGAATCCTAAAACCGAAGTTGTTGGACTATAAATATCTTTATTATGTCTTATCACTGAAGCATTCTGAAATAAGATTTGATTGGGTAAGGAAAGCACACCCAAGCATAATAAGAGAATTATATAAAGGTATTCCCATGCTATCACTTTCAAAGCAGAAATCTATCGTCAAGAAACTTGATAGTGCTTTTGATAAAGTAAAAGCGGGGAAGGAAAACGCAGAGAAGAATCTGCAAAACTCAAAAGAGCTTTTCGAGTCGTATCTGCAGAGTGTGTTTACTAATCTCGGTAAAGATTGGGAGGAGAAGAAAATAAAAGAAATTGGAGTAACTCAAACAGGGATAACTCCAAAAACTGCAAACAAAAAATATTATGGTAATTTTGTTCCGTTTATTACACCAGCGGATGTAGACATTTCAGGGGATGGTTCTGTTCGATATGACAACAAGGGTCTCAGCGAGGAGGGATTGGAAGTTGGGAGGAAGATAGAAAAAGACTCTGTGTTGATGGTTTGTATTGGTGCCACGATTGGAAAAGTTGGATTTTCGACACAAGTGGTCTCGTGCAATCAGCAAATAAATACGCTGACTCCTTTCGATGGATATGACGCTAAACTTTTCTACTACATTTTAAGTACGAAATCGTTTTTTAATAAAGTAATCAAGGCTTCATCTCAAGCTACTCTGCCAATTATAAATAAAGGTAAGTGGGAAAACCTGTCAGTTAGTTTTCCTAAATCTATTTCTGAACAAAAAGCAATCGTTAAAAAACTTGATACGCTTTCGGTTGAGACGAAAAAGTTGGAAAAGATATACGAACAGAAGCTCGCCGATTTTGACGAGCTCAAGAAATCTGTGTTAAGCAAAGCTTTTCACGCTGAACTATAATAAACATATGAACGAATCAGAAACACGAGCTGAATACATCGACCCAATGCTTAGAAAGGCCCTTTATGGGGGAGTTGTAGCTTTCTGCTAATTATGCTAAGATTAACAGTAAGTTAACAGAAACAAGAAAAAGCTATATTTTAAGGGATATATTTATGATTCAAAAACCGCCAAAATGGCAAAAACTGATAACTACTGATCTTATTGAAAAAGTTAGTAGTTCAACAGAAATCCAAGAAATCCTGAGTAAAGCTCGAAAGGAGTATGTGTATTGGGATAAATTTAAGCACTATCCATTCCCACACAACATAACTCCAGAGGAAGCTTGGGCATTTTTGAAAATCACAAGGTCTTCGAATGAAAAGACTCCTATAAAATCTATTTTGGAGGGTAATTTTACCTATAGTATTACAAAAAGCTTGTATCAAAAACTGAATTTCATAGATACTCATGGAGCAGGTTTGCTCAAGAGTTTTGGTGAAAAGCCATCAAACGCGCAAACATCAAAATATATTATAAGTAGCTTGACTGAAGAGGCTATTGCCTCAAGTCAGATAGAAGGTGCCAACACAACACACAAAGCCGCAAAAGAAATGATTTTATCGCAAAGAAAGCCGAGAAATAAAAGTGAGCAAATGATTGTGAACAACTATTTGGCAATGCAAAGGATGGAAGAGTGGAAGGATTTGGATTTAACAGAGAATATACTGCTCGATTTACAGAAGATGCTCATAGACCAAACGGTTGACGACCCATCAATTGTAGGGAGGTTTAGAATGGATGAGGACGAAATAGTCGTGCATGACCCAATAACGGGAGAGATCGCGCATATTCCACCAAAACAAGAAGTCATGTTGGCTGAATTAAAGAAGTTTATTGCATATGCCAATGCTCCGGAAAACGATGAGGATGAGTTTACGCACCCAGTCATCAAAGCAACAATTTTACATTTTTGGTTTGCATACTTACACCCATTTGCGGATGGTAATGGTAGATCATCAAGAGCTATTTTTTATTGGTTTCTCTTGAAAAGAAATTATTGGCTTATTGAATATATTTCTGTTTCCCGCGCAATCAAGCAAAGTAGGAAAGGATACGATAACGCATTTTTGTATAGTGAAAATGACGATAACGATATGACATATTTTATGCTTTATATTGCTGAAACCTTCAAGAAGTCAATTCTTCAATTTATGGAGCACTTTGAGAAAAAAATGAAAGAAGCAGACGAATTAAAGAAAGCCACTTCAATCTTGGGGAAATTTACTGTCAGACAGATTGCTTTACTTAGATATTTTCTCGCCCATAGTGACGATTATACAGATGTTATAACACACCAAAATAAGCACGGGATTTCTCGTCCTTCTGCATATAATGATCTTAGATCGTTAGTTAAAAAGGGCTACATGACTGAAACAAGAAAGGGTAAAAGATTTGTATATATGCCAAATATAGCAAAAATTAATGCGGTATTTGCTAAATAAAGTCATGAACGAATCAGAAACACGAGCTGAATACATCGACCCAATGCTTAAGGCAAGCGGATGGGGCGAAGTAGAAGGATCAAGAGTCCTTCGTGAGTTTCGTATTACTGAAGGGAAAATCCAGACCGGTGGCAAGCGAAGTAAGCCAGAGATTGCTGACTACATCCTCGTGTATAAGAATCGCAAGATTGCGATCATTGAAGCAAAGGCGGTTGATCTACCGGCAACTGAAGGAGTGGCGCAAGCCAAGTCGTACGCAGAGAAACTGCACATTGATTACACCTATGCCACCAATGGCAAGGAGGTGTACCAGATTTCTATGAAGTCCGGGCAGGAAGGCATAGTGGAGGAATTCCCAACGCCAGATGAATTGTGGAACAAAACCTATTCAGACCAAAACGAGTGGAAAGAAAAGTTTGCCGCCGTACCAATAGAGGGTGACCACGGCAAGCGTTATTACCAAGAGCTGGCAATCAATAATGTATTGGATGCTGTAGCCGAAGAAAAATCACGAATACTAATTACTATGGCAACAGGTACGGGTAAAACTGCTGTGGCGGCGCAGATTGCATGGAAGTTGTTTCAGACACGATGGAACCTGAAGCGAGATGGAACACGCAGACCAAGAATCCTATTTTTGGCAGACAGAAACATCCTTGCTGATCAAGCGTTTGGTAATGACTTCTCTATCTTCCCAAGTGATGCCAAAGTACGCATAAATCCGCTTGATATAAGAAAGAAAGGAGGCGTGCCAATGGGTGGAAGTATTTTCTTTACCATATTCCAAACTTTTATGAGCGGGCCGGATGGAACGCCATATTTCGGAGAATACCCACCAGACTTTTTTGATTTCATAATCATTGACGAGTGTCATCGTGGTGGAGCAAACGATGAAGGCAACTGGCGAGGTATTTTGGAGTATTTCTCTCCAGCGGTACAGCTCGGACTTACTGCTACACCGAAGAGAAAAGATAACGTGGACACCTATAAGTATTTTGGTGAGCCAGTCTACATCTACTCACTCAAGGAGGGCGTGAATGATGGATTCCTCACTCCGTTTAAGGTGAAGCGTATCAAAACGACTCTTGATGATTATATTTTTACGTCTGACGATCAAATCATTGAGGGTGAAGTGGAGGAGGGCAAAATTTACGAAGAAGCTGATTTCAATAAAATAATCATTATTAAAGAGCGTGAGGCGAAGCGAGTTCATGTTGTATTGGATGAAATAAATCAGAGAGAGAAAACTATTATCTTTTGCGCAACGCAAGATCATGCGCTTGCGGTGCGTGATTTGGTGAATCAAATGAAAGACAGTAAGGATCCGAATTATTGCCAGCGTGTTACGGCGAATGATGGTGCTCGTGGGGAGCAATACTTGCGTGAGTTTCAGGACAATGAGAAGACTATTCCTACCATACTAACTACATCACAGAAGCTATCTACTGGCGTGGATGCGAGGAATGTACGAAATATCGTGCTGATGCGCCCAGTGAATTCTATGATTGAGTTCAAGCAGATCATTGGGCGTGGGACTCGACTCTTTGATGGCAAAGAGTATTTCACCATCTATGACTTTGTAGACGCTTATCACCATTTCGCTGATCCTGAATGGGACGGTGAACCGATAGACGAAACAACGGAGAAAACCCCCAGGGATATCAATTATAAGAATGAAATTGTGGATCCGGGTCTTATGATTCATGATGCGCCTATTGAAGAAAAACGAAGGCTAAAGATCAAGCTGCGTGACGGCAAGGAGCGTGAGATTAAACACATGATCTCCACCTCTTTTTGGGGTGCTGATGGCAAACCAGTTTCAGTACAAGAGTTTATGGACAATATGTTTGGAGCAATGCCGGAGTTCTTTAAGAGCGAGGACGAACTACGAAAGATTTGGTCTGATCCAGTAACCAGAAAAGCATTCCTTGAAAAGATTTCTGCAATTGGATACGGCAAAGATGAGCTAGAAATGCTGCAGAAAATGATTGACGCAGAGCAGAGTGATCTGTTTGATGTCTTGACTTACATTTCGTTTTTGACGCCACCAATCTCAAGAGTGCAACGAGTGGAGCAAGCAAAAGGAAAGATATTTGAAGGGTTAAACGAGAGGCAGAAGGAGTTCTTGGATTTCGTATTGTCAAAATATAAAGAAAAAGGTGTCGAAGAGCTTGATGAAGAAAAGCTACCTGTTTTATTGAACTTGAAGTATCACGCTATTGCCAATGCAGTTCAATTATTGGGTGATGTAGAGGATATACGATCAATCTTCTTTGGCTTTCAGAGGAATCTTTACATCGGGTAATAGACCTCGTTTCTACCTTTAGTCAATTTCGGCTTGGGCACCTCAAACCATTCGAGGTGGACTTTGTAGATAGCTTTTGGATTCTGCGAACAACTACTGCTACTTTTTGTATTCCAATATATCGCCGGGCTGGCATTCTAGGGCCTTGCAGACAGCCTCTAATGTGGATAGTCGGATTGCTTTTGCCTTTCCGTTTTTCAATATAGAGACGTTAGCCATCGTTATGCCGACTTTCTCCGCGAGCTCGGTGACACCCATTTTCCTTTTAGCCAGCATCACATCAATGGTAATTACTATAGCCATATAGTTATTTATAGTGAGTCAATCGAACTAAACGGTTAAGTCGTTCTCGGACTTTATATCCACGGCATTTTGCAAAATCCGTTCAAACATCCTCGCTGTGATGGCAATGACGCCAAAGACGATAATCATAAGAAGACCCATAAAAACACCGCCCGCAATGTCATCGTCGGGCCGAGCTATCAATAGGTAGGCCTCTGCCGCTACGATAAAACCAATAAGAGATGTCGCGCAGTATTTTATAGTCCGCAAGGCCTTCACGGCCGGTTGCGAGAATATCTTATTTTGTCCGGCATATCCCAACAGCTTGAATGCCTGATAGAGCGCCACGAAAAACGCGATGGACGCGATATAAACGTAGGCCAGAAATAAATCTGTGAAATATATTTCAAAGAGCGTGGCATGCACATTCCTGCCCTCAATGCGGGGCTCCCAAAGCATAAGGGCAAAAACGCCGATGCCGATGAGCACCATGACTACCTGAAGAAGTATTGTTGAGCTTCTTTTCATAGATGGTCCTTATACATTTTCATATTTTCATCTTAATTTATTGCTTATCGTTTGTCAATATATTTTTATCGTTCATAAGGGAAGACCGTTAATGGTGAATTAAGCTAAAAATGCCTATTTAACCATAAACAATGCATAGATTGATGTATTTTTGCATAGTTTTAGGGTCTACTTGCATAGTTTATAGGTTCGTGATAAGCTCCCTTATATATACCCTTTATGGAAGAAAAATTGCTGACAATCACACAGGCGGCGGGATTTTTAGGTGTTTCGCTTGATACTTTGCGCCGATGGGATAAGAGCGGTAAATTAGTCGCAATCAGAAAGGATGGCGGTACTCATCGCTATTATCGTGAAAAAGATTTGGAAATCTTTGCGAGCGATCTGATGAAATTTGCCTCGGAGTGGATCCAAGATGCCGTTGAGTTCCCAGGCACATTTTATTGTGCGACAAGCTCGATTTTCAACGCAAGATTGACGAAGATGGAGTATGCGCTCATGCGGAAGCCCGGGTTTGAAGAATTATATTCTTTGATCGTTTCAATTTCCGGAGAGATCGGTGATAATTCGTTTGCTCACAACTTGGGCAAATGGCCGGATACATCTGGAATTTTTTTCGGCTACGACATCGCCCAAGGCATCATCGTGCTTGCTGATCGAGGATTGGGTATTTTAGAAACATTGCGCCAAGTTCGTCCTGAACTTTCGAGCCACGTTGCGGCAGTGGAAGTTGCATTTACCGAATTCATTTCCGGGCGCTCACCGGAGAAACGTGGGAACGGGCTGAAGCTTGTCCGCGAGGTCGTCACCGATCAACCATTTGATCTATTCTACGCCAGCGGCGATGCTGAAGTACGTATGCAAGGCACTGATAAGGTATTCCGCGTTACGCGTGGTCAGCGTATGATGCGCGGGTGTTTAGCAAAAATAGAGTTTTAGTAAATAAAAATCCATGAGGTTACAACTGGAAAAGTTTGGCAAAACATTGCTATCAAGAGAATTGGGTAGCGAGGCGTTGAAGGCGTTTCAGCCGACCCTGCGGGATCTCCCCGGAGATGAAGAATTGGAAATAGATTTTGCCGGCGTGTTAACGCTGTCGCCGTCATGGGCCGATGAATTCCTAAGCCCGTTACTTGATCTCATGGGTAGCCGCTTGGTACTTTTATCCAGCGATAATTTATCGGTACATGCCACGTTGAGGATTCTTCAAGAGGCCAATAAGCGCTCATTCAAGATTAAATCATAAGACCTCTTGCATAATAATTTTTCGTAGCGAAATCATGATTTTTCGTGCGAAAACAACGAAGCGCGAGGAAGTGAATATGGAATATTCATTGACGAGCGGTAAGTTGTTTGCAGCCGAAAAATCATGATTGCAGTAGAAAGGGTTATTGTGCAAGAGGTCTATAGTATATCTTATGAACTACGATACCTTAGCGACCGGAGAGATTACGGTC
>Ga0209515_10005301_pt1 | contig 16791 bp, 18 predicted proteins | sample Subgroupgradi54m_FD_187454 | JGI IMG/M metagenome (GOLD analysis project Ga0209515, IMG submission 187454) | Subsurface groundwater microbial communities from S. Glens Falls, New York, USA - GMW60B uncontaminated upgradient, 5.4 m (SPAdes)... ...
TCAATCGTGCACGAGATTATGCAGAAGAAACGCTTCGGGAACACGTAAGTACCGGAGATTATTTCCCCATTTTTGAACAAGGGGACATGCACAATCTTCAAATGTATAAAGATGCATCTTTTGATGCAGTGTGGTCATCAACAGCATTGCTTACGTTTACTCCAAAAACATGGCTCGAATCCTCGCTCGTTTCGGTTGCTCGTATTCTCAAGAAAGGAGGACTATTCGCGGTGAGCTATATGCCTCGTGAAGACGGAATGGGGTATCATGAATTTCGCTTCGACGAAACACTTGGATGCGTGCGGTATTATTCGCATCCGAGCGTCGAGTTGGTGAGCATTCTGGCACAACAGTCAGGACTCATGCTTATCCCAAGGTTTTCAACGCTCACTCAAGAGCCGGGGCAACGTTTTGCTGTGCAGTTCTTTCGCAAAATTTAGTTTTAATTCACTCAAGGGCGCCGAGAAATTTTCTCGGCGCTTTCTTTCTTTCTCATTTTAAATGTGGCGCGGTATACTAGGGAAAGTATGGCAACTGAACTTACGGCAACAAGCAAGGGGATGTGGTTGACGCTGGCATTTTCAGTGATCGCAATCTTTTTTAGTCTCTTGATCGGTACCCGTATGTTTGAAAAAGAGCGGAGCTATCTTTGCCCTGCTCCAGGAGTGCTTCTCCTTAATTCGACAGCGTTCACGCTCACGCTTGCACGTACACCGGGCGAATGGGAACAAGGGCTTTCAGGAAAAGAAAAGTTAAAAGAAAATGAAGGAATGCTCTTTGTCTTTCCCGATAGTGCGGTTCGTGAATTTTGGATGAAGGATATGAATTTTGCACTCGATATTATTTGGATTGATTCTGCTTGGAAAGTGCTCGATACGGCAGAAAACGCAACCCCCGAATCTTATCCAAATATTTTCCGCTCACCCGATGGAGTGAAATATGTCCTTGAAGTGAATGCGGGGACAGCAGAACATCTGAGAGTGTTTCCCGGTTCGATACTTACTCCGAGTGAATGTGGTGAGCAATAGCTTGTTGTAAAAAAAATGCCGTCACCTTGTGGGTGACGGCGGACTGCTTCTTTGCTTATTTTGCCGCGACTTGTGTGGTGGCGGGATGTATTGCTGATGAGGCAGACATCTTCATGACGACTGCTCCGAGCAAGAGGGAACCCATCATCACACCAACAGCGATACGACGGAAGGAAATTGCTTCCATGTGCTTCTCCTTTGAAAAATCAATGAGCGAATCATTTGTGCTCATTTTTTAATTATATCAAATTAAAACAAACTTGTCAAACTCTTTCCCTCCTGCTATACTCGGGATGCCCTGCATAAGATAGTCGCCCCGTGAGATAGTTGTAGATTATGTATTACGTATATATCTTGAAAGGCCCCAAGCAGTTTTATATAGGTTCCACAAATGACCTCAAGCGAAGGTTTGCTGAGCATCAGTCAGGACGTTCGCTTGCAACAAAAAATAGAGGACCGTGGAAGTTGATTTATTATGAGGCGTCTCTCTCAAGGACTGATGCACTCATTCGTGAAAAATATCTAAAAACTGCTTGGGGTAAACGTTATATAAAAAATCGTATCAAACATAGTCTCCAGTTATCTCACGGGGAGGAAAGTCCGAACACAGACCCCGTGGGATAAGGGATTTCAATTTTTCCACAATCTCTTGTTTCGTTACAGAGATAGTGTATTTCTTAAAATTGGAGTTTCCTATCCCATGGGGACAGGTAGCGGGTAACGCCCGTCGTAGGTAACTATAGAGGTGCGAGCAGTGACGCCGACGCCGAAAGGCTAGGGTCCCGTGGGATAAAAGATTCTGAGTTTTGAAAATATTCTCTGGTTTATTCATATTGAGGATATTCTTCATTCGGAGTTTTCTATCCCACGGGATATGCCCATTGAAAGATGGGAGTGAAACGGCTAAATCCTTACCCCTGTGCAAGGCCGTGCTTGTCGCAAGACTTGAGTGCCGCTTGAGGGTATTGGTAACAATACTCCTAGATAAATGACTATCGCCAATCCCATTTTTTGGAGGAGGTACAGAATTCGGCTTATCAATGCAAGGCTCATGAAAAAACCATCTCATAAGGGTGGTTTTTTCTCTTTTTGTGCTGTGTTATACTCTACACATTACGCTCTATATAAAGGAGGAGCAGTTATTCATTTTAGTCTTTATCTTATGTCCGAAGCACATCACGAACACGAAGGTCGCCCATCACGTTCCGCTCATGCAAAATTATTTATGGGAAAAATTATTGCACATCCTATTTTTTCCGATCGCGTATTATATTGGGTGTTGCTCGGGCTTACCTTCCTGCTCCCACTCTTTTTCATTCCGGGGCAAATTGTTGCGCCTGAATTTGCAAAGATGCTTCTCCTTGAAGGAGTGGTGTTGGTCGCGATTTTCAGCTTTGCCATAGGTCGTCTACGTGAAGGAAAAATCGAAGTACCCAAGAGCTATCTACTACTCGTGTCAGCACTCCTCCTTGTCCAGTTTGTTGTCTCAGCGATTATGTCTTCTTCCCCGGTGGTTTCGTTCATTGGTTCGGGGTATGACTTGGGTACCGTGAGTGCATTTGCAACACTTTTCCTCCTTATGTTTCTTGCTTCGGTGGTTTTTGTGGAGCGTTCGCGCATACTCGCGCTCTTTGCCGTGCTCACACTTTCAAGTCTTGTATTGATGCTCTATCATATCTTGCGACAGATTTTTGGTGTGGAGTTTCTTGATTTTGGAATCTTTACCAATGCCGTCTCAACACCGGTTGGTAAATGGAATGATCTCGCGTCACTTGTGGGATTGTTTATGGTGCTTATTCTCGTGACACAATATTTCTTCCCACTTCCCAAAGCACTGCGTATTTTCGGAACGACTTCATTTGTGCTTGGACTCATGGTGTTGCTTTCGGTGAATTTTACCGTGCTTTGGTGGGTGCTTGGTGCGGTGACACTTTGTCTTTGTGTCCTTGCATTCATTGAGGGAGAAGCAAAGCATCGCAAAAGTGTTCATGAGGCGACACATGCAGGAGTGATTCATCATACTAAACCGATTCATCATCGTGTCGTACGTCATTTGCCTAAACTTACTTTTTTGTTGCTTGTTGTTTCAGTAATTTACGTGACAGGGATTTCAAATATTCAAATAGGAAAAAACAATCGCTCTATTTCTTCGGTTGTTGCGCGCGCACTTCATGCGACTGAATATTCGGAGGTGATACTTAGTCAAACTTACACCTTTGATATTGTGAAGCAAACATTAAAGCAGTCACCGTTTTTTGGTGTTGGCCCCAATCGCTTTGCTACTGCATATTTGACCACCAAGACCTCAAGCATGAATCACACGCCCTATTGGGATACGACATTTGAGTTTGGTTCGGGGCGCATTCCTACGTATTTTGGGACGACAGGGTTGATCGGCATGGTTCTTTGGCTTATTTTCTTCATGCTTATTTTTATGAAGGTACGGAAGATTCGGAAATTTTTTGAAACTGATCGTATGGCGGCCTACTTGGTCACTTCACTTTTTCTTCTCGTTCTTTATTTCTGGGCACTCGCATTTTTCTATCTTCCCAATATCACGATTTTTACACTCGCATTTATTTTTACGGGTGCACTTATCGGACTCTTGGTAGGAGAAGGTGTGCTTGACCGTGTGCGCGTTTCTTTTAACGAAAAGAGCCCCTTTGCATTGGTGATGACCCCACTGGTTATTATCATTCTTGTTGGAACACTTGCCGCATCGATGCTTATGTATCGTCAGGTTGCATCACTTGCTGCTTTTCGTGATGCACAGCTTGCTGCGAATGGAGGAAATGTTTTTGTCGCAAAGAGTGCACTGCAAAAAGCCAACAAATTTGCCGAGCGAGATGTATATCATCGTGCATTGTCTAATGTTGCGCTCTTTGAGTTGACCGAACTTGCAAGACAAAATCTTTCTCAAGAAGAGTGGGAACAAAAAGCAAAGAGTGCGATGGATGAGGCGCGCGCCGAAGCGGAGCGTGCAGTAACACTTGATCCGATGAACTTTGAGAATTATGTTCAACTCGGAGGGGTATACAACACATTTGGTACGTTGGGTATTCAAGGGGCACTTCCTCTTGCTCGTGAAAATTATTTGAATGCACTTGAGTTAAATCCTAAGAGTCCGCGAATTCTTTTTCTCCTTGCGCGCCTCGAATCTGCTCTGGGGGATAGAGAAAAAACAAAAGACTACCTCTATAAAGCATTGAGTGAGCACCCCAACTATCTCGATGCAGTGGGAGCTTTGGTGCAACTTGAATTGCAGGATAAAAACCCCGAAGCGGCAATAAGAATTTTGAGTGCGGGGCTTGGGGAAGAGCCGACCAACTTCGTGATGCACTTTAGTCTTGGTTATTTATTTTACATGGGACAAGACTATAATCATGCAGGAGGAGAATTTCTCGCTGCAGTAACTTTGAATCCTGCGTACGCTGATGCAAGATATTTCCTCGGGCTTACCTATGTGCGTGTAGGTGATATTCCCCGTGCGATTGAGGAATTCACCCAGGTACAACTATTGAATCCCGATAATGATGATGTGGCAAAGATTCTTACAAATCTCCGTGCGGGTCGCGATCCGTTCGCACCTCCTTATACAGCTCCGCTTGCTCCTGTCACCAATGCATTGAATAATCTTGAGAAGGGGAGTAAGTAACAGTTCATGGTTGAGCGCTTACTCAAAGTCTTAAACAGAGAATGGAGCGGTCTTTATGAGGCTGCTTTTCTTCTCGCGGGGACAGCTTTTTTATCTCAACTTTTGGGGCTTTTTCGTGATCGAATGCTCGCGCATCATTTTGGTGCGGGGGTCTCGCTTGATGTGTATTATGCGGCATTCCGTATTCCTGATTTTCTTTATGCGTCCATAGCTTCATTCGTTGCGGTCACGGTGCTTATCCCATTTTTGCTTGAGAAAATGGAGGGGGAGACGTCCATGCGCGGAGTGCACACATTCGTCAACACTATTTTTACTGCATTTACCCTCATGATGATTGCTGTTTCCGTGGTGGCTTATTTCCTTATTCCGAAACTTGCCGGAAGTGTTGTTCCGGGGTTTTCTCCGGTAGAAACACAGGAATATGTCACCCTCGCGCGCATACTCCTACTCTCTCCACTTTTGCTCGGCATCTCCAATCTTTTTGGCGCAGTGACGCAATCATTGCGGAGATTTTTTGTTTTTGCGGCAGGACCACTGCTCTATAATATCGGGATTATTATTGGTATTGTTTTTCTTCTTCCTTATTTTGGTCTTCTGGGAGTGGTGTATGGTGTTATTATTGGTGCAACATTGCATCTCTCGATACAGATTCCGGTATTGCTTCGTGAAGGTGTCCTTCCGCGTTTCACCACTCGAATTCATTGGCCGTACATTCGTGCAGTCATTAAGCTTTCCATTCCTCGTACCATAGCGCTTTCCGCAACCTATATTGCCACAATGGTACTCATTGCACTTGCGTCACAAATGGAGAAAGGATCAATTGCAATTTTTACCCTCGCGCTCAATCTTCAAAGTATTCCGCTCGCCATTGTGGGAATGAGCTACTCAGTCGCCGCATTTCCGACGCTTGCAAAACTTTGGACAGGAAAAAATCATGAACAATTTTTGCATCAAATTGTCAATGCAACACGTCACATCATCTTTTGGTCTTTTCCTGCTATTACCCTTTTTATAGTTTTGCGCGCACAAATTGTTCGCACGATTCTTGGCTCGGGGGCTTTCGATTGGACGGCAACTCGCCTCACTGCGGCGGCGCTCGCACTTTTTGCCGTTTCGATTGTTGCGCAAAATCTTGTCTTGCTTTACACTCGTGCTTTCTATGCAATGGGAAAGACGCGTCGCCCTCTTGTGGCAAATGTGATTGGTGGCGGAGTGGTAGTGATTGCTTCCTTTTTGTTACTTTTTTTCTTCAATAAATTTCTCACCTTCCGTTATTTTGCAGAGACACTCTTGCGCGTGAGTGATACGCCAGGCACCGCGGTGCTCATGCTTCCGTTCGGATACTCGATGGGAATGATCGTCAACATCACCATACTCCTTTTCATGCTTCGTGGTGAATTTCCCACTTTCATGACTCACCTCAAAAAAGCTTTTCTCCATAGCTTCAGTGCGTCGGTTGTTATGGGATTTGTCGCGTATCACGGACTTCAATTGCTCGCTCATCTCGAAATACTGGGTACATTTTTTGCTGTTTTTCTCCAGGGACTTATCGCGGGAATTATGGGTATTATTGCATGGATATTTTTGCTTTACGTAATGGAAAATCGTGAGATCAAAGAAATCCGCACTGCCCTCCATCATAAATTTTGGAAATCAAAGCCAATTGTTGCAGAACAGGAGATATTATAGTCTTTCTTTGGTTCCGAAGAGTTTCATGCTAGTATGGCGAGATTATGGATCGCGCACACATTCGCAATTTCAGTATTATCGCGCATATTGACCACGGCAAGTCCACTCTTGCCGATCGTTTACTTGAGGTAACGCACACAATTGAAAAGCGCAAAATGCAAGAACAAGTTCTTGATGGGATGGAGCTTGAGCGCGAGCGCGGGATCACCATTAAGATGACCCCCGTACGCATGAATTATGTTTATAATGGTGCACCCTATATCGTCAACCTCATTGATACTCCGGGGCATATCGACTTTTCCTATGAAGTTTCGCGCGCACTCAAGGCGGTGGAGGGGTGTCTTTTGCTTGTCGATGCGACGCAGGGTGTCCAAGCGCAGACACTGACGACGCTCACAATGGCACGCGATGCGGGGCTCATGGTTATCCCCGTACTTTCCAAAATTGATTCACCACTTGCGCGTGTCGATGAGGTACGCGATGAGGTCGTAAACTTGCTGAATATTTCCCCTGAGCAAGTGTTGCTTGTTTCGGGTCGCACCGGCGAAGGAGTGCCCGAATTATTGAGTGCAATCATCGAGCGTGTCCCTGCACCAAAAGAAGAATTCATCGACACCAAAAGTGCACGCGCGCTTATTTTTGATTTTTCATACTCCAATCATCGCGGAGTAATTCTTTATGTGCGTGTACTTGACGGAGCAATTGCCAAAGGTTCCGAGCTTATTTTTACCAGTGCAAAAGAAAAATTTTTTGCAATTGAGACAGGATATTTTGCCCCGGGAGAGACACCTAATAGTGAAATAAGGGCGGGAGAGATTGGTTATATTGTGACGGGTATTAAGCGCCCGGGTGTTGCGGGAGTCGGAGACACGGTCACACTTTTTAAAGATCAGCTCCCCGGACTTCCCGGATATCAAAAACCACGCCCCGTTGTGTGGGCATCGATATTTCCCGAAAGTCAGGACGAGCTTCATGTGCTTCGTCAGGCACTCGAGCGTCTCCAGCTTTCTGATTCATCACTTTCTTTTGAAGAGGAGGCATCGGGTACGCTTGGGCGCGGATTTCGCTGTGGATTCCTCGGCATGCTTCATCTCGAAATTATTTCTGAACGATTGCGTCGTGAATTTGATCTTGATCTTATTGTGACGACACCTTCGATTACCTACGAGGTGATGCATGCACGAACAAAAAAAGTAGAGACAATCTATTCTGCAGCGCTCTTTCCTGATGATGGAATGATTGCTCAAGTACGCGAGCCATGGATCAATGGACAAATTATTCTTCCTCCCGATTATGTTGGTCCAGTGACACAAATACTTTTTGAGCATGAGGCTGAGACGGGGAATACCGATATTTTTGGTGACAACCGTTTCAAGGTGGAATTTACGATGCCACTACGCGAATTGATGCGTGGGTTTTTCGATAAATTAAAAAGTGTGTCTTCGGGTTTTGCTTCGCTCTCATACGAGCTTGGCGGGTATCGTGATGCCGAGGTGACGCGTCTTGATATTTTGGTTGGCGGGGAAGTGGTTCCTGCGTTTTCACGCGTCGTATCAAAGCGTCGTGTTGCCGAAGATGCCGAGACTGCGGTGGAGAAACTCTACAAAACACTCCCTCGTCAAATGATCGTAGTGAAGATTCAAGGCAAGGCAATGGGGCGCATTATTTCCTCACGCTCTATTTCTGCACTTAAGAAAGATGTGACAGGGTATCTCTATGGTGGAGATATTACGCGCAAAATGAAGCTCCGCGAGAAGCAAAAGAAAGGAAAGAAAAAGATGCAGGAGATTGGGAAGGTCAATATTCCTGCGGATGTATACGTCAAAATGATTCGCTCCGACGAGTAAGGTGTTGTATGTCTTTGTGTACGACACTTACTTTTGGCACATTTTGACGTTGTCGTTTGCGGGGGTCGTTGGGTAGTACATGAGTACAACCCAACGACACTCCTCAACTCCGTCATCAAACTGCATCCAAAATTAAGCGTCGCTAGCGTAATTTCTTGCGCTCCTGCCGCCTTCAAACTGCATCCCGTACTGGACCTCGCTGACGTGATATCGACTCCGCCCTTAAACTGCATCCAAAATTAAGCGTCGCTGGCGTAATTTCTTGCGCTCCTGCCGCCTTCAAACTACATCCCGTACTGAACCTCGCTTACGTGGCATCGACTCCGTCCTTGAACTGCATCCAAAATTAAGCGTCGCTGACGGAGTTTTTGTGGTAAAGAAAAATCGCCACGATTTCTGTCGTAGTGATTTTTTGATGGGAATAAGTCTGTTATAAGAATGCGGGGAGATACATAAGAAGCATGCTCCCAATAACCAGAATCCCTGTAAGTGTCCAAATGACACTGATTAATTTTTTGTGTTTTCTATTTTTTAAAAACATGATTTTGGTCGTTACGTTGAGGCGTAGTATACTACAGCTATGCTTGAAAAGCTAGATTTTCGCGAAAAGACAAAGTTGCGCCGTATGCTTTATGCAAAACCGACTATTGTATTGTTGGGCGTTTTCGCACTGCTTGTCGCACGGAGCGCATGGGGAATGTATCAGAAAAGTACTGAGGCGCTTGCGAAGCGTGACAAGGCACAAGAGGAACTTCGCATGGTGCAAGAGCGCAAAAAAGTACTCGAAGCTGATATTTCGCGTTTCTCGACCCCTCGTGGGCAAGAGGGAGAAATTCGCGATCGTTATATGGTAGCGAAAGATGGCGAGAAGGTAATTATTATTGCTGATCCTGAAACTCCCCTAGTACACACCGTAACAATTTCAGACACAAAAACCCCAACACTCATGGAGCGAGTCAAAAATATCACTGGAGGATAATGATAAAAAGTTAACAAAATAAAAAATGAAAAAACATAATTTATTGAAACATAGTGCAGGCATACTTCCTGGGATAAACATTGGATACCCCATACTTTTCTTTATGGTGTGGATGAGCTCGCCGGCACGTGATCTCGCTCATCTGATAGTTTTTTACATACTTTTGCTCGCATGGCTTCCACTTATTGGTTTTTCGATTTATGTTTTCAGAAAAAGCAATGAGAAGAAAATTTTTTTCCTCGGGACAATCATTTGGAATGGGATCTTTGCATTCCTTTTGTGTCTTTTGCTCGCATTCTTTTTTATTCATTTTTATCATGCAACAAAACTCGTTGTTTAAATACCACTTTTATGAACAAACTCAAAGAAAATATCACCCTCATTATCGGTCTTGCGATTCCCGTGCTCATGATGCTCATTATTATGGCGGTAGTATATGTGCCGGCATGGCTTCATCCGACTCCTCCGCCAACACAAGATTTTGTCTATGGAGTAGGGGACAATATTGTCTTTACTCCAAGCACCGGAGGAATGTCGTATCCTTATCCATACAAAGGGGTATGGTCGAAATATCACTACCAAGTGATTGCAGGAAAGCTCACCAAAGTTGATGCCGGCCCTCTGCCTGAAGGCTATGAGAAAATGCCGACCATTGATCAGGAGCCGAAATTTTACGTGTATCATGTTGTTACCAAACAGAGTGAGCCACTAACCTTTGCTGAAGCTTCCGTGCTTACGCTTGATACAAGTGCGCGCTCTTCCGATGGTTTCACCGTGGTGCGTGGTAGTACGCGCGGAGGGCAATTCTTTCCATTTTTCTATGATGGGAGGAGTGATTACAACAAGATTCACCTCCAGAAACAAAATTATAATGAAGATATCACACTCAACCTTCCTGAATCCTATTATCAAGACTTCTTTATTGCTTGGGTAACAAAATAGACATGACCACAATGAACAAACACACACTTCTTCGCTCAATCGAAGAGGGTTTACAAAAAAATATTATTTCTGCCGATGAGGTGCGTGGACTACTTGCCACAGAAGCGGTCGTCGCGTCGCCTGTGTCCACAGCTATTCCATCCAAGACCTTCAGTATTTCGGGTGTTCTCTATTATGTCGGTGCGGGAATTGCATTTATTGGTGTGGCTATTTTTGTGGGGCAACATTGGGAAAAGCTTTCATCGGCATTACGCATACTGCTTACACTTGGTGCAGGACTTGCGCTCTTTACCTCCGCAGTATTTCTTGAGGTGGGGAAAAAGCTTGATCGTATTCCCGATGCATTGCACTTTCTTGCGGGACTCCTCATCCCAGGAGGAATATTTGTCACATTGAATGAGCTCGGATTTCATGGTGGCAATTTTGGTCCGGGGATTATTTTTTGTGCCCTCGCACTTTTCTATGTTGTTGCCTATCGCATGCATCATCACAACCTCTTGCTGGCGTTTGCAATTATTTATGGCACCATCTCATTTGGTCTACTCACGGATAGTGTTGCCACTCAAGTGACAATGAATGCAGGGGATTATATTTCCTATCGCATTATCGCTGTCGCCACTTCCTATCTTTTTCTCGGTTATGCATTTCGCGAATCATCACGCAAAGTGCTTTCGGGAATATTATATTTCTTCGGAGGTCTCGGCGTGCTTGGTGCGGGGATGGCACTCCAAGGGTGGAGCCCCGACCAGTCAGCCTTTTGGGAGGTGGTTTACCCTGGGCTTGTCTTTGGCGCACTCTTTCTCTCGACCCATTTGCGCAGTAAAAGCTTACTTTTCCTTGGGGCGGCGTTTTGTGCAGGGGACATTTTCAAGCTCACCGACGAATATTTCCGCGACAATTTCAGCTGGCCATTGGCGCTTATTTTTGCAGGGTTTGTCTTGATTGGTGTTGGATATCTTACGGTGTACCTCAATAAAAAGTATCTCAAGAAGAATGTTTCTTAAAGTGTGTGGACAATCCACTCCTGTGCTATACTGAACAAGTTATATAGTAAATAGTAAACAATATGAAACCTGTTTCAATCTACTCAACTGAGTCTTGTGGATACTGCAAAATGGCAAAGGAATACTTTGCTGCAAATAATGTCGCATATCAAGAATTTGATGTGGGACGTGATCTTGAGAAACGTAAGGAAATGATCGACAAGAGCGGTCAGATGGGCGTCCCCGTGATCACTGTCGGTGATGAACTCATCGTTGGTTTCAACAAGCCACGTCTTGCTGAGCTTTTATCGCTCCCTGCATAATTGCATAAATACGAAGAATCACATACCATAGAAAGGCTCACGACACACAGTGAGCCTTTCTTTGAGTTCTTCTTGCTCCCGTAGTTCAATGGATAGAACAGCTTCGTCCTAAGAAGTTGATGTGGGTTCGATTCCTGCCGGGAGCACAGAATAGCAAAAGACCGAGGAGCTCCTCGGTCTTTTGCTATTCTGTGCTCGAGGAGCAAGCAAGCTGCCTTGCTTGCGTCAGGAATCGAAAGTCGGAGCTATGTTTTTCTAGCAAGAAAAACGAGCGAGACGGGGTCGAGGAAACTTCGAGTGACGGCGAGAAGTTATCCGTGACCGAAAACGTACTCGTGTTTCCTGCCGAGAGCACCACATAGTGAGAGAATAAGATAACCCTCACTTCTCGTAATTATAATTTATTGTTTTGGGTAATCGATCAGTCTGTACCCTCCTTGTTCAATACCCATTTCATATCCCAAACCCGAGAGAAGTGTATTCATTCCTCCTCCGTGACCGATCATAAGCAATAATCCTCCTCGTTCTTTTTCTGCGTACTCCTTTATTGCTTGCAAGTGTCTACTGAGAACCTCGTCTCTGTTTTCTCCGCCATATTTTTTAAAATCATAGGTTTTGTCCCAAGTCTTCCAATTTGAGAGAGCTTCTTCGCCATATTTCATCCCTACTTCATCCAACGTTAGCCCTTCAAGGTCACCAAAAGAACATTCTCTTAATCTTTTGTCAGAGATCAATGAAGTTGTAAATATCCTATTTATAATTTCTGATGTTTGGAGAGCTCTCTCTAAATCAGAACAAATAATTTTATCTACTTTAAACTCCTTTAATTTATTCGCAAGGCTCAGTGCTTCTTCTTCACCTTTGTGACTCAACCCATGGTTGATAGATTGCCCTTGCATGATACCTTTTTCATTGCAGTCTGTTGTGGTGTGTCTGGATAAAATAATTTTCATTTTTCTATTTTATCAAAAAACAATCACCCCCACCATAAATAGCAAATTACCCGTCAACACGAGGTCATGTCGTCGCAGACAAGCGGAGCTTTACTTTTAGCAATCAAAAAAACCTCCACCAAGATTGCTCTCGGTGAGAGGTGATTTGTTTCGATTAACGGTAGGTGTTTAATGTCCAGTAGATCATTGCGCCCAAGGAAGCAGCAATGGGTAAGGTCAAAATCCACGAGAGTAAGATTTGACCAAATACCCCATAGTGTAGCTTCTTTGACGTTAAACCTACGCCGACCATTGAGCCGACTGAAACATGAGTTGTGGAAACAGGCAATCCGAGGTTGCTCGAAAAAATTACGAGTACACTTGTAACTAAGTTTGCAGCCAAACCTTCGGTTTCAGTCATAGACGTGATCCGCTTGCTCATCGTCATTGCTACTTTTCGAGAATTGAAGATTCCTCCAATAGCCATTCCGCAAGCGATAATAATCACGGATGATGAAGTTACAAATGGAACAGTGACGAACATCAACGCCACAATTTTCGGAGTATCATTCATTGCACGGGCAAAGCAGACTGCACCACCACTCAAACAATGAAGAAAATTGAGAAGTGAACGTTTGTCCACAATGATGACCTTTTGTAAGTCGACCTCCTCGCACACCACTGTCTTTCCGAGTGCAATTCTGGCAGAATTGATTCGTGACAGAGATTGACCAGAACAATCCGACGAGATCATTTCGTTTCCGTGAATACACACGCACCAACCCTTATGAGCTGCTTTTGCAGTGTAATTGAGGAAACGGAACAAGTTGCAACCCATCATTCCCAAGACTATGGCAATGAGCGGGCTTGTAAGAAGTGGCAAAAGAAACGATTGCCCAAGCTGTGAAAAATTTATGCTTGTTCCTACCGCAACCAATCCTGCTCCAACCAAAGCCCCTGTTATGGCGTGGGTGGTCGAAATTGGAAACCCCATGAGAGTTGCCAGCATGACTGTAACACCAACTGCCGAGACAATGGCGATGTGGAAGAGTAGTGTACCAGCAACTGCGTTCGGCACCAGTCCTTTTCCAGAGAAATTCTGAATAAGGGTATGAGCGAGGAGTACAGAACAGACTGATCCAAGAACGGTGGCGATTGTGGACAAGGTCAGAGCCGAACGATAGCTTAACGCCCCACTCCCGAATAATGTTGACACGCCTTTGAAGTTATCGTTTGAGCCATTTGAATAGGCAAGAAAGACTGTTATAACGAAGAGTACCGCAGTAAACATATAAACCTCCTGTTGTTGATTACAAAGAGCGAACTGTGAGTAGGTTATCACACGACCGCAAAAAAGCATATTATTATGCCTTAATTTATTAAGAAGCTATAATGCTTGTATGATGTTTCCAATTGATATACACATTGGACAAGTGATTGTCCCGTCTCATTCTGTTTTTGAAGCACTAGCATTTTTTATAGGCTATCGTTATTTTGTATTTATAAAAGAGAAGAAACGACTTGACCCTCTTCATCCAGAGGCGCAGTGGTGGATAATTATTGGCATGGCAATTGGGGCATTTATCGGCTCTCGCTTAATTGCAGCCCTCGAGGATCCGGTACTTTTTCTTCATTCGCCAACATGGCTTTATTATATTGGAGGGCAAACAATTCTCGGTGGTGTTGGTGGAGGTATTTTGGGGGTTGAAATTACAAAAAAAATTTTGAAAATAAAAAGAAAGACCGGAGATTTATTTGTATATCCTTTAATACTGGGAATAATTATTGGAAGAATTGGTTGTTTTTTGAAGGGTGTGACTGATGGTACTGCTGGTCTTCCATCAAATCTTCCATGGGCTTTTGATCAAGGTGACGGTATTCCTCGTCACCCAACATCTATTTATGAAATTATATTTTTAGGATTACTCTGGATAGTCATTAAACAAATTGAAAAGAAAGATATTCTAAAACAGGGAGATCTTTTCAGTGTTTTTATTTTTTGCTACGCTTTATTCAGATTTTTTGAGGAGTTTATTAAGCCAAGAGATCCTATATGGATCGGTTTATCCTCCATTCAATTACTCGCAGTAACGCTTGTGGTATACTATGCAATATATTTTACAAAGCGTTACAAAAAGACTATTTAATATGATCACGCCTGAAATAATTTCATACATCAAAACAGAACGAGCTAAAGGTACTCCAGATTCATTAATTGCGTCTAATCTGCTCGCAAATGGTTGGAGTGAGTCTGATATTGCCGAAGTAATGTCATCGTCCAGTAGTTTGTCTGATGTATCACAGCCACTGATGACGGATGCCAGTTTAAAAGAACGCAAAAAGAAAGCAGTGCAGACTACGTTTTTTCTTTTGTTCGGACTTGATATTTTGGTAATTCTCGGATTTAGATTATTTTATGGGACATATGGTATTTTTGGAATAAGTATTTTATCAATACTATTAAGGGTTGTGGTTATTTGTTTCATATCTTCTTTTGCAACACCTAGACCATTACCGGGAGATAAAACATCAAAAACAGTAGGCCAAACAGCTCTTAATATTATCGGCAGGGCATTGCTCGCAATTCTTATTGCGATGAGCATCTTTTTGGGTGGCTGCCTCTTTATGATGTCGCTATTCTCTCACAGTCTATAAGAATCACGATTTTGATTGTATGACTATTTGTGCTAGTGTACTTTAGGAGCACCTAACTTTAAAGGAGATGCTAATGAGTACATTAACAATTCAGACCATTGAAACAGTCTTGAAAAAGACAATCAGCCGATGCCCGGTCTGTCGAAAGCAGAAACCAGCAGAAGTCGTGAAGGTTGTTCGAAGTGGGCGTGAGCAAGTTATCATGCGTCGACACTGTCCGTGTCACGGGACGCATGATTTTGTCATCTCATCCGACGCACGTTTCTACTGGCTTGCTCAAGGGAATCCGATTAACCACTCTTGTGGTTGTGGGCCAACTTGTTCACCGGCAAGTGATGGGGGGAAAGAAGGTTATCTCGGAGACAATGCCCTTAATGAGGCAAAGAAAGGAACAGCTGAAAAACTGTCCACTTGCCTTGCTCTCATCGAGATCGTAGACTCCTGTAATCTCGCTTGCCCCACCTGCTTCACCGATTCTCCTGTTGGAGTGAGTGGACCGAGGCTCAAGTATCACAACTTTGCAAACATCACAGGTCGCATTCAAGGCGTACTTGATCGGAAAGGCCATATCGAAATCCTTCAGTTCTCGGGCGGCGAGCCGACCATCCATCCGGAGTTCTTTCAGTTGGCGGAGTGGGTTAGATCGAATCCAAAAATCGATTATCTTCTCATCAACACGAATGGTATCCGTTTTGCAAAAGACGAAGCATTTGTGCAAGAGATGGGTAGTCTGTTCCAAAAATTCGACAAGATCCAGCTCTACCTTCAGTTCGACGGACCTCAAGAAGAAGGTCAGGTAGAACTACGGGGGGCAGATTTACGAGACATGCGCGAGAAAGCGATTCGTAACTGTGAACGCATCGGTTTGCCCATAACGTTTGCAATGACCGTAAATGAAAGGAATCTTAAGTATGTCTGGGATACTGTTGAGTATGCTCGTCAATTTGATCACGTTCGTGGTGTCAGTTTTCAGCCCATGTTTTTGTCTGGAAGAGTTCCTTCGGCGAACCTCGGTGAGACTTTGTCTCAACCGATTACGTCAGCAGACATTATCCTCGGGTTGAATGAGCAGTCGAGTGGTACTGTGTCACTCGACGACTTTACTCCGCTTCCGTGTGGTGATCCGAATTGCTCGACGATTGGCTGGTTGTTCAGGGTGAACGGAAAGTATTTTTCGCCCTCAGCCTTCAATATTGACATCCCTGCACTTCAAGCAAGTTTGCCTGACAAGATAAACTACGATATTGAGGATCTTAAGAAGTGTGGGTGCGACGACACTGCGCTCGGTGACCTCATGAAGTCGCTTGAAGTGAAGGAGTCGAATGCGTTTCGACTATTCATCAAACCATTTATGGATGCACGAACATGGGATGAAGACAGGATTGACCGTTGCTGCACTCATGTCATTCGTCCTGATGGCAAGCTTGATTCATTCTGCAGGTACTACTTCGGCGCACCTGCTGAAAATACTTGTTGTTGATCGAAATAAATCACCTCCCACCGAGAGCAATCTTGGTGGGAGTTTTTCTTTGGCTGCACTCGAACTAATTCGAGAATATCACACATTTCCCTCAAGCTGTTGAATAGCAAATTTGCCAAGCAAGCTTGCGTGGTAATCTTTGTATTCATATATTTTTCTGCTATAATATTCAGTATGTTTGGAGAAACACCTTCACATTCACAGGATAAGATGGAAGAATTACTGACGCTTACGCGCGATAATAACCGCATGCTCCATAGTATGCATCGCAAGATGAT
>Ga0209515_10005303_pt1 | contig 16773 bp, 16 predicted proteins | sample Subgroupgradi54m_FD_187454 | JGI IMG/M metagenome (GOLD analysis project Ga0209515, IMG submission 187454) | Subsurface groundwater microbial communities from S. Glens Falls, New York, USA - GMW60B uncontaminated upgradient, 5.4 m (SPAdes)... ...
ATGACCCCACCGACGACGAGCCACACCGCGATGTCGGCGATCTCCTTGGGGTTGTGGCCGCGCTGCCTCCAGCGCACCTCGGTCACCTTCGCGGCCGCGATCACGCCCACGGCGAGGAAGAGCCCGTAGACGTGCAGTGGCACGGGCCCGAGATGGAGGATCCCCGAGGACGGGCTCGGGATGGAGGCGACAAGGGGGCCGATCACCGCGGTCACTCTACGGGCCGGTTCGCGCACCGGGAGGCCGGCCCCCTACCTCCTCCGGAATCTCCTCGGCCGGGACGGAGTAGAACGTTCGCCGTGGCGCACGACGGGAGCGTCTTCTCGAGCCGCCCCGAACCGATCCCGCCGGGGCCCGGGCAGGAGTCGGCGTGGAAGTATCCACGGCCGCCGCGGCTCGAGCCGGTCACCGACCGGCTCCGGGTCGTGCTCGGCGGCGTGACCATCGCCGACACCACGCGCGGTTACCGCGTCCTCGAGACGAGCCACCCGCCCAACTACTACTTCCCACCCGACGACATCCTCGACGGCGCGCTCGAGCTCACCGAGCGGGCGACGTTCTGCGAGTTCAAGGGCCGCGCCCGCTACTACGCGGTTCGCGGCGGCGATCGCCGCGAGCTCGACGCCGCGTGGGGCTACGACCGGCCCAGTCCGGCATTCGCACCCATCGCCGGCTATGTCGCGTTCTACGCCGGGCGCCTCGACGCGTGCTCCGTCGGGGACGAGCTCGTCACTCCGCAACCGGGCGAGTTCTACGGTGGCTGGATCACCGCGAAGGTGGTCGGCCCCTTCAAGGGAGAGGTCGGCACCAGGAGTTGGTGACGGTGGCGACGCTCGCGCCCGCGGCCGGCCGCCGCTACGCTCGGACCCGTGCAGATCGCGATCCTGCTGTACGAGCGGCTGACCGCGCTCGACGCGGTCGGGCCCTACGAGGTGCTCGGCCGACTCCCCGGCGCCGACGTGCGGTTCGTGGCGGCCGAGCCGGGCCCGAAGCGGACCGATCAGGGCAGCCTGGCCCTCATCGCCGACAACTCCCTCACCGACGTGCCCGAACCCGACGTGCTCGTGGTTCCCGGCGGCCCCGGCGAAGGCGCAGCTCGAACCGACGAGCGCGTGCTCGACTGGGTGCGCGCCGCCCACGCCACGTCGCAGTGGACCACCTCGGTGTGCACCGGGTCGCTCATCCTTGCCGCGGCGGGTGTGCTCGACGGCGTGTGCGCGACCTCCCACTGGCTCGCGCTCGACGAGCTCGAGCGGCTCGGCGCGGAGCCGGTCTCGGAGCGGGTCGTCGTCGACGGCAAGATCGTCACCGCGGCCGGCGTGTCGTCGGGGATCGACATGGCCCTCACGCTGGCGTCGATGATCGAGGGCGAGCTCTTCGCCCAGGGAATCCAGCTCGGGATCGAGTACGACCCGCAGCCGCCGTTCAGCGCCGGCTCCCCCGAGACGGCACCGCCAGTGGTCGTCGAGTTCCTCCGCAGCCAGAGTCGCTTCCTGCTCCAGGGCTGAGCGGCCGCGCCCTACTTGACCAGGCGCGACAGGCGCCGGTCGGCCAGTACCTTCCCGCCCGTCTGGCACGCGGGGCAGTACGTCACCTCGTACGACTCGTACGAGACCCTCCGCAGCCCGTCGCCGCAGCGCGGGCACGGCGTGCCAGCCCGGCCGTGGACCACGAACCGATCGCCGAGCTTCGACTCCTCGAGCCCACCGGTGCGCGACCGCTCGCCCGCGAGCGCCTCGGCCAACGTGTCGCGGATCGCGTCCAGCAGCACGCGCCGCTCCTCAGGCGTGAGCTTCGGCAAGGTCGCGTAGGGCGACACGGCGGCGCGGTGGAGCGCGTCGTCGGCGTAGCCGCGGCCGATCCCGGCCACTGTGCGCTGATCGCGCAGCAACGTGTGGACGCGCCGCCGGTCGTCACCGGTGAGGACGAGGGCAGCGAAATCGTCGGAGTCGGGCTCGGGTCCGAGCCGCGTGAGCGGGCCGTCGTCGCCCGGCGCGAGCACCCACCACCCCGCCTTGCGCTCGGTGCCGAACTCCTTCACGAGCATCGACGGCGCGTCGGCGAATCGGAAGCGCACCGCCGCGCCCTTTGGCCGGGTCGACTTGGGCGGGTCCTCCACGTGCAGCCGCCCGCCCTGCGAGAGATGGACCAGCAACCGGGGCCCTCCGAACCGAGCGACGAGGTACTTGCCCCGACGCCCGACCGACTCCAGCCGGCGTCCCACGAGCGACTCCGGCGCCGGCTCCACCGTCTTCAGCGCGGAGAAGCTCAACGGCTCGACCGCCTCGAGCACGGCGCCCGCGAAGCGCGCGTCGAGCCGTTCGGCGAGCGCCTGCATCTCGGGCATCTCGGGCACCGGCCCACGGTACCGGCCGTGAGCGCCCGGGAGAACGTGCCCGCGAGCACGTGCCCAGGACTTCCGGTCTAGGAGGCCGCTGCCTCGACCTCGGGCTCGGCGGCCCGGGCAGTGTCGCGCACCTCGGTTGCCCGGCCGCGCGGCATCAGCAGGCTCACGGCGAGTGTGACCAGCCCAAGCACGAGTGTGGCGAGGAACGTTTGGTGCAGCGCGCCGGAGAACGCCTCGCGCACGGCTCGGCGGGCGGCCGGTGGGATCGCTCGGGCCTTGCTCGCCGGCGAGAGCATATCTGCCACGTGGATCCTCACACCGGGGAAGGCGGCTTCGAGGCGCGACGTCAGACCGTCGAGCATCACCGCGGCCGCGATGGCGACACCGATCGCGCCGCCGAACTGTCGCGTGAAGTTGACGAGCGAGGTCGCCACGCCCATCTGCGACGAGCCCACCGAGTTCTGCGCGGCAAGGACACACGCGAGGAGCACGAGACCGAACCCGAAGCCGACCACGACCATGTCGCGGCTCACCTCGAGCTGGGTCGAGTGCACGGTGAGGCGTGTGAGTAGCACCAGGCCCACGTTGGTGAGCAGCGCCCCCGACACCGAGATGACGCGGAAGCCGGCGCGCAAGAGGAGGCGGCCTCCCACGAAAGACGAGAACATGAACCCCAGCATCAGCGGTGTGAGCACCCGACCGGCGCCGGTCGCCGACGTGCCGATCACCACCTGCGCGAACAGCGGTAGGTACGAGAGCACCGCGAACATGGTCATGCCGAGGAGCGTGGTCGTGATCGCCGACGCCCGCAGCACCGGGACGGCGAAGAGATCGAGGGGGAGCAGCGGCTCCACCGCCCGCACCTCCACCGCGAGGAACGCGACCACGAACGCCGCGCTGATCGCGAAGCTCCCGAGGATCACCGCCGACGACCACGCGTAGTCGCGCCCGCCCGACTCGAGGGCGTAGAGGAGGAACCCGGTCGAGCCGACCAGCGTGATGATGCCCAGCCAGTCGATCTCGTGGTCGCGACGATGCTCGAGCGGCTCGATCAGCGCGAGCTTCACCAACAGCGCCGTTGCGAGCCCGATGGGGAGGTTCACGTAGAACACCCACCGCCAGGAGAGGTTGTCGGTGAGGAAGCCGCCGAGGAAGGGCCCGACGATGGAGGCGAGCCCGAACACCGCGGTGTACACCGCCTGCACCTTGACACGCTGTTCAAGCGTGAACAGGTCGCCGGAGATGGTCTGGGCTACCGGCAGGAGACAGCCGGCGCCGATCCCCTGGACCGCACGGAACGCCACCAGTTGGGTCATCGACTGGGCCAGCCCCGAGAGTGCCGAGCCGACCAGGAAGATGGCCATGCCCGAGAGGAAGACCCGCTTGCGCCCGTACATGTCGGCGAACCTGCCCCAGAGCGGGATGGTCGCGATCTCGGCCAGCAGGTAGCCGGAGAAGACCCACGCGTAGCGGTCGATCCCTCGCAGGTCGCCGATGATCGTGGGCAGCGCGGTCGCGACGATCGTGCCGTCGAGCGCGGCGAGGAACATGCCCGCCATCACCGCGGCGGTCGTGACGACGATCCGCCGGCGAGAGAGTCGCGCCGCGTACGGCGTGACGGCAGGCTCGGATGACGCGCCGGACGCTGTCATCGGCCTCGGTCCGGCCGGCCGAGCGAGGGCGAGACCAGCGCCGCAAGCCCGGTGATGCGCTCGGCCACCGAACGGTCCCGCTGGTTGAGGTACTCCACGAAGAGCCCCCAGAGGAAGGTCGTGATCACGTCGGCGGCCGCGATCACGTCGGCGCGCGGGTCAAGGTCTGTCGCGCCCGAGAGGACCACCCGCCAGCGCTCGCGCCAACGAACCCCGAGCGTCTGGCCGACCTCGAGCGCGTCGCGATCGCCGAGCACGGCCTCGCGCTGCATGAGGCGGAGGAAGTCCTCGTCGTCGATGAGGCGGGCGAACTCGCGGCGGGCCTGCTCGACGATGCGCTGCTCGACGCGGCCGACGGTGAGGTCGTCGTCGAGCTCGGCGATGTCGAGCGGACGATCGAGCCCGCGGGCGCGGTACACGGCCTGGATGAGCTCGGCCTTCGACCGGAAGTGATAGTAGAGACCGGGCACGGTCACGCCGGCCGCTTCGCCGAGGTCGCGCATGCTCACCGCGGCGGTGCCCCGCGACGAGAACAGCCGGAGCGCGGTGGCCACAATGCGCTCGCGGGTCGGGGCGCCGGTGGGTGTCCGAGCGGGGGTGCGTGAGCTCACCCCACCAGCTTACTTGAACGCTCGCTAAAGTCGCCCGGGGCCGGCCCGCTCGGCGTAGCTGGCTGCGCCCCGCGTCCACGGCGGGCCGTCGCCCCAGCTCGCGCGGGTGCGCTTCTTCGGGTGGTCGGGGTCGAACGCGGCGCAGGCCTCGACGTAGCGCTTCGAGGTCTCCATCCCGCCCTTCACCGACCAGAAGTCCTCCTCGTAGCCGAACTTCATCGCGCCCGCGTACTGGAGGATGGTGATCCCGGGGAAGTCGATGGGATCGCCCTCCGGGTCGGGATTGTCGCGGCGGTTCTGCATGTACACGACGACCCGGCCGTCGGGGCTGCACAGGTGCCACTCGTACGCGGTGTAGACCTCGGGGTACTCCTCCATCGTCGGCTTGATCCACGCGCGGATCGTCTCGCGGCCGTGCATGTCACCGAAGAAGTGCTCCACGTAGTGCACGTCCTCGGTGAAGTTGTCGGCGTAGCCGTCCCAGTCCTCGTTGACCGCGCCCGTCTGCCAGTAGTGGTGGAATGCCTGCTCCACCTCGTCGATGTCGTACGTCGCCACGCTTCCTCCCCGTCACACGCGTTCGAGAGCGCGGCGATCGTAGCGCCGCTCCGATCGCTCACGAGGAGCGGCGCCTCCGTTGATGCTCCTGCATACGATCCCTGATGATCTCGCGCCGCCGCCGGACGTCGGAGTAGGTGAGCGACTCCCACTCGGGGCCGACACCGAACGAGGCCTTCACCGCGTCGAGGTCGAGCTCGGCCGGCGCGGTGGGGTCGAGGCCGAGCTCGCTCGCGATCCGCTCACCGTGCTGCTCGGTGAAGTACGTGTAGACGTGCGCGATCTCGCCGAGGATATCGAGCTCCGGGGCGAGGTTCGCGGTCGCGCCGTCGAGGAACATCATGTTCTTCACGAACAGCATGAGCTCCTTGGGCGCGCGGGCGCCGTAGCCGAGCAGCTTCTTCGTGAGCTCGCGCAGCTCGCCTACCAGCTCCTCTGCCGACATCTGCGTCGGGTCCTTCACCGGCAGGTCGAGACCGAGGTCGGAGATGACGGCGGCCAGGTCGGTATCGGGAGGGAAGGCACCCAGGTCACGCAGCGCCTCGAGCTGGCCCGGGATATCGGCCGTGGTCCCGCTGACCAGCAGGCGGAGGAAGGCCAGGCGCTTGGGCTCGTCGAGGCGACCGGTGATCCCGAAATCGAGGAGGGCGGTGCGCCCATCGGGCTGCACGAAGAGGTTGCCGCCGTGGAGGTCGCCGTGGAAGACCCCGTGGAGCATCGCTCCCTCGAGGAACGCGATGAGCCCGGCCCGGATGAGCGCGCCGGTGTCGATGCCGGCCGCCTTCATCGAGGCCACGTCGTCGAAGTTGAAGCCCCGCAGCCGCTCCATCACCAGCACGCGCCGGGTCACCAACGTCGGGTGGGGCCGCGGCACCACGATCGCCCGTTGCCCGCTCTGGGCGAGCACCGACGCGATGTCGAGCATGTTCTCCGCCTCGAGACGGAAGTCGAGCTCCTCGGCGATGGTCTCGGCGAAGAGCTCGACCAGCGCGGGCGGGTTCGCCAACGCCGCGACCGGGATGCGCCCCACCAGCCGCGGCGCGAGCCAGGCCATGGCCTCGATGTCGGTGCGCACGAGGCTGGCGACCTTCGGGCGCTGCACCTTCACCACGACCTCCTCGCCGGTCAGCAGCGTCGCCGCGTGCACCTGAGCGATCGACGCCGCCGCCAGCGGCTCCTCTTCGAAGCACGAGAAGAGCTCGGCCAGCGGCCGGCCCAGCTCGCGCTCGACGACCTCGCGCACGTCGTCGAAGCGCTCGGGTGGGACGTGGTCGCGCAAGAGCTTGAACTCGGCGACGAGATCCTCGGGGAAGAGCCCTTCGCCACCCGAGACGATCTGGCCCAGCTTCACGTAGGTCGAGCCGAGCCGCTCGAAGGAGCGCCGGAGCCGCCGTGAGAGCCCGCGCTGCGAGCCGGGTGTGCCCCGCTCCCGCACGTACCAACCACCGAGCGCGGTACCCACCGAAGCGACCACCCGCGCGAGCCGGCCCAGTGGGGGGATGCGCCGGCGCACGAGGAGCCGGGGGACCTCGGCGTGGGCGCGCGCACGGACGCGGTCGAGGCCCCGACGCCACACGAGGGCGTCGGGCTCGACCACCCACGGAGCGCGGTCGCTGAAGGCGCCGATGCGGAGGTCGGGGGGCGAGACGATGGGCTCACGGTAGACGCCAACCGGCCAAAGACGGACAGGTGACGCGGACCGGCCCCGGGCAAGCCCGGGGCCGGCAGGCGAGATGATGGGGCAGGGCCGTCAACAACCCGAGCCCGCCCAGGGGCTCACGCCCTGCCAGGCGTGGAGATCCTGAGCGAGCGCGTCCTGGTCGGCGGCGTTGGCTTGCCCGGGGTTCACACCGACGAGGTCGGGCCGGCCGGCGTGGGCAGCGGTGCTGTCCCACGTGCCGGGGAGGAACTGGTAGGCGCCGGCGGCACCCGAGCTCTGGTTGACGACGCCGTACTCGCCCCGGCTCTCGTGGTGACGGACGCAGGCGAAGAAGTCGCCGCCTCCACCTCCGCCGTTGCGGGCGGAGGCCGAGGATGCGGCCGCCTGGGCCGCGGCCCGGGCTGCCTCGGCCTGGGCCACGGCATCGAAGAAGGCGGCCAGTTGGGCCTTACCGATTGCGGCGACGTAGTCGACGAGGCCGGCGGCCCGGGCTGTCTGGCCCGCCGACGCCGCCTCGACGGAGATCACGGGTTCCTTGGTGTGAGCGGCGACCGGCCGCACCCCATGGAGTTTCTCGAGCTTGGCCTCGATCGCTTGCTCGGGCGACGGGCCGGCGGTCTCGGCGAACGCCTGGGCGCCGGCCACGGTGATCGCCGCGACGGCAATGGCGCCGCCCACGACGAATCGGAACTTGCCTCCCATGAGGCCTCCTTCTGACTGATCGGCCCCGCCCGAACGCGCGCGCGTCGAGAACAGGGGAATGGGAAAGGGAACGAAAGCCCCGAAGTGCAGCTTTCGGACACGAAGCCTAGGCGGGCGCCGGTTCCGACGGCCAATCGGCCTGGCAGGATCTGGGACCGCGGCGCGGTGACCGCGGATGGCCGAAACCCCCACCGGGCCGGGGGATCCCGGCGTCGAGTAGGCCGCCTCGGGCCGGTTCGAACGTGACGAATGTCACCATCCGGTGTCACTGTCCGGTGTCGCTGTCCGGTGTCACCGTCCGGGGGGCCGAGGACCGCCCGGGTCGCGCCGCGCGGCGGAGGGTCAGCCCGCGGCGGTGAACCGCACCGGGAAGTGCTTGACCCCGTTGATGAAGTTGGAGCGCAGCCGCTCGACGGGGCCGGCGGGCTCGAGATCGGGCAGCCGGCGGAGGAGCTCGTCGAACATGACGCGGATCTCGAGACGGGCCAGGCTCGCCCCGAGGCAGAAATGGGTGCCGAAGCCGAAGGCCAGGTGGTTGTTGGGCGCCCGACCGACGTCGAGCTCGCCCGCGGTCGGCCCGAAGACGGCCTCGTCGCGATTGGCCGACCCGTAGTAGAGGACGACCTTGTCGCCCTCGACGATCCGCCGGCCACTGAGCTCGGTGTCGCGCATGGCGGTGCGGCGGAACTGCATCACGGGCGTGACCCAGCGCAGCAGCTCCTCGACCGCCGTCGGGAGGAGCGCTCGGTCGGCGAGGAGGCGCGCGCGCTGCTCGGGGTGCTCGCACAGCGCCTGCATCCCAGCCGAGATGAGGTTGCGGGTCGTCTCGTTGCCGGCGATCACGAGCAGGAAGAAGAACATGTTGAACTCGATGTCGGTAAGGCGCTCACCGTCGACCTCGGCGTGCACGAGCACGCTGCACAGGTCGCCGGCGGGCTTCGCCCGCTTCTCCGCCGCGAGATCGTGCGCGTACTGGAACATCTCCATGAGCGCGACCTGCGCCGCCGTGCGCGCGTCGGGGAGCGAGTCGGAGCCGTACTCCGGGTCCTCCATGCCGATCAGGCGGTTGCTCCACTCGAAGAGCTTCCACCGATCGCCCGCGGGCACTCCGAGGGTCTCGGCGATGACCTGGAGCGGGAGCTCGGCGGCCACCTCGGTGACGAAGTCGCATTCGCCCTTCGGCGCGACGCCGTCGACGATGGCCTTGGTCAGCTGCTCCACGTGGTCCTTCAAAGTGGCGATCATCCGCGGAGTGAATGCCTTGTTGACGATCTGGCGAAGCTTCGTGTGCTCCGGCGGGTCCATGTGGATCAGCTGCATGCGCATCGCGGCGAGGTCGCCGGGTGGGAGCTCGGCGATGAGCGCGCTTCCCCGCCACGACGAGAACAGCTCCGGGTCGCGCGAGACCGCGACGACGTCCTCGTAGCGGGTCACGGCCCAGAACCCGGGGCCGTGCGGCTCGGACCGGCGCGAGACCGGCTCGTGCACGCGGAGCCACGCGAACGCGTCGTGGGGCACGCCCACCACGAACGTGTCGGGCGAGAACAGGTCGACGTCGGACTTCTCTCGGGAGATCACGCCCTCTCCCGCCGTTCGGCGGCCCACGACCCCGCCGCCGTGCCGTCGGTGCGCGCGGTGCGATGGGTGAAGAGCCACCGATCGCCCACCCGGGTCAACCGGTCGCGGTAGCGGCCCCAGTGATCGGGCCCGCGCTCGGTGACGACGAAGAAGTAGCTCGATGCACCGGCGCGCTCGGGAGACTCGACGTCGATGAGGACGTTCGACACGTGATGGCGGATGACCGGCGCGGTCGTCGCGGCGGCGAGGTCGCGAGCCGTGCCGGTGAGGAAGGCGAGGATCGCGTCACGGCCGGCGTGCGGCGGCTCGCCGGCCACCTCGAATACCCCGTCGACGGTGAACAGCTCGGCCAGCTCCGCAAAGCGCCCGGCGTCAGCGCAGTGCGCGTAACGGGCGACCGTGTCGCGGATCTGCTCGCGTGCCTCCAGCTCCCATTGCTCCACGGTCGCCGGCTACTGCGCGTCGAGCAACGTGGAGGCACGACACTCGATCGTGGCGAAACCGAGCTCGCGGGCTGTGGCGAGCGTCTGCTCGAGGAGCTCACGCCCACGCTCGGGGTCGCCGGGCCGACCATGTGTGAGCAGCACTCGGCCCCAGTCGAGCCGGGTGCGCGCCAGCCAGACCGGCGCGCCGACGCGCTCGTGCACGTCAGCCGCCTCGGCGAAGTGCGCCCTCGGTCACGGCGTGAGCCTACGGCCCTCGCCGCCGTTCGGGGGACAGAACAGGCCCTTTCCGGGAGAGCACGGGGGCTCTGGCCACCGCTTCCTACCCGGAAACGCGATCACGACGCCGCCTCCGACACCGGGAGCTGCGCCGCTCCCGAGCACAGCTGCTCGTACACCGCCTCGTAGGCGCCCGGCGCGAGGGGAAGCGCCACCGGCTCCCCGGTCACCGCCGAGAGGTAGGCCGCGTTGATCAGCTCGAGCGAGCGGCTGGCCTCGCCGGGGTGGTTGCGCGGCGGCCGGCCTTCGCGGATCGCGGCCACGAAGTCGCGGTGGCAGTCGAGCAGCAGGTCGAACCACTCCGACGGGCCGCTGGGCTCGTGGAGCTCCTCCCACCCGACGGCGACGGTGTCGAAGTCGGCCTCGCTCTCGTCGCTCAGCTGCTGCGCGGGGCCGGCGAAGGTGGCCCGCCGCAGGGCGAAGCCCTCGGCGACGAGGCTCGCGTGCTCGCCGTGCAGGCTGATGCGGTCGAAGCCGACCGGGTCGACCGTGGAGGTGACGAGCGTGCCACGCGCGCCGCTGTCGAACTCGACCATGGCCATGAGGTCGTCCTCCACCTCCATGCGATGACGTGCTCGGCGGGCGTGGGCCGTCACCCGCGCCGGAAGCCCCACCATCGAGATGTAGGTGTCGACCTGGTGGATGGCCTGGCTGATGAGCGCGCCGCCGCCGGCCATGCGCCACTGCGCTCGCCACGGCGCGGCATCGAAGTAGTGCTGGGAACGGAACGAGTTGGTCGCGAGCACATCGGCCCGGAACACCTCGCCGATGGCGCCTTCCTCGACGAGCGCGCGCGCCTTCACGTAGGAGTGCTGGAAGCGGTGCTGCAAGCCGACCTGCACGACCCGGCCGGCTTCGGTCGCGCGGCGGCCGAGCTCGTAGCCCTCGGTCGCGGTTGGCACGAGTGGCTCCTCGCAGTACACGTGGAGGCCGGCCCCGATCGCCGCGCGCACGAGATGTCCGTGGAAGGACGGAGGCGTCGCGATCACGACCGCGTCGACGGCCCCGCTCACGAAGAGGTGCTCGGCGTCGGCGAACGGAGTGGCCTGGAAGTCGATCGCGGCCTTGTCGCGGGCCGCGTCGGCCACGTCACAGACCGCCGCCAGCTCGTAGTCGGAGAGCATCGACGCCGCGAACAGGTGCCCCCGGCCGATGCCGGACACGCCGATCACGCCGACGCGCAGGGCCTCGCCGGTCATGACGCCGCCCGCCTCCGCGCGTCGAGCAACCCCCCCGGGCCCACGAACAGGCCCGTCAGCGTGCGCTCGTCGTGCTCCATCCGCCACGACAGCATCTTCTGCGCGTACTCGAGCACGAGCGGTGCGTAGTCGGGGTGGCCGGCTCGGTTCTCGAACTCGTGCGGGTCCTGCTCGAGATCGAAGAACAGCGGCGGGAGCGCGGTGAAATGCACGTACTTGTAGCGCTCGTCGCGGATCACGTTGAGCGAGCACTGGTCGATCGAGATGCCGAGCATCTGCTCCGCGAGCCGGTTGACCGGGTCGCGGAAGTCGAACTCCCAGTGCACCTCGCGCCGCCACCCGTCGGGCTCCTCTCCGGCGAGGAACGGCAACAACGAGTTGCCGTCGCACTGTACGGGGATCTCGGCGCCGAGCCAGTCGAGCACGGTGGGCATGAGGTCGATGTTCTCGGTGAACCGATCGACGACGGTCCCGCGCGAGGAGCGCGCCTCGTCGCGGGGATCGCGGACGACGAGCGGGATGTAGTACGACGAATCGAAGTAGCCGAGCTTGTCGGTGAGCCAGTGGTCACCGAGCATCTCGCCGTGGTCCGAGGTGAGCACGACGAGCGTGCGATCGAGCCCACCCGCGCGCAGGCCGTCGAGCAGCCGGCCGAGCTGCGCGTCGACCTCGCTCATCATCCCGTAGTAGGTCGCGCGCATCTGACGGACGCCGGCCTCGTCGTCCGGGCCGCGGAGCCACGAGATACTCGTGGCCCCGGCCATGAAGGGGTGCTGGGCACCCTCGTCCTCCCACGTCGCACGCCGCACGGGAACCGGCACGTCGGCAGGGTCGTACATCGTGTTGTACGGCTCCGGGACGATGAAGGGCGGGTGGGGACGGATGTACGCCGCGTGCACGAACCACGGCGCGCCCTGCTGGTCGGCCACGTAGCGGAGGACGGCCTCGGTCAGGAAGGCAGCCTCGGTGTGCTCGGCCGTGTAGACGGGCGGCGCGGTCGGGCCGTCGGTGACGGGGAGGTAGAGGTCGCGCGCGTTGGCCGGGATCTCGTAGCCCTTCTCCGCGAGCCACTCGGCCCAGGGCTGCAGGTGCTCGGGGAGGTGGACCACGGCCCGGAACCCGGGCAGCACGCCCTCGTAGGTGGTGAGGCGAGGGTCGTCGGGTGGGAGCAGGCGGGGGTCGGGGCTCTGGTCCGTGTAGCCGAACAGCGCCGGGTCGTAGCCGATCGCGCGCGCCTCGAGCGCGAGGTTGGTGAAGCGGGCATCGAGCGGCGTGCCGTTGAGCACGGCGCGGTGGTTCTGGAGGTACATGCCAGTGAGCAGCGACGCGCGGCTCGGCCCGCACGGCGCGGCCTGCGCGTAGTGCCTGCGAAACAGCACGCCCTCGGCCGCGAGCCGGTCGATGTGGGGCGTGTGCACCGTCGGGTGCCCGAGCGTGGACAGGCACTCGCCCCGCCACTGGTCGACGGTGATGAGGAGCACGTTCCCGGCCGGAGCCACGGGCGCAGGCTATCGGCGAGGCGGGCGCGAGCGTCGAGCTCGTCAGCCGGCGATGACGCGGATGCGCCCGGCACCGGCTTCGACACGCCCGAGCAGCTCGGCCCGGTGCTGCGGGTCGAGGTGGTCCCCGCGCAACGCCCAGACCGCGTCGTCGATCAGCGCCGACACCTCGTGGAGCTCGTGGCTCACCTCGATATCGACGCCCGGACCGGTCCAGTCGAGCCGGTAGCACGCGGCCTCGTACCGACGGGCATTCCCGATCGCGGCCCCGGCCGCCACGGCAAAGCGGCGGAGGAGGTCGAGGTCGGCAGCGTCGAAGCGCGCACCCGGCGCGGCGCCGAGTGCGACGACACCGAGCAGGTCGTCACCATGCTCGATGGGAACGCACATCACGGCCGCGGCACGCGCCGCCCGCCTCCCGTTGCCCGTCAGGTCGAGTGGAACCGGGCCCGAGAGCAGCCGGGGCTCGCGTGCCAGCGCGGCCTGCATCAGCAGCGCCTCGGAGACGTGGAGCGGACAGCTCGACGGCGCGCCGTAGGCGCGCGCAGCTGCCTCGTGGAGCTCGCCGCCGTCGGTCAGGAGGCTGATCGATCCCGAGCTCGCACCGAGCATGGCAAGCGCCCGCACCAGCACCGTGTCGAGTACCACGCCGAGGTCGAGCGTCGCGCTCACGGCCAGCCCGGCCTCGGCCACCGCAGCCGCGCCGAGCAGCCGGTCCGCGAGCGCGGCGTCGAGCGCCTCGGCCTGGAGCTCGAGGTGGCTCAGGCGCTTGAGGTGCCGCTCCTTCTCCATCACATAGGCCGCGAAGCCGGAGGCGAAGACAATCATCGCGGCGCGGATCAGGCCCGGATCGACGACTGCCGCGTCGCGATCGAGGTCGTTGGCGACGGTCGACGCCGCGAGCCCGAGGAACACGAGCAGGAGGAGGAGCGCGATCTGGAGCCGTCGTCGATGGATCGCGATCCGCGACACGTGGCCGTCGGCGCGGATGCCGACCACCCGCTCCTCCCGCCGCATCTGCTCGCGCAGGTCCTCGATCGTGGTCGCCAACTCCCGTCGCTCCTCGCTGGGTGGGGACCCGTCCGTCCGCCCGCCGGCCTCTCGCGCGGTGTATCGGAGATCGGGCTCCCGATTCTTGAGCGCGTACCCGTTCGAGCAGGGAAGGGGGCCGGGTCGATCCTGGCGATCCTCACGGCACCGGCACCCACACCTGGCCTAGCCGGCGCGGCGGCGATCACGCGATGCGGTGCGGCCCAGCCGGCTTCGGGCCGCGCGGTCGGCGCACTCCTCGGTGACTGCGGCCATCGCGTCGCCCCAGGAGCGGAGCGAGAACCGCCGCTCGACTCGGGTACGCCCGGCACGGCCTTCGGCGGCGGTGCGTTCACGATCACGCAGGCGGGTCACGAGCGCCGCGGCCAGCGCGTGGCGGTCTCCCGGCGGTACGACCGCGCCGGCGTCGTCGCCGATCGCCTCGCGCATGCCCTCGACGTCTGTGGCAACGACGCTGCGCGCCGACGCAAGGGCCTCCAGCGTGACGAGGGAGAGTCCTTCGTAGCGCGATGGCTGCACGACGACGTCGGCGGCGGCGAGCCAGGGCCGCACATCCCGCTGGTAGCCGGCGAAGACGACGGCGGGCCCCGCGCCCGCCTCGAGGCCGGCCCGCAGCGGGCCGTCACCGACGAGCGCGAGTCGGGCTCCGGGCACCGCGCGGCAGACGGCCGGCCAGGCGGCAAGGAGCAGGTCCTGCCCCTTCTGCTCGCAGAGGCGGCCGATGCAGACCACGAGGGGCCCGGGCCCGATACCGAGATCGGCACGAGCGCCCCGGCGCGCCTCGTCGTCGAGGGGCACGTAGCGCTCGACGTCGGTCGCGTTGGGCACGACGCGCCAACGAGCGTGGATACGGAACGCCTCGCCGGTGCGGCGTTCGCCCTCGCTGCCACACACGACGACGTCGGCCAGGTGCGCGCCCACCCGTTCCCACATGACGGCGGCCCGGCGGCTTGCGCCGGTGACCGCGAGGAACGACCAGCCGTGGGGCGAGAAGAGGGTCGGACGACGTCGCCGCACCACACACCGGCCGACCAGGCCGGCCTTCGAGGAATGCAGGTGCACGACCTCGGGCCACACCTCACGAACGATGCGCTGCAAGGCGCGCCATTCACCGACGAGGCCCCGTGCCGGTTCCCGGGCCGCGTCCCAGGGGCGATGCTCGGCGCCGAGCCGTTCGACCGCCGGCCCGAGCGACCCGACCGGAGGACACGCGACCGCGACCATCCAACCCCGCTGCACCTGGTCGGCAACGAGGTCGTCCACGTACCGAGATACCCCGCCGGGGTCGGAGATCTGGGCGACGTGGAGGATCCGCAGGGCCATCCGGCACTCCAGCATGTGGCACCGGCGGAGGGCCCGGCCGGAGCGGCCGGGATCGTCGACCCGGCGGATTCGTAGTGTTGCCCCTTCCGCACAGACGCGCCAGCGCACCGGCCGTCCTTCCGAGTGGCAACGCGCGGCGTCGCTGATAGCGATGATCAGCTTCCGCGGACCCGGCGCCTCGATGGCGCGACACGCGTCGAGCAGGCAATGTGTGCAGGTGGCTGACCCTGTCCGCGCTCGCCGAGTCGCCCTCCTCGCTCCGATGCGTCCCGAGCTTCGCCCGCTCGTACGAACCCTTTCGCTTCGTCGTGTGCCCTTCGGTGACACGTTCGTCCACTCGGGCACGATCGGCAACGTGGAGATCATCGCGACGATGACCGGGATCGGAACCCTTGCCGCCGCGCGGGCAACGGAACGCCTCCTGAGCTCCATGACGGTCGACCACGTGGTGGTCGTCGGCATCGCGGGCGGCGTGGTAGGCGTCGAGATCGGAGACGTGATCGTCCCCGCCCTCGTCGTCGACGGATCGACGGGGAGCGAGCATCGCCCGTCTCCCTTCGGCGACACCGCGTCGCGGGGCAAGATCTGGACTTCCGACGAGCTTCTCGTCGAGAAGGACGCGTTGGCTCGGCTAGCAGAGCAAGGCGTCGTCGCGCTCGACATGGAGACCGCCTCGATCGCGGCGATCTGCGAGCAGCACCAGTGCCCGTGGTCGGTGTTCCGAGGGATCAGCGACAGGGCAAGTGATGAACTGGTCGACGAAGCCGTGTTCGGCCTCGCTCGTCCCGACGGGAAGGCGAACCTCCCGGCAGTCGGGCGATACCTTCTCCGCCGGCCTTGGCGAGTTCGTCGCCTGGCCCGGCTGGGCCACGACATGAGTGTTGCCGCGAACGCGGCGGCGGCCGCCGCCGTTCGTGCGTGCGCGCAGCACGAGCTCGAACACTGGCGATAGTCGAGGCGGCCTCGGCTGATTACGCTGCCGGGTTCCCGTAGAGGATCTCGAGGGCAGACGTCGCTCGTCGTCACTGCGCCGCGTGTGTGAGGTCGAGCTCCCAGTACAGGAAGTTGGTCGTCTGATCCAGGATCTCGGTGCGGTGCTCTACATAGGGCACGTGACCCGCGCCCTGCCAGGTCGTGAGAAACGCGGCGAGTCCCGCGGCCTGTGCCGCGTTTACCGTGTTCACCGCCCACTGGTACGGGACGAACAGGTCGGCGGTCCCGTGGAACAGCAGGCTCGGCGCGTCACCCGCGTTCGCCGTGCCCAGGATCCTCGCACCCGACAGGGACACCGCGCCGCCCACGGCCGACGAGAACCCCGGATTGCCGCTCGTGCCCGGGTCGTCGGGGTTGTAGCCGACGTCCAACGCGGTGATCGCGCCTGCCGACGTGCCGCCGATCGCGATGCGGTTCCCGTCGACGCCGTAGGTGGTCGCGTTGGCGCGCAAGAAGCGCACCGCAGCCTGGGCATCGTGCATCGCATCGATGATCGCGGTGACACACGAGGCGGTGGGAGCCGCGGCGGAACAGCCGTCGGGCGACAGCCGGTAATTGATGGACGCGTTGACATAGCCCTTCTTCGCGAAGGTGGTCGCCTCGTCGACGAGCTCCGGTGAGGTCTTGTCGCCGGAGCTGAAGGAGCCGCCGTGCACCCAGACGATCGCGGGCCGGCTCGTGATCGTGTCGCCGGAAGGGCGGTACACGTCGAGCGTCAGCGTGACCGTCTGCCCCAGCTGGTCCACCGCGCTTCCGTAGGTCACATCCTTGGTCGTCGTCAGACTGCTCAAGACGAGATCGCGGTATCGCAGCGGCGCGGCACCCGGCGGTGTGAGGAGCGGCAGGGTGTCGCCCGCCAGGGTGATGGGACCACCGTTT
>Ga0209515_10005304_pt1 | contig 16773 bp, 11 predicted proteins | sample Subgroupgradi54m_FD_187454 | JGI IMG/M metagenome (GOLD analysis project Ga0209515, IMG submission 187454) | Subsurface groundwater microbial communities from S. Glens Falls, New York, USA - GMW60B uncontaminated upgradient, 5.4 m (SPAdes)... ...
CTCGCCCGCCAGGTCAACGTCCCCTACCTCGTCGTCTTCCTGAACAAGGTGGACCTGGTGGACGACCCCGAGCTCCTCGAGCTCGTCGAGCTCGAGGTCCGCGAGCTCCTCACGATCTACAACTTCCCCGGCGACGAGATCCCGATCATCCGGGGCAGCGCCCTGAAGGCGCTGGAGGCCGGCAGCGGCGACCGCACCGACCCCCACGCGAAGCCCATCTTCGCGCTCATGGACGCGGTGGACACCTACTTCCCCACCCCGGTCCGGGTCCTCGACAAGCCGTTCCTCATGCCGATCGAGGACGTCTTCTCGATCTCCGGCCGGGGGACCGTCGTCACCGGCCGCGTCGAGCGGGGGGTCATGAAGGTGGGCGACGAGGTGGAGCTCATCGGCATCCGGGAGATCCAACGGACCGTCGTGACCGGGGTGGAGATGTTCCGCAAGCTCCTCGACCAGGGCCAGGCCGGCGACAACGTCGGCCTCCTCCTGCGGGGGACGAAGCGCGAGGAGGTGGAGCGGGGCCAGGTGGTGGCGAAGCCCGGCTCCATCACCCCCCACACGCGCTTCACGGCCGAGGCCTACATCCTCACCAAGGAGGAGGGGGGCCGGCACACCCCCTTCTTCAATGGCTACCGGCCCCAGTTCTACTTCCGGACCACCGACGTGACCGGCGTCTGCACGCTCCCCGCGGGGACCGAGATGGTCATGCCCGGGGACAACGTCGCCCTCAGCGTCGAGCTGATCCAGCCGATCGCCATGGAGAAAGAGCTCCGCTTCGCCATCCGCGAGGGGGGCCGGACGGTCGGGGCCGGGGTGGTGAGCGAGGTGGTGGAGTAGGGGGGGGGCTGCATTCGGAGTTCGGGGTTCAGGGATGAGGTGCTCTCTTCGAAGTGAGTAGGGAGCTGGCGGAGCGTCGATGCGGGAGATAATTACGCTGGCCTGCAGTGAGTGCAAGAGACGAAATTACGCCACGACGAAGAATAAGCAGAATACGCCTGATAGGGTCGAGTTGAAGAAATACTGTCGTTGGTGCCGCAAGCACACTTCCCACAAGGAAACAAAGTAGGGCTGTTCCAAGTGCCGAGTGCCAAGTTCCAAGTTGAAGAACCCGGAACCCGGGACTCGGAACCTGGAACGTGGAAGAGGCCAGTAGCTCTAACGGCAGAGCACCGGACTCCAAATCCGGGGGTTGGGGGTTCAAATCCCTCCTGGCCTGCCATGTGAAAACTTCTCCCGTTCCGAGTTGCAGGTGGGATGTCCCCGGTCTTGCTTGGGCGTGCTGGCGCTAACCATTCTGGAATCTTTGTTCCGATGTGCGGTGCAGCGGGAGAACGAACGCGGGATACCATGATAGCCCCTTCTCGCGGTGCAAGTGAGAGGGAGAAGCGAAGGGATTCCGATGCGTGAACGATGGGAGCACCTGGTTCGATTCTTAAAAGAGGTACGATCAGAAGTCAAGAAGGTCAACTGGCCTCCAAGAAAAGAGCTAGTGGGCTCGACCATTGTCGTCATCGTGTCGGTGTTTATTCTCTCGTTCTTTCTCGGCGTTGTAGACGTCACTTTGCAGAAACTGGTCACCTATGTGCTGAGATAGCGAGGTAAGAAGCAAAGTGGTTCAGACAGAGCAGGTCGTGTCACAGAACTGGTACGTTATTCATACCTATTCGGGCTTTGAGAGCAAGGTGAAAGCCAGCATTGAGCAGCGGGCCGCTGCTCTGGGGCTGTCCGAAAAGATATCCCAGATCTTGATCCCTACTGAAGACGTGGTGGAACTTAAGAAGGGGAAGCGAAAAGTCTCCTCGCGAAAATTCTTTCCAGGGTATGTGCTTATTAAAATGGAAATGTCGGAGCAGCTCTGGTATCTGGTGAAGAATACTCCGAAGGTAACTGGCTTCGTTGGCCCGGCCACGCAACCGACTCCGATCCCGGAGGAACAGGTTCAAGCCATTTTGCAGCAAGTGGAGGAGGGGGCTGAACGACCGAAACACAAGGTCATGTTCCTTCGTGGGGAAAGTGTTCGGGTGATCGATGGTCCGTTTGTGAACTTCACTGGCCTCGTTGACGAGGTCAAGCCGGACAAGGGGCGGCTAAAGGTGATGGTCAGCATCTTCGGGCGACCGACCCCGGTGGATCTGGAATTCCTCCAGGTCGAGAAGGTCTGAAAATCGCGGTATCAAGACTAATTTTCAATGAGACTTTCGGGTCCGTATCACCTGTTATTATACGCGTTCGGTGACACTCGCTCATCCAAGCTCTAATATCTACGATTTAACTTCCTGGATCTAAGATTATCGCGCTTCCACCGGGGGCTCCATGGCTAAAAAGGTTGCAGCGATTGTGAAACTTCAGGTTCCTGCCGGGAATGCCAACCCCTCGCCGCCGGTGGGCCCTGCGCTCGGTCAGCACGGGGTCAACATCATGGAGTTTTGTAAGGCCTTCAATGCCCAGACGTCATCGCAGGAGGGCCTGGTTATCCCCGTTGTCATCACCGTCTACGGGGATCGATCCTTCAGCTTTGTCACCAAAAGCCCCCCGGCGGCGATTCTGTTAAAACAGGCCGCCGGCATTGCTCAGGCTTCCAAGGAGCCAAACCGGGTGAAGGTAGGGAAAGTGACCAGGAAGCAGGTGGAGGAGATCGCCAAAACGAAGATGCCGGACCTGAATGCGCTGTCCCTTGAATCAGCTGTCAGGATCATCGAGGGGACGGCAAAGACCATGGGGATCGAGGTGGTCTAAGAACAGGGTATAGGGTGCAGGGTCTAGGGTGAAAGCAGGGCGTAAGCCCCTGGAGTTTTTCTCAACCCTCCACCCTAACCCCTAAGACCCTGTCTTTGTGGGGTGGATCATGGCGAGGGCTGGAAAGCGTTATGAGGTGGCTGCTGAGGCGGTGAAGCAGGCGGGGGCCTGCGATTTGGCCAGGGCGATCGAGGTGGTGAAGTCGAGTGCCGGGGCAAAGTTCGACGAGACGGTCGAAATTGCTGTCCGCCTGGGGGTCGATCCAAAGCATGCTGATCAAATGGTGAGGGGCACGGTGGTGTTGCCTCATGGAACAGGGAAGAGCGTCCGCGTCTTGGTCTTCACAAAGGGCGAAAAAGAAAGGGAAGCTAGGGAGGCTGGTGCCGATTATACCGGGTGCGAAGACCTGTTAGAGAAGATCCAGCAGGGGTGGGTTGAGTTCGACCGGGCGATCGCCACCCCGGACGTCATGGGTCTGGTCGGGCGCCTCGGAAAGATCCTGGGTCCTCGAGGTCTGATGCCCAATCCGAAGACTGGCACTGTGACCTTCGACGTCGGAAGGGCGGTCCGGGAATTCAAGGGTGGAAAAATCGAGTATCGCGTGGAGAAGGCCGGGATTGTCCATGCCCCCTTCGGGAAAGCCTCTTTCACGCAGAACCAGCTCTACGACAATGCAGTGGCACTGCTAGAGGCTTTAGTGCGGGCCAAGCCGGCATCCAGCAAAGGTCGATACCTAAAGGGGGTCGCCATTTCATGCACGATGGGGCCAGGCGTGAAGGTCGACCTAAACACCCTCTCAGACCTGGTGAAGAGCTAGCGCGCCTCTAGTATTTCTTCTCAGGGTTGGTGGATTCTGGGCGGGGCCAAGCCAGGCGAACGGGGATCTGCAGAACGTCGGTGATGGCGCGGCTCCCAAGGGGTTGCAGACACTTCGCAGGGACTGGCGACCAGTATTGTCTACGTGACAGCGATTTCTGGGGCCTGCAACGCTGCGAGGTGAAGTTGACCGACTGGCAGTAGCGAGCGGGGAGCTGAGAGGTCGTTTGCGAGGGAGGATAGAGTGAAACGGGCCGAAAAAGCCGAGGTCGTCGATGAGCTCAAGACCCTGCTGGCCGGTGCGAAGGTCGCCATGCTGGCAGACTATCGAGGCCTTAGCGTGAGTGAGTTGACTGAACTGAGAAAATTACTCCGCAAGCAGGGGGTGGTCTTGCGCGTGGTGAAGAACAGCCTCGCCAGATTGGCCACCAGGGCGACGGAGCTGCAGGAGCTGGAGGCTCACATCGTCGGCCCGACGGCTCTGGCCTTTGGTCAGGGTGAGCCGACCGCGGCGGCCAGGCTCCTGGCCTCTTACGCAAAGACCAAATCCAACTTCCAGATCAAAGCTGGCTACGTGGAGGGAAGGGTGCTGGCCAAGCAAGAGGCGTTGGCCTTGGCTGATCTCCCGCCGCGTGAGGTGCTTATAGCCAAGCTAGCCGGCGTCATGCAATCTCCCCTTCGGGGCCTAGCGGTCGCGCTCGAGGGACCGCTGCGTTCCTTCCTCAAGGCCTTGGAGGCGGTCAGACAGAAGAAAGAGCAGGAACCACCCAGGCCCTAAGCAGCCTGGGAAGCTTCAGTGGATGTGTCACGAGGCGATAAAGGAGAGGAGTGGCGATGGCGAAGGTCACCGTTGATGACGTGTTGGACTCAATCGAGAGTTGGACGGTGCTGGACTTGAACAAACTGGTCAAGGGGATCGAGGAGAAATTTGGTGTGTCTGCCGCCGCGATGACGCCTGTGGTGGGGGCTGCCCCAGGAGCGGGTGGGGCTGCTGCAGCGCCAGCGGCAGAGGAGAAGACCGAGTTCTCCGTGATCTTGGTCGGTGTGGGAGAAAAGAAGATCCAGGTCATCAAGGAGGTAAGGGCGATAACCGGACTTGGGCTGAAAGAGGCGAAGGACCTGGTCGATGGTGCGCCAAAGCCGGTGAAGGAGGGGATATCGAAGGTAGAGGCGGCGGAGATTAAAGCGAAGCTCCAGGCGGCTGGCGCCACCGTGGAACTCAAGTAGGACGGGAAGAAAAGGAGTTAGAAAAGCATGGCTCTCGCTAAAAGGAGCGCAGTTGCTGAACGTAGCAGCTTTGCTAAGATCAAAGAGATCATCGCCATTCCCAATCTGATTGAGATCCAGCGGCGGTCCTTCGACCAGTTCCTTCAAATGAAGGTTTCTCCCCACGCGCGCGAAGCAATCGGCCTTCAGGGGGTCTTGACGAGCATCTTCCCGATTTTCGACTATGACAACTCGGCCTCCCTAGAGTTTGTGAAGTACGAGTTCGGGGCACCCAAGTACAGCGCCGAGGAGTGTCGGGAGAAGGGGATGACCTTCTCCGTTCCTCTTAAAGTGACACTCCGTTTGGTGGTCTGGGATAAGCAGGCCAGCTCCGAGGCCAGGAGCATCCGGGACATTAAAGAACAAGAGGTCTACCTGGGCGAAATGCCCTTGATGACCGCACATGGCACCTTCATTATCAACGGAACCGAGCGGGTCGTAGTCAGCCAGCTCCACCGTTCCCCAGGGGTCTTCTTCGATCATGATGGAGGCAAGACCCACCCAAGCGGTAAGACCCTCTACTCCGCTCGGCTGATCCCGTATCGAGGCTCTTGGCTGGAATTCGAGTTCGATGGGAGTGACGTACTCCATGTCCGGGTAGATCGACGACGCAAGTTTCTGGCCACGATCCTGCTGCGGGCGATCGGTTACAGCAGCAATGAGGAGATCCTGAACCTCTTCTATGATCGGGATGTCCTGCACATTCACAAGGGGAAAGAGATCCTCCTCCATGTGAATTCGGCTGGCGCTACCAGCTTCCGTGTGAGCCGCGACATCCCCGACCCTCACTCCAAGCAACTGATCCTGGGGGCGACGAAGCGGATCACCAAGGTGGCCCAGAAGCGGCTGCAGACCCTGAAGATCACGCAAGTGCCCCTGTACAAAGAAGATGTCATCGGTCGGATCCTGGTCGCGGATGTCGTGAACACAAAGAGCGGGGAGGTGATCCTGGAATGCGCTCATGAGATCACGGAAGAGGCGCTGGAGCAGATCCTGAAAAGCGGAGTGAGTAGCTTCCCCGTGCTTGCCACCCTGGATGGCCGGGAGGTATTCGACATCCGGGAGACCATTATCCGCGACTCGACCCGCTCCGAAAAAGAGGCCCTGACCGAGATTTACCGGAGAATGCGACCGGGCGACCCGCCCAACGAGGAAGCGACCAAGGCGTTCCTGGAGTCCATCTTCTTTAACTCGAGGCGCTACGATTTGTCCAAGGTGGGGCGCCTGAAGATGAATCGCAAGCTGGGGATGGAGGTGCCTTTCGAGGCCCGTACCCTCATAAGCCGCCGATACCGAGGTGCTGGCGTGGAGGGGCGGATAGGCCACGTGGACGACATTCTAGAGGTCATCCGATACCTCCTCCGGCTGAAGCACGGGGAAGCCGGGACCTCGGTGGACGATATCGACCATCTTGGCAATCGCCGGGTCCGGTCGGCGGGGGAGCTGTTGGAAGACCAGTTCAGGATCGGGTTGGCTCGGATGGAACGGGCGGTCCGAGAGCGAATGAGCACACAGGAGTTGGAGACCCTGATGCCCCACGACTTGGTGAACGCCAAGCCAGTCACGGCAGCCCTGAAAGAGTTCTTCGGCAGCTCCCAGCTGTCCCAGTTTATGGACCAGACCAACCCGCTGGCTGAACTGACTCACAAGCGCCGACTATCGGCCTTGGGTCCCGGAGGCCTCTCCCGGGAGCGGGCAGGGTTTGAGGTTCGCGACGTGCACCCAACGCACTACGGCCGGATGTGTCCCATCGAGACACCGGAGGGCCCCAATGTCGGCCTCATCGCCAGCCTGTCTACCTATGCCCGCGTCAATGACTTTGGCTTCATCGAGACTCCCTATCGCAAGGTGCGGGGCGGGGTCGTGACTGACGAGATCGAGCATCTGACGGCTGATGAGGAGGAGAAGTACACCATCGCCCAGGCGAACGCGGAGCTGGACGGACGGGGACGGCTTACCTCAGATCGAGTCTCGGCGCGATCTGGGGGCAACTTTGTCATGGTCTCCCCGAATAAAGTCGATTACATGGATGTTTCCCCGAAACAACTGGTGGGAGTCTCTACTTCCCTGATTCCCTTCCTAGAGCATGACGATGCCAATAGGGCTCTCATGGGGGCCAACATGCAGCGTCAGGCGGTTCCCCTCTTGCGACCTGAGGCTCCACAGGTGGGGACCGGAATGGAACACGCCGCGGCCAAGGACTCGGGGGCGGTCTTGGTTGCCCGGCGCGGAGGAGTGGTCGAGTCGGTGAGCGCCGAACGGATGATCGTCCGGGCCTCGGACGGCAAGGGAGAAGATGGGGGCGACGCCTCTGGTGTCGACATCTACACCCTCGTGAAGTTCCGCCGCAGCAATCAGAATACCTGCATCAACCAGAAGCCGATTGTCAAGAAGGGCGAACGGATCGTGAGAGGCCAGGTCATCGCCGACGGTCCGGCCACCCAGCACGGCGAATTGGCCCTGGGGCAGAACGTTCTGGTGGCCTTCATGGTGTGGGGCGGATATAACTTCGAGGACGCGATCCTGATCAGCGAACGGCTGGTCAAGGATGACCGTTACACCTCCATCCATATCGAGGAGTTCGAGGTCGAAGCCCGGGACACCAAGCTGGGGAAGGAAGAGATCACACGCGACACCCCGAACGTGGGTGAGGACGCGCTGAAAGATCTCGACGAAAGCGGGATCATCCGGATAGGGGCCGAGGTGAAGCCCGGTGACATTCTCGTGGGCAAGGTCACTCCGAAAGGTGAAACCGTGTTGACCCCGGAGGAGAGGCTCTTGCGAGCCATCTTCGGCGAGAAGGCCGAGGATGTTCGGGACGCCTCCCTCTATGTGCCCCCGGGGATTCACGGGACCGTTGTCGATGTGAAGGTCTTCTCGCGAAAGGGGATCGAGAAGGACGAGCGGGCGAAATCGATCGAGGACGAAGAGGTCAGCCGACTTCGCAAGGACTTCGACGACGAAATCAATATTATTGCCGCAGAGGGCGATAGGAAGCTGCGCGCCCTCCTGGAGGGCCGGAGTGTCGGTAAGGAGATCCGGAGCAAGGGAACGCGCAAGATCATGGTGCCCAAGGGAAAGAAGCTGACCAGCGAAATCCTCGACAAGCTTTCCCATGAGGATCTGGTGGAGCTGGCCGGGCGACTGGATGAAGAGTTGGGCCGAAAAGCCATCAGGATCAGCGACGCCGCCGACAATCAAATTCATGTCCTCCAAACGCTCTTGGAAGAGCGGATCAGTAGGGTGACACGAGGAGATGAGCTTGCCCCCGGGGTCTTCAAGATGGTCAAGGTCTACGTGGCCATGAAGCGAAAGCTTTCGGTAGGCGATAAGATCGCTGGCCGACACGGGAACAAGGGGGTCATCGCTAAGATCCTTCCCCAAGAGGACATGCCCTACCTGCCAGATGGCACCCCCATCGAGGTGGTCCTGAATCCCTTGGGCGTTCCTTCCCGGATGAACGTGGGCCAGATCCTGGAGACCCACCTTGGCTGGGCCGCGCAGGCCCTGGGGATGCGAGTCGCTTCGCCGGTCTTTGATGGCGCGACGGAGAAGGAGATCAAGGCGTGGCTCAAGCGAGCCAAGCTCCCCGTCACGGGGAAAACCGTTCTCTATGACGGACGGACGGGGAAGCCGTTCCATCAGGAAGTCACGGTCGGCTATATTTATCTCATGAAGCTGGCTCATCTGGTGGATGACAAGATTCACGCCCGCTCCATCGGGCCCTACTCGTTGGTCACCCAGCAGCCCCTGGGGGGGAAGGCCCAATTTGGCGGGCAACGTTTCGGGGAGATGGAGGTGTGGGCCTTGGAGGCGTACGGCGCCGCCTACACCTTGCAGGAGATCCTCACCGTAAAGTCCGACGACGTGGTGGGGCGAACAAAAATGTACGAGTCGATCGTCAAGGGAGACTGCAACCTCGAGCCAGGGCTCCCGGAATCCTTCAACGTCCTGGTGAAGGAATTACAAAGCCTGGCGCTGGATGTGGAGCTGAAGAAAGAGTAAAGTGTAGAGGTATTGCGTACATCATGGAGTCATAGGTACGCGATTCCTGAGTTGCTGAGCAAGGGCGCGCCCCAGCGCGCGGAGGTAATGGCGTTGGATAAGTTTTTCGGGTTCTACGACGAAAGGCCAGTCGATCCGACCGGCTTTAAGGCAATACGGATCGGGCTCGCTTCGCCGGAGAAGATCCGGTCGTGGTCTTTCGGAGAAGTGAAGAAGCCAGAGACCATTAATTATCGGACCTTCAAGCCGGAGCGGGATGGGCTGTTCTGCGCCAAGATTTTCGGTCCCACAAAGGACTGGGAGTGCAACTGCGGGAAGTACAAGGGCATCAAGCACAAGGGCGTCGTCTGCGACAAGTGCGGTGTCGAGGTGATCAGGAGCAAGGCGCGGCGCCAGCGGCTGGGTCACATCGAGCTGGCCTCACCGGTTGTCCACGTCTGGTTCTTCAAGGGGGTACCCAGCAGGATCGGCTACCTCCTCGATATGTCCCTGCGGGACCTGGAGAGGGTTCTCTATTTCGAGGAGTATGTGGTGGTGGATCCGGGAAAGACCCCTCTCTTATTGAAACAGCTTCTGACCGAGGACAAATACCGCCAAGCCGTAGAGGAGTACGGGGACGGTTTCAAGGCGGGGTTGGGGGCAGGGGCTATCCGGGATCTGCTGAGGCGAATTACTGTTCGCGAGCTGGCCGAGGGCCTCCGTGCTCAGATGCTGGAAGAGACCTCCCAACAGACTCGTAAGAAGATCACCAAGCGGCTTCGGATTGTGGAGGCCTTCATCAATTCCGGAAATAAGCCGGAGTGGATGATCCTAGAGGTGATCCCGGTCCTGCCGCCGGAGCTTCGACCGCTAGTCCCCCTTGATGGGGGGCGCTTTGCCACCTCGGACCTGAATGATCTCTACCGGCGGGTGATCAATCGGAACAACCGGCTGAGGCGCCTCATCGAGTTAAAGGCGCCTGAAATCATCGTCCGCAACGAGAAGCGAATGCTGCAGGAGGCGGTGGACGCTCTTTTCGATAATGGCCGTCGCGGCCGCGCGCTGAAGGGACAGAACAACCGACCGCTGAAATCCCTCTCCGATATGTTGAAGGGCAAGCAGGGGCGCTTCCGCCAGAACCTGCTCGGGAAGCGGGTGGACTACTCCGGTCGATCGGTGATCGTGGTCGGACCCGAACTGAAACTCCATCAGTGTGGGCTACCAAAGAAGATGGCCCTCGAGCTTTTTAAACCCTTTATTTTCAAGAAGCTGCTCAAGGACAACGAGCATGTGACCACCATCAAGAGTGCCAAGAAGCTGGTGGAAAAGGGCAAACCCGAGGTGTGGGATGCGCTGGATGAGGTGATCCGCGAGCACCCGGTGCTCCTGAACCGCGCCCCGACCTTGCATCGCCTAGGCGTACAGGCCTTTGAACCTGTCCTGGTCGAAGGGGAGGCGATCAAGATCCATCCCCTGGTTTGTGCTGCGTTCAACGCCGACTTCGATGGTGACCAGATGGCGGTCCATGTCCCCCTGTCTCCGGAGGCCCAGCTTGAGGCCTCGGTTCTGATGCTGGCCCCCTACAATATCCTTTCCCCGGCGAACGGCGCCCCGATCGCGGCGCCCAGTCAGGACATCGTGCTTGGCTGCTACTACCTGACCCGGGGGAGGATCGGTGAGAAGGGCGAGGGTCATGTGTTCTCGGATATGGACGAGGTCCGGGCGGCCTACGATGCCGAGGAGGTGGGTCTTCTGGCTTCGATCAAGGTCCGAATCGACGGTGAAATCACCGAGACCACTGTCGGACGCTGCATCTTCAATGAACACCTGCCCGAGACGCTCCGTTTCATCAACCAGGAGATGAACCGACGAGAGCTGACCCGTCTCGTCGCTCAGTGCTACTACCTGCTCGGGAATGCGGAAACCGTGAAGCTCCTGGACAACCTGAAAGATCTGGGATTCAGGTACGCGACCCTCGCCGGCATCTCGATCGGCATCGACGACATGCATATCCCTTCCACAAAGAGCAAGTTGATCGATGAGGCCAACAGGGAAATCATCAAGATCGAAAAAGAGTATCAAGACGGCCTGATCACCAAAGGCGAGCGCTACAACAAGATCATCGACATCTGGACCCACGTGACCGAGCGAGTGTCGGACGAGATGTTCCGAGAGATCGAGGCGGAGGAGAAGGGAGAATTTAACCCTGTCTTCATGATGGCCGACTCTGGGGCCAGGGGCAGCCGGCAGCAGATCAGGCAGTTGGCGGGCATGCGCGGGTTGATGGCCAAGCCTTCAGGAGAGATCATCGAGACGCCCATCACCGCCAATTTTCGGGAAGGCCTCACCGTCCTCCAATATTTCATCTCGACCCACGGCGCGCGGAAAGGTTTAGCGGATACGGCGTTGAAAACGGCTGATTCCGGCTATCTGACGCGCCGGCTGGTGGACGTGGCCCAGGATGTCATCGTGACCGAGGCGGATTGCGGGACGCCCAATGGGATCTGGGTCACCCCGCTTATCGAAGGGGGCGAGATCATCCAGCCCCTGCGTGACCGCATCCTCGGTCGGGTCGTGCTGGACGATGTCCTTGACCCATTCACCGGGGAGGTGCTGGTCCAGGCCAATCAGGAGATCGTGGAAGTGCTGGCCAGCAAGATCGAGAATGCCGGCATTGACCGGATCAAGATTCGGTCTGTCCTCACCTGCGAGGCGCGGCGGGGGATCTGCGTCAAGTGCTACGGCCGCAACCTTGCCACCGGCAGGCTGGTGGAACTGGGAGAGGCGAGCGGTGTCCTGGCGGCGCAGTCCATCGGCGAGCCCGGGACACAGCTCACCATGCGGACCTTCCATATCGGCGGCACTGCGAGCCGTGCTGTCGAGCAGAGCACCCTCGAATGCAAGGGAGCGGGGCTTGTCAAGTTCAATAACCTGCGCACGGTCAAGACTGCTCAGGGCGACCAGGTGGTGATGAATCGGAATGGTGCCATCAGCATCATCGACGAGAAAGGCCGCAAGAAAGAAAGTTATCCTGCCGTTTATGGCGCCCGTCTCAAGGTAGAGGACGGCAGGATCGTGAAGGCGGGGCAGGTTCTGATGGAGTGGGATCCCTTCACCACCGCGATCTTGGCGGAGCAGGGCGGGAAGGTCCACTTCCGGGATATTATCGACGGGGTGACCATCCGTGAGGAGGTAGACGAGGTTACCGGCTTGTCGCAGCGAGTCGTCGTGGAGCATGGCCGCGAGGATCTTCAACCTCGGATCTCGATGAAGGACGACCACGGCACGACCGTCTTCCGCTGCCTCCTGCCTGTCCGTGCCCACCTGATGGTGAGTGAGGGTCAGACGGTATCGGCTGGGGACATAGTGTCGAAGATCCCGCGCGAGACGATGAAAACCAAGGACATCACGGGTGGGCTCCCGAGGGTGGCTGAGCTGTTCGAGGCACGGAGACCGAAGGACGCCGCCGTCATCTCCGAGATCGACGGCCGCGTGGAGTTCGGTGGGACGGTCAAGGGGATGCGGAAGCTGGTCATCCGGAATGAGAACGACGAGGCCAAGGAATACCTGATCCCCCGGAGCAAGCATATCAATGTTTTGGAGGGAGACGAGGTCAAAGCCGGTGAGCCCCTCATGGATGGACCCATTAATCCCCACGACATCTTGGATGTTCTGGGCGAGCAGGAGCTGCAGAAGTACCTGGTCAATGAAATCCAGGAGGTCTACCGGCTCCAGGGTGTGCAGATCAACGACAAGCACATTGAAGTGATTGTCAGGCAGATGCTAAAACGAGTGCTGATCGAGACGGTCGGCGATACGAATTCCTTGGTCGGCGAGCATGTTGATAAGATCGTCTTTCTCGAAGAGAACCAGCGTGTGATGGCCTCGGGAGGGACCCCTGCCACCGCCAAGCCTCTGCTCCTGGGGATCACCAAGGCCTCCCTTTCCACTGACAGCTTCATCTCCGCCGCATCCTTTCAAGAGACGACCAAGGTTTTGACCGAGGCCGCCATCAACGGAGCCAGAGATGAGCTGCGCGGCCTGAAAGAGAACGTCATCATGGGGCGGCTGATCCCTGCTGGTACAGGGATGAGGTGGTATCGTGAGACCACGATCTCCACGCCTGAGGTGAGCGCCCCGAAGGACATGCTTACTGTGGTGAAAGCGAAAGCCGGGGGAGGGGTGGAAGGAGCGCCTGACAATTAAAAAACCTTGACAAATGAGTACGATCTATTAAAATTAGCAGGTTTATAGAACCGAAGGAGTAGGTGGTGCCCACCATCCAGCAATTAGTTCGCAAGGGTCGAGCTGCAGCGGCCAAGAAGGTCAAGACGCCGGCGCTGCAGGGATGTCCGCAGCGACGTGGGGTCTGCGTTCGCGTCTACACTACCACTCCCAAGAAACCAAATTCTGCGCTTCGTAAGGTGGCTAGGGTTCGTCTCACAAATGGGATCGAGGTGACGACGTATATCCCCGGAGTCGGTCACAATCTGCAGGAGCACTCCATCGTCCTGCTCAGGGGAGGCCGCGTCAAAGACCTGCCAGGCGTGCGCTACCACGTGATTCGCGGGGCACTTGACACGGCGGGGGTTCAGGATCGCAAACAGGGGCGATCTCTTTACGGCGCCAAGAAACCAAAGAGCGGTTAGCGACTTTCGGCACTTAAGGGAATCGGTTCTCCATGGACCTGGCCTGAGGTGCCGATTTGATTTTTTGATAGCATGTGGGGGCAATTGCTCGGGAGAAGGCTGGATGCCCAGACGGAAGGTGGTCGAGAAGCGAGAGGCCCTGGCCGATCCTGTATATGCCAATCGGTTGGTGGCTAAGTTTGTCAACACGATGCTGAAGCAGGGCAAGAAGAGCGTGGCCGAGTCGATTTTTTACAGATCGATGAAGATCATAGAAGATCGGGCCAAGACCGATCCTCTGCGAATGTTCAAGCAAGCAGTGGACAACGTCAAGCCGGTACTCGAGGTGAAGTCGCGTCGGGTGGGCGGTGCGACCTATCAGGTTCCTGTTGAGGTCCGGGCGGATCGCCGAACCTCCCTGGCTTTTCGATGGATCATTGGCTTCTCAAGGAAGCGGACCGAGAAGACGATGGCGGAGCGGCTGGCGGCTGAGCTGATCGAGGCAGCCAATAGCCGGGGGAACTCGGTGAAGAAGAAGGAAGATACACACAAAATGGCCGAGGCGAACAAAGCGTTCGCTCATTATCGCTGGTGAAAAACTGTTCCAAGTTCCGGGTCCCGGGTTCCAAGTTGGCGAGCCACCCTTGGGATCCTGAACCTGGAACATGGAACCTGGAACAGGGAACCTCGTTATGGCGGAACCGTATCCTATAGAGAAGGTTCGGAACATCGGCATCATGGCGCATATCGACGCCGGAAAGACGACCACGACCGAGCGGGTCCTCTACTACACTGGCAAGACCTATAAGATCGGGGAGGTGGATGAGGGATCCACGGAGATGGACTGGATGGAGCAGGAGCGCGAGCGGGGGATCACGATTACCTCCGCTACCACCACCTGTGTCTGGGGGGAGTACCGGATCAATATCATCGACACTCCCGGGCACGTGGATTTCACCGTCGAGGTCGAACGTTCTCTTCGGGTGTTGGACGGCGCCGTTGCCATCTTCGACGCGGTGGCAGGGGTGGAGCCCCAGTCCGAGACGGTCTGGCGCCAGGCGGACAAGTACGGGGTTCCTCGAATCGCGTTCGTGAATAAGATGGATCGCACGGGAGCCGATTTCGATCGTTGCGTTCGAATGATTGCCGAGCGTTTAGGGGCCCACCCAGCGGTGATACAAGTTCCCATTGGCAAGGAGGATCGGTTCGAGGGCGTTGTGGATCTGCTTCGGATGAAGGCGGTGATCTGGGAGGAGGAGACCCTGGGGGCGAGCTACAGGGAGGAGGAGATTCCCGAGGCAATGCGAGCACGGGTTCAGGAGGCTCGTGAACGGCTGCTGGAGACTATCGCTGAAGTGGACGACCGATTCCTCACCCGATATGTGGATGGAGTTGTGGTTAGCCCGGAGGAGATCAAGGCCGCTATCCGGAGCGCCGCGCTCAAACTGCTTCTGGTTCCTGTTCTGGCTGGCGCCTCCTTCAAGAACAAGGGGGTTCAGCCATTGCTCGATGGGGTCGTGGATTACCTTCCTTCCCCTGCCGACCTGCCGCCCGTCGAGGGGACCGACACGAGGACTGGGAAGCCGGCGGTGCGGGCCGCGAAGGCTACGGAGCCCTTCACCGCACTGGCATTCAAGATCATGACAGATCCCTATGTGGGACAACTCGCGTTCTTCCGGGTGTACTCCGGAACCCTCACCTCGGGCAGCTACGTCTACAACCCCACCCGTGGCAGTCGAGAGCGCATCGGGCGGCTACTCCGTATGCATGCCAACAACCGCGAGGAGATCAAGGAGGTCTCCGCCGGCGACATCGCAGCCGCGGTGGGGCTCAAGGGGACGAGGACCGGTGACACGCTCTGTGACGAGGCTCACCCGATTGTCCTTGAATCAATAGAGTTTCCTGAGCCGGTAATCGCCGTGGCCATCGAACCGAAGACGAAAGAAGGGCAGGATCGTCTCGCCGCCGGGCTGGCAGCGTTGGCCAATGAGGATCCGACCTTCCGAGCCCGCACTGACGAAGAGACGGGGCAAACGATCATCTCCGGAATGGGGGAGTTGCACCTGGAGATCATCGTCGACCGCCTCCTGCGGGAGTTCAGGGTCGAGGCCAATGTCGGCAAGCCTGAGGTCGCGTATCGGGAAACCCTGACTTCTTTCGCCGAGGCTGAGGGCCGCTTTGTGCGGCAGACCGGCGGTCGCGGGCAATACGGGCATGCCTGGATCAGGGTGGAACCCGCTCCTCCTGGCTCGGGAATCGAGTTCGTCAACAAGATCGTTGGCGGCGTGATTCCCAAGGAGTACATCTCGGCGGTGGAGAAAGGGGTCCGGGAAGCGACGCACACCGGGGTCGTGGCCGGCTATCCCGTGGTCGATGTGAAGGTCACCCTCTTTGATGGGTCGTATCACGAGGTGGATTCCTCGGAAATGTCGTTCAAGATCGCCGGGTCTATGGCCTTCAAGGAAGCGGTCAGCCGCGCGAAACCAATCCTGCTGGAGCCGATCATGCAGGTGGACGTTGTGACCCCGGAAGAATTCCTTGGGGAGGTTATCGGCGATTTGAACTCGCGTCGTGGACGGGTGCTGGGGATTGAGGCGAGGCCCGCGGTCCAGGTTATCCGAGCGGAGGTGCCGCTATCGGAGATGTTTGGTTACGCCACTGACATGCGCTCAGCAACTCAGGGCCGGGCTACCCACACCATGCAGTTCTCCCGGTATGAGGCTGTCCCCTCGAACATCGCGGAAGAGATCGTCACTCGTATGGGTGGGCGCGTCGGCGGACGATAGTCGGGTTCGGCTGCATACGTAAAGGAGTTGTCCCATGGCCAAGGCCAAATTCGAGCGGACCAAAGAGCACATGAACATCGGGACCATCGGGCACATCGACCACGGCAAGACGACCCTGACCGCGGCGATCACGAAGGTCCTGCACGCGGCGAACCCGAAGGTCCAGTTCGTCCCCTTCGACCAGATCGACAAGGCGCCCGAGGAGAAGGAGCGGGGCATCACCATCAACATCGCCCACGTCGAGTACGAGACGGCCAAGCGCCACTACGCCCACGTCGACTGCCCCGGCCACGCCGACTACATCAAGAACATGATCACCGGCGCCGCCCAGATGGACGGGGCGATCCTCGTCGTCGCCGCCTCCGAGGGCCCCATGCCCCAGACCCGGGAGCACATCCTCCTCGCCCGCCAGGTCAACGTCCCCTACCTCGTCGTCTTCCTGAACAAGGTGGACCTGGTGGACGACCCCGAGCTCCTCACGATCTACAACTTCCCCGGCGACGAGATCCCGATCATCCGGGGCAGCGCCCTGAAGGCGCTGGAGGCCGGCAGCGGCG
>Ga0209515_10005305_pt1 | contig 16772 bp, 14 predicted proteins | sample Subgroupgradi54m_FD_187454 | JGI IMG/M metagenome (GOLD analysis project Ga0209515, IMG submission 187454) | Subsurface groundwater microbial communities from S. Glens Falls, New York, USA - GMW60B uncontaminated upgradient, 5.4 m (SPAdes)... ...
CTTCAGCGCTTCCATCAAGTTGACGACCTTCGGCGCCGCCTCGGCAGCCGTGGCGATCACTTCCTGGCCAGTGATCTTCGCGTCGATGATCCGCTGCAGGCCTTCGCGGTACTCGTCCTTGTAGTCCGCCAGATTCAGCGGCTGCTCGAACATCTGGATCACCTGGCGCGCGAGCTTCATCTCCTCCGGTTTGACCGTCGACGGCACCGAGTTCAGTTCGTCGACCGAATCGATGCCGCGCATTTCTGCCGCGTGATGCAGCGTGTGCATCACGATGCCGCGCTGGAACGGGCGGACGGCGACGAGGTATTCGCGCCCGTACAGCGCGAGCTTGCCGATGCCGACCTTGCCTTGCATGCCGTCGCGCATCACCGCGAACGCGTCGGCCGCCATGCCCCCGTCCGGCGCGAGGAAGTACGTGCGATCGACGTACATCGGATCGAGTGACACGGCGTCGGCGAACTGGACGAGGTCGATGACGCGGGTCGACTCGGGCCGGACGTTCTCGAGGTCCTCGTCCGACATGATCACGTAGCGGCCCTTGTCGAACTCGAAGCCCTTGACGATCTCCGTGTTCGGCACCTCACGCGCGCAGTGCGGACACCACTTCTTCTGCTGGATGCGCGTCTGACACTCGGCGTGCAGCTGATTGAACGAGATCGAGCCGCTCGACTCGGTCGCCGGGAACACTTTGATCGGGATGTTCACCAGGCTGATCTTCAGGTAGCCCTTCCAGGTCGCTCGTGCTGCCATAATGGTGTACCTATCGGACGGTGCGCGGCAGGCCTGAAGGCCTGCACTACGAGTCGCCTCGCACTCCGCACCCGCCCTTCGCACCCCCGCACCCTGCACCGACCTACGCTTCGTCGCGCTCGTCGTGGGCGCCCAGGTCGAGGCCCGTGCCGGTGAAATGAATGGCGTGCTCGCTGATCTTATCGCGCAGGAGGCGCCGCGCCGCGCCGTACTTGTCGCCCGGGACGTTGAGACGGCGCGCAAGGTTGCGCAACCGTGAGATCACGATGAGCGAGACCTGGCGCTCGCCTTCCCGCCAGCTGATGCCGCCCACCTCGTGATACGGGATGAACGTGGTGTCGGCCCAGATGCCGTCCTCGTAAAAGCCGCGCCCGATGGTCAGGCTCATCGGGAAGAAGTACGCGTAGTAGAGGAACATCATCGATTCGCCGAAAGCCTGTCGGCGGAGGAACACCAGCTTTACGAAGACGAGGATGCCGAGCGCGACGCCGAGCCCCAATACGAACGTGTACTGCGGCGGCTTCGGGATCCGCCACGTCAGGAGCGCGAAGCGCCGGCGCTTGAGAAATCGCACGTAGTCGTACGCGAGCTTGGCATTCGCGATCAGAAAGCCGAAGCCGAGCAGCAGCAGGATGCCGGTGATCAGGTCCACGGTTGAAATGGCTGATGGCTAATGGCTGATGGCTGATGGCGAGCGCTACGTTTTCTCGGCCGAGGCGAGGTGCGGATCGAAACAGTGCCGGCAACGCGCCTCGTACAGACCGGTCGCGCCGACCAGCACGCGGTCGCTGCTGGCCACGAGCCGCTGCGTATGGTTCGCCGGATCGCCGCAGACGACGCAGATGGCGAGGGTCTTGGTGATGTATTCCGCGATCGCCAGCAGTTGCGGCATCGGCTCGAACGGCCGGCCCAGGTAGTCCTGATCCAGGCCCGCGACGATGACGCGTTTGCCGCGATCCGCCAACGTGTTGCACGCGGCCGGCAGGTTCGGATCGAAGAACTGTCCCTCGTCGATCCCGACCACCTCGGTGTTCTCGGCCACCTGCTGGACGAGCTCGTCCGAGTTCCGCACGTTCTGCGACGCGATCCGCATGTCGCTGTGCGACACGATGTGGTCTTCGCTGAAGCGGTTATCGATGAGCGGCTTGAAGATCTGGACCCTTTGCTTGGCAATCTGGGCCCGGCGCAGCCGGCGGATGAGCTCTTCGCTCTTGCCGCTGAACATGCTGCCCGTCACGACCTCGATCCAGCCGTGATGCGGTTCCTTCCGAACGATGTCCATGAAGGTCGGTATTGTATCTATTTCTTCGACGTGACAGTCGGGGACGCGTTCGGTTGGACGGGCGTGAAGGGCCTCAGCCTGCCGGTTCAGTGAGGCTGACCGGCGTGCCGCATCAGCCTATCCTTCCGGTTTCGACTTCAATTCCGCGTCGTGTTCCTTGAGGAAGACGCGAAGCTCGTCGGTCATCGCCAGCAGCTTCTGCCACTGCTCTTTGTAGAGGGTGACGGGAAAACGTCCGAGCCCGTACACCGACACGCCGCCCTTCTCGCTCACCTTCAGGCTGACGCTCCGCCCGCGCTGGCTCTTGAGCCGTTCGTTTTCTGCCTTGAGCCGTTCGAGCTCGGCTTTCAAATCTTCGTCGGACATGACACGCCTCGATCCAGAGTATACGCGCCTATTTCTTCGACTGCAGGAAGATGCGCCCGCCGGCCGCGAGGGCGACCGACAGAGCCGCGCACAGAAAGAACACCGTACGCACGCCGACGAGCTCCGCGAGCACGCCGGAGACGGCAAGGCCGAGGATCTGGCCGAGAAAGATGACCGACGCGTTCGTGCTCCCCACTCGGCCCAACATGTCGGGCGGCGTTTCGCGCTGAATCAGCGTCGAGGCCGGGACCATGATCGCCGCGAAGGCGAACCCGATCGTGAACGTCGAGGTCAGCGTCGCCGCGATGTGCGGGACCGCGCCCAACAGCAGCACGCCGGCGCCGATGCCGGCCAGCCCCCACAACACGAGCCCGGTGTCCGACACCTTCTTCGCCAGCTGCCGGACGATCTGTGTGCCGACGAGCATGCCGACGCCGACCATACCGCTCACGTAGCCGAACAGTCCCGCGCTCGCGTGCAGCGTGTCGCGCACGTGTAGCGAAATCAGCGGACCGAAACAACCGATCGTAAACAGCCCGGCGGCCATCGCCAGGACGAAGAACAGAATCGCCGCATGATGAACGATGAACGACATCCCCGCCTTCATGTCGATCCAGATCGCGTGAATGCGGTTGCGCGACGACCCGGCCGGCGCCAGCAGCGACGCCGGCCGCACGATCGCGACCGACGCAATCAGACTGGCCGACAGCAGAAAGCTGACCACGTCAATGAGGTAGCACACGTTTGGCGTGAACGCGGCGACGATGGCGCCGGCCGTGGCGGGCCCGATGATGCGGCTGCTCATGAACGCGATCTGCATCAGCGCGGTCGCCGACATAAGGCCAGGCGTCGGCACGTGCGACCGAATCGTGACGGTCTGCGCCGGGCCGAAGAACGCCGACACGCAGCTGAGCGCGGCCAGCACGGCGTACACCTGCCAGACTGACGTCGCCACAATCAGCAACAACGCGAGGCAGGCGCGAATGAGATCGCTCACAATCAGCGTCGGCTTCAGCGGCCAGCGATCGACGAACACGCCGGCCACCGGGCCGACGAACACGATCGGCAGCATGTAGGCGATCTGCAGGCCCGTGAGCTGCGCCGCCGTTCCGTGCATGCGGAACGACACGACGGCGATGACGGCGAACAGCGCGAGGAAGTCGCCGAACAGGCTGACGACTTGCGCATACCACACGCGGCGCATCACCGGGATGCGCAGCACGTCGCGGAACGACAGGAGTACCGGCGAAGCGGTCGCTGTGGACATGGGGATGAGGGTATTTTACGCAGGACCGGAGTCCTGCGCCACGATCAGGCATTTGCGGTCGCGAGAGCACGGCGCAGCTCGCGATACGACTGCTGCAGCAGGCTGGCGATCGTGCTCCAGTCGGGGCTGTCGGCGTGCGCATCGCGCAGCGCCGCCGCCTGCGCACGCAACAGCGCGGGCGCCGCCATGCCCGACGGGGACGATTCGTACAGCAGCGCGTACTCCTCGGCGATCAGCTGCCCCACCTGCTCGGGGCTGTTGCGCCCGGCTATCCGGCGCGCGTCCCACCATGCGAGCTCCGCGCGGGCGACCGCGCGCGAATCAAAATTCGCGTTGGTCCACGAGCGGATCGTGTCGTATGCGACCTCGAGATCGGGCAACACGACCTCATAGTGATCCTTCAGATCGCCGAACGTCGCCGCAGCCCGCGCCATGTGAAACCCTTCGACCGCTGCCGTCGCCCACGAGAAGTGATACTGCTCGTGCAGGAGCGTGACGAGCAAACCGAACAAACGCACGCGTTGTTTGGCGTAGTACGCCTGCCACATACCGACTTCGAGCGTGGCGAGCCGATCGGCGTCGAACTGCCGCATCGAACGCGGTCCTCGCGGCGGCGTCAGCACGAACGCCAGCGTGAACGCGGCGATCACGGACACGACGACGAGGATGCGCGAGGAACGGCGCATGGATCAACGCTGCGGTTCTTGGGCGAGCTGCTTCAGGTAGGTCCGTTCGGAGCGCTCGACGAAGCGCTGGTAGCCCTCGGGATCGACAAACGGGTTGACGCGAGGATCAGCGGCCGCCCGCCGCGCCTTGTCCTCGAGCGCGAACACACCGCCGTGCTGCGCGACGAACACGTCCGCCTTGATGCCGTGCAGCACGCGGAACGCCTGCGCGTAGTGCTCCGCGATCGCCGGCACGCGCGTGTTGCCCACCAGGTGCACGCCCTCGTTGATCGTCACGCTGCCCGCGAACGCCACCTGATACTTCTTCCCCTCCTGCACCGCCTCCATCGTCCAGGTCGTGCAGCCTTGCGTGTGCCCGGGCGTCAGGTGCGCGATGAGGCTGACGCCGCCGAGCGTCACCCTGTCGCCGTCCCTCAGAACGCGATCGACCGCGACCGGTTTCCATCCCGGCCCGCCCAGCGCGGATCGATCCACGCCCGACTCCAGCGCCTGGCGATCGGCATCCATCACCATGACCTGCGCGCCCGTCAGCCGCTTCAGATCCGCATGGCCGCCGACGTGGTCGAAGTGCGCGTGGCCGGTCAGCAGGATCTTGACGTCAGACAACCGGAACCCGAGCTTTTCGACGCTCGCGCGGATGAACGGCACCGTCTCCGCTTCCCCGCTGTCGATGATGATGCCGCCGGCCGGCGTCACGATCAGAAACGACGAGAGGCCGCGCGTGCCGACGTAGTAGACGTTGCCGACGACACGCACGGAGTCGAACGGCTGGCGCCAGGAGGGATCCGTCTGCGCGCGCGGGACGGCCACGCTTGCAACGAGCGACGCCAGCACGAGCGCGCGTCTCATGGCTGCGAATTATAGGCCGGATCTGACGGAAGGCCTTCGTGTAGAATCGTCGACATGCGCCTGAGATTGCCGGCCGCCCTCGTGCTCGCGCTCGCGGGTGCCATCAGCATCAGCTGCGGCGGGATCGTCGATCCCTCCAAGAATACCGTCGAGACGTTTTCGGGAACAGTCCAACCTGGCGGCGCGGTTGCGCACAGGTTTTCGGCCTCGAAAACCGGCGAGATTGCGATCAAAGTGCTGACGTTGTCGCCCGTCTCGTCCGCATTCATCGGCGTGCAATGGGTGCAGGGGTCGAGCGACGGGAACTGCAGCGGCGGTCTCCTGCAGAACAACCAGTTCGCCACGGCCAATCTGACCGCGGTCTCCGGCCAGATCATCTCCGGCAACTATTGCGTCGTGATGTACGACCCGGTGGGTTACAGCCAGCCTGAAAACTACTCGATCACAGTCTCGCATCCCTAAGCACGAGCGTGTCCGCGCTCGAGGCGACCATCGACGATCTCTATCGGCTGCCGCTCAACGAGTTCACCGGCGCGCGCAATGCCCTGGCGAAATCGCTGAACAGCGGCGACGCGTTGCGCGTGCGCGCGCTGGCGAAGCCGACCGTCGTGCCGTGGGCGGTGAACCAGGTCTACTGGCACGCGCGCGGCACGCACGACCGGCTCATGACAAGTGGCGAGAGACTGCGCGCGGCGCAGATCGCCGCGCTCGAAGGACGACCCGCCGACGTGCGCGCGGCGAGCGATGCGCATCGAAGGGCGATCGGCGACGCGGTGGCGGAAGCCGAGCGTCTTGCCGCACCCGCGGGAATTAAGCCCGGCACGGATGCGCTCGCCCGCACGTTCGAAGCGCTCTCGCTTGCGACGCACGCACCGGAATCGCCCGGCCGGCTGACCGGCGCACTGCAGCCCGCCGGCTTCGAGGCGCTCACCGGAATACGGAACTTAAAACTTGAAACTGAGAACTTGGAACTCGGAACGCAGAACTCCGAAAGCCGAACGACGAATGCAGACCATCGAACGCTGACCGTCGAACGTCGAACGCCGCACGACGAACGGCACGCGAAGGCTGCCGCGCACGCCGCGGAGGAGGCCACCCGCGCGGCGGCGGAGCAGACACAGCACGAAACCGCGGTGAAGGATGCCGAACAGACGATGGCGCACGCGGAGGCGGCCGAGCGCGCGTCGCGCGACGTGTGGGAACACGCGCACGACGCCCTCCTCGACGCTCGCCGCAGACTCGCCGAGCTGAGAGTCCGAAATCTGAAGTCTGAAGTCTGAAGTCTGACATCTGCAATTTCAGACGAAGTCGATCCCGCTCTTCCTGAAGTTCCCGCCGAGCACGCCGACCGAATCGCCGCCGAGCCAGTTGTCGATCACCTTCGCATACACCGACCGGAAATCGGTTTCGTAGCGCACGTCTCCCGCGTTGTTCTCGAGCGTCGGGTTCGACGCGTCGGTGCCCAGCGACGGCGCCGTCCCGTACAGCCCGCCGCGCACGCCGCCACCCATCGCGAGCATCACACTCGCCGCGCCGTGATCGGTGCCCTTGCTTCCATTCTCCGACACTCTCCGCCCGAACTCCGAGAACGACAGGAGCAGCGTGTTGCTCAGCAGGCCTTGGTTCTTCAGGTCGTTGTAGAGCGCCGTCAGGCCGTCGTTGAGCGTGACCATCAGCCTCACGTACGCGCCCGTGTCGGCGTTCGTGTCCTGCGAGGCGTGCGTGTCGAAACCACCGGTCTGCACCCAGAACACCTTGGTGCCGATCCCCTTCGCGATCGCGCCCGAGATCGCCTGCAGCGCCTGGCCGAAGCCGTTGTTCGGGTACGACACGCTGGGCTTGTACTGCCCCACTGACGCCACGCGGTCGAGCGTCGCCATCGCCGCCTGCGCGGACGTGCCGACGAAGGCGACGTGTGGCTTGTCCACCGGCACGTGCGACGCGATGCTTGCGGCAGCCGATCGCTCACGCGCCGCTTCGTCGCCTGTGTTCGGGCTGTTGAAGGCGTAGCTGCTGATGTTCGGAATCGACGCCACCGACACCGACGAGGAGAGGAGCGCGTGCGGCGTGTCGCCGGTCGTGTTCCATGCGATCAGCGGATCGAGCGGCGCCGCCAGCGTCGATAAGTACCGCCCCACCCATCCGCTGCCGGTACTATTGGACGGATTCGCCGTGGACCAGATGTCGGTGCCCGAGAAATGCGAGCGGCTCGAATTCTCGTACCCGACGCGCTGCACAAGCGCCAGCCGTCCCTGGTTGAAGATGTCCCTCAGCCCCGTGAGCTTCGGATGCAGCCCCAGCGCGTTCCCGCTCGAGTCGGTGCCCACCTGCAGCACCGTGCCGGCCGGAATCGCGAGCGTCGGCCGCCGGCTGTAGTACGACGCGTCCGTGTAGGGCACGAGCATGCTGAGGCCGTCGTTGCCGCCGCTCAAATCGAGCACGATGAGGTTGCGGCTCGACGCGCCCTGCGCGCGGGCCAGGTCGGACAGAAACGACGGCGCCGCCAGGCTGAACGTGAACGCGGCCACGCCGTTCTTACAAAACTCCCGTCTCGTCATTGCCATCGGTTTGCTCCCGATCCCTAATCCGCAATCCCAAATCCGCAATCCTCAATTCCAGTCCCTACACCAACTGGTACTCCGCTGATCCGAGAATCAGGTGGACGATGCCGGAGGCTTTGGTTTGCAGCTGTGCATCCGATCCGGTCCACGACACGCCGGCCGCCGCGTACGTGAGCAGGTCGGCGTAGACGTCGTTCGCGACGTCGATCGTCAGCCGCGACAGCAGAGAGTCGACGAGCGTGCGCGTGCTGCCGCGTGCGCCGGCCGACGCGGTGGCCAGATTGAATTTCTGATTCGCGGCGAGCGTGGACGCGTAGTTCATGCGCGCCAGCATCGCACCGGTGGCAAACCAGCTTTGCCCGAGCCCCCAGCCCGCCACGCTCGGCGGCTCGAGCAGCTCCTGGCCCATATTGATCAGCGGCGTCAGCGCGCTCCCGGCCGAAAACCCGGACCATCCGGTTTCCTTCAACGCGCGGACGACGAACTCCGCCGGCCAGGCGTAGCGCGTGAAGAAGATCGCCGGATCCTGAAACTGTGGCGAGGAGAACAAGCGCTGGAGCACTGGCTTGATCGCGGTTCCGTTCTGGAGATACACGGTGGCAAGCTCGTCGATGAAGGCCGGGGTCGGCGTCGCCGTTTCGCTGACGAAGAACGCGTAGAGCTTCGTCGCGAGCCGCCGCGCGGTCTCCGGATGCGTCGCCAGCGCGTTGATGAGATCGAGCCCGTCCTGCATGCCCCCGGATGCCGACCGCGACGGAATCGTGCGACCGCCGTCGCTGTAGATCGGGAAGCTGAACGTCTTCGCGGCGGTCTCGTGCTTGTCGGCGTTGTAGATGAAGGCGAACGAATTGGATCGATCAGCCGGATCGACCGGCCGATTGAGATTCCATCCGGTGAAGACGCGCGCCGCCGCATACACGTCGTCTTCCGTGTAGTAGCCGACGCCGCGCGAGAACAACTCCATCAGCTCGCGGCCGAAGTTCTCCTGCGGCTTGGTCTTCGTGTTGGAGTCGCCGTCCAGCCAGATGAGCATCGCCGGATCCTGCGCGACGGCGACGAGCAGATCGCGCAGGCTGCCGAGCGCATTGTCGCGGAACAGCTCGATCTGGCCGCGCTGCTTCAGCGCGTCTTCGGAAGCCTTCGACGCCATCACCCTCGTGGCGTTTTCTCCCTTCAGCAACCCCGCGACCTTCGAAATGCCCGTGGCGAAGTAGTTGTGCCAGAAGAGCGTCATCTTCTCCTGCAGCGGGCGATCCGAGTGCACCATCCTAAACAGCCATCGCTGCCGCGCATCGTCGGCGACCGTGTTCGGGGAAAACGCGCCGCGGGAGGTGGTGCCGAGGAAGCCGGGCTTGCCAAGGTTCGCGTCGACCGTGTCGGGGAGGATGTCGTAGTTGATCAGGCGATCGACGGCCTGCGCATAGGACAAGCGGGAGTAGGCTGCAAGCTCGTCGCTGCTCGCTCCGAAACCCGCGCGTCGCAAGAGATGTTCGAGTAACCGGTCGCCGGCGGCCATTGCGGCTCCTTCCTTCTGAAACCGTTAGACCACCGACACATGCCGAAGTAAAACCAACCCACCCGACTCACCCGACTCACCCGACTCACCCGACCTAAACCCACCTACCAGACCACTTGCCCTACCCGCCCCACCAGCCCCACCAGCCCCACCGACCCACCTGCCCCACCAGCCCCACCCGGCCTCGTGTTAAGGTGACCGCATGTACACGACCGTACTGACCATTCATTCCTGGGTTCGCTGGATTGCACTGATTGCGGCGGTCGGCACGACGATGGCCGCGTTGCGCGGCAAAGTCGAAGGGTCCAATTCGCTGGCCGATCGTTGGGGCATGATTGCGATGATGGTGCTGGACGTGCAGCTGCTGCTCGGCCTGTTGCTGTATTTCGTGACCAGTCCGAACATGCGGGCGATCCTCGACAACTTTGGCGGCGCGATGAAGGATCCGGCGCTGCGGTTCTGGGCGGTCGAACACACCGCGGCGATGTTCGCGGCCATTGCGATGGCGCACATCGGGCGGGTCGTGGCGCGCACAGCGAAGACGTCCGCGGCAAAGCGCACGCGATTGCTGATCTGCTTCAGCCTCGCGACGGTGTTGATCATCCTCGGGATGCCGTGGCCGGGTAGACCGGGCGGGCGTGACCTCTTCAGAGGCTTATGATCTCGAGACTTTTCTCGCAGTGGGCGGCGGAGATCGGATCGCTCTCCTGGCTGGCGGTGGCGCTCGTCGCCGCCGTCATCGAGGTATCGGTTCCGCACTTCGGCTGCGCCTTCGTCAGCGCCGGCGCGATCGCGGCGGCCGCCGCAGCCTTTTTCGGCTACGGCGTGCCCGTGCAAATCGGCACGTTCGTGGTCGTCATGACGGTCTCGCTCATGGCGCTGCGATGGAATCTCCTCAACCGTCTGGGCGGCCAGGGCGTGCCGTCGCGGACGGAGCCCCTCGTCGGCCGGCGCGGGCAGGTCACTCACGACATCGATCCCACGTTGGGCACGGGCCGTATCAATGTCGGCGGCGAAGACTGGGCGGCGCGCAGCACCGAGCCGCTCCCGGCGGGCACCACGATCCGTGTCGTCGCTGCCGACGGCATCGTGCTGGAGGTGACACGCGTATGATTCCTTTCAACACCATCGTCCTGTTCGGCATCGCGTTCTTCCTGCTCGTCGTCCTGATGCGCGCGATCAAGATCGTGCCGCAGAAGCAGGTGAAGATCATCGAGCGCCTCGGCAAGTTCCACCGCACGGCCGAGGCGGGCCTCAACACGATCGTCCCTTTCCTCGACTCGGTCCGCGCGACGATCGACCTGCGCGAGCAGATCACGAAGATCGAGCCGCAGCCGGTGATCACGCGCGACAACGTGACGATGGAGGTGGATGCGGTCATCTACTATCTGATCGCCGACCCGGTGCGCGCGACGTACGAGGTGCAGAACCTCGCGTGGGGCCTCGAGCAGCTGACGCTCTCCGCGCTGCGCAACGTCATTGGCCAACTCGATCTCGATCACACGCTCTCGTCGCGCGACACCACGAACACGCAGCTGCGCGCCGCGCTCGATGCGGCGACCCAGCAGTGGGGCGTGAAGGTGATGCGCATCGAGCTGAAGAACATCACGCCACCGGAAGAAATCCGCCTGACGATGGAGAAACAGATGACCGCGGAGCGGACGCGTCGCGCCGTCGTCACGACCGCTGAAGGTGAGAAGTCGTCGGCGATTCTGCGCGCCGAAGGTCAGAAGCAGGCGGCGATCGTCAACGCGGAAGGCGCGAAGGAAGCGGCGATCCTCGCGGCCGAAGGACAGGCGCAGGCTCGGCTGCGCGTCGCGCAGGCGGAAGCGCAGGCGATTCAGGTGGTCGCGCAGGCGCTTGGCACCGCGGGGAGCCCGGCGCAGTATCTGATCGCGCAGAAGTATCTCGAAGCGCTCGGCCAGATTTCGGCCAACGCGCAGAAGATCGTGTTCCTCCCCTACGAAGCGAGCGGGATTCTGGCGTCGCTCGGCGGCATCAAAGAACTGCTCCAAACCAAGTAGACCATCGCGTCATGTCTCTTCACGGGCGAACGGTGGTGATTCGAGGAAGCGTCGAGTGTGTCGAGGACATGCTCATCGAAGGGCGCGTCGAGGGGCACGTCTGGAGCGAGAATCACGTGGTGACGATCGGCGCCGACGCCGTCGTCACCGGCGACATCGTCGCGCGTCAGATCACGGTGCGCGGAGCGGTCGAAGGCACGCTGATGGCCACCGGGCGGGTGGACATCATGGACGAAGGGCGCGTCACCGGACGAGTGCTCGCGCAGAAGTTGATGCTGGCCGACGGCGGATTGTTCAACGGCAAGGCCGAGCCGCAGCATCTCGGCGCCGCGCTCGAGGTGGCGCGGCACCGGCGGACGGAAGCAGCCGCCGACAAGGCCGCTAAAACCTCCGCGTGATCGACGTGATATGATTTTGTGTTGCGCGCTCTGCCCGCGCGTCCCCATCGTCCAGAGGCCTAGGACGTGGCCCTTTCAAGGCCAAAACACGGGTTCGAATCCCGTTGGGGACGCCACACCACATGACAAAAAAATCGTGGAGGCACGACTCGCGAGCCCGGCAGGGTTCAGCCACGGCTGACTCGCAACAACAACTACTGCACGACTATCGCCACCTCGTTTGAGCTGGCGCTCGTGCCAGAGGCGTTTCGCCCGCTCACGCGCACAAAGTATGTCCCCCGACCGACGTTGGTCGCGACCAGAACTCTGGCGGTATTCCCCGTGTCGCTGACCACGATGTCCGAGCGTCCTGGAGACGACCCTGCCTCGAGAATGTACGAGGTTGCACCAATCGAAGCGTTCCATCCCAGCGTCACGGTCGAGCCGCTGACCGTGAACACCAACCCGCTCGGGGGACTTGGTTTGTCGGGAGGGGGCGGACCGCCGACAACAACACCTACTTCGTTGGACGGCGAACTGGTTCCCGCGGCATTCACAGCTCGCACCCGCACAAAGTAGGTTCCAGCCGGCACGTTACTACCCGAGAACGATGTGGCCGTGCTGCCAGTCGAGAAGTTGGCAAGATCGCTAAGTCCAGCAAACGACCCAGCCTCGATCTGGTAGGCGCTCGGGCTACCACCCTGCGCCGGCGTCGGGGCGTTCCACGCGAGGGTCACGGTCGATCCGTTGACACTCGCCACGAATCCGCTGGGCGGACCAGGCACGTTTGGCGGTTGGTCACGTCGGTCGCCAACGGTCACGACCACTTCATTTGACGGGGCACTCTGGCCGGCGTCATTTTGGGCGCGGATTCGCACAAAATAGATTCCGGTGCCCACGTTCTCCGCCGTGATTGATGTGGACGTGTTTCCAGTCGAGAAGACCGCCAGGTCTTTCGCGCCAGTAAACGAGCCCGCTTCGACCACATAGGTTCCCGCCTTCGGGCCAGACGAAGCAGCATTCCAATACAGAGTCACCGTCGAACCAGAGACGGAACTCGTCAAGTTGGTCGGAGCCAGTGGAACCGCAGGTGGAGGTGGATCACCCGTGGTGTAGATGAAGCCGTTCGTCAGCGTGCCGGTCTGAGTGTCCGGGTTCGTCACCACGACGCTAAACGGCCCGCCCGCATCATGCTTGCCCGTCGTTGCCGTGATCGTCGTCGCGGTCACCGTCCCAACTGTGGCCGCCACCCCGCCGATCGACACCGTCGCCCCGGCTACGAAGTTTGCGCCCGTAATCGTCACACTCGTGCCGCCAACAAACGTTCCCGAGGCCGGCGCAATCGCCGTTACCGTCGGCTGCAGTGCAGGTGGCGGCACGATGACCGGCGGCACGACCGGCGGCTCGACGACCGGCGGCACCGGCGTCGGCGCCGGCGTGGGCGTCGGTGTCGGTGTCGGTGCCGACGACGGCGGAGGCGGCGGAGGCGGAGGCGGAGGCGCCACGAACTCGAAGGCGCCGATATCGCAGTTTGCGCCGGATGGTCGCGCGGTTCCACGCTGGTCTACACCGGAGACGGGCGCGGCGGCGCATGTTGCGGCGTCGCCGGCGTCAATCGCCGGGCTGCCGCTGCCAAGGGCGTGCGTTTGGGTGAACCCTCCGTTGCTCGCGAGGGCGACCAGCAGCGGATTCGCGGTCGTGAATCCGCAAGTGGCCCCTGGGAACTCCAGGTTGTTGCCGAGATTGGTGATCGTGCCACCGCCGAAGGCCGCGCAGGTCGGACCTGATACCGCCGCGATCTGTAAGACGATCGTGTTTCTGGCCGTGAACAGGCCAGCGCCACTGACAGTCACGGCACCAAATGTCGCCGAGGAGCTCGCTGCAACAGTGACATTCGCGAGCGTCATAACACTGCCTGCAGCTCCGACGACGTTGATGGCCCCCCCAGAACTCGTCGTCGCACTGTTGCCGGTGATCGTCGAGTTGGCGATCGTGATCGTTCCTTGCGTTGCACTGATGCCGCCGCCGAACGTCCCCGCCACATTCCCTGAAATCGTCGACCGGCGGATGGTCGCCGTCAGGCCGCCGCCGCCGTCTCCCGACAAGTCCAAGCCTCCGCCGGTTACGGTCGCGACATTCTGGCTAATCGTCGTGTCGGTGATCGTCAAGGTCGACGGGAACGCGACCGTGCCACCACCAAAGATGCCGGCTCCGCTGCTGGCATTGCTGCACCCGGTGACGACGCTCCGCGCGAGCGTGAAATTCGAGGCGCTAAAGGAAATGCAGCCGCCAAAACTTCCGGCGGGATTACCGTTCCGCACGGTGAGATCGTTCAGGGCGATGGTACTGCCGAGCAGGTGGAAGACACGGTCAATCGCGTTGCCGTCGACGATCGTCGTGGCCGACCCGGCCCCATTGATCGTGACATCACCGAAAATGTTCAGATCGCCGGTCGCGGCGAGGAACTCACCTGTTCCAGCAATCGTCAGCATGTAGATTCCTGCCGGGAGCGTGATCACATCGGCGCCTGGCAGTGCGTTCGCCTCCTGCACCGCGGCTCGCAGCGTGCAGACGCCGCCGGCTGTCGCGCACACGCCGTTGCCTGGTGCGGCGTCGACCGCGTCGAGCGTGCTGTTGACGACGAACGGCGCTTGATACCGGTAGCCGTTGGCCAGCGTGAGGACCTGTGTGTCCGGGTTCGTCACCACGACGTCGACCACTCCCCCGGCATGCGCGCCGGTCGTCGCCGTGATCGTCGTTGCTGTCACCGTCCCAAACACCGTCGCCGGCACGCCGCCGATCGTCACCGTCGCCGGGGCCACGAAGTTCGTGCCCGTAATCGTCACGGGCGCCCCACCGGCCGTCGGACCTGACGCGGGCGCGATCGCCGTCACCGTCAGCGTTGGCAAGAGGTACCTGTATCCGCTCGTCAGGGTGCTCGTCTGCGTGTCCGGGAACGTCACCACAACGTCAACCAGCCCAAACGCATGCGCACCGGTCGTCGCCGCGATCGTCGTCGCGGTAACCGTCCCGACCGTGGCCGCCGCGCCGCCAATCGTCACCGTCGTGCCAGCGACGCCAACCTGGAAGTTCGTGCCGGTGATCGTCACGGGCGTCCCGCCAGCGTCGGAGCCCGAGATCGGCAGGATCGAAGTTATCGTCCGATCGACATACGTGTAAGCGCCCGGCAGCGTACCGGTCTGGCCATCGGGGAACGTCACCACGACGTCGCCCGGCCCGGCCGCGTGCGCGCCCGTCGTCGCCGTGATCGTCGTCGCGTTGACCACCACCACGCTCGTCGCCGCTGCGCCGCCAATCGTCACTGTGGTGCCAGCGACGCCAACCTGGAAGTTCGTGCCGGTGATCGTCACGTTCGTGCCACCGGCCGTCTTACCGGACGTCGGCGCAATGGCCGTCGGCGTCCGATCGATATACGTGTAGGCGCCCGGCAGCGTCCCGGCCTGGCCGTCGGGGTTCGTCACCACGACGTCGCCCGGCCCTGCCGCACGCGCGCCGGTCGTCGCGGTGATCGTCGTCGCGTTAACCACCACCACGCTCGTCGCCGTCACGCCGCCAATCGTCACTGTCGTACCAGCCACGCCAACCTGGAAGTTCGTGCCGGTGATCGTCACGTTGGTGCCACCGGCCGTCTTACCGGATGTCGGTGCAATGGCTGTCAGCGTCCGATTGATATACGTGTAAGCGCCCGGCAGCGTCCCGGTCTGCCCATCGGGGAACGTCACCACAACGTCACCCAGCCCTACCGCGTGCGCGCCCGTTGTCGCCGTGATCGTGGTCGTGTCGACCACCACCACGCTCGTCGCCGCCGCGCCGCCAATCGTCACTGTCGTACCAGCGACGCCAACCTGGAAGTTCGTGCCGTTGATCGTCACGTTGGTGCCACCGGTCGTCTTACCGGACGTCGGCAGAATCGAAGTTATCGTTCGATCGATATACGTGTAGGCACTCGTCAGCGTCCCGGTCTGCCCGTCGGGGAACGTCACCACGACGTCGACCAGCCCGGCCGCACGCGCGCCCGTCGTCGCCGTGATCGTCGTCGCGTTGGCCACCACCACGCTCGTCGCCGCCGCGCCGCCAATCGTCACTGTCGTGCCGGCTACGCCAACCTGGAAGTTCGTGCCGTTGATCGTCACGCTTGTGCCGCCGGTCGTCTTACCGGACGTCGGTCCGATCGCTGTCGGCACTCGATCGACATACGTGTAGCCGTTCAGCAGCGTCGCCGTCTGCGTGTCAGGGTTCGTCACAACGACGTTGCCCAACCCTGCCGCGTGCGCGCCCGTCGTCGCCGTGATCGTCGTCGCGGTCACCGTCCCAACCGTCGCCACCGCGCCGCCAATCGTCAGTGTCAGTGGGGCCACGAAGTTGGTGCCCGTAATCGTCACGGGCGTCAAGCCTGCTGTCCGTCCCGAGGCTGGCGCAATCGCCGTGACCGTCGGCGGCAGCAGCGTACCTTGTCCGGAGAGAGCGACTCCCGACGGAAGAGAAGAGGCGGCCGACGGATCCGCTGGATCCTTCGCGTTGATCTCCAGAATGGCGCTCTTTGCTCCGATGGTGCTTGGGTCGAAGGCCACTTGGATAATCCGAGGCACCCCCGGCGCCAAGTCCGTTGTCAAGCAAGGCGTGAGGACGAACTCAGTTGGATTCGTACCGGTCAGCGTACACGCGGGGTTCGAGAAGGATATCGGCGACGAGCTCGTGTTCGTGATCGTGAAGTTCTGAACCGCAGTGGGCCCAGCGGGGACGTCGCGGTTGCCGAAGGCGGCAATTGTCGCAGCCGTCACGGGCGCACTATTGAAGGTCAGCGTGTACGGCCTGACGACGAGGCCCTCGAGGAAGGCTGTGATGTCGTCGACGGGAACAATCAACACCCCGACTCCCCCCGGGCTGGCGCTGGCAGGTGAGCCGGTGAATGCTGCCGTTGTGTAGAACTCAACTGCCTCACGCAGCGTCTTGACGGATGCGTCGTGGAAGAACGGACCGAGGTTCTTGACGTTGAACAGCTGAGGCACGCTGAACTCGCGCGTTCCGCCCGATTCGCTCGGAAGGTTATCTTTCGCAGCACCGTTGATG
>Ga0209515_10005306_pt1 | contig 16770 bp, 11 predicted proteins | sample Subgroupgradi54m_FD_187454 | JGI IMG/M metagenome (GOLD analysis project Ga0209515, IMG submission 187454) | Subsurface groundwater microbial communities from S. Glens Falls, New York, USA - GMW60B uncontaminated upgradient, 5.4 m (SPAdes)... ...
CTTCTTCAGTATCAAAATATCTCTGACACTTTTTACTTTGGCTGTAATCTTCAATCTTTCATCCTACAGCACGAATCTTTTTGAAAAGACGATGAAAGCAATTCATCACTTCCTCTTCGGCGCCGACACCAAGGGCCACTTCGCGGATTAAAATCTAAATCTATTTTCTCACTCCGTGTTTAGTGTGCAACTTTTCTACTTCTTTTTCTTCTAGTTCTTCTTTTTTCTCTTTCCCCCGCTCGCCGAGAGCTCGAAGCTCTTTGTCGCCTAGAATGTTAAGAGATTTAACAAGTTCCGAAAGATGCTCCACGGTATTTTTCTCCGGCGCATCCAATACTTCTTCTAGAAGCGCGTGTAAGATCCATCCCATCCTCGGTCCGGGTTTTATTTCCAAATTTTTTATCATAAATTCTCCATTAATTTTGAGTTGACCGACAGATATTGGATCGCGCAAGGCTTCTTCGATCATGGCAAAATATTTTCGCAGGCGGTACGGCGTTTCCTTTTTCTTCATCCCGACTCTGTCGGACTCGCGGACATTCATCAGGAGCCAAATATTTTCCACGCCGACTTTTTTAATGATTCGGCGCACTGCAGAGAGCGTTATTAATTCTGTGTCAGAGAAAAACATATGATTGCGCACCAATTTTTCCACCAATTCAATTTCCTTTTTTGGAAATTTTAATCTTTCCATTATTTTTTTCGCCATTCGCGCGCCGACGACTTCGTGACCATAGAAAGTGTACTTTTTTTTACCACCCCCTACCCCCTCCTTCCCAAGGCGGGGAGGAATCCTCTCCCCCTGCGAAGGGGGAGTGCCGAAGGCAAGGAGGTCTTGGACAGGCTCCGCTATCCGTCTCGCCCTCGGCTTTCCGATATCATGAAAAAGCGCTGCGAGCCTTATTTCCAAAGGCCAATTTTTATTTGCGGCATGTTGGACAGCATGAAGTAAGTGCTCCCAAACATCATAAATATGCTCCCCTAATTGCTCGCAACCTACCCCCTCCTCAAGTTCCGGAATGATATTTTTTAACAACCCAAATTTTTGAAGCATCATAATCCCAACACTTGGATTGGATGACATTATTATTTTCACAAATTCATCTCTGATTCTTTCTGGTGAAATTTCTTTTACTAAATTTGCATTTTTTAAAATACTTTCTGTTGTTTCTTGTGACACAGAAAAATTAAGTTGGCAAGCAAATCGCACAGCCCGAAGCATCCGAAGAGCATCTTCGTTAAATCTGTCATCTGGCTCCCCTACTGTCCTTAAGACTTTTTCTTTTATGTCCTTTACACCTTGAAATATATCTACTAAATGTCCTTTTCCGCCCGAGGCGGATCCGCCTTTGGCGGAAGATGTCCGATAGGCTATGGCATTTATAGTAAAGTCTCGTCTTTTAAGGTCATCTTCAAGTTTATCACTGAATTTCACCTCATCTGGATGCCTAAAGTCAGTATATTTACCTTCCAACCTATAGGGAGTAACTTCAATAACAATATAACTAGGTGTTTCTTGTGAAACGTTCTCATTTATTGTTTCACGATTAACACCCGCCCCTGAATTGGCGGGCAGGTATACCCCCACTGTTCCAAAATTGTTTTCATAAACAGTTTTTTCGAAAAGGTCTATAATTTGGTCCGGTTTAGCATTTGTAGTAATATCCCAATCTTTTGGTTCTATGTCCATTAAAAGATCCCGAACACATCCACCCACTAGATAAGCCTCAAAGCCACCCTTTTCTAGAGTGTATGTTACATATGAAACTTCTTTGGGGATTTTTGATATTAAGTTTTTTGAAATGTCCATTTATTTTAAAGTGCACCCGGAGGGATTCGAACCCCCAACGACAGTTCCGAAGACTGTTGTGATATCCATTTCACTACGGGTGCAGAATTTAACTTGTAATTTAGTAATTATACACTATCTTATATATTTTACAAAGCGAACCCTCGTGGTATACTTACATAATATGAGACACGATAAGCAAAAAGCTCTCGAGTTAAGAAAACAAGCAAAAACATATACTGAAATTAAAAAGATACTCGGTGTTTCAAAAAGCACTCTTTCGGCTTGGTTTAAAAACGAAGAATGGTCGCAAGATATAAAAAAACTAAATAAAGAAATACATATCAAGACCAGTACTAATCATTTAATGATGATGAATAAAAATAGAAAGATCATGCTTGATAAAAAATACAAAGAAGTGGAAGACGAGGCAGGAAAAGAATTCAAAGTTTACAAGAATGACCCCCTCTTTATGGCTGGTCTTATGGTATATGCTGGAGAAGGTGATAAATCTAGTAGAAATCTTACTAGAATAAGTAATTCTGAATTCTATTTACACCTAGTATTTATAAGGTTTTCTGAGAGATTTTTAAATATCGGCCGAGACAAGATAAAAGTTTGGTTGTTGTTATATCCAGATCACAGCATAGAAGAATGTGTTGAAGTTTGGTCTAAAAAACTCAAAATAAATAAGCAGAACTTCAATAAATCACAAGTCATTATAGGTAAATCAAAGTTAAGAAAATTGCAATACGGGGTTGGCAATAGTATAATATCTAGCACAAGTTTGAAGAAAAAAATGATGAAGTGGCTAGAGCTTTGTAAACTACATTTTAGTTAAATAGCGGGTATAGTTTAGTGGTAGAACGAGTGGTTGCCAATCACTAGGTAGGAGTTCGATTCTCCTTACCCGCACAAAATCAAATGTCCTTTATAAATCTATAAAAACCTTGGATTCAAAGGATTTTTAACAAAACTGGGGATAACTATGTTGGTAATGTTTATAAAGGACATAATTAATAACTGTCTTTTAGGAACAAAAGGTTAAAAATGTGTTGAAAAATAGAGATATTTTTATAAAAGACATAAAAATTACTAAATAGTTTCACATGAAACATGTTATTCGTGAAACTTAGTTGTAACTTGTCCCGTACTAAATTTTTGACTAAAATATATGACCACTGTTAGTAAAAACTTAAAATTTTAGTACTGGGATGCCTAAAGTATTCACTTCAGAAACCCAAAAAATAGGGGAGATAGGCGAAAACATAGCTGTAAAGTTTCTCATGAAACATGATTTTTCGATACTAGATCGAAATTATACTAAGAAATGGGGAGAGATAGACATCATTGCTGAAAAGGAGGATAAACTATATTTTATTGAAGTTAAATCTGTATCTAGGCTGGATATAGGCAACGTTTCACAAGAAACATTAGATCAATATAATCCCGAGGACAATATGCACCCCTGGAAACTCAAAAGAATGGCACGCACAATTCAGACCTATCTTTTATCAAATAAATTGGATGACAAAGACTGGCAGGTGGATTTATTGCTTGTCTTTTTAAGTATTAAAGACAAAAAAGCAAGGGTAAAAGTGGTCAGCGATATTATTCTATGATATATTAGATTATCTTTATAAAGTTAAGCGGGCTTGCCCGCCGAAGCTTTAGCGAAGGCGGGCCGTAGTATACCGGTAGTACAAGTGCTTTGGGAGCATTTAGACTGGGTTCAATTCCCAGCGGCCCGAACGGAATATGAATATTTCTAAAAAATTTCTCTTTTTTATATCACTTGTTGTAGTATTTGGTGTTTGTTTAATTTTTTTAAATAGAAAAACCAATAGTAGATTAGAACATTCTTCATTAAACCTAAAAGAGTATCAACTGGCTAATCTTTATGGAAATTTAAAAACTGTTTGTTCTGATAATTCTCTTGTTTGTTTTGAAGAACAATTTAATAAGTTGGTAAAAGATTATGGCCCAAAACCAGTTTTAGATATTTTAGAAAAACTATATGATGAAGAAAAAATCAGTAAGTCAACAGACGACCACCAGATTGCTCACCGTGTCGGTCGAGAAACAGCCGAAGCTTTAGGAATCAATGGTCCAGCTTTTCTTTCTTGTCCCACTTCTTTTAACAATGGCTGTCAACATGGATTCTTTGAGTATGCACTAGGTAAAACAAAAAATACTAAGGAAACTATTGACTCAATCTGTGGTTCTCTTGGCCCAGAATATTCCAGTAAATTTAAATTTTACTGTTATCACGGAGTTGGCCACGGAATAATGATGGCTCAAGCTTATAACTTGGACAAGTCTTTAGAAATATGCGATTTGCTTGATCCATTGGCCGCTGACGGTTGCTGGCAGGGAGTTTTTATGGAAAATGTTAGTGCTAGTATGCGAGGAGAAGCAAGGGAGGGAATCTTTTCCAAAACTGACCCGCTCGCTCCATGTAATAAAGTGGAAGAAAAATATCGTCACGAATGTTTTATAAATCACGCTGGCTGGCTGATGACCCTTTTCCCCGGTAATGTTAAAAAAGCCTCATCTGCTTGTCAAAAAGCCCCCTCGATAAGCAATACTAATTCTTGTTTGCAAAGCTTGGGCCTTATGGTTACCAACCCAGTTTGGCAACTGACACTCTCTCGTAATTTAAATTTGGAAGGAAAAAGCAGTGAAGAAAAAGCTTGGAGTATCTGTTTAGAATTCCCTAAAAGTTATCGGGAGCAATGTATTTGGGGAGGGGTGGATAATATTTTAAATTTTGATGAGTTAGAAATAAAAAGGGCGGAAAGTTTTTGTAATTTAGTTAAAGATAATTATAAAAACAACTGCTACCAAAGAATTGGCCTAGACATTAAAAGTCAAGTTGTGCAAAATGACATAGTTATCCAAAAATGCTCTAATTTTAATAGCCATCTTAAAAAAGAGTGCCTAAAAGGCGCAGGTATGCAATGAAAAAAAGATTTAAAAAAAAATTAGTTATAGGATTTTTGGCTTTAACTGGACTGGTGTTTGTGTTTTTCGTTTTCAACGGGAAATTATTAGAAAAATTTTCTTTCTATAAATATAATAATTTTATTAGAGAAGATGCAGAAAATATATTCAGCGATACTGACAGTGAAAACGATGCTCTATATTCTTATGTGAAAAAATTCGGTCCTAAAAAAACTATTCAGCACTTAAATGAACTTTCAAACAAGTTTGGCAGCTGTCACGATGTGGCCCATAGAACTGGACGGTTTGCTTACGAAATTTATAATGCCAAATCTTTTAAATTGTGCAGTAGTGAGTGTCATTCCGGCTGTTATCATGGCGCAACCGAGGCATACTTTCGTGATCACGGTACAGCCAATTTATCTCAAAATCTCAATTTACTTTGTAATTCTGATTTAAACGGATTTTTTACTCACCAATGTATTCACGGGATCGGCCATGGTTTAATGGCTTGGAATAGTTACGATCTTCCGGAGGCCTTGAAAAATTGTGATATGTTAAAAGAAAGGCAGGATTCTTGTTGGACTGGAGTATTTATGGAAAATATTGTCGGCGGATTAACTGATAAAAAATCAGAGCACTTCACCAAATATCTTAGCGATGACCCTCTTTATCCTTGTCTAATAGTTGATAATAAATATAAGAGCTCGTGTTATTTTTTACAAACTTCACGGATGATCCAGTTGTTTGGAGCCGACTTTAATAAAGTTGCCGAAACTTGTCTAAAAACCAAACAACCATACCAAGCTTCTTGTTTCCAAAGTATGGGTAGAGACATCGGCGGTAATCATCGCCAAGATGCCGAGGGCGCTATCGTTGCTTGCAGTAATGCTCCTTCGAAGTATCGGTTGGACTGCCTTGGTGGCGCAGTTCAAGATTCACTATGGGACCCTTCTGGAGAGGATGATGCTCTAAAATTTTGCCATCTGCTTAAAGATAAAGAAGAGAAGAATTATTGCTACTCGATTATTTTCCAGAGAGCGACAGAAATATTTGAATCAAAAGAAGACGCAAAAAAATTCTGTCTCAAGGCTGAAACAGATCATCAACAAGACTGCCTAAAACAAACTCAATAAAAGTTACTCTACGTTAATTGTTCCAAAAAAACTAGGTTCAAGATGGTCGTGGAATTTCCAAATACCTGCTTTGTCGAAAGTGAACGACCAAGAATCGCCTGGGCTGATTGGCCGCTTTGGATCAAACTCCGGAAAAATCTGATGGGTAGGATGAATCGCTGATGCCGGCCAGTGGTCCTCTGTCCCATTGTTTTCAAACACCACAGTTTCTCCTTGTTTAATATTTATACTGAATGGGAAAAATCCATTTTTATCGGTCATACTAACTATTGTTTTTCCTGTTCTTGCTTTGTCAATACCACTGTTGTCGCCATCTAAAAAGCTTTTATTGCCTTTTAATAAGAAGTAAGCTCCGACCACCAATATAATGATGATTACTAACGATAAGATTTTTTTATTCACAATAATAGACTATAACAAGCTACTTGCATATTTGCAATTATTAAATAAATTCGGACAGGAGAGGTTTTAAAATAGAAAAATATATGTATAATGCAATATACATGCGGGATTAGTTTAATGGTAAAATAACAGTTTTCCAAACTGTAGACAGGAGTCCGATTCTCCTATCCCGCACTATGATTATATGGATAAGTATCGCGGCATTGGCTTCCACACTTTTAGGTGGAGTGTTCGCTTTGCGTTTTAAAGATAAATTGCATTTAATTTTAGGATTCTCTGCCGGCGCAATTATTGGGGTTGCGTTTTTTGATTTACTGCCAGAAGCAATAGAATTGGGAAGTAAAAATTTTAATATTTCATATATCACCTCCATCACCGCACTCGGATTCATCGCTTATACTATTTTAGATAGATTTGTTTTTTTACATTCACACAACAATGGAGATGAACACACTCATCACGAAGAAATAACGCAACGGGTAAATAAAAGGGGAGTATTGGGAGCAGGAAGTCTCTCCGTGCATAGCTTTCTTGACGGTGTAGCCATCGGGCTTGCATTTCAAGTATCAGTATCTGTAGGTGCGGTAGTCGCCATCGCTGTTTTAGTGCACGATTTCTCCGATGGTATAAATACCGTAAATTTAATTCTGAAAAATTCCGGTTCGAGAGAGCAGGCTTTCAATTGGCTTTTAGTAGATGCTGTTGCTCCGGTTTTTGGCGTTCTTTCTACTTTATTTTTCTCCGTACCGGAATCAGCCTTAGGGATAATCTTGGCTTTATTTACGGGCTTTTTCTTGTATATTGGAGCGTCTGATTTACTGCCAGAAAGTCATCACAGTCACCCCACAGCATGGACGACTTCTGCCACCATATTAGGTATGGCAGTTTTGTATGGGGCAATAAAACTGGCTGGAGTGTAAACTCTTTCTTGACATACTTTTAATAAAAAATTATTGAAACATAACTTTTCGCAGGGATTTCGAGCGCGGCGGCGCGAGAACTTCAGGATTTTTTAAGCTTCAAAAAATCCGTACCGGAGAAAAGTTTATTTTCAATAATTTTTTTAATTAGCCCAGCTCCAATCAGTCCCTGGATTTCTAGCATTGAAAACTTCAAAGTGAAGATGCGGTCCGGTAGAGCGTCCGGTAGAACCGACGTAACCGATAATTTCTCCCCGAGACACTTCGGCGCCAGTATGCGTGCCAAGTTTAGTCATGTGCGCATAGAGAGTTTTTGTACCATTTGGATGTTGAATAATGGCCATATTACCATAGCCTCCACTCCAACCTGTTTTTGCGATAAGGACTGTGCCGGGAGCACTGGCATATATGGGAGTCCCTTTCGGCGCGCCGATATCTATGCCTCTATGTCCTGGCCCGTGGAGACCTTGAGTCTTGCGTCCGGTTGGCACGGGATTTATAAAATATCCAATAAGATTTTGGATTGGATGAGTATCATAATAATTCTTATCTCTAGAAACCGCAGAACTTAGGTTGGGCGCAGGTTTGTCGCCACCTTCGTCAGCCATCTCCCCACCGGGAATCATCAGCTCGTCGCCCACAGCCAGCTTGGCATCTTGCGCAAGACCATTATAAAAAGCGATGTCACTGGCATCCACTTTATAAAGTTTGGCAATACTTTTTAGTGTCTGTCCGCGAGTTACAGTATGCTCCAGACCAGAAATAGGTAAAATAAAAAGGACATCACCCTCTACAAGTTTGTCCCCTTTTTTCATATCATTGGCCGCTAGAATTGTGTTTACAGAAACTCCAAACATATTGGCTATGGCGGATATCGAGTCTCCTTTCCTTACCACATAAACGCTAGTTTCGGCAGATGAGGAATCGAGGACCTCTTTGCCGTCGGAGACGCCCAGGGGGCCAGTTGCGGGAAGAATGGCATTGTCAGAGACAATGTTCACATCTACATTCTGATCAATCACATCTTCCTTCTTTTTGCTTTTGTCTTGAAAGAGGGAGGCGGAAGAAACGCTGGCCTGCAGAAGCGCCATAGTTTGTGAATTCTTGTCAGATTGAGTTTGATAACCCGACTCTGCCTCTGCATAAACCTCCCCTCCAAAGATTGAGGAAAAGAACCCGGCTTCCGCTGAAACAGGCGCAAAGAGCACCCCCAGAAGAAATGATGTGAAAAGGGAAAAGGCCAGAATAGGACGGAATATGTTAGCTAAAATTCTCATGATAGTACCATCGCCTCTGATCTCTGTCATTTTTTCTCATATCCGCCGTCTAAAGGTACCTACATATCATAGCCCCCAAGGGGTCAAAAGTCAACCGTCTGGGGATAACTAATTTTTGGCCAAAATTTGACAAAGATATTAAAACGTGCTATACTTCTTGACGAATTCTAAACGCTGCCTAAAAACAGCCCCTATACTGCGAGGGTTATCGCAGCAACTGTACCTTGTGAGGTAGTATGCGAAAACTCGCACTCGTCGTCGTCCTCGTTATGGCGGCAACTGCCGGCGCGGCAGCCGCCTCGCAGCAATCCTGCGACGGGATCCAGCGGAAGGCGATCGCGGGCGCGAAGAGCGCCAGCATCACCATCAGCAGGACCTTCTCGTCGGCCCAGCAGAAGGTCGGGCCGGCGCCCGGGTCGTGGTCGCGGTTCTGGGATCAGACATCCGAACCGCCGGCGACCGCCGAGCAAGTCGTCGCGGACCAGAAAAAGGCCGCGGAAGCAACCGCGAACGCTACGAAGAAGGCGGAAGAGGCGAAGCAGGAGGCGGCCAAGACGGCGGCCGACCAGCAACGCGCGGCCAACGCTCAGGAGGCTGCAGCCAAGGCAGCAGCGGTGGTGGCAGCAATGCCCGTCCCGCCAATGCCGCCACAGCAGCCGGTCGGGAAGGTGGAAGCGGTCCGCGACACGGCAGCCTCGCGCGCAATCGAAGAGGCGAAAGCGGCCGATACGCGGAAGCTGGCGGCGGTCAGGCGACAAACGGAAGCGTTGCGCGCGAAGAGGGTGCCGGTGGCAAAGGCCACCCCTCCGAGCGAGCTCGTCGCGGCGCGGCGAGCGGTCATCGCGGCCGAACGCGCACTCGCGCTGGCGGAGAAGGCTTACGCGAGCGGCGCGGCGCGAAAGCCGGTCGTCGTGAGGGCCTCTGCCAGGAAGCTGGCCAAGGTTATCGCGAAGAAGAAGCCGGCAACCCGCCGGCCGATCGTCGCGAAGGCCAAGGCGAAGTCCGCCCACGGTGGGCACATCGTCATCACAACCGTCCGAGTCAACGTTCGCTAACGTTCCCTCAGACGGTCACACTTGTTCCCGCTGGTATGTAGTGCCAGCGGGGAGAAGCCAGTAGTAATACGCTCCGAAGAGTAGCGATCCACTCTTTAGCACATTCCTCGAACGATTCTCGTTCGGGGGATTTTTTGTTATATATAATAAGGTTAATTTACTCAATCCATTGACAAACAAGATGGAGTATGCTATACTTCTAGATGAGTTATCCACGCTGTCAGAAATGGCAGCCCCCATTCTGTGAGGGGAGAGTTCACAATACCACGTCCTTTGAGGAAAAAGCCATGACCCTGCTTTTTGGGATCGGCGTTGGCGTGATCGCGGCGCACCTGGCGCACACCATGCAGCGCCAGAATGATCCGTACCTACGTACGGACGCCACGTTCACGGCGATCGGGCTGGTCGGTATCTTGGTCGGATATCTCTTCCGATGAGAGTACCCCGCGGGCGATAGCACGCACACCATCGTCGACCACGCCCACATCTAAGTCCTTGGCGGGAGCTCACTTCCGCCAAGGCAATTTTTTTATACTTCCCAATAACGAAATTTTATTCTATAATTAAGCGAATTATTAAGTTATTAACTTACTCTTTTAAAAAGATGCAAAACAATATAAAGAATCTAAATGTTGATGAAATGGTTGACCAGTTTATAAGTCAGCTGGTCGTGGATGCAGAAATGGGTAAAGACCTTGAAGCTGATGTGCTAGACCAACTCAAGAAAGATCTAAGAGAAGGTCTGGAGAATAGAGTCAATGCGGTTATGCTTTCACATATTCCGGAACATAAATTAGAAGAATTTGAGAAATTATTGGACGCGGGGAATGAGCAAGCAACGCAAAATTTTTGCTCTGAAAATATTCCAAACTTGAGTGAATTAATAGCGGGAGAATTTTTAGCTTTTAGGAAAAGATATATTTCTTAAGTTTGCAATAAAAAATGGAAGGCTTTTTTAATAAAGGGAAAAAAGAAGACTTAATGGATCTAGAATTGCAAAAACCGGCTTCTGGTGAACCGTTGATGGATTTGGATTTACACAAGAAGGCAACTCCTGTTAAGGCTGAAATGCCAAGTCGTACACAGACAGGAGAAAAGAAAAAATTTCAGGGAGTCATCGTAGACACCACAGATGTGATGAAATCTAAGGCTCGTGACGCAGGAGATGCGGCAATGACAATGAAAGCTCCGGAGAATCCAGATGATCTAAAGGGCTTAAAGAAATTTTTTAAGGGAGAGTTTTGGAGTCGCGCAGGACAAAAAATTTGGAAACATGGACTTTGGCGCGATGTCTATCGCAATAAAGCAGCTGCCAGAGCTAGAGAAAAGATTTTAGAGACTGGAAATATACACGCGGGAGAAGGAAGAAACGAGGCGGATGGAGATAAATTTATAAAAGACATAATTGAACAATTTTCTTCAGAATACGAAGAGGTAATACACAAAGAAGCAGGAGAAGAAAGACTAAGAAATGGACAAATAACTAATGGGGAAGCCGTAAAAGCTTCTATAAAAAAGCTGGTGGTGGAATACGCGAAAGGAAATATTGGTAAGTTAGCATTCGAGGAGGAAGAAAAAAGAATTTTTAAGGATTTAAAGGCGGATACTGATGGCAAAAAACTACAAAAAAAAGAAGATGTGATGCATGCTTCAAATTTCTTTTATATCGCAGAGCAGGTTAGACAGGCCAGAGTTGCAGGGGAATTTTTAGAAGCAGAAGATTTTGATATTGATTTAATTTACGGAAAGTCAAAAGGAGATGTCCGTACAGAAGCGCACTTCACCGGAGCGGAAAGATTGGCAGAGAAATTATCTCATACAAGGTTAGGCTCCCTTGCAAACGAAACCACCGTGGCAATAGCCCTTTCGCTTGCTTCTTCAGCTCTGACGAAAGGTACACAAATGGGAGCCAGCTTTGGCGCAAAAGTTCTGCCATTAGTCGGCTCAGCTGCAGTAAGCTCGGCATTTGCATATATTAGAGAAGGGAAAAAAGTAGAAGAAGAACGGAGACAACACGAGAGAGAGATGGCAAGAGGCGAGAATTTCGATCCGGTCAGAATGGAAAGAAGAGCAGAAATGGAGAGATCACGACCTCAAACTGATTCGGCTAAAGATTTAATTGCTAAACTTATCGCAAGTAGCGCAAACTTAGAAACACCAGAACTGACAGCAGACCAGTTGACTCAAGCTTTAGTTGCATTGGCTACCCTTGAAGCAAAGATCCGTCTTTCTGACCGCCCAAGTTCTGTGAGCCCCGATGGCCGAACTAGAGACCTTATATGTTATTCAAATACTACAGAAGTGGTAAAAGAAAGAAAAAATCTTGACATTGAAAGATCTAAATTTAAGACTAAAATCCGCAAACTTTTCGAGGCGGGAAAATTTACATCTCCAACAAATGGACAAAATTTTGAAAGTTACTTTGATTCTCTAGCCAAAACACAAGAGAATGTATTTTTAAGTGGAGACCTCGCCACTAAAGATCGTATTTTTGAAAAAATGAAGAGTGAGAGAAAAAAAAGTGCCGCAAAAAGAGCACTCGTCACAGGCTTGGTCATGGGAACAGCGATGCAAGAAGTTGTGGCACTTGGCACAGATCAAGTCGGCCTCGCCGAACAGATGTTTAGTCATAATGTAAACCTGATCCATGGTGGCTCAGCTATCAGTGGAACAGGCCATTTTACTGCTCTAGGACAGTTAGGAAATATTTTCAATGGTGGTGCTCCAGGTACAGGAATCCTGCACGAAGCCATAATCGGCAGCCATCACATAAAACTTCCGCAGAGTGTCGACCTGCTTCAGAATTCGGACGGATCTTTCAATCTTTTGCAAAATGGGAAATTCATCGCCGATCATCTAACCATCAATCCTGACGGAACATTTACCCCCGACGCGCAAAGTATTTTACATAATAGCGGTATAAATATAGACACTCATTCGATCGCCGGCACAGCGTCAACACACGTCACTACAGAGGAATATATTAAAAATCATACAGGGGCGACACACGAAATGCATCGTGACGGTTGGTATGATGAAAACACTCCGATGCATCCCGACCCAGCTCATCCTGGTCACTTGCTCGGGGCTGATCTAAATGAATTAAAAACTCAATTAAAATTAGATGCAAATGGTGACTATATAGTAGACATAGGTAAAATGACGCCGGATGGATCTTTCCACGCCGGAATGAGCGCCGACGTTAAACAATTGTTAGCGGACGGCAAAATTAAAATCCTTATTTCTTTATCTAAAGCTACCCAGCACCAGGTCTTAGAAGTTACACCAACCTTTAATGCTAGTGGTCAGTTAATTATTGATCAACATAGTGAAATAGGAAAAATAGCTTTTGCTAATGTTGGCGGACATGGAACATTTACTGGCAGATTTCTCGAAATAGGTCAAGATATGGGCAACAATCATTTTAATATTGTATCAACAGTAGAAGGTCATGGAGTCACAGATATAATTGACACTGTCCCAGTTGCAACTCCGGAAACAATTTTAGATATTCCGGGGAGTTATGATCTCCCTCCATTTATTCCTCTCATTCCTCGCACTCCGTTAGAGACTCTTGAGAAAAAAAAGGATCCTGTGTTTATTCCAACACCTGTTTACCAAAGCGGAGCCAGTATAGAAGATATCCAAAGAGAATTGGAGAGGCGTAATATCAAGAATCCTTACACTATCAATACTTCAGAAGATGGATCTAAAATAACTTTCCTCGATAAGAACAATAAAGAAGTTAGGCGTGATACAAAGCGCGAAAGAGCTAGAATTACTTCTTATCTTGAAGAGCAACCAAAAGAATATTTAGAACAGCTCAAGCTTTTTAATAAAAATCTTGAACCAATGAGCGAAAACTGCCGAGTTGTAGTCATTATTCCCGCACGTTTTGAAGAAATGAACCTTGCAAATCTACTTGATCAATATGTACAACAGGTTGACGAAAAGGGAAACCCTATAAGCAAAGATCTATTCGAAATAAATATAATAATTAACAGGAAAGAAGGAGAAAAAGCGGACAGAAGTATCGAAATAATAAAAGAATGGAAAAAGAAAAATCCCGGATACCATGTGAATGTAATAGATGTTGCTTTTCCAAAAGAGAAAGCAAATGTAGGTGTAGCGAGAAAATATATAACAGATCTTTCGTTATTACGTTCGGCGGAGAGAGCTAAAACAAGTGGACCCCTTTATATTGAATCAGAAGATGCCGACCTGTTTAGTGTAGACAAAAGAATAATAAATAGGCTAATAACTGGTTTCGATGAAAAACCTTATCTGGATGTCTTGCATGGTATACAAGACCGTCAGCCTGAAATAATGAGTCAAAATGATTTATTTTTCTTTGAAAGACGATTATGGGATGTCGGAGAAATGATAATGCGTGATTTATCTTTAAGGCCTGATAAGTTCAAAGGGGGAAGTTTTGCTTGGAATCGGGTGATTAGTGGTGGGTGGAATACAGCTTACACGGCTGAAGCATACGCGGAAATAGGAGGATATGTGCCCGATGTTATCGGAGAAGATATGAAAATTGGTCAGAAAATTTCCGTTCTCAGGGGAAGTGGAAGCACGCCTAACACTTATACTGCTGAGACATCGGGTTTAAGATCAAATTCAAGCCCAAGGAGATTTATCGACGCAATGGTAAAACAAGAAAGTCCATATGATAATTTTGAAAATCAGTCCATGAAGGGCAAAACACTTTTGGAATTAATGTCCGGAATTAAGCAGTTTGAAAAGATGACTCCCGAGCATAAACAAAGGTATGAGTCCGGAATTAATACCCTCTATTCTTTTATGAAACGTGAAATGGGGATCGGAAAAGAAGTAAAACGAGTTATACAGAGAACATTATTTTTTATGGGCCTTAAAGAAGGTCAAGATTATACCTTTACTAAAAATAACGAAATTAAAATCACAGATAAAGGATATAAAAAAATGGGCAAATTATTATCTAAATACAGAACAGAAGAAAAGTGGAAGCTAGGATATCGCCGACAAAATTCACCGTTAGCCATAGAAAAGCGCAAAATAGAGAAAAATAAGAAAGAGGCTAAAAAATTAGTCAAAAAAATACAAGAGATACAAAAAAACCTGACAAGTGCAACAAAAGGCAAGCCGGAAGAAATGAGCGGGGAATCTGCGACTTTAGCTTCAGTCGAAACAAAAGCTCTCTCTGAGGGAAAGAAGGAAAAGTTATCTCCAGAGGCGAGAAGGAAGCTAGTAGAAGAAATAAAGAAAAAACTTCTAGCCGAACTAGAAAATCTAAAAAAACAGTTGAGAGCACTTAAGTCTAATACTCCAGGAAAAATTCAAGAAGATAGCTTAGAAGCTGGAGACGCAGTAGCCGTAGAGAAGCAACCGGAAATAAAAACTTCAGAAGGTCCAAAAATTAAAGGACTTGTCGATACTGGTCCTGAAAGCGAAAGAAGCGCGAAACCACTCGACACGAGAAAATTAATAGAATCCAATACTTCAGACAAGGAACTGGCGCAAGTTAGAGAAAAATTCCCCGGTCAAGATCCCATAAAGGTAATTGAAAGAGAGGTGGTGGAAGAGTTAAATGACAAAACTTCCGACTCTAAAACTAGATTAGTGAAAGAAAGTGTAGAGAAAGCAATCAAGGCAATAAGAAAAAGATTAAAAAGAATTTCACTAGCTTTGTTGGTCGCAAGTAATTTCGCAGTGGGAACTAGCTTTAGTCCTCTACCTTCAGCTGAATCACTTGCGTATGACAAGATAAAAGTGGAGAGTCTAAAAGATTGGGAAAATATTGTAGTGGATCAGGAGATGATAAATAAACTCGATGATATTTCAGTAATAAATAAAGCAAATGAGAGTTTAGGTAAAGTATATTTAATAGTTGATAAATCAGTAGGACTCGCACATTTATATAGAAGCGGTAATTTAGTCAGCACTTATGAGGTTGGTACAGGTCAAAAAAAGGGAGATGACCAAACCGTAACAGTCGTTGATAAAGATGGAAAAGTATACTGGACACAGGGCAATAGACAAACAGGAGCTGGAATATACACCATCAACCAAAAAGGAATTTACGAAGGGGCTCCTTCTTTCACAATTGTGAACGAAAGAGGAATCGAAGTTCCGACAGCGTTCCACAAAGCGGAAGGAAGTAGAGTAAAATTATTTAGAGATAATAATAAAAAAAACAACAGGATGTCAAACGGTTGTTTAAATTTTATGGCCGGAAGTTTAGAAGATCTAGCAAAACAAGAAGGCTTCGGGCCAGGAGTGAAAGTGTATATTCTGCCGGATGATCCACATAATAGATTTGAGCTAGTAGATGGTGAACTTCGATTTACTTCGAATCAGGAAAATGTAAACAGAACAATAAAACCTTATGAGCCGAAACCTATAATATTGAAAGCAGAAAACGCAAACGAGGATGGGAAAACACTGCTACAAACACTCGGAGATGCTGAGAACAAGAGAAAGATAATGAGTTTATATCCGACTGTATCGAATGCTGTCTACAACGAGTTGGCAAAAATAACTTATGGCATCTTTGGACAAGAAAGCAGTTTTGGTACTTATGGTGGCCTAAGAGGTCAAGCAGGAAGAATAGGTGATTATGGAAAAACAGCCTTAGGTATTGGGGCCAGTGTTGGTATTACACAAATGAAAATCGTTAACGTAAACCCAAAAATAAGAGCAGTCTTCGATATTAATCAAACAACCGATTTATATGATGTAAGAAAATCCGCTATAGCCACTATGGGACTATTGCTCGATGTTTATACAACAAATATTCCAGCTCACCTAAAAGGTAATTATAAACAATTGGTACCTTTGGCATATAATAAGCCAAGTAGTTTTAGAGAAATTATTAAAACGGGAGAAAAGACCAGATCGTCTTATGTCAAAAAAGTTCTAGCAAATGCAGACAAGGTCACGGTTTATTCTTCCAATTACTAAATAGAAAGAATTTTAATTTAAGTGGAAAGTTGTGTTATATTTGACAAGTGACTACTGTGCAACATTTGGCAGGACTAAATGATAAACAAAGAGAAGCGGCGAGCCATAGGAAGGGCCCGCTTCTTATTGTTGCGGGTGCGGGAGCGGGGAAGACTAAGACAATAACGCATAGAATTGTGAATTTGATAAAAGAAGGCGTAGCTCCAGAGAAAATCTTGGCGGTAACTTTCACTAACAAAGCCGCTAAGGAAATGCGAGAGCGAATTATTGCGGAAATTGAAAAAAATGCAAAAGGACAGGAGA